>Ga0160446_100414_pt1 | contig 20310 bp, 10 predicted proteins | sample HID1973I_E1MG_FD_108200 | JGI IMG/M metagenome (GOLD analysis project Ga0160446, IMG submission 108200) | Enriched mosquito-associated microbial communities from UW Madison campus, WI, USA - HID1973I_E1 MG | ecosystem: Host-associated > Arthropoda: Insects > Digestive system > Unclassified ... | reverse complement strand
GGCGGGGTCCAGTATCGTCCCGCGCTGTCGATCAGCCAGGGCATTTCGGAAACCATGCTGGTCTATATCCAGCTTCTGCCGTTCTTTTTGGGCTATCGCGTGCTTTGGGACCGGCAGGGGGCCGAGATCCTGGTCCGCGCGCTGGTGCTGGGCATCCTGGCCTATAGCGTCCTGATGCTGTTCGAGGTGCGGTTCAGCCCGCAGTTGAACATTATGCTTTACGGCTATTTCCAGCACGATTTCGGGCAGACGATCCGCTATGGCGGGTTCCGCCCCATCGTCTTTCTGGAACATCCGCTTTGGGTGGCCGTGCTGACCATGTGCGCCTTTGTCTCGGCGATCGTGGTGGCGCGGAACGACCGGACGCGTCGGAACCTGCTGATTGCCTGCTATCTGGCCTTCATCCTGCTGATCTGCCGGTCGGCGGGGGCACTGCTGCAGGCGATGATGGCCGCGCCGCTGGTCGCGCTGGGACGGCCGCGCACGATGGTCGTCGCCGCAGCGGTCGTGGCCAGCCTTGCCTTTGCCTATCCGGTGCTGCGCACCTCGTCCCTGGTGCCGCTGAACGGCATCGTCGACGCCGCCATGTCGCTTTCGCCCGAGCGAGGGCGTTCGCTGGAGTTCCGCCTGTCCAACGAAGAGAAGCTGGTCGAACGCGCGTTGGAACGCCCGCTGTTCGGCTGGGGGGGCTGGGGACGTTCCCTGTTCCTTGATCCGTTCAACGGCAGGTTGACGGCAATTCCCGATGGGCTTTGGGTGATCTGGATGGGGGCCAAAGGGGTCTATGGCTATCTTGCGCAGTTCCTGATGCTGATCCTGCCGATCTGGACCATGCTGCGCGCCGTGCCCCGGCGGATCGGGGCGGGAGCGCAGGCGGAATACCGGCTTCTGGGCTGTCTTGCGCTGATCCTGGCCATGAATTGCCTTGATCTGATCCCCAATGCGACGTTGACGCCGGTGACATGGCTGATGGCCGGCACACTGATGGGGAATGCCCGGCGCCTGCTGGCCGGTGTCCACGAACCGGCCGATGGACCGGTCGCAAGTCAGATTCTACCGAAAAAGGCAGGCCTCCAAACGGTTTTATAGGTTGGTGGCGGGGTCAGGATTCGCTATTCCGAATACGCGCATCAGTTGTTTAGTGTCGGTCGCAGGAAATCTGCGGACCGTAGTTTTTTGAAGGATGCATGGCCTTGGATCAAAGCCAGGTGTTGGATAACGATGTTGCCATCGTCGGGATGGCCGCGCAGTTGCCAGGGGCGGCCAATGTCGCCGAATACTGGGACAACCTTTGTCGGGGCGTGGAATCGATCCAGCGCGTGTCCCAGGCCGACCTGATCTCGCGCGGAGAGGCGAGGAGCAGGCTTTCCGATCCGAACTATGTTCCTGCTGCCGCCATCCTGGACCAGTTCGACGAATTCGATGCCGAGTTCTTCGGGCTTTCGCCCAAGGAAGCGGCGATCATGGACCCCCAGCACCGCAAGTTCCTTGAGACCTGCTGGCACGCGCTTGAAGACGCGGCCCATGTCCCCGAGGAATTCCGCCGCCCGATCGGCGTCTGGGCGGGCTGCGGCATGGGCAGCTATTTCTACTGGAACGTCTGCTCGAACCGCGATCTGGTCGATGGGGTCGGGCATTTCCTGCTGCGCCATACCGGCAATGACAAGGACTTCCTGTCGACCCGCGCAAGCCATGTCCTTGACCTGACCGGGCCCAGCGTCAACGTGCAGACGGCCTGCTCGACCTCGCTGGTCGCGATCCACATGGCCTGCCAGTCCCTGCAAAGCGGGGAATGCGACATGGCGCTGGCGGGCGGCGTCACGATCGAGATGCCGCATGGCCTGGGCTATCTCTACAAGGAGAACGAGATCCTGTCGCCGGACGGGCATTGCCACGCCTTTGACCACCGCGCCCAGGGCACCGTCTTTGGCAGCGGTGCGGCGGTCGTGGTGCTGCGCCGGCTGAAGGACGCGATTGCCGATGGCGATCATGTCTGGGCGGTCATCAAGGGATCGGCGATCAACAACGACGGCGCGGCCAAGGCGGGCTATCTGGCCCCCAGCGTCGAAGGGCAGGCCCAGGCCATTGCCGAGGCGCTGGTCATGTCGGGCGTCGCCTCGGACGGGATCGGCTATGTCGAGTGCCACGGCACCGGCACGGCGCTTGGCGACCCGATCGAGGTTGCGGCTCTGAATCAGGCCTATGCACGGGTCTCGGACGGGACGCGCCAGGGGCCTTGCCACATCGGCTCGGTCAAGACGAATATCGGGCATCTCGATACGGCGGCGGGCAGCGCGGGGCTGATCAAGACCGCGTTGGCCCTGCATCACGGCCGGATTCCCGCCAGCCTTGGATATGAAAGCGCGAACCCCGCCATCGATTTTGCCGGTGGGCCGTTCCGGGTCAATGACCGCCTGGGCGACTGGCCCTTGCCGGGTCTGCGCCGCGCTGGCGTCAACTCGCTGGGCGTGGGCGGGACCAACGCCCATGTGGTGCTGCAGGAACCACCCGCCCTGTCCGCGGCGGCGGAATCCGACTGGCCCTTCCACATCATCGCCGTTTCCGGGCGCAGCAAGGCGGCGCTGGATGCGAACGCGGCGGCGCTGGCGCAATGGCTGCGCGCCAATCCGGGCGTGGACATGGCCGACCTGTCCTTTACCCTGACGCAGGGCCGCCGCCAGTTCGACCGTCGCCGGGTACTGGTCGCCCATGATGCGGCCGAGGCGGCCGGCCTGCTGGAGGGGCTGGACCCCCGTCTGGTCTTTGACCACCAGCCCGTGGCCGCGGGGGCATCGGCGGTCTTCATGCTGCCGGGCGGCGGTGCGCAATATGCGGGCATGGCGCGAGGCCTTTACGAAACCGAACCGGTCTTCCGCGAATGGATGGACCGGGGGCTGGACCACATGGCCAGCGCGCATGGAACCGACCTGCGCGCGCTGTGGCTGCCCGAGCCCGGGGCCGAGGCCGAGGCGGACCGCCGCTTGCTTCAGCCCTCGCTGCAATTGCCGCTGCTGATGATCACCGAATATGCGCTGGCGCAGCTTTGGATCGGCTGGGGCGTCCATCCCTCGGCCCTGATCGGCCATTCCATGGGCGAGAATACCGCCGCCTGCATCGCGGGCGTGATGTCGTTCGAGGATTGCATCGGGCTTGTCCGCCTGCGCGGCCTGCTGTTCGACCGTGTCCCGGCGGGTGGAATGCTGAGCGTGCCGCTGCCGCCCGAGGAATTCGCCGAGGAACTGGGCCAACTGGACCTTGCCGCGGTGAACGGGCCGGGGCTGTCCGTCGTGTCGGGACCGGATGCGGCGCTTGACGCCTTTGCCGCCCGCGTGAGCGCACGAGAGATCGAATGCCAGCGCATCGCCATCTCGATTGCCGCGCATTCGCGGATGCTTGACGGCATCCTGGATGAATTCCGCGCCTATCTGGCCTCGATCCGGCTAAGCGCCCCGCAGATCCCGATCATTTCGAACCGCAGCGGTCAGCCCCTGACGGATGCCGAGGCGACCAGCCCCGATTACTGGGTCGCGCACTTGCGCGGGACTGTCCGCTTTGCCGACGGGATCTCGCATCTGGCGCAGGACCCCGACCGGATCTTCCTTGAGGTCGGGCCGGGGCGCGCGATGCAGGCCATGACCAAGGCCCATCCTGCCGTCAATGCGAACCAGGTGATCTCGGCCCTGCGCCACCGCGACCACCAGACGGGCGACGACACGTTCTTCATGGCGGCGCTGGCGCGGGTCTGGGCCTGTGGCGGCGCGATCGACTGGGACCAGATCTGGGGAGACGCGCAGCGCAGGCGGCTTTCGCTGCCGGGCTATGCCTTCCAGCGCAAACGCTATTTCATCGAGCGTTCGGCCCATGCCGCGACCGAGGCCGAGGCTGAACTGGCGCGTCTGGACGAGCCTGCGGAATGGGGCTGGCGCCCCGCATGGAAGCTGGCCTCGCCCGCGCTGGAGATCGGCCCCGACGGTCCGGTGGTCAGTGGCACCCGCAACTGGCTGCTTCTGTCGGACGAACTGGGGATCGGTGATCGGCTGGCCGCGCTGCTGCGGGGCAGGGGCCAGCGCGTCGCGACGGTCCAGATCGCGGATACCTTTGCCGACAAGGGTGATGCTCGCTTCACCCTGCCGCTGGAATCGGACCGCGAAGATTACGAGATGCTGCTGTCGGCGCTGGCGGCGCAGGACATGCGGCCCGACCGCATCCTGCACCTGTGGTCGCTGACGCAAGGCGCACAGTTCCGCGCCGGTTCGAACCTGCTGAACAGCCGGCTTGAACGTGGTTACTTCAGCCTGCTTCATCTGGCGCAGGCGATCGGCGCGGAAATGCCCGATGCGCGGCTGGACCTGATCGCGATCTGCAACGACGCCCTGCGCGTGGCGGCCGAGGCTGCGCCCGCACCCGAAAAGGCGACCGCCGCCGGTCCGGTCCGCGTGCTGCCGCATGAAATGCCGGGGGTGTCGGCACGGCTGGTCGATATCCGCCTGCCCGAGCGTCCCAACCCCGACGCAGTCGCCGCCACGCTGCTGGAGGAGGCCCTGGCCCCGGCCGGTGCGCCCATCGCCGCATGGCGCGATGGCAGACGTTTCGTCCAGTCGCTGGAGCCGGTGCCGCTGCCTGATGACGGTTTGCAGGGTATCCCCTCGGGTTCGGTCTGCCTGATCACCGGCGGCTTCGGCGGGATCGGCCAGGCCATCGCGCGCGAACTTGCGGGCCGTGGCGGGGCAAGGCTGGCGCTGACGACCCGCGGCAGCCTTGAGGCGGGGCCGGTCATCGCCGCGATCCGCAAGCTTGAGGCGATGGGGGCCGAGGTGATCGCGCTTCGCGCCGATGTCACCAGCCCCGAGGACATGGCCCGCGCCATTGCGGGCACCCGCGATCGTTTCGGTGCGCTGGACGTGGTCCTTCATGCGGCGGGCGTTGTCCGTGACAGCCTGATCGCGGCGAAGACCGACGATGAAAGCTGGGATGTGCTGGCGCCGAAACTGCTGGGCACGCGCGCGCTGGTCGAGGCATTGGCTGCCGATCCGGTTCGGCTGACGGTGCTGTTCGCATCGACATCTTCCGTCATCGCCCCGGCGGGTCAGGCCGATTATGTCGCGGCGAACGAATATCTGAACGCGGTCGCGCGCGCCGCCCCTGCGGGGTTGGGTCGCGTGGTTGCCGTGAACTGGGGCGTCTGGGCCGATACCGGCATGGCCGCCCGCGCGCTCGGGATCGAGGATGCGGTCGCCGCCGGACCCCCGGTCGACCGGCCGCTTGTCGATCAGACCATGCCCATGCCCGGCGGGCGCGAGTTCCGCACGGCCCTGTCGATGGACCACTGGATCATTGGCGGCCACAAGACCGCCGCGGGCCAGGCCCTGATGCCCGGCACCGGCTGGATCGAACTGATCGCCGAAGCCGCGCTGGAATCCGGCATGAGCCTGCCGCTGGAAATCCGCGATCTGGAGTTCCAGCGCCCGGTGCTGGTCGCCGATACCGCGTTGGTGACGACGCGACTGGACCCGCGCGGCGATGCCTTCGGGGTCGAGATCCTTGACGATCCGCAGGGCAGCGCGAATGTCCGCGCCCAGGTCGCCCCGCTGGACGACCCAGCAGAGCCGGCGCGGCTGGTGGTCTCGGGCCCCTGGGACGTGGACGGGCAGGGGCAGGCGCTGCCTTCGGCACAAGAGGGGCAGATGGATTTCGGCCCGCGCTGGAAGGTGCTGCGCCGCTATCGCATCGCCGCGGACGAAGGCGTGGCCGAGCTGTCGCTTTCCCCCGAATTCGCGGCCGAGGCCGGGCAGGGCTGGTTGGTCCATCCCGCGCTTCTGGACATCGCGACCGGTTGGGCGATGGCGCTGATCCGGGGCTGGTCGCCCGATCACCTGTGGGTGCCGATGGGTTATGGCGCGATCCGCATACATCGCCCGCTTCCGGCTCAGGTCGTCAGCCGCATCCGCAACGCCGCCGAAAACAGCGATGCGCTGGGAATGGCGCAGTTCGACATCACCCTGGCCGCGCCCGACGGCACGGTCGCGGTCGAGATCCGGGGCTTTGCCCTGCGCAAGCTGACCGCCGCGCTTTCGGCGACGCCACGCACGCGCGTCCAGCCCACGCGCAGCATGTCCCCGGCCGAGCGTCGCTTGCACCACAATATCAGCCAGGGCATTCCCGGCGCGATCGGCCCGGCGATGCTGTCCCGCGCGATCTCGACGGGACTGGCACAGGTCTATGTCTCGTCGCTGGATCTTCCGGCGCTGATCGCCGAGGCGGGGGTGACGCAGGATGCAGCCCCTTCCGAAGGCGGCTTCGAGCGGCCGGATCTGGACAGCGATTTCGTGGAACCGACGCCGGGCGTGCAGGCCGAGCTTGCCGCGATCTGGTCCGAGCTTCTGGGCATCGCGCAGGTCGGGGCGGCGGACAGCTTCTTCGATCTGGGCGGGCATTCCCTGATCGCGGTCCGCATGTTCGGTCAGGTTCGCAAGGGCTTCGGGGTGGACCTGCCGATTTCGACCTTGTTCGAGGCGCCGACCATTGCCGAACTGGCCGCGCTGATCGAGCAACGCACCGGCCCGCGCGAGATCGCGGCCGCCGACAATGTCCGTGCGCTGCCCACGGCCGAGCGGCCGTCCCGCCGCTTTCTGGTCGACATGGGCGGACGCGGCGAAGGCACGCCCTTCTTCATGGTCGCGGGCATGTTCGGCAACGTCATGAACCTGCGGCAGCTTGCGCAGCGGCTGGGTGCGGACCGGCGCTTCTATGGCCTGCAGGCTCGCGGGCTTTTGGGCGAGGATGAACCCCATCCCGGCTTTGCCGAGGCCGCCCGCGACTACATCGCCGAGATTCGTGAAGTGCAGCCACAAGGACCCTATCTGCTTGGCGGATTCTCGGGCGGCGGGCTGACGGCCTATGAAATGGCCCGCCAATTGCGCGCCGAGGGCGAGGAGGTCGCGATGCTCGTGATGCTCGACACGCCCTTGCCCCTGCGCGAGCCGCTGTCGCGCAAGGACCGGCTGATGATCCGCCTGGGCGAGATGCGCGAAGGCGGTGCGGGCTTTGTGCGCCAATGGATCGGCGACCGCATCCGCTATGAGATCGGCAAGCGGCGCCGATCGCAGGCGCTGGATGCCGGGGCGGTGGCCGATCAGGGCAGCTTCCACGATCTTGCGATCGAGGCGGCCTTCCTGTCCTGGCTGCCGGGGATGACGGTCACGTCCTATGACGGGCCTGTTGCCATGTTCCGCCCGCCGCTGGATCCGCGCTGGAAAGTCTCGGCCGGACGGTTCGTGACTGCTGCCCGGACCTATATGCTGGACGACAACGGCTGGAGCCCCTGGATGCCGCGTCTGCGCGTCGTCGAGGTGCCGGGCGATCACGACTCGATGGTGCTTGAGCCCAATGTGCGCCGCATGGCCAGCGTCCTGCGCGACATCCTGCTTGAAGCCGATGCGGACGCACCGGCGCGGGCGCGGGCGGCGGAATAGGGGGACTGGTAATGGCGATCAATCCCTCGGTGCAGGTCGTCGTGCTGAACTGGCGCACCCCGGACATGTCGCTGGTCGCCGCCGAAGCCGCCCTGCGCGAGATCGAAGGGCTGGATGGCGGCGTCACCATCGTCGACAATGGTTCGGACGATGGCTCGTTCGAAAAGATGCAGGCCGAGGCCGAGGCGCGGGGCTGGCTTGCCGATGGTCGTGTCGCGGTGCTGCAATCGGGCTGGAACGGTGGCTTCGGGGCCGGGAACAACCACGGCATCCGCCAGGGATTGCCGGACGGGCGCCGTCCCGACCTGGTCTATCTTCTGAATTCGGACGCGATCCCGCAGCCCGGCGCGATCCGCGTGCTGCGCGATTATCTGGTCGCTCATCCCGCAGTCGGGCTTGCCTGTTCGCGATTGCGCGGCACCGATGGCGCGCCGCACCTGACCGCCTTCCGCTTTCCCTCGGCCGCGGGAGAGTTCGAGGCGGCCAGCCGCTCGGGTCCGGTGACGCGGCTTTTGCGGGACAAGGTCGTGGCCATGCCGCAGCCCCCGATCTCGGGGCGGGTGGACTGGTCTGCGGGGGCCTCGATGATGATCCGCAGCGAGGTGCTGGATCGCATCGGCCTGTTCGACGAGGGGTTCTTTCTTTATTTCGAGGAAACGGACTTGTGCCGTCGCGCCGCGATGGCGGGCTGGGAAACCCATTACGTCGTGGAAAGCGAGGTCGAGCATATCGGCTCGGCCAGCACGGGGATGAAGACCTGGAAGCGCGCGCCGGATTATTGGTACGATTCCCGTCGGCGCTATTTCGAAAAGCATCATGGCCGCGGCGGCGCGCTTTGGGCCACCGCGGCGGTCTTGGGCGGCTCGGCATTGTGGGGTCTGCGCTGCCTGCTGCAGCGGCGGCGGACCGAGCTGCCGCCCGGACATTTGTCGCATTTGACGCGGCACGCGCTGCGCCGCCAACCATTGCCTGTTCATGTCGATAAGGGTCAACCATGACGCAGTTTTCCGCGATTCTGGTCGGTAACGAACTTCTCATGCGCCACGCGGCCGAGACGCTGTTGGGGCGCGGGCATCGCGTCGTCGCGGTGGTGACGCGCAATCCCGAATTGCAGGCCTGGGCGCAGGGTGCGGGCCTGCCGGTCGAGGATCAGGACGCCCCCCTTGCCGAAGGGGCGCCGGTGGCGGACTGGCTTTTCAGCGTCGCGAACCTGTCGATCCTCAGCCGCGCGATGCTGGCGCGGGGCCAGCGCGGCGCGATCAACTTTCACGACGGTCCGCTGCCGCGGCTGGCGGGGCTGAACGCGCCGGTCTGGGCGATCCACGCGGGCGCCTCGCAACATGGCGTGACCTGGCACATGATCGAAGGTGGCGTTGACGAAGGCGATATCCTGGCGCAGCGCCTGTTCGACCTGCGCGAGGATGACACTGCCCTGACGCTGAACGCCCGCTGCTTTGCCCGCGGGGCGGAAAGCTTTGCGGATGTGGTCGACCAGCTTGAGGGCGCGGGCCCGCAGCGCCAGCGACAGGATCTGTCCCAACGCAGCTACATGGCGCGCGACAAGCGCCCCGATGCGGCGGGGGTCATCGATTTCGCGCGTCCGGCGGCGCAGATTGGTGCGCTGGTCCGGGCGCTTGACCACGGCGGATACTGGAACCCGTTGACCGAGGCGAAAATCCGGCTGGCGGACGGATCCTTGCGTCCGGTGGTGGGCTTCGCAGGCATTGGTGCCGCATCCGCCGCACCGGGAACGGTGCTGGCCCTTGACGGCGACACCGTGACCATTGCCGCCGCGGATGGTGCGGTCAGCCTGCATGTGCGGGGCGAATTGCCGCCTTTGGGTACGGTGCTGCCCGCCTTGACGGCTGAAGATGGCGCAAACCTTGCTGCGCTGGCCGATGCCGCGGCCCCGCATGACGGCTGGTGGCGCAGGCGGCTTGCCACGATGAACCCGGCCGTCCTGCCGGGCGAAGGGTCGGGTCAGGTGGCGCGCATCGACCTGATCCCTGGCGCCGGTCCTGATCGCGTGGCGTTGGCGGCCGCCTTGCTGGCGCGGCTTGTCGCCCAGTCGCAATTCGATCTGGCGCTGCGTCCGGTCGGCTTGCCGCAGGATGCGATCGTCGCGGGCTGGCAGCCGCTGGCGATCGACGCGCAGGCGGGAATGACGCTGGCAGAGCTTGCCGCCGGGATCGAGGTCCAAATGGCCGAAGCTGCGGCGCATCGCCATTTCATGTCGGATCTTGTCCATCGCGCACCCGAATTGCGCGATGCCGCCCGGCCCGATCTGGCGATCAACCTGTCCGAAATCGCCCCGGTTGGGGAAGCGGGCCTGACGGTGGCGCTGACCCCTTCGGGCGCGGCGCTGTTGCATGATCCGGCGCGGGTCAGTGCCGCGCAGGCGCAGCGGGTCGCGCGCGCGCTGGATGCGGGTCTTGCCATGTCGGACAGCACAAGCCTGTCCGAACTGTCTCTGCTGGACCCGGCGGAGCGCGATGACCTGCTGATCGCCCGCAATGACACCGCCGTCCCGCTTGATCCGGCCTGCATCCATGAGCTGATCGCGCAATTGGCCACGCAGGATCCCGATGCCATCGCGCTGGCCTTCGAGGATCGGACGCTGACGCGCGCCGAACTTGACCGTGCCGCGACCGCTTTGGCAGGGCAGCTGGCCGGCATGGGCGTGGGCCCGGACCAGCCGGTCGGTCTGTTCGCCCGCCGCTCGCCCGAGCTGGTGATCGGGGCGCTGGCGATCTGGAAGGCGGGCGGGGCCTATGTGCCACTTGACCCCGACTATCCGGCGGACCGGATCGCGCTTTACCTGCAGGACAGCGGCGCGCAGGTCGTTCTGGTGCAGGAGGGGCTGGGCGACCGTTTGCCCCCGCATGGGGCGCACGCGGTTCCCATCGCCTCGGGGGTGCCGGCTGTCGCGGCGCAGCTGCCCACTTCACGGGTGACGCCCGCGAACCTTGCCTATCTGATCTATACCTCCGGTTCGACCGGGCGGCCCAAGGGGGTCATGGTCGAGCATCGCAACGTCGCCAATTTCTTCGTGGGCATGGATGCGGTCATTCCCCATCGTCCCGGCGACACCTGGCTGGCGGTGACCAGCCTGTCCTTTGACATCTCGGTGCTGGAAATTTTCTGGTCGCTTGCCCGCGGGCTGCGGCTGGTCATCGCGGGCGAAGAGTCGCGGCTTGCCGTGTCGGGCAATGCGCCTGCCATGACGCGGCGCGATGTGGCCGGCGGGATGGAATTCAGCCTGTTCTATTGGGGCAATGACGACGGGCCGGGGCCGCAAAAATACCAGCTTCTGCTGGACGGTGCACGCTTTGCCGACCAGAACGGCTTTGTTGCGCTGTGGACGCCCGAACGCCATTTCCACGCCTTTGGCGGCCCCTATCCGAACCCCGCAGTGTCCGGCGCGGCGGTCGCGGCGGTGACAAAGAACATCGCCGTACGCGCCGGAAGCTGCGTTCTGCCGCTGCACCACCCGGCCCGCGTGGCCGAGGAATGGGCGGTCATCGACAACCTGACTGGCGGTCGCGCGGGACTGGCCATCGCCTCGGGCTGGCAGCCGGACGATTTCGTGCTGCGCCCGGAAAACGCGCCTCCGAACAACAAGACGGCGATGATTGCGGGCATCGACCAGTTGCGCCGCCTGTGGCGGGGCGAGACGGTCGAGTTTCCGCGCGCGGGTGGCGGCAGCTTCGGCGTCGTGACGCAGCCGCGCCCGGTGCAGCGCGAATTGCCGCTGTGGATGACCGTCGCCGGCAACCCCGACACCTGGATCGAGGCGGGTCGGCTTGGCATGAACGTCCTGACCCATCTGCTGGGTCAAAGCATCGAGACGGTTGCCGCGCGGATCGCCGATTATCATGCCGCCCTGCGCGAGGCGGGGCATGACCCGGCGGATTTCACCGTCACGCTGATGCTGCATACCTGCCTGGCCGCCGACCGCGAAACCGCGCGGGAAATCGCGCGCGAGCCGATGAAGAACTATCTGCGCAGCGCGGCGGCCCTGGTCAAGCAATACGCCTGGGACTTCCCGGCCTTCCGGCGCCCGGCTGGCATGACCAATCCAATGGCGATCGATCTTGGCAGCCTGTCCGAGGAAGAGCTGGACGGCATCCTTGAATTCGCCTTCCTGCGCTATTTCGAGGATTCCGGCCTGTTCGGCTCGGTCCAGGACGGGGTTGAACGGATCGAGCATCTGAAGGCGATCGGCGTGGGCGAAGTGGCCTGCCTGATCGATTTCGGCATCGCGCCCGATCAGGTCACCGCCTTCTTCCCGCTGCTGGCAGAGTTGCGTGCTGCCGTGAATCCACAGGTCGCCGAACCGGATGCGGGCGATTTCTCGATCGCCGCGCAGATCCGGCGCTGGCGGGTGACGCATCTGCAATGCACGCCCAGCATGGGACGGATTCTGGTTTCGGATCCCGAGGTCGCCTCGGCGCTGGCGGGGCTGACCTGCGTGATGCTGGGGGGCGAGGCGCTGCCGCCCGCCTTGCTGGCGGATCTGCGCAGGGCAACACGCGCCCGGATTCTGAACATGTATGGCCCGACCGAAACCACGATCTGGTCGACGGTCGCCGACGTGACCGACGCGGCCGAGATCACGCTGGGCCGTCCCATCGCGAATACCCAACTTTACGTCCTGGACGCCGAAGGGGCGCCGGTTCCACCGGGCGCGCAGGGCGAGTTGTGGATCGGCGGTCACGGCGTCGCCCGCGGCTATTGGCAGCGCGAGGATCTGACCGGCGCGGCTTTCCGCCCGGACCCCTTCGTTCCGACCGGGCGCGCCGCGCCCTGGGGCGGGCGGATGTATCGCACCGGCGACCTTGTGCGCTGGCGTGACGATGGCGGGCTGGATTACATCGGTCGCGCCGACCATCAGGTCAAGCTGCGCGGCTTCCGCATCGAACTGGGCGAGATCGAGGCCGCCCTGGGTCAGCAGCCCGGCGTGCGCGAGGTCGTGGCGCTGGTGCGCGAGGATGCGCCCGGCGACAAGCGGCTGGTCGCCTATGTCACCGGTCCGGCCGAGCTTTCGGAAGCAGGGCTGCGCGAGGCGCTGGTCACCCATCTGCCTGCGCATATGGTTCCGGGGCGCATCCTGCGGCTTGACCGGATGCCCCTGACCCCGAACCGCAAGATCGACCGCAAGCAATTGCCCCCGCCTGGGGCGGTGGTCGCGCCCGTGCCCCAGGCGACGCCCGCGCCCGCGCCCGTGACGCCCGCCGCCGCGGGGGTTGATCGCTCGCCCGAGGTTCAGGCGATCTGGGCCGAGGTTCTGGGCGTGGCCCAGATCGCGCCGCGCGACAACTTCTTCGCGCTTGGTGGCCATTCGCTGCTGGCGATCCAGTTGCACCGCACGCTACGCGACCGGCTGGCCCTGCCACGGCTGGGGGTGACGGATATCTTCCGCTTCCCGGTGCTGGCGGATTTCCTGCGGCACGTGGCAGGTCTTGCGCCATCTGCCGCGGTTCCGGGTCCTGCGACAGTCCCGAATCCGCCCGAGGCCGCGCCGGCAGCCGCCGCCCCGGTCGATCCGGCCGCGGCACCCGCCAGCGATGCGATGGCCCGGCGGCGGGCGCTGCGGGCCGAATTGCGCGGCGGTCGATGATCCAGCCGCAGGCGCTGGAGGATCTGGCGCGCAGCCTGATGCCACCCGGCTATGGCTGCGCGGTTCTGCCCTTGACCGCGGTTCCCCAGCCTTTGGCCCCCGCCGAGGAGCAGGCGGTCCTGCGTGCCGTCCCGAAGCGCCGGCGCGAATTTGCGCTGGGGCGCATGGTCCTGCGACAGGCAATCGCCCAGGCGGGGCATGTCCTGTCCCACCAGCAGCCGATTGCCATGCGCCCGGATCGACGTCCGGACCTGCCGTCCGGCATCCGCGCCAGCTTGTCCCATGGCGGGGAATATTGCGTGGCCATCGCCGCTCCACCCGGTGGTCCTTGGGTCGGTGTCGACGTCGAGACGATGCACCGCACGCCGCCCCCCGGACTGGCCGAGGTCGTTGCGCCCTTTCGCAGCGATTGCGGTGATCCACTGCTGGCCTTTTGCGTGAAAGAGGCGATGTTCAAGGCCCAGTTCCCATTGACGGGGCGTCTGCTTGATTTCAGCGAGGTTCCTGCCGTGATCCGGCGGGGCAGGGTGCGCGCCTGCCTGGGCGACCGCCTGATCGGGGCGCGCTGGGGGCGCATCGCCGGTCATTATCTGGCCGTCAGCTTGTGGCCTGGGTGAACAATTCGATCAATTGCCGCGCCGAATCGCGGATGTCATGTCGCGCCGCGACGCGCGCGCGTGCGGATTGCCCCATCCGTTCCAGCGTTTCGGGAGAGGCCGCTGCAGCATCCAGCATCGCATCAGCCAGCGCCGAAGCATCGCCCGCAGGAACAAGCCACCCCTCCTGTCCGGACCGGACCAGTTCGGGGATGCCCGCGATATAGGTCGAGATGATGGGACGCGCGCGGGCCATCGCCTCCATGATGACCACGGGCAGTCCTTCGGCAAAGCTGGGGGTGACCAGCGCATGGGCGGAATCGACCGCTGCCCGGACACCCGCCTGATCCTGCCAGCCGAGCAGGCGGACGGAATTGCCCATCCCGTGCTGGGCGATGGCGCTTTCGATCATGCCGCGCAACTCTCCGTCGCCGACAAGTGACAGGCGAATCTGGGGATTGGCGTCCAATGCCTGAGCAAAGGCGCGGATCAGCAGGCCGAACCCCTTCTGCTCGGCAAAGCGGCCCACCGCGACCAGGTGCAGGGGGCCCTCAGGCAAGGGCGGCGGATCATCGGACCGATCCAGATCCAGACCACAATGGACGACGTGAAGCTTGTCGAGGTCCTGGGGCGCCGCCCAACGCAGCATCTGCGCCCGGCCAAAGCTGCTGACGGTGGCGCAAAATCGCGACATGGCCAGCTTGCCGCCAAGATCCAGCGCGGTGGCGTTGTCGAATTCCTCGGGCCCGTGGATGGTCAGGCTGAATCCCGGCCCGCCCAGAAGATGGGCATAGGTCGCCACCCGCGCCGAGTTTGTGGCGAAATGGACATGGATGTGGTCAAGTTCCAGCTCTCGCGCACGTCGGGCGATCCGTGCCCCTTCGGCCAGATAGATGAGTTGCCGGGCAAGGCTGGATTCCCCGGCCGCCACACGGCTGCGGACCAAGGCAAGCACGCGCCCGGCCTTGCGCCAATCCGCCGCCATTCCCGCGATCATGCCGGTCAGCAGCCGCGATCCGCCGATTTCCAGGACACGCTCGGTCCGCTCATGTTCGGCACGGTCCTTTGCGTCCGCAAGGGCATCCGGGTCGCCCCGCATGGCGAAACGGTGGATATGAAGACCCTCGGCCTCCAGCGCCGCAATCTCGCGCCGGATGAAGCTGTGCGAGGGGCGGGGATAGGTGTTGACGAGATAACCGATTCGCAGCGTCTTGGCCTTTTTCAAACTCAGTTCCGCAAGCTGGATGGTGCCATGTTACCTTTTGGGCCGGATTGCGCCTATCATTACGCTTAGTTGAGCGAAATTGATCCTTTCAACCGCTGCGGTGGAATAAAAGCTTGGCGATTCTCCGATCAATTGGGAGTATTGGTATCGTAGAGCCCAGAGCAAGTGGAGGTTGAGCTGAGCGGAGTGCTAGCCATTGGAGTTGCAATTGCCGCGATCTGCACGATCGGCGGGACTGTTGTCCTTGGCCTGTCGTTCTGGTCGGCGCTGCTGCTTTATTCCCTCAGCGGCACCGCGGCGACCCTGTTCGTGGCATGGCGCAGATTTCGCTGCGCAGAATTGAACGAAAAGCGCGTGAGCCACGGCTGACGCGCTTTTCTGTTGGTGCCGGTCAGTAGCCGGTGCAGCGCAGAACCACCCCGACCGTTTTCGTGATGATCGACAGATCGCCCCGCAGGCTCAACCCGGCGGCGTAATGCGCATCGAAAGTCGCTCGGGCAGCAAAGGTGCTGTCGTTGCGATCCGAGATTTGCCAGAGCCCGGTGACCCCGGGACGCAGGTAGTAGTAGTCCGCGCCGGGATACAGCGGAGCCTGGTCCAGCATCATCGGACGCGGGCCGACGACGCTCATGTCGCCAAGCAGGACGTTCCACAGCTGCGGCAGTTCGTCCAGCGAGCTTTTGCGCAGGAAACGGCCAAAGCTGGTGATGCGCGGATCCTTCTTCAGCTTCTGGGTCGAGTCCCATTCCGCCTTGGCCTCCGCATCGGTGGCCAGATATTCGGCCAGACGCGCATCGGCATTCGGGACCATCGTGCGCAGTTTCCACAAGCGGAAGCTGCGGCCGGACTGGCCGACGCGCATCTGGGTATAGAAGGGTTTCCCGCCCTGGATCAGGATGACAAGGGCAAGGATGGTGACCACGGGAATGACGATCGGGGATGAAACCAGGATCGCCAGAAGGTCGAGCGGACGTTTTACGAAACGGGCGTAAAACGAGCGGGTTCCGATAGGTTCAACCGAGGTGCCTTGCAGATTCTGCAGCACCGATGAACAGGAATTCAAATCAGATGAAGAAAAGTCGACGGTGCGCTGCATTCGTTAACCTACTGTAATCGGTACAAGGGCACATTAAACGGGACACTGGCAGTATAGCCTTGCCTTTTAATAAAACTAGATCGAAACGCCGTCCTGCCCAAAAGGATAGGTTTATTGGAATCCAATGACTTGCGGCGCAATTTCGGACGCGGAAGTCGCTATCGGCTGCACAATGGCCCCTGGTTCGTGATTGCAGCCGGAAGTTGATGTGAACGCCGCGTGACGCCGCCGTAATTCCCAAGCCAAGTGATTCTTTGCGCTAACGTCCGCGCGCCCATTCCTGGTTGTTACGCCCCAGCCGCACCGCAAGGGCAACTGCCGTATAGGTTGCAAAACCGAATGGATCAGAAATGGCAAGGCGGGCGATTTCGGATCGGCCGGGGCGGGTATGACCCGCATGGGCCAGAAGTTCGGGATAGCGCTCAGCGATCTCGGCCACGCCCTTGTCCTGGCGACGGCGGACGCGGACCAGGGGGCCGAAGCCTTCGACGATGGGCCAATCGTAAGGGGCATCGACAAGGATACGTTCAGCTTCGTCGAATTGCAGCCGCACGAAAGTGTCGTCCGAGATGACCTGCGGAAACTCGCTCCAGCGGGCCCGGCCGGCGGGATTGACGGCAAACAGGCCCGCACCCGTGACGCCCTGCGCGACGAAGGGCAGCTTTTGCCAGAAGCGGGCATAGCGGCGGGAGACCGCGCTGCGCGCCGGGGCGACGACCAGCCGTCCGCCGGCATAGCGCGGTTGGGGAACGTCCAGCGCCCGGACCAGCCCCGATACCAGCCCGGGGGACAGGCGGATGTCGGCGTCCAGATAGATGCGGATTCCGGGCGCGGCGCAGGCGTCTCCGTGGTTCAGCGCGCCGATCTTGCCACCTTGGGCCAGTTCCTCGACTTGCAGGACCCAGCTTCGGGCGGCGAAATCGGGGATGCGGGCGCGCGCGCGGTCGGCGGTGTCGTCGCTGCATCCGTTCGCGATGACGATCACCTGCAGCGGGCCGGCATGGTCCTGCGACAGAAGGCCGGCAAGGCAGGCATCGATATAACCCGCCTCGTCATGCGCCGGGATCAGGACAGAGCACGCGTTCATTTGTATTCGATCAGCCCGGAACGCCGACCGACCAGTCGGCGGAGGTGGAATTCAATCACGCCCCGCGCCTCGGGGAACTTGGCGAGCAGGGTATATGCGGCGCGTGTCCAGCGGTCCCGTGGCAGCGGGTCGCGCAGCGCCATCCGCGCGATCTGCAACGGATAGGCCAGCAGCAAAAGCCAGGCCCAGGGCGTCAGCAAGGCGCAGGCCAGGATGATCAGCGGCAGGGCGACGCCCCAGAACAGCGGGCGCCGGGTCTCGCGCTTCCAGAAGCCCTCGGGTCCGGCGCGATGACGCCACGAGACCTCGGCGAAAGCATGCCCCGACCGGCGCGCTCGCCGCGCCCATTGTGCGTGCCGCGTCATCGCGGCGTCATGGATGGTCATCGGCGCATCCAGCCGGCGGATGCCCCATCCGGCGCGTGCCAGGCGCAGGCACATCTCGGGCTCTTCCCCGGCGATCAGGCCGGGATCGAAGCCGCCGACTTCGCGGATCGCCGCGCCGCGCGCCAGCATGTCCCCACCGACCGCGCGTGCCGGACCGATGGGCGTGTTCCATTCCACGTCGCAGATGCGGTTATAGATCGACGCCTCGGGGTGCAGTTCGCGCCGTCGACCGGCAACGACGCCCAGTCGCGGTTCGGCCAGAAGCGCGGCAAGGCCATGCGCGATCCAGCCCGTCTCGACCTCGCAATCGCCATCGACGAATTGCAGGAAGGCGGCGTCCGGCGCGCGCGCGGCCCCGGCATTGCGGGCGCGGGCGGCGGTGAAGGGCATCGCCATGTCCAGTTGAACGACTTCGGCCCCCAGTTCGGCGGCGCGCAGGGCGCTGCCATCGGTCGACCCCGAATCGACATAGATGACGCGGTCAACCTGAGGCAGAAGCGAGCGCAGGCAGCGCATCAGCCGCTCGCCCTCGTTCCGGCCAATGGCGATGGCGACGACCTGCTGTGGCAGAACAGCCGCGCCGTTCTGGTTGTAATAGCCACCGGGGGGCGTGATTTCAGTTGTCGGGTTCATGAGCGGGACGTTAGCATGGCGCTGACGCCTTAGTCATCGGCCTCAGGGCAGGGTCTGGCGGGGATGATTTACCAGCGGCAGAGGGGCCACAGTTTGCAGGCCGAGACAGGAAAGACGCAGGACAGCCCGCAGACGCGGGCCATAGTCGCCCGCCCGCCCGGCCAGCACGTGTCCAGCAAGTTCATACGGCGCGAGGCTGCCCGCACCGCCGACGACGAAAAGCAAGCCAAGGCCGAAGCCGCGCGCTTTAACCTGCTGCGCACCCGCGTCCTGCGCGAGATGCGCAAGCACCAGTGGCGGCGTCTGGCGGTGGTGCCGCTGACGCCCGGCGCAGGCGGCACCTTCGTCGCGGTGAACCTGGCAGTCGCCATGGCGCGCCAGAAGCATACCCAGGTGATGCTGATCGACCTTGACCTGGCCGATCCGCAGGTCTCGCGCCGATTGGGGATCCCGGGCGCCGACAGCATGTCCGAGATGCTGCGCCAGAAGCGGTCCTTCGGGGACCTGCTCTCGATCGTGGATGAGGCGCCGAACCTGTCCGTCGTCGCGCCGGAATCCCCCGAGGCGGATGCGGCCGAGATTTTGCAGGATGCCGATTTCGCGGTGGCATTGAAAAGCTTCGCCGCCCATGCGCCGCAGGCGATCGAGATCATGGATGTCGCCGCGCTTCTGGGCGGGGACAGCGCGCTTGCGGCGCTGCCGCTGGCAGATGCGGTCCTGCTGATCGCGGATGGCCGCAAGGGAACCGCCGCGGACATGGCCGAGGCGACCCGACTCTTGCAGGACATGCCCCCGATCATGGGTGTCGTCCTGAACAAATCCGACGACTAGACGAGACAGGGATACCAGCTTTGGGACCAATTCAATCCTTGCCGGACCTCGTCTCGATGATATGGCGGCGCCTGCCGCTGGTGCTGACCATCATCGTGCTGGGCAATCTTGTCTCGTTCTACAAGATCGTGACCTCGCCGCGGGTCTATCAATCCTCGGCCGTGATCCAGATCGAGACCCCGGCGGCCATCGACGGGGGCGGCGACGCCTCGCTTCCGGCCTCGCGCCGGGTGCAGTTGATCGAGCAGCGGCTGATGGCGCGCACCAACATCCTTGACGTCATCCACCGTCTGCACCTGTTCGAGGACACACCCGGCCTGAGTGAAAGCGACAAGATCGCGGCGGTGCGCGTCTCGACCCGGATCGAAAGCATCACCACGCCGGGCGTTTCATCGGAATCGCGCATGTCTCTGGCCGCGATCGTCATCACTTCGCAGGCCGGGACGCCCGAGATGGCGGCGGCGATCGCCAACGATTTCGCCGACAGCGTGGTCAACCGCGACCGCGAGAACCGTCAGGCCCGGATCACCGAGGCCCGCCAATACCTGACGACCGAGGAAACCCGGCTTGGCGCCGAGCTTGCCGATACCGACCGCCAGCTGGCCGAGTTCAGTTCCAGGAACGAAGACGCGCTGCCCAGCTCGCAGGAATACATCCAGTCCGAATCGACCCAGCTGAACGAGGCCGAGAACAGCCTCGACCGCGAGATCATGGCCCTGCAGCGCGACCAGCTGACGCTGGAGACGGGCAGCGCGGACAACAACGGACGATCCTCGGCCTCGCTGGTCCAGCAGATCCGCAGCGCCGAAGTTGAACTGGCACAGGCGCGCCGGACCCTTGCCCCCGAGCACCCCGAGATCAAGCGGCTTGAGGAAAGCCTGAAGCGGCTGAATTCGGGCGGGCAGGCGGTGTCGGACATGGTGCGCCAGCACATGCAGTTGCTGGACGAGCAGCTTCGGCAGCTTAACGTGCAGAAACAGGCGATCCAGCACCGCCGCGAAGAGATCGAGAAGGCGCGCGCCGAGATGCCGCAGATCGCCCACGATCTTGAGAACATGACCCGCCAACAGCGCCGCTTGCAGGATCGCTACGCTGAAATCTCGCGCCAGCTTGCCCAGGTCGAAACCCAGCAGATGCTGATGGACAACGACCAGGCCGAGCGCTTCGTGCTGCTGGAACGCGCCCTGCCGCCGGAATACGCGGCCATGTCGAACCGCAAGAAAAGCGCGGTTCTGGGGCTGTTCGCGACCTTCGCCGCCTCGTTCGGCCTTGCCTTTGCGCTGGAGCTTCTCAACCCCGTCCTGCGCCGCAGCAGCCAGTTTGCGCGCGCAACCGGCACCCAACCCGTGGTATCACTTACCTAT
>Ga0160446_100412_pt1 | contig 20503 bp, 14 predicted proteins | sample HID1973I_E1MG_FD_108200 | JGI IMG/M metagenome (GOLD analysis project Ga0160446, IMG submission 108200) | Enriched mosquito-associated microbial communities from UW Madison campus, WI, USA - HID1973I_E1 MG | ecosystem: Host-associated > Arthropoda: Insects > Digestive system > Unclassified ... | reverse complement strand
GGGCGACGTGTTCGAGATGGAGGACCAGCGCAACTGGACGGATGCCTCGTACAAGACGTACAGCCGTCCGCTCGCGCTGCCGTTCCCGTACCCGCTCGCGGCCGGCGAGCGCGTCGTGCAGGCGATCGAGGTGACGGTGTCGGGCGAACCGGCCGTCGCGGTCGCCGACACCGTGACGAGGATCAGGCTGGCTGCCGGCCCTGCTCTCCCCGCGATCGCGGTGTCGGCCGCGACCGCACCGGATCCGGCGCCGGACGCTCACGCCGACGCCGCCGCGGTACTCGTCGAACTCGACCTCGCGACGCCTAACTGGGGTGCGGCGCTGGCACGTGCGGCGACGTCTGGCCTTCCGCTCGACGTGCGATTCGTGCTCGCGGACGAAGACCCGTCGGCGGTCCACGACGGCGTACGGGCGCTGCGCGGACTGCCGGTCCTGCGGGTGACGGCGTTCTGGCCGACGGGTCCGGCGCGGCACGTCTCGGATCTTGACGCGATCGCCCTGTTGCGCGAAGCGCTCCACGAGGCGAACGTGCAGACGCAGGTCGTCGGCGGTGTGCGGTCGCACTTCACCGAGCTGAACCGCGAACACCACCGCCTGCCGCGGGGTCTGGAAGGCATCGTCTTCAGCAGCACACCGCTGTTCCACAGTCTCGGCACCGCGCAGCTCGTCGAGTCGCTGCCGATGCAGCGGCTCGTCGCGACGCAGGGCGTCGAGATGGCCGGCGGGCTGCCCGTGCACATCGGCCCGATCTCGCTGCGCCCTCACTTCAACGACGTCGCCACGACCCCGCCGGCGATGCCTGCGCACGAGGACCTGCGTGACGGGTACGGTCCGGCGCTGGCGACGGATGCCGCCGACCCGCGTCAGTCGTCCCCCGAGCTCGCCGCGTGGACGGTCGCGAGCGCCGCGGCCCTCGCGGTGCCCGGCGTGGCGACCGTCGCGTACTTCGAGGAGTGGGGTCCACGCGGCCTGCGCGGCGCCGACGGGACTCGGCGCCCGGCGCTGGACGCCGTGCGCGCGCTCGCGGAGCTGTCTGGCGCCGCCGGCCTGCGCGGCGACTCCCCCGACGGCCTGGTCTGGGCACTGGGTGCCCGCACGTCGGACGGCGACACGGTGCTCGTCGCGAACCTCGACGACCGCGCTCGCGTGGCCGAGATCGAGCTCCCCGACGGCGCGATCCGGCGCACCGACGTGCCGCCCGGGAGGTTCGTGCGGGTGTGAGGCGTGTCAGCCGCGGTCGATGCCGTCGGCAGAGCCCCCTTTCGCCCGCCTCCCGGTCAGTGGATGGATCCCGCACCACGCCCGCTGTGGCGGAGGGTCACACCTCGCGCCACACGCGCACGTCCCACGACCCGAGGTCGACCTCGTCGCCGGCCGCGTGCCGGGCATCATCGACGAGGGATGCGACGCCCCGCGCGACCTGCACGATCCGGGCCTCGGGCGACCAGTTGTGCATCACCCAGACCCGGCCCCGCGGCCCCGTGAGCGAGTGCGCCGTGACCGTGCTCGGACGGGTGACGAGCGGTCCCGCGGTGGATTCGGCCACGGCGGAGATCACCGACGCCAGCGTGGCCCGATCCAGGAGCGTCCCGACCACCGTGACCGAGCCGTCTCCGACCTGCCGGCGTGTGACGGCGGCCCACCGGCCGAACAGCTCGTGCCGGTAGCCGAGCAGCACGTCGGCGCCGTCCGTCTCCAGTCCGTCGATCCAACCGCGCGCGGTCCCGACGACCGCACCGGAGGGCACCACGACGTCGACCGGCGCGGCGAGCGCCGCGAACTCGCGATACCCCGCCCCGGCGGCGGGCCCCACGATCTCGGGCGCGAGGGCCGCGCGCATGCGCCCCTCGTCGTCGCCGTATCCGGTGCGCGGTCCGATGATGAGCCGCCCGCCGAGTCGTGCGTAGTCCACGAGCGTCTCGAGGGTGGGAGTGGATGCCGCCACCAGCCCCGCGACGATCAGCACCGGGTAGCGCTGCACGAGCTCGGCCGCCTCGGGCAGCTGCCGCTCGTTCACGAAGCCGATCTGCCGTCCCGCGTCGACGGCGGCGCGGCCGAAGGCGTCGACGATCCGCGCGTACGAACCCCGGTCGCCGTCCGTGCCACCCGGACCGGCCAGCGGCGGCTCGAACGCCATCATCCATTCGCTGTCGTGCGCGTACACGAGCCCCACCTCGGCGTCGGGCTCGGCATCCCCCAGCCAGTCCGAGGCGGCCGCGAACTGACGGCCGATCTCGGCGATCTCGCCGTACACGCGCCCAGGTTCGAGGTCGTGACCGAGGATGCCGCCCCAGTGCACCTCGTGCCCGGAGTGGAGCGTATGCCAGTGCCAGTACGACACGAGACGTGCGCCCCGCGCCACGAGCAGCCAGGCCGCCTGCGCGAGCTGCCCGTCATAGGGCGGGCGGGTGAGCCACGCCGGACCGATCGAGGCGGCGCCGGTCTCGGTGACGAGGAACGGCGCCTGCCGCGTCGCCCGCATGCGATCGGCCATCAGCACGAACTGCGGCACGTCGTCGGCGTACCACTGGCCCCCTGCGCCCTCGCGATCCAGATCCAGGGCGTCCTGTGCGAGGTAGTACGCGTTGCCGCTCGCGATGTCGAGCCGCGCGCCGACGGCGACGTCGTCCATCGCGGGGCGCCCGTACGCGATGCATGTGGTGAGGAAGACGTCGTCGTCCACGAGCTCGCGCACGATACCGGCCTGCCAGCCGATGAAGTCGGCGGTGAGCTCGGCCTGGAACCGGCGCCACGCGAGGTCGTAGGCCGGAGTCGTGTTGCCGGCGGGAGCCCACAGCTCGTCCCAGTCGGCGATGCGGTGCGACCAGTAGACGAGCCCCCACTCGCGGTTCAGGGTCTCGACGTCGCCGTAGCGGTCGGCGACCCACTCGCGGAACCGCTGCACGACGTCGTCGTTGTGGATGAGGTGCAGCCCCGCCTCGTTGTCGAGCTGCACCCCGATGACGGCCGGGTGCCGGCCGTGGCGGCCGATCACGGCGCGGATGACCCGCTCGGCGTACCGGCGGAACACCTCCGAGGTGTAGTCGACCTCCTGCCGTCCGCCCCACGGCACCCGCGCACCGTCGCGACGCACGACCGCGAGCTCGGGATGCCGGCGCGCGAGCCACGGCGGGACCGCATACGTCGGCGTGCCCAGGATCACTCCGATGCCGTGTCGCTGCGCGGCGTCGAGGATCGGCGTCATCCAGTCCAGGTCAAACTCGCCGTCACGGGGCTCCCACGTCGACCACACGGACTCGCCGACACGGATGACCGTGATCCCGGCCTCCGCCATGAGCCGCAGATCGGTCTCGAGCCGCGCGGGCTCGGGCAGGTACTCGTTGTAGTACGCCGTCCCGAGCCGCGGGCCGCCGCGCCATTCGTGCAGACGGTCTGCCGACGCCGCCATATCAGCCGCCGATCCGGGTGATGCGCAGCGCGAGCGCCTCGCCCTCGGTCAGCTCGACGGGCGCCGAGACCCGGTCGTAGGCGTCGTTGCGCTGCACGTCATCGAGCGTGAAGACACGTCCGACGGGTGTGACGGTCATGTTCCAGGTGTCGATGACGTCGACCTCGAACGCGTCGCCCGCCTGCAGCCGTTCGCCCGGCACGCCGATGGGCAGGCGGAACGCCCACGAGCCCGGCGCCGACCGCCCGAGGTACTGCACGTACTGGCGGCGCGGGATGCCGGCCACGTACGCCGGATCGTCCCACTTGTCGATGGGGTCGAGGCCGGGCACGTCGAGCCCCTCCAGCACCTCGCGCAGGAACCCGAGTCTGACGGGAGAGTCGCCGCGCAGCATCCCGCCCTCCACCATGTGGAGCGACCCGGTCTCGGTGACGAAGCTCTCGCCGTGCGACGCGTAGCAGCCGGCGACCGTCGAGACCCAGAACTGGTGCACGAGCTGCTCGGCGTCCAGGTGCCCCCAGCGCTCGGGGATGTCGCCCTCGTACTTGATCTCGTCCAGCACGACCGGCTTGCCCCACACGTCGCGGTACAGGTTCGCCCGCCCGAAGTCGGTGGTGACCGCACCGTTCTGGACCGACGCATGCGTGACCCACGGCTGGTTGTTGTCGTACAGCTCGATCCAGTTGTGGATCGAGCGCAGGTGATCGTACGGGTCGATCTCGGCCAGCAGCGCACCGGTGCGGTCCCAGCGGTCGTCGGGACGCTCCAGCTGGTCGAACTCGTTGCACAGCGACCACCACACGTGCGGGTGCGCGGCCAGCCGCGCCACGAGGTAGCGCAGGTAGGCGGCATCCTCCGCCTCGGTCAGCTCGTTCAGACCGAACTGGCCGCGATCGTAGGCGTTGTAGATCAGCACGTCGGCCTGGATGCCGCGACCCCTGAGCACCTCGACGGCACGGTCGAGCCGCTGGAAGAACTCGGGCACGGGGCGCGTCACGTCCCAGCGGGCGGCGCCGGTGTCGGATGTGGTCTTCTCGAACGGCATCAGGGCCGGCACGTGCTCGACGTACCCGCCGCCCTGCGGGAACACCATGAACCGGAACTTGTTGAACCCGGCTTCGGCGATCGCGTCGACCGTCTGCGAGAACAGCGGCTCGTCCTGGTGCAGCCAGTTGTACGCCGTTGCGCCCACGGGCCGGAACGGCGTGCCGTCGGCGTGCGCGAAGTGGAACCGGTGCGCGACCCGCACCGGGCCGCGCTCGGCGCCGCGCTCGGCGGCGAACGTCCCCTCGTGGCCGGCGAGCGCGGTGTCGTCGCTGTCGCTCGTCCACGTCCACTCCCCCTCCAGGTCGGGGGCGAAGCGCACGCGGTAGGTCGTGCCGCCGTCCCAGAATCCCGGCATGACGCGTTCGGTTCGGGATGCCTCGTGCCGCAGCCGCACCGTCACCGGCGTGATGTCGGCCGGGATGACGGCGCTGCCCTCGAAGGTCAGCTCGATCGGGCGGTACAGTTCGTGCGAAGACGATGCTTCAGCAGACACGGGGGTTTCTCCTTCGATCTCGTGTCGGTTCGTTCGGGCGGTTCAGGGGCGCCGCGAGCTGTCGCGCACGATCAGCTCGGGCTCGAAGACGCGCTGCGCGACGGCGAGCCCCGTCGCCGGGCGGGGCCACTGCTCGATCGCCTCGAACAGCAGGTCGACGGCGGCCCCGCCGAAGCCCTCGTGCCGGGCGCGCACGCTCGTCAGCGGGATGAGGGATGCCTCGGCGAACTCGTTGTCGTCGTACCCGACGAGGGCGACCTCGCCGGGCACCGCGACCCCGGCCGCGACGAGCGCCTGCAGCACGCCGAGCGCGAGCACGTCGTTCGCGGCGAACACGGCGTCCGGCCGCTCGGCGGCGGGACGTGCGGCGAGCGCGGCGCCGACCGCGCGTCCGGCGGCGATGGACCGCTCGGCGACCTCGATCACCTCGAGACTGCTCGATCCGGGGTTCGCCTCCAGCGCCGCCCGCGCGCCCGCAAGGCGGTCTGCCACCTGCTGGACGGGCAGCGGGCCGCCGACGAACGCGAGGCGGCGGCATCCACTCTCCAGCAGGTGACGGGCGGCCTGACGACCGCCCGAGACGTCGTCGATCGAGACCGACGGCTGGCCGGCGTCGCACGCGCGGCGCCCGACGAGCACCGAGGGCGTGCCGCGATCGCGCATGGCGGCCAGGCGGTCTTCGATCGGAGCGAACGACGACACCAGGAGGCCGCGCACCTGCCGCTGCTCGAACGCCTCGAGATACGCGTCCTCGCGGTCGCGGTCACCGTGCGAGTGCGCGAAGAACACGGTCAGGCCGAGCCGCTCGGCGCGGTACTCGACCTCCTGCGCGATCTCGCTGAAGTGCGGGTTGCTGACATCGGGCGACAGGTACCCGATGAGACTGCTGACGCCCAGGCGCAGCTGACGCCCCGCGATGCTGGGCACGAAGCCGAGCTCGTCGATCGCCTCGGCGATGCGGCGCGCGCGCTCGGCCGACACGCGGTCGGGGTGATTGAGGTAGGCCGAGACAGTGCCCACCGCGACGCCGGCGCGAGCGGCGACCTGCCGGATGCCCGGCCGCTGGCTGCTGGGACCGCTCTGCGGCGACACGTCAGCGCCAGTCGTGCTCGGCGACGAAGCCGAGGTGTTCGCGGATGCGCCGGGTCGACATGAGCGACTCGAACTCACCGAGGTCGTCGGCCACCGGGGTGGCGGGGAACCAGCGGGCCGCGAGCTTGCGCGACGGCGCGGCGCACCCCGAATCGGGGGCCGCGACGTTGTAGACCTCGAAGCCGGGGCGGGCGTGCGCCAGGGCGAGCGACACGGCCAGCGCCCCGTCGCGGGCATCCACCCACGAACCGACGAGGTCGCGGCGGTAGTCCGGTTCGGCGGCGCGCTCGAACGTGGCGTACTCGTCCGCCGCGACGACGTTCGTGAACCGCAGGGCCGTGATCGAGGTCTCCGGAGCCCAGTGGACGAGCTGTCCGGCGATCGCCTCCTCGGCGACCTTGCCGAGCCCGTACGTGTTGTTCGCGCTGGTGTACGTCTCGTCGACCGGGAGCGACGGAGGCGCCTGCTCGAAGGGGAAGCCCATCGCCGTGATGCTCGACGCGAGGACGATCGTGCGGATACCCGCCCGGTGCGCGGCGAACAGCGCGTTGAACGACACCGTCATGTTGTTGTGGAAGGTGGCAGCGTCGGGCACCAGCCCGTTCACGGGGATCGCCGCGAGGTGCACCAGCGCGTCGAGCCCGTCGTGGCGTGCCGTCACCGAGAGGAACGCGTCGAGCGTCTGGCCGAAGTCGGTCAGGTCGACACGGGTGAACCCCGGCCCGGGCGTGCCGGTGAGGTCGAAGCCCGAGACGACATGGCCGTCGGCGCGCAGCCGCTCCACCGTCGCACGCCCGAGCTTGCCGCCGCTGCCGGTGACGCCGATCCGCATGCCGTACCTCCGTGTACTCGATCGCGACTTGAAACGTTTCGTTCCACCTGCCACACTCACTGTACACGCAAACCGAAACGTTTCAATTCTGGCTCCCCTGTCACGAACGGCTGCTTCGAGCAGCACATCGCGACAGGCGAGCAGCAAAGAGAGGACCTCGATGGCCGTCATCGTCGACGCACCCCGCATCGAACACCACCGCGACCCGCTCGGCATCGGCGAGCGCCTGCCGCGCCTGTCGTGGCGCATCGCCTCCGCACCCGCCGGCTGGCGGCAGAGCGCTTACCGCGTCGAGCTCGACCAGCACGGCGGCATCTCCACGCACGAGGTCGACGGCTCCGAGCAGGTGCTGGTCGACTGGCCGGGCGAGCCGCTGCTGTCCCGCGAGCGCGTCGCCGTGCGCATCGCCGTGCAAGGCGCGGACGGCGCCTGGTCGGCGGCATCCCCCGCCACGACGCTCGAGGCGGGGCTGCTCGAGCCGGCGGACTGGGTCGCTCGGCCGGTCGGCGCGCTGCGCAACGAGAACCCGCACTCGGACGAGCGCCGCCCGTCGCTCGTCCGCCGCGGCTTCGACGTGCGCGACGGACTCGTCCGCGCTCGCCTGTACGCGACCGCCCACGGCGTCTACGAGGCCGAACTCAACGGCGAGCGCGTCGGCGACGACACCCTCTCGCCCGGCTGGACCGTCTACGGACAGCGGCTGCGGTACTACACCTACGACGTCACCGATCTGGTGCGACCGGGCGCCAACGCGCTGGGCGCCTGGCTCGGAGACGGCTGGTACCGTGGGCGGCTCGGCTGGCGCGGCGGCTTCCGCAACGTGTACGGGTATGACCAGTCGTTCCTCGGCCAGCTGGAGCTCACCTACGCCGACGGCACGCGCGACGTCGTCGCGACCGACCTGTCGTGGACCTCGGCGCCGAGCCCGATCCTCCACAGCGGCCTGTACGACGGCGAGGACTACGACGCGCGCGAAGAGCAGCCGGGCTGGTCGACGGCGGCCTTCGACGACTCCGCGTGGGAGGAAGTGTCGGAGCGCCACCGCGACCCCGCGACGCTCGTCGCCCCGACGGCTCCCCCGGTGCGGGCGACGCAGGAGGTGCGGCCAGTCCAGGTGCTCACCGGGCCCAGCGGCACGCGCATCCTCGACTTCGGGCAGAACCTCGTCGGCCGCGTGCGGATCCGTGTGAGCGGCCCGGCCGGGGCGACCGTCACGCTGCGCACGGCCGAGGTCATGCAGGACGGCGAGATCTACACACGGCCGCTGCGCGCCGCCCGCTCCACCGACAACTACACCCTGGCCGGCCGAGAGGTCGAGGAGTGGGAACCGCGGTTCACCTTCCACGGCTTCCGCTTCGTCGAGGTCACAGGGTGGCCCGGAGATCTGGATGCGGATGCCGCGGCCGGCGCACTCGTGGCGAAGGTGTACCACACCGACCTCGAGCGCACCGGGTGGTTCGAATCCTCCGATCCCGCCCTCAACCGCCTGCACGAGAACGTCGTGTGGGGCATGCGCGGCAACTTCGTCGACATCCCCACGGACTGCCCACAGCGCGACGAGCGCATCGGCTGGACCGGAGACATCCAGGTCTTCGGACCCACGGCGTCGACGCTGTTCGACGTGTCGGGCATGCTGTCGGGCTGGCTGCGCGACGTCGCCCTGGAGCAGCTGCCCGACGGCACGGTGCCCTGGTATGTGCCCGTCATCCCGGCCGTCGACAAGTGGACGCCGCTGCGCCCGGGTGCCGCGTGGGGCGACGTCGTGACGCTGCTGCCCTGGACACTGTACGAGCGGTTCGGCGACGTCGGCGTGCTGCGCGCGCAGTTCGACAGCGCGCGTCGCTGGGTCGACCTGCTCGAGCGCCGCTCGGGCCCGTCGCGGCTGTGGAACACCGGCTTCCAGCTCGGCGACTGGCTCGACCCCGCCGCACCGCCGAACGACCCCGCCGACGCCCTCACCGACCGCTACCTCGTCGCCACCGCGTACTTCGCGAAGTCTGCGCGGACGGTCGCCCGCATGGCCGAGGTGCTGGGGCTCGCCGACGAGCAGTCGCACTACGACCGGCTGGCCGACGAGGTCGCCCAGGCGTTCCTCGCCGAGTACGTCCACGCCGACGGCACCATGACCAGCGACGCCCAGACGGCCTACGCCCTCGGCCTGCAGTTCGAGCTCATCACCGACTCGCGATCGAGGGATGCCGCGGCCGCACGCCTCGCGCAGCTCGTGCATGACGCGGGCAACCGCATCGCCACGGGCTTCGTCGGCACGCCGCTCGTGTCGGACGCACTCAGCTCGGGCGGTCACATCGACACGGCGTACGACCTGATCCTCGAGCGCGAGTGCCCGTCGTGGCTGTACCAGGTGGAGCAGGGCGCCACGACGGTGTGGGAGCGCTGGGACTCGCTGCTGCCCGACGGCACCGTCAACCCCGGCACCATGACCTCGTTCAACCACTACGCCCTCGGCGCCGTCGCCGACTGGATGCACCGCGTCATCGCCGGCCTCGCGCCGGCCGCACCCGGCTACCGCCGCATCCGGTTCGCCCCGCGCCCCGGCGGCGGCCTCACGTCCGCGTCGGCGCGCCAGCTCACCGCCTACGGCGAAGCCGCGATCTCGTGGCGCATCGACGGCGACCGGCTGCTCGTCGACGTGACGGTCCCGGTCGGAGTCGAGGCCGTGCTCGACCTGCCCGGCGCCCCCGAAGAGACCGTGGGTTCCGGCATCCACTCGCGCGAGGTCGCGATCGCCTGAGCCGGTTCGATTCCGGATGCCGCGGCTCGCGGCATCCGGAATCCCCGGTCGATCAGCGAATCGTCGAGCGCGGGCACTGGCGTCGTGCGGACGGAGTGAATATCCTTTCGTTAGCGAATCCTCAATCGGATCGCCACGAAGGAGTCCTCGTGTCACTGCCCCGCTACACCCGCCCCGCCGACGGGCAGGTGCGACTGCTCACGAAGGTCGCCCGCATGTATCACGAGCGGGGCGTGCGGCAGGCCGACATCGCGGCCGCGCTCAATATCTCACAGGCGAAGGTCTCGCGTCTGCTCAAGCGTGCGGAATCGGTCGGAATCGTCCGCACCATCGTCACCGTCGCCCCCGGCGTCTACGCCGAGCTCGAAGAGCAGCTCGAAGACAAGTACGGCCTCGCCGAGGCCGTCGTGGTCGACGTCGCACCCGACGCCGACGAGCGCGAACTGCTCGCCTCGCTCGGCGCAGGCGCCGCCGCCTACCTCGAGGCCACGCTGTCGGGCGGCGACCGCATCGGCGTCTCTTCATGGAGCCAGACCATCCTCGCGATGGTCGACCGGATGCGGCCGTTCACGGTGCGCGGCGCGACCGAGGTCGTGCAGCTGCTGGGCGGCATCGGCGCACCCGAGGCCCAGAGCCACTCCAACCGCATCCTCGGCGAGCTCGCCCGCATACTGGGCGCAGACCCCGTCTACGTGCAGGCGCCCGGCGTCGTGGCTGACTCCGCGATCCGCGACAGCCTGCTGTCGGACCCCTCGATGCAGGAGGTCACCCGCCACTGGAACGAGCTCACCATGGCGATCATGGGCATCGGCAGCATCGAGCCCTCGGACGTGCTCGCCACCAGCGGCAACGCGTTCGCCGACGACGAGCGCCAGTCGCTGCTCGACGAGGGCGCCGTCGGCGACATCTGCCACCGCATCTTCCGCGCCGACGGGTCGCTGGTGCGCGGCGCGCTCGACGACCGGATCATCGCCATCACCGTCGAGAACCTGCTGCGCATCCCCCGCCGCGTCGGCATCGCCGGCGGCGACCGCAAGCTCGAGGCGATCCACGGCGCCCTCGCGGGCGACTGGGTCACGACCCTCGTCACCGACTTGCGCTCCGCCGAGGCCCTCGCCGCCCGCTGACCGTGAGCCGCGGTGCCGCCCGGACACGCGGCATCCCTCTCCCAGATCAGGAGATCTGGCCGAAACAGGACGAATCGCGACAAAACGTCCTGTCGTCGCCAGATCTCCTGATCTCGGCGACGAGGGCGGTGTCGGTCAGCGCGCGAGCGACTCCGCCAGGCGCTCGACGCCCAGTCGCGGGCTGGTGAGCACCGGCACGTCGATCGACACGGCCTCCGCCGCGGACGCCATGGATGCCTGGGCCAGCACGACCACGTCGGCCTCGGCTGCGCCACGCTCGATCGCCGCCGCGACCAGCCGGTCGTGGGTGGCCCGGTCGCCGCCTGCGACGGCGTCGAACGCGCCCTCGATGACCTCGCTCGAAAGCTCCGGCTCGACGCCGGCAAGCGAGGCCCGTTCTTGCAGCAGCGCGAGAGTGGGCCGGCACGTCGTCGGCAGGGTCGCGAGTACCCGGATGCGGCGTCCGGCGCGCACCGCGGCATCGGCGAGCGCCTCATCCACGCGCAGCACCGGCACGCCGGCTGCTGCCGCGGCCGGTGCCGCCAGCTCGGAGATGGACGAGCACGTGAGCATGACGGCATCCGCACCGCCCGCCACCGCAGCCCGGACGAGTTCGTCGACGCGCTGAGGAACGGATGCCGCGCGCTCGGCATCGCCGAGGTCGGCGACGATCCGGTCGTCGAGGTAGTTCACGACCGTCGCTCCCGGCAGGTACTCCGCCGCCAGGGCGCCGAACGGCGCGATGTTGACGGCGCCGGTGTGCAGGAATGCGATGCGGGGAGCGGAGGAGGTCACGCCATCAGCCTTTCAGCTATCTCAGCCCTTGAGGGCGCCGCCGGCCATGCCGGCCATGATCTTCTTGTTCAGCGTCAGGAAGACGATGAGCAGCACGACGATGTTGATGCTGACCGCCGCGAACAGGGGTCCGTACTGCGTCGAGCCGTACTCGTCGCTCAGGCTCAGCAACCCGACCTGGATCGTCGCGAGCTCGGGGCGGGTCGTGAACGTCAGCGCGATCAGCAGGTCGTTCCACACGCTGAAGAACTGCACGATGCCGACGGTAAGGATCGCGTTGCGCATCATCGGGACGCCGATCACGAAGAACGACCGCAACGGGCCTGAGCCGTCGACCGTGGCCGCTTCGAAGATCTCGCGCGGCACCGACCGGAAGTAGGTCGCCATGAGGAAGGTCGTCAGCGGCAGGCCCATCACGGTGTACGTGATGATCAGCGGCAGCAGCGTGTCGGTGATGCCCATGCGGAAGTACACGATGAACAGCGGCACGAGGATCATCTGCCCGGGCACCATGATGCCCGCCAGGACGTACAGCAGGACGGCGTTGCGGCCCTTCCAGATCATGACCTCGAGCGCGTAGCCGGCCGCGACGCCGATGAACACGATGAGCAGCACCGACGGGATCGTCACGATGATGCTGTTGAGGTAGTTCTGCGCGACGTTGCCGTTGGTGAGTGCGGCGATGTAGTTGTCGAAGTTCCACGTCTCGGGCAGCGACAGCGCGGGGTTGGACAAGAACTCCGACTGCGTCTTGAACGAGCCGAGCACCATCCACACCTGCGGGTACAGCACCACGACCATCAGCACGGCCACCACGATCCACACCGGGATGCGGCGCACCAGGCGCAGCGCGGTGCGCCTGGTCTGGCTGGGGGCGGGCTTGCGCCGGGTCGGGACCGCGACCGTGGCCGGGGCATCCGTCATCGTCGTCGTCATGTCAGACCTCCGCCTTGCGCCGCGACGACCGGAAGATCGCGAGGGTGAACACCAGGCACAGCATCGTGAGCACGAGGGCGATCGTCGAGCCGTAGCCGTACTCCGCGTACTCGAACGCGGTGCGGTACATGTACAGGGTGAGCGGCGCCGTCGACGTACCCGGCCCGCCGCCGTTGAGTGCCAGCAGGCTGTCGAACACCTTCAGCGTGGAGTTGAGGCTGAAGATGATCGACGACAGCAGGATCGGCAGCGACAGCGGCACGATGATGTGGCGCACGAGCTTCAGCCCGTTGGCGCCGTCCAGCCGCGCGGACTCGATGACCTCCTCGGGGATGTCGAGCAGGCCGGCGTACAGCAGCACGGCGTAGAAGCCCATCGAGCCCCACAGCGTCATCACGATCGCGGTGGTCATGGTGCCCACGGTGGAGGCGAGCACCTCGACGCTGTCGCCGCCGAAGAAGTTGATGATGTCGTTGACCGGCCCCTGGTTCTGACCGACCGCGACGAAGCTCTTGAACAGCAGCGCGACCGCGACCGTCGGCAGGATCGCGGGGAAGAACACGATCGTCCGCACGAACGACGATCCCTTGCGCAGCACGAACACGTACAGCAGCGCGAGACCGTAGCCGAGGGCGACCTGACCGACCGTCGCGACGATGGCGAAGAAGATGCTGACCCACATCGACTGCAGCGCGGCGCCGTCGGTGAAGAAGGTCGCGAAGTTCTGGAATCCGACCCACTCGAATCCGCGGAGGGTGTTGCCCTCGAAGAACGAGAGGCCGAACGACCATGCCACCGGCACGATCTTGAGCAGGGTATAGAGCAGGAGCGCAGGCGCCAGCAGGATGAAGATCGTCTTGCGATCTCCGAAGATCGAGTTCATCGGGCGGATGCCTCTCCCGGGGATTTCTGGAGTGTGCCGGCCTCACCCGAGCCTAGGCCGTGGCCGAGGCGCGGGGAGGCCGGCACGATCGTCACTTGTTGGCGTCGAGGCTCGCCTGGAGGTCCTTCATGTAGTCCTCCGGGCTCATCTGACCGGTGGTCAGCAGCGTGACGTTCGTCGAGGCGAGCGAGTTGCTCTTCGGGTCGAAGAGCGCCTCGAACCACAGCACCGTCTCGTCGATGCCCTCGATGCGCTGCTGGATCTCGGCCGTGTTCTCCGAGATGTCGGTCACGTCGCCGTTGACCTTGAAGCCCGAGATGACACCGGCGTCCTGGAGCGCCTGCTGGCCGTAGTTCTCGGCGATGCAGCTGATCCAGTCCTGCACCTTGGGGCCGAACTGCTCGGCATTCACGATCATCGGCGCGCCCGCGTTGGCGGGGTACTGGTCGATCGAGCCCTTGCCGCCGTCCACGGAGGGGAACGGCATGAAGCCGACGTTCTCGCCGCCGATCTGGTTGCGGTCGGGGTCGTTGATGGCGCTCAGCAGCCACGTGCCGTCATAGGTCATCGCGGCCTCGCCGGTGAGGAACATGTTCGACGAGGTGTCACCGTCACGCGTCGAGAAGCCCTCACCGAAGTACCCGGCCTCGGCGAAGTCGGCCAGCGCCTGGGCGCCGGCAAGGTACTCGGGGTCGGTGAGCTTCGCATCGCCCTTCTGGATGGCGACCATCGCGTCGGGTCCGACGTTGCGGTAGATGTACATGCCGAGGATGCGGGTGAGGGGCCAGCCGTTGGCGCCGGCCTCGGTCATCGGGGTGACGCCCGCCTTCTGCAGCTTGGCGGCATCCGCGACGAGGTCGTCCCACGTCTGCGGCTCTTCGAGCCCGTTGTCGGCGAAGATCTGCTTGTTGTAGAAGATGCCCTCGATGTTGTACTGGTACGGCATCGAGAACATGCCGCCGTAGACCTGTTCGACGGTCGACGCGGCGGCAGGCAGCACGTTGTCCCACGTGCCGGCGTCTTCGAGGGCGGCCTTCAGGTCGCCGACGAGTCCGGCCTTGCCGAGGTCCCCGTCGGGACGGATCAGCGCGGTGCCGGCGATGGTGTGGGTGGCGAGCGCTCCCTGGCTGGCGAGCAGGGTCACCTTCTGCACCACGTCCGCCTGCGCGACCTTCTGGTGCTCGATGGGCAGCGCCTTGTTCTCGGCCTTGCAGGCGCCCGCGGCGAGGGCGTCGAGCTCGTCCGACAGGACGGGGTTCTCGTTGGCGGTCATGACCGTGAACTTGTCGGGGTCGGTGCCGCCGGCGCCCCCTGCCTCGGTGGATCCGGAGCCGGCGTTGCCGCCGGCGCAGGCGGCGAGCGGCACGACCGCGGCGAGCGCGATCCCGAGCGCCGCGATGCGGCGACGGTTGCTGCGTGTGTTCATAGCGTCCTCCTTGACGACGACCATGCGGGTGAAAGGTACGAGCACGACAGTAGGCACGATTTCGACGTGTGTCAACAGTCAGTACTGAAATTCTATTCACTTTGAGACGATTCAGGGGTTAGACTGCATTTCCATGCAGCATTGCGAGAAGTTGCATCGCTGTCTCATCTGACCCGCATCGGTCCCGTTCTTGCCGCGACGCAGCCACGAGCACGAGACTGAACGCCACTCGGAAGGAAACTTCATGACCGCCACGACCGCGACCCGGGCACACGCCCGGTTGCGTCCCCTCGGCGCCGCGAACGCGCGCTGGGCCAGCGGCTTCTGGGGAGACGTCCACGATCGCACACGCGACGTCACGATCCCGCAGATCTGGTCCTCGCTGAGCGATCCGGCCGTCAGCCCCGGCCTCGCGAACTTCCGCATCGCGGCCGGCCTCGACGCAGGCGAGCACTCCGGCCCGCCGTTCATGGACGGCGACTTCTACAAGTGGCTCGAGGCCGCGATCGCGGCTCTGGAGACAGACCCCGATCCCGAGCTGGCGGCGCGGATCGAGCACATCGCCGAGCTCATCGCCTCGGTGCAGCGCCCGGACGGGTACCTCCACACGCCGACGATCATCTCGTCGCGCAACCACGCCCTTCGACAGGCTCAGGAACCGGCGATCGCCCTCGCCGACCGGTTCAACTTCGAGACGTACAACCTGGGCCACCTCATCACCGCGGGCGTGCGTCACCACGAGGTCACCGGCTCGACGACACTCCTGGACGCGGCGCGCAAGGCGGCCTCGTTCCTCGAGGGCCTCGCCACGAACAAGCCCCTGGAGCTCGCGCGCAGCGCGATCTGCCCGTCGCACTACATGGCCGTGATCGACCTGTACCGAGCCACCGGCGACGAGCAGTACCTGCGTCTGTCGGAGGCGTTCATCCGCGTCCGCGACGACTTCGAGGGCGGTGACGACAACCAGGACCGCCTGCCGGTGCGCGAGCAGACGGTCGTCGCCGGTCACGCGGTGCGCGCCAACTATCTGTACGCAGGTCTCGCCGACCTGGTCGCCGAAACCGGCGACAGCGAGCTCGAGGCCGTACTCGAGCTGCTGTGGCGCGATGTCGTCGACACCAAGCTCTACATCACAGGCGGCGCGGGCGCCCTCTACGACGGCGCCTCCCCCGACGGCTCGCCGTGGCAGGGCGATATCAGCCGCGTGCACCAGGCGTACGGCCGCGCGTTCCAGCTGCCCCACACCACGGCCCACAACGAGTCGTGCGCGAACATCGGCCTGATCCTCTGGAGCGAGCGGATGCTCACGCTCACGTGCGATGCCGCGTACGCCGACGTCATCGAGCAGGTGGCTTTCAACAGCCTGCTGTCGAGCATCAGCCTCGCCGGATCGGAGTACTTCTACACGAACCCGCTGCGCCAGGTGCGCGACCTCCCCTACCCGCTCCGCCGGCCGGGAGACACCGCGCTGCACCCCGTGCCCTCGCCGCCGCCCTCCGACGAGCGCCTGCGCGAGTCGTACCTCAGCTGCTTCTGCTGCCCGCCCAACATCGCCCGCACCCTGGCACGCTTCCACGAACGTGCGGCCTCGCTCGGCGAGGACGGCCTGTACGTCCACCTCTACGGCGGCAGCTCGCTCGACGTCACGACCGACGACGGCCGGCGCCTCGCGGTGCGCGAAGAGGGCGCGTATCCGTGGGGCGAGACCGTCTCGTTCGCGGTGACCGATGCGGTGGTGGATGCCGCGGGCCGAGGCATCCCGCTCCTCCTGCGCATCCCGGGGTGGTCGTCCGGCGCGACGCTCACCGTGAACGGCGAACCGCTCGCGGTGACCGGGCCCGGGACGTACACGCGCGTCGAGCGCTCCTGGCAGCAGGGAGACGTCGTCGAGCTGACGCTGCCGATGCCGGTGCGGGTGCTGCGCGCCCATCGCCTGGCCGAAGAGGCCACGAACCAGGTCGCGGTGCGCCGCGGACCGGTCGTGTACTGCGTCGAGTCCGCCGACCTGCCGGACGGCGTCGTGCTCGAACAGGTCGCCCTGCGCCGCGGCGCGGCCTTCACCCCCGTCGAGACCGAGGTCGCCGGGCATCGCGTCGTCGCGCTCGACACCGAGGCGGTCGTGCTGCCCGGCTCCGACGAGGACGCGCTGTACGACGACCTCGCCGACAGCCCGCTCGCGACGGCATCCGTCCGCCTGGTCCCCTACTACGCCTGGGGCAACCGCGGCGCCGGCGAGATGTCGGTCTGGCTCCCCCTGGTCTGGTGACGCGCATGGAACACGTCACCGCCACCTACGTCATCGAGACCTCCGTCCCCCTCGTGCGGGCGGCCGAGGTGCTCGCCGGCGAGCAGTCCACCGGCACGTTCGTACGCGTCGAGCGCGAGTCCGACGACCTGCGCGCGCGGTTCGCCGCGCATGTGGAGTCGATCGAGGAGCTCCCGCTCACGGGAGCGTCGCCGCTTCCGGGGTCGATCGGCGATCCGACGCTGCGGCGCCGGGCCCGGCTGCGCCTGCGGTTCCCGCTCGACAACTTCGGCCCCTCGCTGCCGAACCTGCTCGCCGCGGTCGCGGGCAATCTGTTCGAGATCAAGGAGCTGGCTGCCATCCGGCTCGTCGACCTCGACCTGCCGGCGGCGTTCGCCCAGCGGTACCCCGGACCGGCGTTCGGCGTCGAGGGCACGCGGCGGCTGATGGGGCGCCCCGACGGCGCCATGATCGGCACGATCGTCAAGCCGAGCATCGGGCTCTCGCCCGCAGAGCTCGCCGACGTGGTGTCGCAGCTCGCCGAGGCGGGCATCGACTTCATCAAGGACGACGAGCTGCAGGGCAACGGCCCCTCGGCCCCCCTCGCCGCCCGGGTGGCGGCCGTCATGCCGGTGCTGGAGCGGTACGCCGACCGCACCGGCCGCAAGCCGATGTACGCGTTCAACATCACCGACGACATCGGCCGCCTCGAGGCGAACCACGACCTCGTGGTCGCGGCCGGCGGCACGTGCGTCATGGCGTGCATCAACCTCGTCGGACTGCCCGGACTGGAGTTCCTGAGCCGTCACAGCAGCGTGCCCATCCACGGTCACCGGGCGATGTTCGGCTCGTTCGGACGCTCCGAGCAGGTGGGGATAGGGTTCCGGGCATGGCAGAAGCTCGCGCGCCTGGCCGGCGCCGACCACCTGCACACCAACGGCATCAGCAACAAGTTCTACGAGACGGACGACCAGGTGCTCGACTCCATCGCGGCGGTGCGTGAGCCGCTGCTGGGCCTCACGCCCACGGTGCCGGTGCTGTCGTCCGGTCAGTGGGGCGGGCTCGCGCACGCGACCTACGCCGCGGTGGGGACCACCGACCTTCTCGTGCTCGCAGGCGGCGGCATCCACGGTCATCCCGACGGCGCCGCGGCAGGCGTCGCGAGCATGAGGGACGCGTGGGGATCCGCTGCCCGCGGCGAGAGTGCCGACGACGCCTACGCGACGTCACCCGCGCTGCGCCGGGCTGCGGAGCTGTTCGGGCCGGTCCGTGTCTGATTCGTCGGGCGCCGTCGTCTTCTACGGCGACGACTTCACCGGCAGCGTCGACGCGCTCCTGCAGTTCGCGCGGCGGGGATGGACGGGCCGGCTCTTCACGGGTCTGCCGGATGCCGCTCTCCTGGCCCGCGCGGCCGCCGAGGTAGACGTGGTCGGTGTGGCGGGCATCTCGCGCTCGCTGGCGCCGGCCGAGATGGACGACGAACTGCGGCCGTTGTTCGCCGCGTTCGCCGCACTGGGCCCCGCCTTCGTGCAGTACAAGGCGTGCTCGACGGCGGACTCCGCACCCTCGGTGGGCAGCCTCGGACGAGTCGTCGAGCTCGGCCGCGAGGCGTTCGGCGACCGGGCCGTGCCGATGCTGTTTGCCCAGCCCGACTTCGGGCGCTACACGCTGTTCGGGCAGCACTTCGCCGCCGAGCAGGGCACGGTGTACCGCCTGGACCGGCAGCCCACGATGTCGCACCACCCGTCGACGCCGATGACCGAGGCCGACCTCGCGGTGCACATCGGCCGCCAGACGGCGCTGCCGATCGGCGCGATCTCGCTGCTCGAGCTCGACGACCTGCCGGCACGCCTGCGCGAGTCCCCCGATGCTGCTGTCGTGCTCGACGCCTTCACCGACGAGCACCTGGTCGCGGTCGGCGCGGCGCTCGGCACGCTCCCGGCGCCCGTGTTCGCGATCGGCTCGGGCGGCCTGTCGCACGGCTTCGCGGCCGCCGCTCCGGGCGACGGCCCGGCGCTCCCGACGTCGTCGTCCGCGGCGGGTCCGGTGCTCGTCGTGTCGGGCAGCCGTTCCGCGCAGACGCGACGTCAGGCGGATGCCGCGGCCACCGCCGGCTGGCTCGTCCGCGCTCTGCCGCTCGATGCCCCGGGGATCGCCGCCGCGATCGTCGAGGTCGTCGCGGCGCTGAACTCCGGCCGCAGCGTCGTACTGACCTCGGACGAAGCCGACGCCACGACGGCGGGCGGACGACCTGTGCTGGAGGCGATCGCGGAGGCGGCGGCATCCCTCATCTCGGCCGTCGCCCACGACGGAGCCTCACGCCGCGTCATCGTGTGCGGCGGCGACACATCCAGCCGGGTGACGCGCCTGCTGGGCGTCGAGGCGCTGTCGATCGCCGCGAACCCGTGGGGCAACGTCGTGCTGCTGCGCGCCTACGCCGACGACCCCGCGATCGACGGCCTCGAGCTGCTGCTCAAGGGCGGTCAGGTCGGCGCCGAGAGCCTCTTCACCGACGTCGCCGCCCTGGGCACGTGACGCCCCGGCAGACGCCTCACCGCTTCTCCCGGGTGCCCGTCGCTCGCCGCCCCTGACCAGGTGACCCGCGGCTGACCTGGCCGGCGGGTAGGGTCTCGTGGGGTGAGCCGCTTCTCCGTCGTCCCCTCGTCGTACGTGTACCTCCGCCGCGGCTCGACGGTCTTGCTGCAGCTGCGGCAGAACACCGGATACATGGACGGATGCTGGGCCGCCGGTGCCGCCGGCCACATCGAGCTCGGCGAGACGGCCGCTGCCGCCGGCATCCGCGAGGCCCGCGAGGAGCTCGGGATCACCGTCGACGCCGCGAGGCTGTCGCCGATCGCGGTGATGCAGCGCACGGACGGCACCGACAATCCGATCGAGCAGCGCGTGGACTGGTTCTTCGCGTGCGACGGGTGGCACGGCGAACCTCAGATCCTCGAGCCTCGCAAGTGCGCCGAGCTGGCGTGGTTCGACCTCGATGCGCTGCCGGAACGCATGCCCGACTACGAACGGACCGCCCTCTCAGCGCTGCGTGCGGGAGGTTCGGCCACGCTGCTCGAGGTGGGCTTCTCGGGCTCGTCTTGTTCGAACTCGTCGACGAGGTCTTCGAACCCCGGGTGATCGTTCGGCCGATGACCGTGGCCGGTGCGCACGCGATGCGTTGCCCGCGCTCTTGTAAGTGGGAACGGTGGCGCTGCGCGGTGCGGGATCGCCATCGTTACACTTCTGTGACCTTCTCAGGGTCGTTGCCGCTTCGAATCAAGGTACGAATGTCGGTGGTGGCGGAGAAGATGAGTCATGGCATTCTTCTCCGATCTGCAGGCGGCGCTCGACGCGCTGCGTGGACTGATCGGGGACGACGTGGACGCGATCGACGTGCCCGCCGCGGTGGCCAGGTTGGCCGACGACGGGGTGGTCGAAGTCATCGCTCAAGCGACCGTGCTGGTG
>Ga0160446_100403_pt1 | contig 21084 bp, 17 predicted proteins | sample HID1973I_E1MG_FD_108200 | JGI IMG/M metagenome (GOLD analysis project Ga0160446, IMG submission 108200) | Enriched mosquito-associated microbial communities from UW Madison campus, WI, USA - HID1973I_E1 MG | ecosystem: Host-associated > Arthropoda: Insects > Digestive system > Unclassified ... | reverse complement strand
GGACGCCCCGAGACCACGACTGCGCTGTGCGGCACCGACACCAGCCCGTCTGCCCCTGAGGCGTCACGGGTGATGCGGCGGTACTCGGCTGCCATGCCGGCCCGGGTGGCGGCATCCTGCGCGCGATAGATGCCGCCGACGGTCGCGACCCCTCCCTCGACGCCGGCCCACAGCGCGTCGGGATCGAAGGCGAAGTCCCACGTCACGAGCCGCGCACGCACATCGACGAGACCGCCGTCGCAGAACATCGCCGCGACCCCGTCGACGTCGCGCCCGAAGTCCTTGTCGGCGGGAAGGGTCTTGTCGGCCGGCCGGTCGAGCCCCACCGCGTCCAGCAGCGCATCCCACATCGGTCGGAGCGGACTGGTGACACCGTGCCAGATCGTCGCGACGACGACCCCGTCGGGCTTGGCGACGCGCGCGAGCTCCGTCGCCGACAGGCGTGCATCGGCGACGTGGTTGAGCACGAAGTTCGCCGTGACGGCATCCGCGGTGTCGTCCTCGATCCCGAGCGCCGGCAGCGTCCCGAGCCCGAACGGCAGCCCGGGATGCAGACGCCGGGCCGTCGCGATCATGGACTCTTCGGCGTCGACCCCCGCGGCATCCCAGCCGCGCGTCACCGCCGCCGCGACGACCGTGCCGGGGCCGGTGCTCACGTCGAGCAGCACGCGGCCGGTGGCGCGCGACTCGGCCTCGTCGAGCACGGCGTCCACGGCACCCGCGCACAGCGCCGCGAACGACCCCGCGTACGCCTCGCCGACCTGCGACCAGTCAGCCATCCGCGCGCACCTCGTCCGCCGCGGCCGGGCGCCTCGACGCCCGCCACCCGAGCGGAGCCATGAGTACGGATGCCGCCACCAACACCATCACGACCAGCGCGAGTCCGCCGTATCCGATCCAGCCCAGTACCGCACCGGCGGCGATCGCGCCGGCGCCTCCGACGATGCTCATCGTGAAGTCGCTGATGCCCTGACGCTTCGTGCGCAGCTCTTCGGACGAGGACTCCACGAGGAGCGTCGCCCCGGCGACCGTGGACGCGCTCCAGCCGAGCCCGAGCAGCACGAGTGCCACGGTGACGGCGACCGTCGAGCTCTGACCGAACGACGCAGTGAGCAGGGCTGCCGCGAGCAGCGCCTGGCCGACGAGGATCGTGGGCACGCGCCCGACGCGGTCGGAGAGGATGCCGAACACCGGCGAGAGCGCGTACATGCCGGCGATGTGCAGGCTGATCGTCAGGCCGATGATCGACAGCGTCGCGGCATCGGACTCGGCGTGCGTCAGGTGCGTCAGGTGCACGGGCGTCATCGCCATGATCGACACCATCGTGCCGTGCGCGGCCGCCACCGCGAAGATCGCGTATCGCGCAGCGACGGGACGATCGGCTCGGGCGATCGCGCGACTTCCCGCGGGAGCGGCGGCGGTCAGCCGCTGCGCGAGCAGCAGCGGATCCGGCCGCATGAAGACGGCATACAGCACGATCGCGAGCGCCTGCGCGACGATCGTGAAGAGGTACGGCCCGGTCATGGCGGGCATGCCGATCGCGTCCCCCACGACCTCGCCCGGACCGACGAGGTTCGGGCCGAGTACGGCGCCGACGGTGGTCGCCCACACCACGATCGACAGGTCGCGTCCGCGTGAGGCATCCGTCGCGAGGTCCGCCGCCGCGAAGCGGGACTGGAGGTTCGCAGCCTGTCCCGCGCCGATGATCGCGAAGCCGACGAGCAGCAGCGCGAACGCCTGCAGCGAGACGGCGAGGATCACCAGTCCCACGCCGACCAGCGCCACGGCCATGCCGGTGGTGAGCGAGAGCCGGCGACCGCGCCGGCGGGCGATCGCGGCGAGAGGGACGGCCGTCAGCGCCGTGCCGAGGGTGATGGATGCCGCCGCCAGACCCGACAGCGAATCGTTGCCCGACAGCTCTGCCGCCAGCACCGCGCCGAGCGACAGCGTGGCGCCGAAGGCCAGGCCGCCCAGCACCTGGCCGAGTGAAAGCACCCCCACCGTGCGCCGCTGGACGCGGGCGACGTCTTCCGCGGCCGGGATGAGGGAGGCCTCAGGCATCGCGTGACCGGTGTCGGGCATCTCGAGCCCCGAAGTCACGCGTCTCGGGCACTGTTACGCAGCGTCCCGAGTCCGGTGATCTCCACCTCGACGGTGTCGCCGGCGACGATCTGCCCCACGCCGGCGGGTGTGCCGGTGAGGATCACGTCGCCGGGAAGCAGCGTGAACGCCGCCGATGCGAACGCGATGACGTCGGCGAGCGAGAAGATCATGTCGCTGATCGGCCCCTGCTGACGCACCTCGCCGTTCAGGCGTGTCGTGATGACGGCGTCACCGGCGGGGTCGAACTCGGTCTCGATCGCCGGTCCGAGCGGGCAGGAGGTGTCGAAGCCCTTGGCCCGCGCCCACTGCCCGTCGGACTTCTGCCAGTCCCGCGCCGTCAGGTCGTTGGCGATCGTGTACCCGAACACGTACTCCAGCGCACGCTCGGCAGGCACGTTCTTGGCGATGCGGCCGACGATCGCCGCCAGTTCGCCTTCGAAGCTCACGAACTCGGAACCCGCCGGCAGCACGACCGCGTCGCCGGGTCCGACGACAGACGTGTTCGGCTTGAAGAAGAGCATGGGCGCGGCGGGGACCTCGTTGCCGAGCTCCGCGGCGTGATCGCGGTAGTTGCGTCCGACCGCGACGACCTTCGACCGCGGGATCACCGGGGCGAGCAGCGCCACATCGGCCAGCGGCACGCGCTCGCCCGTCGTGTCGAAACCCGCGAACATCGGGTCACCCGCGAGGACGACCAGCTCGCCCTCGTCGACGATCCCGTATCTGATGGCGTCGTTGTGGCTGAAGCGCGCGATCCTCACGGACCCACCCTATCCATCCCCGCCGACGCGCGAAGCCCCCGCGGGCGGACCCGCGGGGGCTTCGTCGAGAGGTCGTCAGCCGTCGAGGCGGACCATCCAGTCATGGCGGTCCGCGACGCGCCCGTACTGGATGCCGGTGAGCTCCTCGCGCAGCGACAGGGCCAGTTCCGAGGCGGCCTCGCCGTCGTGCACGATCTCGTAGTCGTCGGCGATGAGCTTGCCGATCGGCACCACGACAGCGGCGGTGCCGCAGGCGAACGCGCCCGCGATCGTGCCCGACGCCGCTCCCTCGCGCCATTCGTCGATCGACACCTTGCGCTGCTCGACGACCAGACCGCGGTCCTGAGCGAGCTGGAGGATCGACGCGAGCGTGATGCCCTCGAGAATCGAGTCGGACTCGGGCGTGATGAGCCGGCCGTCGTTCGTCACGAGGACGAGGTTCATGCCGCCGAGCTCTTCGATGTACTCGCCATCGAGGAAGAGCACCTGCTGGCAGCCCTTCTCGTACGCCTCGGCCTGCGGAAGCAGGCTCGACGCGTAGTTTCCGCCCGTCTTGGCTGCACCGGTGCCGCCGTGGCCGGCGCGCGCGTAGCGGGTCGACAGCGCGATGTTGACCGGCTGCACGCCTCCCGTGAAGTAAGCGCCGGCGGGGCTGGCGATCAGGTAGTACGCGACCTTCTTCGCGGCGCGCACGCCGAGGAAGGCCTCCTTGGCGAACATGAACGGCCGCAGGTACAGGCTCGTCTCGGCAGCGGTCGGCACCCAGGCGCCGTCGACGGCGACCAGCTGGCGCAGGGACTCCAGGAAGTACTCGCCGGGCAGCTCGGGCAGCGCGAGGCGCCGGGCCGAACGCTGCAGGCGGGCGGCGTTGCGGTCGGGACGGAAGGTCCAGATCGAGCCGTCGGCGTGACGATAGGCCTTGAGTCCCTCGAAGATCTCCTGCGAGTAGTGGAGCACCGCCGCGGCGGGATCCAGCGGGATCGGGCCGTACGGCTGCACGCGAGGGCGATGCCAGCCGCCCTTCTCGGACCAGCAGATGTCGACCATGTGGTCGGTGAAGTACTGGCCGAAGCCGGGGTCGGCGAGGATGGCCTCGCGCTCGGCGTCGGGGGTGGGCTCGGCGTCGGGAAGGACGTTCCAGACGAGGCCGGAGGCCGAGGGCGCCTGAAGGTGGAGTTCGGTGGTCATGGGTGGATCCTCCGTCGATGCGGCGACGTATACAGGTTATGCCGAGAGGCGGGCGACGATGGCGTCGCCGATCCCGGTCGTCGTTCGGGGGGCCGAACCGCGGGTCGCGATGTCCTCCTCGACGGCGGTCGTGACGCGCACGGCCTCGTCGTGCAGCCCGAGGTGGTCGAGCAGCAGCGAGACGGAGAGGATCGCGGCCGTGGGGTCGGCCTTCTGCTGGCCTGCGATGTCGGGCGCCGAACCGTGCACGGGCTCGAACATCGAGGGGAACGCGCCGTCGGGGTTGATGTTGCCCGAAGCGGCGAGGCCGATGCCACCGGTGACGGCGCCGGCCAGGTCCGTGAGGATGTCGCCGAAGAGGTTGTCGGTGACGATCACGTCGAAACGGCCCGGGTTCGTGACCAGGAAGATGGTTGCCGCGTCGACGTGCAGATAGTCTACGGCGACGTCGGGGTGCTCCAGCGCGACCTCGTCGACCAGGCGCTTCCAGATCCCGCCGGCGTGGACGAGCACGTTGGTCTTGTGCACGAGCGTGAGCTTCTTGCGACGGCGCTCGGCGAGCTCGAAAGCGTAGCGCACGACCCGTTCGACCCCGAACGCCGTGTTGACCGACGTCTCGTTGGCGACCTCGTGCGGCGTGCCGGTGCGGATCGAGCCGCCGTTGCCGACGTACGGGCCCTCGGTGCCCTCGCGCACCACGACGAAGTCGATGTCGCCGGGTGCGGCGAGGGGGCCGGGCACGCCGGGGTACAGCTTCGAGGGCCGCAGGTTGACATAGTGGTCGAGCTCGAACCGCAGCTTCAGCAGCAGGCCGCGCTCGATGTTGGCGTCCTTCAGGCGCGGGTCGCCGGGCACGCCGCCGACCGCGCCCAGCAGGATCGCGTCGTGTGCGCGGATCGCGTCGAGGTCGACGTCGGTCAGGGTCTCGCCGGTCTCGAGGAAGCGTGCCGCGCCGAGCGAGAACCGCGTCTTGTCGAAGCGGACGTCGCTGCCGGATGTCGCGGCATCCAGCACCTTCTCCGCCTCGGCGATGACCTCCGGACCGATGCCGTCACCGGGGATGACGGCCAGTTTCAAGACACGAGACATGTGGCTCCTACGACTTCTGGCGGGACTCTCCCAGGGTAGTGGCCGCGATGACCCCCGCGATCACGACGAGGACCGCGCCGATGAGCGCCGTGACGGTCACGCCCGCGTCGAACGCGGAGGCTGCGGCGTCGAACAGCGCGGTGCCGGTGGCTCCCCCGATGCCGTCGGCGGCGTGCACCGCGCCGGCGAGCGTCTCGGTGGCTGCGTCGGCCGCGGCATCCGGAACTCCGGCGGGGATGACGAGATTCGTGCGATAGAGCGCCGTGAGGATGCCGCCGAGCACGGTCGTGCCCAGCACGGCGCCCAGCTCGTACGCGGTCTCGGACACGGCGCTGGCCGCGCCCGCCTTCGCCGGCGGGGCGCTGGCCAGCACCAGCTCGTTCGACACCGTCTCGGCCGCGCCGATGCCGATGCCGAGCGACACGAAGGCCGCCACGAGCGCCGCGATGCTCTCGGGTCCGGTCGCGAAGGCGACGGTGACGTACCCCGCGACCGAGAACACCAGTGCCACCGGGATGACGACCCGAGCGGGCCACTTCTTCGAGATCGGCACGACGGCCAGCCCCGACACGATCATCATGACCAGGCCCGGGACCAGCGCGAGTCCGGCCTGCAGCGGCGTGAGCCCGACGATGAGCTGGAGGTGCTGCGCCACGAAGAACAGGAAGCCGACGAGCGCGATGACGCTCAGCAGGTTGACGAGCAGGGCGCCGGTGAACGTGCCTCGCCCGAACAGCCGCATGTCGAGCATGGGGTTGGCCGCCCGCAGCTGGCGGCGCACGAACAGCGCGCCGAAGCCGAATCCTGCCAGCATCGGCAGCCAGGCCGTGATTCCGAAGCCGTGCGCCGCCAACTCCTTGATGCCGTAGACGATCGGGATCATCGTCGCCATCGACAGCACGATGCTGAGCGGATCGATGCGGCCCGGGTTCGGGTCGCGGCTCTCGGGCACGAGCAGCGGCGCGAGGATCAGCAGCGGGATGAGTACCGGCACCGACAGCAGGAACACCGAGCCCCACGAGAAGTGCTCCAGCAGCAGGCCGCCGACGATGGGCCCCAGGGCGGAGCCGGCCGAGAACATGGCCGCCCACACCGCAATGGCCAGGCGCCGCTGGTCGCGGTCGGTGAAGATGCTGCGCAGCAGCGACAACGTGGAGGGCATCAGCATGGCGCCGAACACGCCCATACCTGCGCGGGCGGCGATGAGCAGGGCCGCCGTCGGCGCGAAGGCGGCGAGCACCGATACGGCGGCGAACCCCGTCGCCCCGATGAGCAGCATCCGGCGGCGTCCGAAGCGATCCCCGAGGGTGCCCATCGTGACGAGCAGTCCCGCGAGCACGAGCGGGTACGCGTCGATGATCCACAGCTGCTGGGTGCTCGACGGTTCGAGGTCGAGCGCGATCTCGGGCAGCGCGAAGCTCAGCACGGTGTTGTCGACCGAGACCAGCAGCACCGGCAGCATGAGCACGACGAGCGCGGCCCAGCCGCGCCAGCCGACCCTGCGTCCCTGGGCGTCGGCGAGCGAGAGTTCTTGAGTGAGAGTCATCATTTCTATACCGTCCAGCCGGTATAGTATCAGGATGTCGCAGCCGCTGTCGATAGCATCGAGCGCATGAGCCGCCCTCCCCTGGCCCGCGAGAAGGTGCTGGACGCGTTCGAGCACATCCTCATCGCGGACGGCGAACGCGCGGCGACGATGGATGCCGCAGCCCGCGCCGCCGGCGTCTCCAAAGGCGGCCTGCTGTATCACTTCGGCACCAAGGAAGCGATGGAGGCCGCGCTCATCGCTCGGCTGTCAGAACTCGTCGACGCCGACCTCGCCGCCATCGCCGCAGCACCGGAAGGACCGGTGGCCTACTTCCTGCGCTCGTCGGTGATGGACGACGAGCCGCTCGATCGTGCGATCATCGCCGCCTCGCGGCTCGCACAGTCCGGCCACGCGCCCGCGATCGCAGCCCTGCACGACATGCGCTCCCGCTGGGAAGAGGCACTGCGTCCGCACACGCGAGACACCGCGGCGCTCGACCTCGTCATGCTCGTGAGCGACGGGCTCTACTTCAACAACGCGCTGGGCGGTGACGCCCCGCTGACGGTCGTGCCCGACGGCGCCGCCCTCGACGCGCTCATCGCACTCGTCGAGCGCACGGTGCGCGACTGACGCGGGAACCACGGATGCCGCCACCCGGCGTTTCGAGAAGGCCCGGGTGGCGGCATCCAGAGGTCGATCAGGACTCGGTGATCTCGATCTGACGGAACAGGTCGGCGTCGATCGCCGCGCGCACCTCGTCGAGCAGGTCGTCGGGCACCGGCGAGTCGACGGTGAGCACCGACAGGGCCTGCCCGCCGGCGGCCTGCCGCGCGATCTGCATGCCGGCGATGTTGATGCCCGCCTCGCCGAAGCGCTGGCCGTAGACCGCGACGATCCCGGGGCGGTCGGTGTAGAGCATGACGACGTGGTTGGTCTCGATCGGCAGCTCGATGGCGTAGCCGTTGATGGCGACGAGCTTCTCGACCTGCTTGGTGCCGGTGAGCGTGCCCGACACCGACAGCTGCGAGCCGTCCGACAGGGCGCCCCGCAGCGTGATCACGTTGCGGTACTCGGGGCTGTCGTCGTCGACGAGGAGGCGCACGTCGACGCCGCGCTGCTCGGCGAGCAGCGGCGCGTTCACGTACGAGACGGTCTCGCTGACGATGTTGGTGAAGACGCCCTTGAGCGCGGCGAGCTTCAGCACGCTGACGTCATACGCCTGCAGTTCGCCGTGGACCTCGACGTCGAGGCTCGTGAGCGGGGAGTGCGCGAGCGCGGCGAAGATCTGGCCGAGCTTCTCGACCAGCGGGATGCCGGGGCGCACGTACGGGTCGATGATGCCGCCCGCGACGTTGACGGCGTCGGGCACGAGGTCGCCTCCGAGCGCGAGGCGGACCGAGTTCGCGACCGAGACGCCCGCCTTCTCCTGAGCCTCCTCGGTCGACGCGCCGAGGTGCGGCGTCACGACCACGTTCGGGAGGCTCAGCAGTGCCGCCGCGGTGCCGCCCTCGGCCGGGGGCTCCGACGTGAAGACGTCGAGCCCGGCGCCGGCGATCTCACCCGCGGTGAGCGCGGTGTGCAGCGCCGCCTCGTCGATCAGGCCGCCGCGAGCGACGTTGACGACGTACGCCGTCGGCTTCATGCGCGCGAACTGCTCGGTGCCGATCATGCCGGTCGTCTCGGGCGTCTTGGGCATGTGGATCGTGACGAAGTCGCTCTGCTCGAGCAGCTCGTCCAGGCTCAGCAGCTGCACGCCGAGCTGCTGCGCACGGGCGCTCGTGACGTACGGGTCGTACGCGACGACGCGCATGTCGAATGCCTGCAGGCGGGCCGCGATGAGCGCGCCGATACGGCCGAGGCCGATGATGCCGACCGTCTTCTCGAACAGCTCGGTGCCGGTGTACGAGCTGCGCTTCCAGGCGCCGCCCGAGAGCGACGCGTGCGCGGCCGGGATGCGGCGGGCGAGGCTCAGGATGTGGCCGACGGTGAGCTCGGCCGCCGAGATGATGTTCGACGTCGGCGCGTTGACGACCATGACGCCGGCGGTGGTCGCCGTCTTGATGTCGACGTTGTCGAGCCCGACGCCCGCACGGGCGACGACCTTGAGCACGGGGGCCGCGGCGATCGCCTCGGCGTCGATCTTCGTCGCCGAGCGGATCAGCACGGCATTCGCCTCGGCAAGAGCCGACAGCAGTGCGGGCCGGTCGGTGCCGTCGACGTTGCGCACGTCGAAGTCGGGACCCAGGGCGTCGATCGTGGCGGGAGAGAGTTCTTCGGCGATCAGAACGACAGGCTTCGTCACGGTGTTCCTTCGGTGACTGCGCGCGAGCACGCGGTATTGCTCGGATGAGGATCGATGCCGCGCCGCACGCCGTCGGGGGCGAGGCCTGCGAGCCAGCTTATCGCGGGTGCAAGGGCACCCCTGACCGTGTGACGGTGCTCAGCCGAGGAAGGACGCGCCGTAGACCGCCGCATATGCGATGACGTTCAGCCAGAACACCGCGACGACGCAGAGACCTGCCAGCAGGACGAGCGCGAACTGCCAGGCCGCACGGCGCCACCCGATCGCAAACGCGACGCCGAAGATGATCGCCGGGAACACCACTGCGAGCAGGAGCACGAACCAGCCGTACCCGTTGAGCCCGAGCGGGCCGGTCGCCTGCTCGATCAAGAAGGCCAGGGCGTTCCACAGCGCGTACGCATAGAACAGTCCGAAGACCACCGCGGTCGTCACGAGGCCCCAGACCGGCATTCGCAGGCGGGACGCGCGCGCGGCGGGTGCGGCATCCACGATCTCGTCGCTCATTGTCCGATCGCCCCCACCATGATGAACGGCCACGGCAGCAGCAGGACCGCGCCCGCGATGAGCCAGACCAGCCGCACCCACGCCCGCGACTGCCGAGTGAGCGAGAACACGGTCACGAACCACACCACCGGGGCGAGGACCGCCAGCCACAGGCTCACCTGATAGCCCACCGACGACACGAGGAAGGCCGCGGTGCCCTGCAGCCGCAGCCCGCCGATGATCCAGCCGATCGCGAACAGCGCGTACACACCGCCGAGCACGCCGACGGCGATGAGCTCGCCGTTGCCCATCGGACCGCGCTCCGCCCGTGACTCGACGGAGGTGGATGCCGCAGCCCCTGTCGCCGCAGCGCCCACAGTCTCGCTGCCCTTGCCGACGGCCGTGTATCCCTTCGGCAGCTCCGGAGCCGGAGCGGGGTCGACATCGACCGCATCCGGGTCGGGATCGACGTCGTCCGGTTCAGCGGACACGCCCAGATCGAGCGTGGGGTCGTCGTCGCCGTCCCAGGAGAGGGCGTCGTCGTTGCGGCCGGTCGTCACGTGCTCAGCGTAGCGAACGAGAAGTGGATGCCGCGGCGGTGGGCGACGTGACGCTCGGTGCGCCCCGATCCTCAGCGCGCGGCGGCCACGGCCTCGGCGACGGTGTCGGCGTCGGTGACGTCGTGTCCCGCCGAGCCGCCGCCCGGGCCCGACGGCGCGTCGTGTCCGGCGCGGGAGCGTGCCGACAGGTGCACGGCATCGACGCCCGCGGCGAACAGCGCGGGGATGTCGGCCGGCCGCACGCCGCCGCCCGCCATCACCTCGATGCCACCCGACCGTGCGGCGAACGCCCCGAGCGCGTCCAGGCCGTCGATCGAGCGCGCGGCGCCTCCCGAGGTCAGCACGCGGTCGATCCGCTCGGCCACGAGCGCGTCGAACACGGCCGCCGGGTCCGCCGACGCGTCGATCGCACGGTGGAAGACGAGGGTCGCCGGGCCGGTGGCATCCCGCCACCGACGAAGCGTGTCGACGTCGAGTCCGCCCGAGTCGTCGAGCGCGCCGATCACGACGCCGCCGGCGCCGCGCTCGACGCAGGCGCGGATGTCGGCCGTCACGATCGCGACCTCGTCGGCGTCGTACACGAAGCCGCCGCCGCGCGGGCGCACCAGCACGTTCACGACCGCCGGATCGACGGCCCCGAGCACGGCCTCGAGGAGCCCGAGAGACGGGGTCAGGCCGCCGGCATCGAGGGCCTGGCACAGCTCCAGGCGGGTCGCGCCGCCGGCCATCGCGATGCGGGCCCCGGCGGGGTCCTGGACGGCGATCTCGACGGGACGCGGTGCGGACATGCGCTGAAGCTTACCGTTCGTCCGAGGCCGGCGCGGGCTCCGCCGGCAGGCATGGCGAGGCCCGCCGCACGACGGTGCGGCGGGCCTCGATGCTCAGGCGAAGCGCGGGCGGCGCGGCGTCGCGAAGTGCTCCCGCAGCCACAGCCCGATGCCGGCATGCACGTGCACGCTCGGGCTCTCGGGCGTGAGCTGCACGCCGCGGTCGGCGATGCTGCGCCGGATCTGCTGTTCTCGGATCAGGGCGGCCGTGCGCTCGCGGTGCAGTCGGTCGGCCAGGATCGGTGTGGTGGCGTCCATGGCCTTTCCTCTCCTTCGGGTTCCGCCGGGTTTCGGCGTTGTGCTCAGTGAAGAGCGGGAGGGACGCCGTGGTGATACACGGCTCCTCCCCCGCCTCCTCCGTCGCGCTCCGCGGTGCAGCGTCCGCTGCTCAGCCGGTGCTCGATGGCCGCCGATGCCGTTGACGCGGGATCGTCGCGCTCGCACACTGTGGGCATGGCCATCAGGGTGCTGGGCCCGCTCGACACGACCTGCCCCTACCGCGGCCTCGCCGCGTTCGCGCCCGCCGACGCGGACGAGTTCTTCGGCCGCGACGCCGACATCGACGCGATCCTCGACCGCGGCGGACCGGGCATGCTCACGGTCGTCGTCGGCGCGTCGGGATCGGGCAAGTCCTCGCTGGTGCAGGCCGGTGTGCTCCCCCGGCTGTCGCCCGGCCGCCGCGCCGTTATCGTCACGGCTGGACGGAATGCCGCCGCCGACCTGCGGGAGCGCATCGCGGAGCGCGGCACCGTGGACGTGGTGGTCATCGACCAGGCCGAGGACGTGTTCCAGCTGTCCGAGCCCGACCGTGACGACCTGTGCGAACTCGTCGCACGCGCGCTGGCCGGCGGTGCGACCGTGCTCATGACGCTGCGCAGCGACTTCCTCGATCGTGCGAAAGGGCTGCCGCACATCGGCGGACTCGTCCGCGCCGGGCTGTACGCGATCGGGCCGCTGACCGAGGACGGTCTCCGTGACGCGATCTGCCGGCCGGCCGCCCAGGCAGGGCTGCGGTTGGAGCGCGGTCTCGTCGAGGCGATCGTGAGGGATGCCGGCGACCGGCGTTCCACCCTCCCGCACGTGTCGCATGCGCTGGTCCAGACCTGGGTGCGACGAGAAGGATCCACTCTCACCGTCGCCGGCTACGAGGCGGCCGGAGGCATCGCCGGAGCCATCGCGCAGTCCGCCGAGACCCTGTACCGGTCGCTGGACTCCGCAGAGGCCGGCTCGTGCCGCGCCCTCCTGCTGCGGCTCGTCCAGCGCGGTCCCGATGGCACGTCGGCGCGGCGCGTCGTACACCTCGACCCGCTCATCGCGGATGCGACCCGGCGCCAGGTACTCGGTCGGCTCCTGGCCGCCCGGCTGGTGGTGGTCGACGGCGACACCGTCGTCGTCGCCCATGAAGCGGTGGCGGAGGCCTGGCCGCGGCTCGACGCCTGGCTGGAGAGGGATGCCGCCCGCGAGCCGATCAATGCCTCGACCGCGCGCGAGCAGAGCGAGCTGCCCGTGCCCACGCAGCCTGTGGCGCACGAGCGGCGCAGCGACCTGCGCCTGCGGTGGACGCTGGCGGGCGCCGCGGTCCTGCTCGTGGCGGCGCTCGTGTCAGGCGGTGCCGCCGCGGTTCGGGGACAGGATGCCGCAGCCGTCGCCGAGGACCGGCTCATCGAGGCGGTCACGAGCAGTTCGCTCGACCTGACCGGCACCAACCCCCCGGTCGCTGCGCTCATGGCCGTCGCCGCGTGGCAGCGCCGGCCCGACGACGTGCGCACGCGGTCCGCGCTGCTGGGCACGATGGTCTCCGCCGGCGGCTATTACCGCACGACCTACATCCCCGGCACTTCTCAGCCCATCGCCGCCGCGCCCATCCCCGGCACCCCCACCGTGGCCGTCGTCAGGGACGACGACACGCTGGAGATCCACGATGTCGACACCGGCGAGCTGCTGCGCACGATCGACACCGACTTCCCTCGCTCCAGCCAGGAGGTCCCGCCGTGGGTCCGGGTCAGCGCGGACGGGAGCACGATCATGGTGATGCAGCACGTCGCCGAAGCGCCGATCCCGTTCGATCAGGACCCCGATCCGGACATGGCTCGCGATGAGACCCTGTACTTCTTCGACATCGCGACCGGGGCGCCGTTCGGCGCTCCCATCCACGTCCCGGACCGCAGTGAGACCGTGGAGCTGTCCTCCGACGGACGCTGGGCGACCTGGGCGACCACAGGCGCGACGGTGATCGTCGACCGGGATGCACAGCGGACCACGCGCGTGACCGCGACGACGACAGCGCAGCCGGTCCCGGGCGCATCGGCGTACGCCGTGTCCGCATTCCGCTCCGACGGTCGGATCGTCGTGACGAACCTCGACGACGAGCTGTTCGTGATCGACCCGGTATCCGGCGCGATCGTGTCGACCGGTGGCGTGCCCGCAGGCACCGGCGGCGTCGAGCTCGCCGTCGCGGCCGACGGCAGCATCGTCACTGCCGGCCCCACGATCCTGGCGGGACTGGATCAGCAGGGTGCCGTGAAGTGGCGGACGATGCCGGCTGTCGGCGACGAGTGCAGCCGCATCGCCGCGTCAGCCGTTCAGCGTGTCTTCGTGTGCGGATCCCAGCGCCCGACGGGACGCATCACGATCCGCTCCCTCGACAGCGGAACGCTCGTGTCCACGCCGATCGACCATCAGCTCGGAAGTCCCGGCGAACCCGTGCTGACGGCGGACGAGAGCGAGGTGTGGTTCATGGGCGCGCTTTCGCCCTCCATCGGACGCATGCGCCTGGACGGCGGTGGTCCGGCGTCGAGGTCGATGGGTGGTCCCGACGCCTTCGCCCTGACCGGCGCAGACCCCTCCGCGCGCTACGTCGTCACCGGGTCTCGTGCCGCGCGCGACCTCAGCACCGACGGCTCGGTCCCGCCCCTCGCCGTGTGGGACCTGCGCACACGGCGCGAGACGGTCGACCTCACGGCGCTCACCGACCCCGACCCCACCCGGCGGCGGTCCTCCGTCGTCGCCGCCGAGTGGATCGGTCCGCACCTGCTGTTCCTGGTGTTCTTCGACACGCAGATCAGCGACCAGAACTTCGCCCTCTACGACGTCGAGTCAGGCGTGTTCGCGCGAGCGGTGTTCGAGGATCCCGTCGAGTGGTTCTATCGCACCGCCGGCGGCCGGCTCTACGGCCTGGTGGTGCTCGACCCCGACGCGCCGCACTACCGGCTCGTGCGCTACGACCCTGCGACGCTGCGTCCGGTCGGCGCGGCGCTTGATGTCCCCGGCGCACCGAGCACCGTCTCGACGACGCCTGACGGCTCGCGCGTCGTCGTGACGGGTCGGACGTGGGAGCAGCGTCCCTGGCACACCTGGGTCTATGACGCCGCCGGCAGGCTCGTGAGTGAAGGGCTCCGCGACACGACCGGATCGGTCGTGGCCGGCGATCGTGTGATCGCTGCGGATGTGTCGGGCGTCCTGCAGCTCGACTTCGCGCTGCGGCCGATGTCGTCGCTCGCTTCGCGCAACGCGTGGTCGAACGAACTCAGCACCGACGACGCCGGCCGCACGCTGCTGTCCACCTCCGGAGGTCACGATGGCCTGACGATCACCGCGCTGCCCTCGGGGCGCCTCTTGGGAGAGCCGATCGACGTGTACCTCCTCTCCGGACGTTCGACGATCGACGCCGACGGCGGCGGGTTCGTGGCCTCGGGCGACCGCGGCGTTCAGTATTGGACGCTCGACCCTGTCGACCACGCCGCCGCCGCGTGCCGCATCGCCGGGCGTGAGCTCACGCGGGAGGAATGGAAGACGTTCCTCGCAGACCTCGGACCGTGGCATCCACTCTGCGAAGACGTGCTCTCGGCTCCGGAGGCGGCATCGACAGATTGAACGGCGCGTGACGCGCAGAAGGCCCGGCTCCCACGAACGGGAGCCGAGCCTTCTGCGGAGCGGTTCGGGTCAGCGCGCGGCCGAGCCCTCGACGTAGTCCTCGTCCTGCTGCTTCCACGCGAAGAGGGCGCGCAGGTCCTTGCCGACGGCCTCGATCGGGTGCTGAGCGGCCTTCTCGCGCAGCTCGTGGAACTCGACGGCGCCGTTGTCCTGGTCGTCGATGAAGCGCTTGGCGAACGCGCCCGACTGGATGTCGGCGAGCACGGCCTGCATGTTCTCCTTGACGTGCGGGTCGATGACGCGCGGCCCCGAGACGTAGTCACCGTACTCGGCCGTGTCGGAGACCGACCAGCGCTGCTTGGCGATGCCGCCCTCCCACATGAGGTCGACGATGAGCTTCAGCTCGTGCAGCACCTCGAAGTAGGCGATCTGCGGCTGGTAGCCCGCCTCGGTCAGCGTCTCGAAGCCGTACTCGACGAGCTGCGACACGCCGCCGCACAGCACGGCCTGCTCGCCGAACAGGTCGGTCTCGGTCTCTTCGGTGAACGTCGTCTTGATGACGCCGGCGCGCGTGCCGCCGATCGCCTTCGCATACGACAGGGCGGTGGCCCATGCCGTGCCCGACGCGTCCTGCTCCACGGCGATGATGTCGGGGATGCCGCGGCCGGCGACGTACTCACGACGCACCGTGTGGCCCGGCGCCTTGGGGGCGACGAGGATCACGTCGACGCCCTCGGGCGCCTGGATGTAGCCGAAGCGGATGTTGAAGCCGTGCGCGAACGCGAGGGTCTTGCCCGCCGTCAGCTTGTCCTTGATCGACTCGGTGTAGATCGAGCGCTGGTGCTGGTCGGGCGCCAGGATCATGATGAGGTCGGCCCACTCGGCCGCGTCGGCGACCGACTTGACCTCGAAGCCCTCGTCCTGGGCCTTCTCGGTGGACTTCGAGCCCTCCTTGAGGGCGATGACGACCTCGACACCCGAGTCGCGAAGGTTCTGGGCGTGCGCGTGGCCCTGCGAGCCGTAGCCCACGATCGCCACCTTCTTGCCCTGGACGATGCTCAGGTCGGCATCGGCGTCGTAGAAGATCTCAGCCATCTTCGTTGTTCTCCTTGATGTTGTGGTTGGGGAAATCGGGATGCCGCGGCAGTGCTGGGGGAAGCCTCAGCCGCGCAGCACACGCTCGGTGATGCTCTTGCCGCCGCGACCGATCGCGACGAGGCCGGACTGGGACAGCTCCTTGATGCCGAAGGGCTCGAGCGCGCGCAGGAAGGCCTCGACCTTGCCCTTGTCGCCGGTCACCTCCACGACGAGCGCGTCCGGCGCGTAGTCGACGATCTGCGCGCGGAAGAGGTTCACCACTTCGAGCACGTTCGAACGGGTCTGGTTGTCGGCGCGCACCTTGATGAGCATGTGCTCACGCTGCACCGACCCTGCCGGGTCGAGCTCGACGATCTTGATCACGTTGATCAGCTTGTTCAGCTGCTTGGTGACCTGCTCCAGGGGCAGCTCGTCGACGTCGACGACCACCGTGATGCGCGAGAGACCCGGCACCTCGGTGACGCCCACGGCGAGCGACTCGATGTTGAAGCCGCGGCGCGCGAACAGGCCGGCGACGCGGGTCAGCAGACCCGGCTTGTCCTCCACGAGGAGGCTCAGCACGTGACTCGTCATGGCTCAGTCCTCCATCTCGGCGAAGGCGGGCGAGTGGTCGAGCGCGTACTGGACGTAGCTGTTGCTCACGCCCTGCGGCACCATCGGCCACACCATCGCATCGGCACTCACCACGAAGTCGATGACCACGGGACGATCGTTGGTCTCCAGCGCGGTCTTGATCGCGGCATCCACGTCCTCTTCCTTCTCGACGCGCAGGGCGAGGCAGCCGTACGCCTCGGCGAGCTTGACGAAATCGGGGATGCGCACCGTGCCATGGCCGGTGTTGAGGTCGGTGTGGGAGTGGCGGCCGTCGTAGAACAGCGTCTGCCACTGCCGCACCATGCCCAGCGACGAGTTGTTGATGATCGCGACCTTGATCGGGATGTTGTTGATCGCGCAGGTGGCGAGCTCCTGATTGGTCATCTGGAAGCAGCCGTCGCCGTCGATCGCCCACACCACCCGGTCCGGTTCGGCGACCTTCGCGCCCATGGCCGCGGGCACGGCGTAGCCCATCGTTCCGGCGCCGCCGGAGTTCAGCCACGCGTTCGGCCGCTCGTACTTGATGAACTGCGCGGCCCACATCTGGTGCTGGCCGACGCCGGCGGCGTAGATGCCTTCGGGTCCGGTCAGCTCGCCGATGCGCGAGATCACGTACTGCGGCGACATCAGCCCGTCTGTCGGCTGCGTGTAGCCCAGCGGGAACTCGTCGCGCAGACCATCGAGGAACGACCACCACTCGCTGGTGTCGGGCTGCCCCGTCACCGCGGCGGCGGCGCGATATGCCGCTTCGAGATCGACGAGGACGTCTTTCAGATCGCCCACGATCGGCACGTCCGCCGTGCGGATCTTCGAGATCTCGGCCGGGTCGATGTCGACATGGACGACCTTGGCGTGCGGCGCGAACAGCGACGCCTTGCCCGTGACGCGGTCGTCGAAGCGTGCGCCGAGCGCCACGATCAGATCGGACTCCTGCAGCGCCAGTACGGCCGGCACCGTGCCGTGCATGCCCGGCATGCCGAGGTGCTGCGGGTGCGAGTCGGGGAACGCTCCCCTGGCCATCAGCGTCGTCACGACGGGCGCGCCCGTCGCCTCGGCGAGCGTGCGGAGCTCTTCCGACGCCTGCGCGCGGATGATGCCGCCGCCGGCGTAGAGCACGGGCTTCTTGGCCTCGGCGATCAGCTGCGCGGCCGCCTGGATCTGCTTGCCATGCGCCTTCGTGACCGGGCGGTAGCCGGGCAGGTCGATCTTCGGCGGCCACACGAACGGCGCCTCGTTCTGCTGAGCGTCCTTCGTGATGTCCACCAGCACGGGGCCGGGGCGACCGGTCGAGGCGATCTCGAAGGCCGCGGCGATGGCACCCGGGATGTCCTCGGCGCGCTTGACCAGGAACGAGTGCTTCGTGATGGGCATCGTGATGCCGACGATGTCGGCCTCCTGGAAGGCATCCGTCCCCATCAAGGTCGAGAAGACCTGTCCGGTGATGCACACGATCGGCACCGAGTCCATGTAGGCGTCGGCGATCGCGGTGACGAGGTTGGTCGCACCGGGGCCCGACGTCGCGATGGCGACGCCGGTCTTGTTGGACGACGAGGCGTAGCCCTGGGCTGCGTGCCCGGCGCCCTGCTCGTGGCGCACCAGGATGTGGCGCACCGACTCGGCATCCATGAGCGGGTCGTAGACGGGCATGATGGCTCCGCCCGGGAGCCCGAAGACGTCGGTGACGCCCAGGAGCTCGAGCGAGCGGACGACCGCCTCCGCGCCCGTGAGCACGGGCGTCGAGGCGGTGCGGGCTGGCGGCCGTGGAACGGCGGCGGTGTCGGCTGACATGAAGGGATCCTCTGATTCCTGTCGGAGCGATGTCGGACGCCAGGACTCAACCGGTCGTCGCGCCCTCCGCAGCGGAGCGCACGAGACGGGAGTACTTGGCAAGGACGCCACGGGTATAGCGCGGGGGAAGCGGCTCCCAGCCGGAGCGGCGGGAGCTCAGCTCGGTCTCATCGACGAGTAGGTCGAGAGTGCGAGCCGCGATATCGACCCGTATCAGATCACCATCGCGCACGAAGGCGATGGGACCTGCGTCCACCGCTTCGGGTGCTATGTGGCCGATGCACAGGCCGGTTGTGCCGCCTGAGAATCGTCCGTCCGTCAAGAGTAGTACATCTTTTCCGAGCCCCGCGCCCTTGATGGCCGCGGTGATCGCGAGCATCTCGCGCATGCCCGGGCCGCCCTTGGGGCCCTCGTAGCGGATGACCACGACGTCGCCGGCGTTGATCTCGCCGGCCTCCAGGGCGTCCATCGCCGCGCGCTCGCGCTCGAACACGCGGGCGGGCCCCTCGAACACGTCGGCGTCGAAGCCGGCGCTCTTCACGACCGCGCCCTCGGGGGCGATCGACCCGTGCAGGATCGTGATGCCGCCGCTCTTGTGGATCGGGTCGTCGAAGGTGTGGATCACCGTGCCGTCGACCGGGTCGGGGTCAAGGTCGGCGAGGTTCTCAGCCAGGGTCTTGCCGGTGACGGTGAGCGCGTCGCCGTGCAGCAGCCCCTCGTCGAGCATCGCCTTCATGATCACGGGGATGCCGCCGTGACGGTCGACGTCGTTCATGACGTACTTGCCGAACGGCTTCATGTCGGCCACGTGGGGCACCTTGTCGCCGATGCGGTTGAAGTCGTGCAGGCTCAACTCGACGTCGGCCTCGCGCGCGATCGCCAGCAGGTGCAGCACCACGTTCGTCGAGCCGCCGAGCGCCATCGCCAGCGCGATGGCGTTCTCGAACGCCTCCTTGGTGAGGATGTCGCGGGTCGTGATGCCCTGACGCAGCAGGTTCACGACGGCCTCGCCCGAACGGTGCGCGAAGTAGTCGCGCCGGCGGTCGGCCGACGGCGGCGCGGCCGAGCCCGGGAGGCTGAGACCGAGGGCTTCGGCCACGGAGGCCATCGTGTTCGCGGTGTACATGCCGCCGCACGCGCCCTCGCCGGGAGCGATGGCGCATTCGATGCGCTTGAGGTCGGCCTCGCTCATCTTGCCCGCCAGACACGCGCCGACGGCCTCGAACGAGTCGATGATCGTGACGTCCTTCTCGGTGCCGTCCGAGAGCTTGACCCAGCCGGGTGCGATGGAGCCGGCGTACAGGAAGACGCTCGACAGGTCGAGGCGGGCGGAGGCCATCAGCATGCCCGGGATCGACTTGTCGCAACCGGCGAGCAGCACGGAGCCGTCGAGGCGCTCGGCCATGATGACGGTCTCGACCGAGTCGGCGATGACCTCGCGCGAGACGAGCGAGAAGTGCATGCCCTCGTGGCCCATCGAGATGCCGTCCGAGACGGAGATGGTGCCGAACTGCAGCGGATACCCGCCGCCCGCGTGCACGCCTTCCTTGGCGCCCTGCGCAAGTCGGTCCAGGCTCAGGTTGCAGGGGGTGATCTCGTTCCAGCTGGAGGCGATGCCGATCTGGGGCTTGTCCCAGTCCTCGTCGCCCATGCCGACCGCGCGGAGCATTCCACGGGAGGTCGTCGCTTCGATGCCGTCGGTGACGACGCGACTGCGGGGCTTGATGTCGATGGAGTTATCAGCAGCGGGTGAATCGGGCTGGGCCATTACTGCATCCTATTCCCGCTCCGCCGCCGCCTCGTCCGGCATGACGCGTCAGCCGCGCAGACGCGTGCGCTCCGCCGCGAGTCCGCTCAGCAGCTCCGCCAGCGCGGCGATGTCGGGCACCCGCACGGCCGCTGCCGACGCGCCTTCCCCGACGCGCACACCGAGGTCGTCCGGCCCCAGGCTCGCGATCGCGTCCTCGTCGGTGACGTCGTCGCCCGCGAACAGCACCGCTGTGGCATCGACGCGCGCCCGCAGCTCGGCGACGGCGGAGTCCTTGCCTTCGTGCCGGAACGCGAACTCGACGATGTTGTGCCCGGTGCGTCGGCGCCAGTGCGGCGCCTCCGCCGCGACGATCCGGTCCACGAGGCGGTTCGCCTCGGCGGCGTCCGCGGCATCGGCGCGACGCGTGTGCACGCCGAACCCGAAGGTCTTCGGCTCGATCCACACGCCGTCCAGGTGCGCGGTGGCCTGCTCGGCGTGGGTGCGCAGCGCGTCGCGCAGCCGCACATCGGCCTCGTCCTCGCCGTGGCTCACCACGCCTTCGCCGGGGATCCAGAACTCCGCCCCGTGCGAGCCCGCCAGCAGCACGCGCGAGGAGTCGTCGTGTTCGGCGATGATGCGCAGGTCGACGAGGCTGCGCCCCGACACGAACGCCACGACGGTGTCGGGGGCGGCGACCAGTGCGTCGATCGCGACTCGCGCGGCCGGCAGCATCCGGGCATCCATCGGTTCGTCCTCCAGCGGCGACAGCGTGCCGTCGAAGTCCAGCGCGACCAGAAGACGAGTGGATGCCGCCAGCCGGCCGATCGCGTCGCCCGCGGGTTCTGCCGGACTCATCCGCGGCCCCGATCCTTCTTGGCGCGACGCGCTTCGTCGAGTGCGTCGAGGAACGATCGCGACCAGCGGTCGACGTCGTTCTCGAGCACCTTCTTGCGCAGTGCCCGCATGCGTCGTCCCTGCTCGGCGGCGGGCATCTCGATGGCGCGCAGGATCGCGTCCTTCATGCCGTCGATGTCGTGCGGATTGATGCGGATGGCGCTGGGCAATTCGTCGGCCGCGCCGGCGAACTCGCTCAGTACCAGCACGCCGCGGTTGTCGATGCGCGCGGCGACGTACTCCTTT
>Ga0160446_100402_pt1 | contig 21209 bp, 22 predicted proteins | sample HID1973I_E1MG_FD_108200 | JGI IMG/M metagenome (GOLD analysis project Ga0160446, IMG submission 108200) | Enriched mosquito-associated microbial communities from UW Madison campus, WI, USA - HID1973I_E1 MG | ecosystem: Host-associated > Arthropoda: Insects > Digestive system > Unclassified ... | reverse complement strand
GTGCGGCTTGACCGAGACGCGGTCCTGGGCGCGAAGCTGCTCGAACCAGAGCGAGGTCATGATCGTCGTCATCGACGCGCTCGAGGCCTGGTGACCGCCGACCTTCACGCCCGAGGTGTTCGGGCGCACCTTGTTGGCGTGGTGGATGATCGAGGTCGCCAGCCACAGGACGCGCTGCTCGATCTCTCGCAGCGTGGCGTCGCGGTCGGCGGTGGCCGCGGCGCCCGCGGCCTGGATTGCGGTGGTGTTCATGGGGTTCCTTCGGCGCGTGAAGCAAGCACCGTCCCCGGGCGACGCGCGTACGCCACCCGGAGATCGGTGGGCCGATCTTTTGGAACGGGCAGTGCGGCGCGAAACCGAGTTGGGGCCCGCGCGAGGGGTGCACTGATCACCCATGGGAACATCGATGAGATTCCTGCGCAAGCAGCGGTGTACGATCTGCGCAGACTGCGCACGGATGCGGCGCGCCGATGAATTCGAGGTGATCGTTGTGGACACGAAGAGGACTGCCGACGAAATCGACGTCGCGCTCCTTCGGGCGCTCGTGAAGAATCCGGATGCCACGAACCTCGCGCTCGCCGAGGCGACCGGCCTCGCCCGCAACACCGTGCGCGCGCGGCTCGCGCGCTACGCGGCCGAGGGGTCGCTGCGCTCGTTCGAGCGCCGCATCGACCCGGCGTTCCTCGGGCTGCCGCTCGAGGCGTTCATCCTCGCGAAGGTCACGCAGCGCAAGCTCGCCGCGATCTCGGCCACCCTCGCCGCGGTGCCCGAGGTCGTCGAGGTGCACGGGCTGTCGGGCGTCGCCGACCTGCTGGTGCACGTCGTGGCGCGCGACGCCGACGACCTCTACCGGATCGCCGGTCGCATCCTCGACATCGACGGCGTCAAGCGCACGACCACGGGCCTGGTCATGGGCGACTTCGTGCCGCACCGCCTCGCGCAGCTCATCGCCGCCCGCTGACCCCGCCCGGTCCGTGAGACTGCACTGGAGCGCCGAGACTGCGGGGAATGACCGCTGTTTGGGCGGCGCGATGCAGTCTCGGGGACGGATGCCGCGGGGCGAGGCATCCGATCAGCTCTGGGAAGCGCGGTGCGCGTCCCACTCGCGGCGCACGAACTGCTCGAACGACGTGGGCTCGCGCCCGAGCAGCCACGTGAGCACGTTCGGGTTGCCCACGAAGTCGTGGGCGCTGTACTGCGCGCTGATCGAGCGGAGCACCTGGAGCATGTGCTCGATCGTCTCAGGATCCCGGTCGGGCCAGCGCTTCGCGTAGTCGTCCGCGGTGATCTCGACGACCCCGATCGGCCGCTCGAGCACGCGCGCGATGATCTCACCGAGCTCGTGCGCGGTGTAGCGGCCGGGCGAGACGAGCTCGTAGGTCGCCGCCGCGTGCCGCGCGCTGTCGGTGAGGACGAGGGCTGCCACGTCGGTCACGTCGTCGAGGTCGACGAGGGTCTGCCGGCGGTCGAGCGACCACGACAGCTCGAACACATCACGCGCGAAGACCGGCTGCAGGCGCAGCGGCAGCATGTAGTTCGACGGCTGCAGGATCGTGAACTCGAGGTCGGACGAGAGCAGGTGCTCCTCGATGTCGCGCTTGTACTCGTGCTGCTTGAGGGCGGTGATGATCGCGTGCAGCACCGAGCTGAAGACGAAGTGCTCGACGCCCTCGGCCCGCGCGGCATCGATGAGACCGAAGCCCATCGCACGTTCGTCGCCGCCGGTGGCGCCGACGTGGTAGACCTTCTCGACGCCGCGCACCGCGCGTCGCTGCACCTCGGGATCGGCAAGGTCGCCCACGACGATGTCGTCGACGCCGAGCGCGCGCAGCCTCGCGGCCGACGACTCCGACGCGACGTTGCCGCGCACGGCGAGGCCGCGCTCGAGCAGCTTCGGTACCAGCCATCGGCCCTGGTTGCCGCCTGCGGCCGTGACGAGGATCGTCATGAGTCGCCCTTGACGCGTTCGCCGGCGATCCACACGCCGCGGATGCCGCGCGTCGCCGCGATGTCGACGGTGGGGTCAGCCTCCAGCAGCACGAGGTCGGCGCGCAGCCCCGGTTCGATGCGTCCGCGGTCGGTCAGTTCGAAGTAGTCGGCGGGCCCAGAGGTGGCCGCGCGCAGCGCCTCGAGTGGCGTCAGGCCGGCCTCGACGAGCAGCCCCAGCTCGTCGTGGAAGCTCTCGCCGAACGGCGGAGACGCGGGCGCGGCGGGCGTCTCGTTGGCGTCCGTTCCGGCGAGGACCGGCACGCCCGCCTCGTGAAGTGCGGTGACGGATGCCGCGGCCGCCGCGTACGACGGACCGGGGCCGCCGGCGGGGTTCACGCGTTCGACGATGCCCTTCATCATGGCGAGGGTGGGCACGATCACCGCACCCGCTGCGGCGAGCTCCGCGGCCTGCGCCGGGGTCACCGGGCGATCGAGCGGAGCGTGGGTGAGGATGTCGACACCGGCGCGCTGAGCCATGGCGACGGCATCCGATCGCGACGCGTGCGCCACGGCCTTCAGGCCGTGAGCATGGGCAGCCGCGACGATCGCATCGACGGTGTCTTGTTCGAAGCCGGGCAGGTCGATGACGACCTTGATGTAGTCGGCGCCCTGGGCGACGCGTCGGGCGACGGCCTCCGCGGCGCTCGCGGTGTCGGTCACGAGCGAATCCTGCGCCGCGGGGATGTCGCGCATGCGCGCCGCGTGCGCGCTCGCCGGCGAGGTGAGCGCCATGATGCCGCTGCGGATGTCGGTGACGCCGGTGCGCCCGCGCATCGCAGAGACGAGAGGGGCGGGCGAGCTCATGTCGAGGCCGGTGGTCACGCCGTGCGCCGCGAGCACCTCCTGGGTGTGGGGACCGGCGAGGTGGATGTGGCAGTCGATGAAACCGGGGACGAGGTAGCCCCCGGCGACGTCGACGACTGCGGCATCCGCCGGGGCGGAGGCGACGATCCTGCCGGAGTCGATCGCGATGTCGGTGGGCTCGGTGAAGCCGGTGCCGTCGAAGACGCGCGCTCCGCGCAGGATCGTCGCCATCGGGTCAGACCCGCGCCGACTCGGCGACCGAGACAGCGAAGTCCAGCTGCGACTGCTGGAACTCCTCGCTCGCGTTGTGGAAGTCGATGCAGTGGCCGGCGCCCGGCTGCAGCTCGACATCGACCGAGGGCGCCGACGTGAAGCCGGCGCGGTATTCGTCGACCTCGTCCTGGCTGGTGACCCACAGGTTGTCGAACTCGGCCTGGCGGTGGTGCACCGGCACGGCGACCCGTCCGGTGACCTCGGCGCGACGCTCGATCCAGCCGCCCGTGATGTCGAGCAGCTCGGCGCGGGGCACGAGGGTGTTCGAGGGGTGGCTCGCGGCGGGCATGCCCTCGGCGTAGCTGCCGGCGGGGCCGAACATGACCTGGTCCTTCATGGGGACGGGGAGGTCGATGAACGGGATGGGGGGCAGGGCCTCCCACGCGCCGCGCGACTCCTGCGGCACGCGCACGAGGCAGCCCGAGGTCGCCAGGCCCAGCAGCGGCCAGTCGTGGTCCTCGGCGGCGATCGCCGTGGCGACCGCTCCGCCGATCGAGTGGGCGATGAGCACGACGCCGGGGGCGTCGCCGCGGTACTGCTCCCAGATCTCGCCGATCGCGGCGCCCAGGACCTTCGCGTTCTCGAGGATGATCGACTCGCCCTCCTCGAGCGGCGACGAGTCGACATAGTTCGGGCGGTCCAGGGCGATGACCGGGATGCCGCGCTCGGTCGCGCGGTCGACCAGGGAGTGCCCCGGGATGTCGAAGTACTCCGACGTGTACGTGCCGCCGTGCAGGGCGATCACGAGCGGTGCGCCCTCGGCGCGCTCGAATCCCTCGGTGAGGTTCGTGCGGCCGCTGTAGGCGCGGCCGTCCGCGGTGGTGTGGCTGAATGAGGTGGACATCGGTGTCCTTTCGGGTTGGGGTTTCGGGATGGGCTGACCGCTCAGGTTGCTGATGCCTGGGCGGCGTTCTGGCGCTCGAAGGCCGCGCGCACGTCGGCGGCGACCTTCAGCGCCGCTTCGCGATCGGCGAGCTCTGCGCGCAGGCCGAGGATGTTCGCGCTCTTGTACTCGGGTGCGAGGTCGGCGGGGCGGGCCGTGACGAGAAAATGGAAGTGCGGGTAGTTCTCGCCGAAGCTCATGAAGTAGGCGCCGGTCGAGTCGGTCGCCTCGGTGATCGCCGCGACGAGCCGCTGCGAGATCGAGCCGAACCCGGCGAGCTCCTCGGCGGTCGGTCCCGACCATCCTTCGGCATGACGTCGCAGGCGCAGGATGAACCAGCCGGGTACGTCGTAGCCGGCCGCGGCCTCGCACGACCACGTCTCGTCGCGGAAGACGACGGCTGCGGCATCCGCGGTCTCGAGATCGCAGGGGAGACAGCTCACCGGGAGACTCCCACCGGGGTCAGGGTCTCGTCGAGGAAGGCCTCGATCGTACGCGCCGGCCGGCCGCTGATCCGCTCGACGGTGTCGGTGACGAACTCGGACTCGTGGCGCGCGAACAGCTCGTACATCTCGACGAAGTGCTCGGCCTCCCAGTCGGGGACACCGCGCTCGATCAACGATGCCTGCACCGCTGTGATCGGGACGTCGACGACGGGAGCGGGCTCGCCCGTGCGCGCCGAGATGAGTTCGCCCAGCTCGGGGTAGGTCACCGCGCGCGGACCAGTCAGCACGAGGGTCTGGCCGTCCCAGTCGTGGCGCGTCAGCACCTGCGCGGCGACGGCGCCCACGTCGCGCGCGTCGACGAAGCTGATACCGGCATCGCCGATGGCGTTGATGATCTTTCCGGTCGCGCGCAGCTGGCCCAGCAGCAGCTGGCCGACGATGACCTGCATGAAGGAGTTCGGGCGCAGGATGACGAAGGGCTGGCCGCTGTCCTGCAGGACGCGCTCGGTCTCCCAGTGCTGACGGCACACGTGGGGGCCGTCGGGGGTGATCGCGCTCGAGGTGCCCGAGAGCTTGACGATGCGCACGCCGCTGCGGCGCAGGTGGCGGATGACGCCGAGCTGCAGGTCGGCCATGTCGAACCCGTGCGGCGAGAGCAGGAAGACGGTGTCGACACCTTCGGCCGCGGCATCCAGCACCGCCGTGTCGTTCGCGTCGCCCGCGACGATCTCGACGCCGTCGCCCAGCAGCGTGCGGGCCTTCTCTTCGTCGCGTACGAGGACCCGGGGGGTCTCACCCAGGGCGGCGAGTTCGCGGACGACGTGCGGGCCGATGTTGCCAGTGGCGCCCATGACAAGTGCAGACATCTTCGTCTCCCCAGCTACTGTCTACGATATATCGTGCCGGTAGCTTAGCTCCCGCTCTGCAAGAATCAAACACGCCGACCGACCGCCAGGCAAGGAATCGCAGGCCGTCACGCCGCGCTCAGTGGTCATGCTGGGTATTCCTGTCACGCATGACTGTGTTCGTCGAAGTGATGATGAACGCATATACGCTGGGCGGAGCGCACGTCCCCGCACTCCTCCGAGCACGGCTACGGAGCCGTGAGACAAGGTCGTCCCATGACCCGCACCGCAATCATCGGCGCACGCGTCTTCGACGGCGCCGAGCTTTCGCCGCCCACGACCGTCGTCATCGACGACGCCACGATCGCGACGGATGCCACCACCGACGGCGCCGTGTTCGTCCAAGCCGACGGCGCGACGTTGCTGCCCGGCTTCATCGACACCCACGCCCACCCGCGCACGCGAGCACACCTCGAGAGCGCCGCCCATGCCGGGATCACGACGATCCTCGACCTGGGCTCGCCCGACCTCGCGGTGCTCGCATCGATCCAGAATCTGTCGGGCCTTCCGAGCGTCAAGAGCGCCGGGCACGTCGCCAGCGGGCCAGGCTCGATGTTCATAGAGAAGGTCGGCATGCCCGCATCGACCGGCGTCGCAGGCCCCGCGGATGCCGCGCGCTTCGTCGCCGACCGCAAGGCGGACGGGGCGGACGTCATCAAGATCATCATCGAAGACCCGAAGTTCCCCGGGGCGAAGCCGCTCGACACCGCGACCGTCGCCGCCATCGTCGCCGCGGCGCACGACGCCGGGTATCTCACGATCGCCCACGTCGTGAGCGCCTACACGCTGCGCTGCGCACTCGACGCCGGCGTCGACGTGGTCACGCACGCGGCGCTCGGCGCCGAGCTCGACGCCGAGACGAAGGCGCTCATCGTCCGCAACGGCACCGTCATCATCCCGACGCTCGGCATGATGCACGGCATCGTCGAGAAGGTCGGCGGCAAGCTCATGATGAAGGTGATCGGGGCGCTCGTGCCGGCGGCGCGCATGAAGTACGGCTTCGCTGAGGCGACCGTGCGCACCTTCCGCGACGCGGGAAGCACCGTACTGGTCGGCACGGACTCCAACGACAACCCCGACGTGCCGCACCAGGTGCCCTTCGGCGAGTCGCTGCACGACGAGCTCGCGCGGCTGGTCGCCGCGGGCCTCACGCCGGTCGAGGCACTGCAGGGCGCGACGTCGAAGGCGGCCGACGTGCTGCGACTGAGCGACCGCGGTCGCATCGCGCCGGGCCTTCGCGCCGACCTCGTGCTCGTGGACGGCGACCCGACGACCGACATCTCAGCGTCGCGGAACGTCCGCGGAGTCTGGATCGGCGGCGAGCGCGTCGTCGGCTGACGGATGCACGCCGGCACGGCGTGCTACGGCGCGGCCGAGGGCCGCAGCATCCGCTCTATTGCGAATCCTCCAGGCGACTCACGTGGTCGCGGATGCGCACCTCGTTCGCGCCGAGGTGCTCGGTGAGTGCGCCGATCATGGCGTCGGGGTCGTCGCCGAGTGCGACGTCGAGCAGCACGCGATGCGTGGCGTGCCGGCGGTCACGCTCGGCGGGGGTGATGCGCGTCGGGTCGAACACGAGGTGCGTGTACCGCTCGGCCGCCATCCACAGCGTCTGCATGATGCGGTCGTCCCACTCGTTCGCGGCGGGGTGCACGAGTGCCGCATGGAAGTCGTAGTGCCCCTGCCAGGCCACCTCGGGGTCGAGGTCGCGCGAGCGCTCCAGCAGCGCCTCGAGGGTGCGGACGTGCTCTGCCGAATGCTTGCCGACGGATGCCGCGGCCAGCGGCACCTCGATCGTGTAGCGCAGGCGGTAGATGGCCTCGAGGTCCGACACGGCCAGCGGTGCGACCGTCGCGCTTCGCGCCTGACGCAGCAGGATGAGGCCCTGGGATTCGAGCCGGCGCAGGGCCTCGCGGATCGGGATGTGGCTGACGCCGAGCTGACCGGCGAGATCGCGGATCGAGAACTGCTGACCCGGCGCGAGCGCCCCGGTGAGCACCGCGCGGCGGATCTCGGCGGTGACGAGGTCGACGGCGGAGCTGTTCTGCTGGGCGACCGACCGCAGCTGACCTTCGAGCGTCATCGCCGACTCCTTCGTAAGTGCGTCTCATCCTTGCACGAGGGTTCCCGCGCGATTGCATGGCCGGATGAATCGAGGCTAGGATATAGCGTATATCTGACGAAGGAGTCGTGAGAATGATCGCCACCGAGAACCGCGCCGCCCAACTGTCGGGCGAGTTCGCCACGCTCGCCGAGATCGAGCGCAAGGTGCTCTGGCTTTCGACCGCCATCATCGATGCCGCCAACGGCCCGGCCCGCAAGGACCCCGACGGCATCAAGGTCGGCGGTCACCAGGCGTCGAGCGCATCGATGGCGACCATCATGACCGCGCTGTGGTTCTCGGCGCTCACCTCCGACGACCGCGTCTCGGTCAAGCCGCACGCATCGCCCGTGCTGCACGCCATCAACTACCTGCTCGGCGAGCTGACGCCGAAGCAGCTCGGCACCCTGCGCGCGTTCAAGGGGCTGCAGAGCTACCCGAGCCGCTCGAAGGACCCCGACACCGTCGACTACTCGACCGGCTCTGTCGGCATCGGCGCGACCGCACCGGTCTGGGGTGCGATCGCACGGCGCTACGCCGCCGACACCGCGGGCACGCCCCGCAGCTCGGGGCGCCAGTACAGCCTGGTGGGTGACGCCGAGCTCGACGAGGGCGCGGTGTGGGAGGCCGTGCTCGACCAGACCGTGGGCGAGCTCGGCGAGATCGTGTGGATCGTCGACTTCAACCGCCAGTCGCTGGACCGCGTCGTGCCGAACATCTCGGCGACGCGGCTGCAGTCGATGTTCTCGGCGGCGGGCTGGCAGGTCATCACGCTGAAGTACGGCCGGTTCCTCGAAGAGCTCTTCGCGGGCCCGGGCGGCGAGCACCTGAAGCACCGTATCGACGAGATGTCCAATCCCGAGTACCAGCGTCTGCTGCGCTGCTCGGCCGCCGAACTGCGCGACCGCCTTCCTGGTGCGGGCGAGGGGGGCGACGCGATCCGCGCGCTGCTCGACGGCCTCGACGACGGTGCCGTGCTGAAGGTCATCCGCGGGTTGGCCGGCCACGACATCCCGAGCCTCGTGGACGCGTTCGACGCGGTCGACGACACCCGCCCGACCGTGATCTTCGCCTACACCATCAAGGGGCACGGCCTCCCGACCGCCGGCCACCCGCAGAACCACTCGGCGCTGCTCAAGCCCGACCAGCTCGCGCAGGTCGCCGCCGACCTCGGCGAGAGTGTCGACGAGCCGTGGCAGGGCTTCGCGGAGGGATCGGATGCCGCCGCCCTGTGCGCGCGCGTCGCGGACCGCCTGCGCCGACCCGCGGTCCGGCAGCCGTCGCCGCCTGTCGTGCCGCAGGACTTCGGCCGTGACGTCACCGGGCGTGCCTCGACGCAGCAGGCGCTCGGCCGGCTGCTGCTGGACCTCACGCGACTGGCGCCCGAGGCGGCACGTCGCGTCGTGACCGTCGCCCCCGACGTCGCCTCGAGCACCAACCTCGGCGGGTGGGTGAACAAGGCCGGCGTGTGGTCGCCGACCGAGAAGCGCGACTGGTTCGCCGACGACGCCGAGACGATCCTGCACTGGGACGAACGACCGACCGGGCAGCACATCGAACTCGGCATCGCCGAGGTGAACCTCGTCTCGCTGCTCGGCGAGCTCGGTGCCACCTGGAGCAGGTGGGGCGAGCCGGTCTTCCCGATCGGCACGCTCTACGACCCGTTCGTCACGCGTGCGCTGGAGCCCTGGTCGTTCGGCGTATACGGGGGAGGACAATCGATCCTCGTGGGCACACCCTCGGGGGTCACGCTCGCCGCCGAGGGCGGGGCTCACCAGTCGATCATCACGCCCTCGATCGGCATCGAGCAGCCCGGCGTCGTGAGCTTCGAGCCGGCATTCGTGCAGGACTTCGAGTGGTGCATGCTCGACGCGCTCTCGCGCCTGGGGCGTCCGGACGGCTCCTCCAGCTACTTCCGGCTCACTTCGCGCGTGCTCGATCAGTCGCTCGCCGCGGTTCCCGCCGATCCCGCCGCACGCGAGCGCCGTCGACGCCAGGTCGTCGCCGGTGCGTACGCGCTGCGGCGCGCGGAGCGCCCGGCGGTGACGCTGGTCGGTATGGGCGCCCTCATGCCGGAGGTGCTGGCCGCGGCCGATCGTCTCGCGGAGTCGGGCATCGCCGCCGATGTCGTCTGCGTCACGAGCGCCGACCGCCTGTACCGCGCCGTGCGCGCTCGCAGCGGACACGGTGACGGGGACGCAGCGATCATCGAGCAGGTGTTCCCCGCCGATCGGGCGACGCCGCTCGTGACGGTGCTCGACGGCCACCCGCACACGCTCGCCTTCCTGTCGGGTATCCGCGGAGTGCGCAGCATCAACCTCGGCGTGACCGAGTTCGGTCAGACGGGGACGCTGCAGGAGCTCTACCGTCTGCACGGCATCGGCGCCGACGCCCAGGTGGACGCAGCCCTCGACCTTGTGGATCCCGCACCCGCGCGCTGAGGCAGAGTCACCGTTATCGTGGGCCGAAGATGACTATGCCCTCAGTGCCGTCGGTGCCGTCGATCGGGGTGGACCCCGTCGAAGCGAGCCCGGCCGTGCCCTGGCTGTCGCGGCTGGTCCCCACGCCTGCCGGGCGCACGCTCGTCCCGGCCAGCAGCGGAGCGCAGTTCACGCGCGCGGTGCGCCTGGTCGGGGTGGACGCCGCGCAGTGGGCGGTCGAGGTGGGCAACGAGGTCGCCGAACGCGTCGCGACCGAGATTCCCGGCCACGTGACCGACGGCGGGTTCGACGTCCTGCGCATGGGCACCGAGTCCACGACCATCCAGCTGCTGATGGCGCTCGCCGGAGGCCTGTCGGGGCCGCCGGTCACGTCGGAGTCGCTGGGCGGCATCCCCGACTTCGTCCGCCGCCGCGTGAGCCTCGACGAGATGCTGCGCGGCATCCAACTCGGCCATTCCGTGATCGCCGGCGCGTTCCTCGCCGAATGCGCGCGGCTGGGCGGGTCGGAGCAGCGGCACGAAGAGATGCGCGAGCTGTCGCGACGGATGTTCGCGTTCTTCGACCTCTTCTCGACCCAGATGGCCGCGTCGTATCGCGAAGAAGAGGCGCGCTGGATGCAGAGCGACGCCGCGTCGCGGCTCACGCTCGTCGAAGAGCTGCTGCGCGGGCACGAGCACCCCGTCGAGGCCACCTCCCGGCGGCTTCGCTATGACCTGTCTCGCTCCCACATCGCGTTCGTCGTGTGGAGTTCCGCGCGCACGCTCGACGCCGACCAGACCGCGCTGCACGAAGCCGCCGTCGAGCTGCTGCGTCAGACCGCGTGCGACCAGAAGCTCGTGCTGTCGGTGAGCCTCGGCGTGGTGTGGGCCTGGGCGACGCCGCGCGGTGATGCCCAGGCGTTCGCGGAGCGGGTGGCCGCGGCATCCCTCCCTCCCGACACGCACGCGGTGTTCGGCTCACCGGGCAGGGGCGTTGCGGGATTCTGCGCCTCTCACTCGGACGCGCACGCGGCGTTCGTGCTGCGCGCGGGCGCGCCGTCGGACCAGGACGTGACGCCGTACCGTGATGTCGACCTCGTATCGCTGCTGCTGGCTGACCGCGAGAGGGCGCTGCGCTTCGCGCGGCGCGAGCTCGGGCCGCTCGCCGCGGCCGAACCGCAGGTCGCCGACCTGCGCAAGACTCTCCAGGTCTACCTCGAGGAGGGCGGCAGCCCTCACGCCGCGGCCGGACGGCTCATGGTGTCGCGCAACACGGTGACCTACCGCATCCGTCGCGCCGAAGAGCTCCTCGGCAGGCAGGTCGGCGTGCGGCGGCAGCACCTCCTGGCCGCGCTCACCATCCTCGAAGAAGGCGAGCGCTGAGGGGGCCGCTCATGATTGGTCCAGATGCGCGCTCGCTCCTCGCAATTGTGCTGAATGCAAGAAGCATGGCGGCGGATTGTGCTGGACGCACTAGGTGATACCGGCGCAGCCCCGTTGAATCGACGTACTGGCGACGACGCAGACCACGTGCCCTGCGATGACGCAGGAACCCACCTGATCGGGCGACCCGAGCCCGACCTCATCACCTCGAAGGAGAGACATGCCCGACAACCAGGCGACCCACCGCCCGGCCAACGCGCCGAAGCTGCACCACACCACGTTCACGACCCTTCGCATGAAGGAGATGGTCGAGTGGTACGGCCTCGTGTGCGACCTGCGGCCGCTGTTCCAGAGCGATGAGGCGTCGTGGCTGACCAACGACGAGGCGAACCACCGCATCGCGCTGCTCTCGCCCCCCGGACTCAAGCACCCCACCGACAAGGGCCACGAGACGGGCATCCACCACACCGCATTCGAGTTCCAGACGTTCGACATGTGGCTGAACAACTACGTCCGGCTGCGCAACCACGGCATCCTGCCGTTCCTGCAGCTCGACCACGGCATCACGATGTCGGTCTACTACCAGGACCCCGACGGCAACGGCGTCGAGATCCAGGTCGACGGCTTCGGCGACTGGGCGGACTCGAGCGAGTGGATCGCCACGTCGCTCGACTTCGCGAAGAACCCCATCGGCACCTGGTTCGACGCCGAGAAGCTCGTCAAGGCCCGTGAAGAGGGGCTGTCGTTCAAAGAGATCCACGACCGCACCCGCGCGGGCGAGTACCTCCCCGAAGTGATCCCCGAGGACATCTTCCTTCCCGAGGTCTGGTGAGCAGCATCGCTTCCACCGACCGGCCCGTCGTCATCGTCGGCGGCGGGCCGGTCGGCCTCACGTTCGCCCTCGAGCTCGCCCATCACGGCATCCGTTCGACCCTGATCGAGCCGAGGGAGCAGGTCGACCACCGGCGGCCGCGCGCGAAGACCACGTCGGCCCGGTCGATGGAGCTGTTCCGCCGGCTCGGTGCCGCCGACGAGATCCGCGGTCGTGCGGCGATCCCGGTGTCGTGGTCGAAGCAGGTGCGGTTCTGCACGACCGCCTCCGGCGACGACATCACTTGGATCGACGACGTGCTGGGCCTTGAGCTCGACGGTTCCGACCTCGTGGCTGAGGCAGGCCAGCAGGTCACACAGCCGGTCGTCGAGGAGTCGCTGCGCGCCCTCATCGCCGCACAGCCGCTCATCACGACCCACTTCGGCAGCCGCGTGTCTGCGGTCGACCTGAGCGGTCCGCATCCGATCGTGACGGTGATGGATGCCGCCGGCCGGGAGTCCTCGCTGACGGCCGAGTACGTGATCGGCGCCGACGGCTCGCGCAGCGTCGTGCGGGCCGCACTGGGCGCGCACTACGAGGGCGCCCCGGGCGGGCGGCCGAATGTCAACATCACTTTCCGCTCCCGGCAGCTGAAGGACCTCGTGCCCGAGCGCCACGCCGTGCACCACTGGGTGCTCAACCCGGCCGCCCCCGGCATGCTCGGCCCGATGGGCCGCGACGACGTGTGGTTCGCGATCTCGACCGGCACCGAGTCGATCGCCGATGAGGCGGAGGCGGTCGCGATCGTGCGTCGGCTCGTCGGGGCCGATATCGACGTCGAAGTGCTCGCGACCGACCCGTGGCAGGCACGGCTCCTGCTCGCCGACTCCTACGGGTCGGGGCGGGCGTACCTCATCGGCGACGCCGCGCATCAGAACCCGCCGTGGGGCGGACACGGCTTCAACACCGGGGTCGGCGACGCCGTCAACCTCGGGTTCAAGCTCGCCGCTGTGCTGCAGGGCTGGGCGCCGGTCGAGCTGCTCGACAGCTACGAGGCCGAGCGTCGCCCGGTCGCGCAGCAGACGATCGACCTCGCCGCGAACAACATGAAGAACCTCTCGATCGAGCTGTCGTCGCCCGACCTGCTCGACGACGGTCCGGCCGGGGTGGCCGCACGCGCGGTCGCCGCCGAGCGCATCCAGGCGACCAAGCGCGACGAGTTCCACGCGCTCGGTCTCGTGCTGGGCTACGGCTACGGAACGGATGCCGCCTCCCAGGCGCCGACGACACGCGACTACGTGCCGATCGCCGCTCCCGGCAACCGCCTGCCGCACAGCCGCAACGCCGCGGGGGAGTCGCTGTACGACCTGCTCGGTGCGGAGTTCACGGTGCTCGGCGGTCACCCGGATACGTGGCTGGATGCCGCCGCCCGTCGCCGGATCCCGCTCACCGTCGCCGATCCCATCGCGCACGGGTTCCCGCCGGTCGCCGACGGCGACGTCGTGCTGGTGCGGCCCGACCAGCACATCGCCTGGCGTGGACGCCCGTCCGCCGATCCCGGCCGCGCGCTCGACCTCGCCGTCCGCGGCTTCGCCCCCTCTGTGCGGACCATTCCGGTCCGCGCCTGACCTGCTCGCCCCGCGCTTCCCGAAGGAGACCCATGCGCATCGCCAACCTGTCCGGCCGTCTCGCCCTTGTGGCCGGCGACCTCGCCCTCGACGTCGAGACCGCGAGCGGAGGGGCATTCGGCCCGGATCCCGCCGCGATCTTCGCGAGGTGGGACGACTTCGCCGCATGGGCGGCCGAGACGGATGCCGCCACCCACCCCGACGCCGTCCACTTCGACTCCGCCGACCTCGGCGCCCCGTCGCCGCGTCCCCGTCAGGTGATCGGCGTCGGCCTCAACTACGCCGACCACGCGGCGGAGTCCGGGCTCCCACTGCCGGAGCAGCCGGTCGTGTTCACCAAGTTCCCCTCGTCGGTGACCGGCCCCGATGCCGACGTGCGGCTGCCGGGCGACACCGTCGACTGGGAGGCGGAGCTCGTGGTCGTGATCGGACGCGGGGGCCGCGGCATCCCGGAGTCCGAAGCGCTGTCGCGGATCGCCGGCTACACCGTCGGCCAGGACCTGTCGGAGCGCACCGTGCAGTGGCAGGGCACGCCCGCGCAGTTCAGCATGGGCAAGTCGTTCGAGAACTTCGCGCCGACGGGGCCAGCCATCGTCACCCTCGACGAGTTCGCCGACCCCGGCAAGCTCGCGCTGTCGACCACGATCACGAGCGCCGACGGCACCGAGACGCGCGTGCAGGACGGCTCGACGGATCAGTTGATCTTCGGCGTCGCGGATCTCATCAGCCGCCTGTCGCAGACGCTCGAGCTGCTGCCCGGCGACCTCGTCTTCACCGGCACGCCGCCAGGGGTCGGCGCCGGCATGGACCCGAAGCGCTTCCTGGTCGCCGGAGAGACCCTGACGACGGAGATCGAGGGCATCGGCGCCATCGTGCAGCGCTTTCACGCCGCATAGCCCAGAGAGGCCGTCAGTCGGAGGTGTCGATGACGCCGGTGGGGGTGGGCGCCCGGTGTCGGCCATCGGCGCGCACTCGTCCGGCGGCGCGGGCGGCGCGGATGGTGCGGGCGGCGCGGGTCAGGACCCGAGCTGGTCGCGGCGTCGGGTGAGGTATGCCTGCTCGGCGGGGTTGCCGGCGAGCTGGAGCGCTCGGTCGTACGCGGCCCGTGCCTCGCGGCTGCGTCCGATCCTCCGCAGCAGGTCGGCCCGCGCGGCGTGGTAGGCGTGGTACCCGTCGAGGGCCTCGGCGAGCCGCTCGATCTCGGCGAGCGCGACATCGGGGCCATCCAACTCGGCGACCGCGATCGCGCGGTTGAGCTGTACGATCGGCGACGCGTCGAGCTCGATCAGCCGGTCGTAGAGGGCGACGATCTGCGACCAATCGGTGTCTCGCGCGGACGGAGCATCCGTGTGCACGGCGTTGACCGCCGCCAGGAGTTGATATCGCCCCGGCTGCGCGTCACCGGCGGCGACCGCCGCGATACGTTCGCGCACCAGCGCGTGACCTTCTGCGATCAGGGTGCGGTTCCAGGCGCCGCGATCCTGCTCGTCGAGGGTCACCAGCTCGCCGGAACGGGATACGCGGGCGGCGCGGCGTGCGTCGATGAGCAGCATCAGGGCGAGCAGTCCGGTCACCTCGCCCTCGTCGGGCAGCAGCGTGCGCAGCAGGCGGCCCAGCCGGACCGCCTCGTCGGTGAGGTCGGCGCGCAGCGGGTCGGCCCCCGCACTGGCCAGGTAGCCCTCGTTGAAGATCAGGTAGATCACGGCGAGCACACCCGCGAGCCGTTCTCGGAGGTCGTCCGCCGCCGGCACCCGGTAGGGCACGTGCGCAGCCTTGATCTTCGCCTTCGCGCGCGTGATCCGCCGCGCCATGGTGGTCTCCGGCACCAGGAAGGCGCGCGCGATCTCGGCGACGGTGAGTCCGCCGAGCAGGCGCAGCGTCAGCGCCACTCTGGCCTCCATCGCGAGGGCCGGATGACAGCAGATGAAGACCAGCCGAAGCCGGTCGTCCTCGACCGGGCCGGTGGGTTCGGGGGGAGTGTCGTCGGACAGCATCCGGGCCGCCTGGTGCTTGACATCGCGGAGGGACTCCCGGCGCAGCCGGTCGATCGCCTTGCGCGTGGCGGTGGTGGTGAGCCACGCTCCGGGATTGGGCGGCACGCCGTCGCGGGGCCAGCGCTCCACCGCGGCGACGTACGCCTCGGCGGCGGCGTCCTCGGCGAGACCGACATCGCCGAATCGACGGGCCAGGCCGGCCACCAGCCGCGCCCACTCCTCGCGGTGGGCGCGGGCGATGACCTCCTCGACGGGCGACAGAGTCACGACTGCGGCCGAGCCCGACGGGACGCCGTCTCCGGCTCGCATCCCGTCGGGACCCGTGCCACGTCATGCACTCGCGGACGCGTGCCGTTCGACGATCTCGGGCATGCCGGAGGGAAAACGGTGCACCTCCTGGGGCCAGTCCAGCGATACTGCCAGCCGTCCGGCCCAGTAGCGGGCGGCTTCGTCGTCCGGCACCTCGATGGCCGTGAATCCGCCGAGGTGCTCCTTGGTCTCGGCGAACGGACCGTCGGTGAAGACCGGCTCGCCGTCCCTGCTCACGACGCTGCAGACGGCGGTCGAGGCATCGATCCCCCCTTCCGCGAAGAGGAAGACGCCGGCGGCGGTCATCTCCTCCAGCACGGTCTGCGAGGCCTCGCTCTTGCGGCGCAACTCATCGGCGGTGTGCACGGGCACCCACTCGTCGTTGAATGCGATCAGGTACTTGGGCATTGTCGTCTCCTCTCATCGGACGAGAGCCGTGTCGTGGGCTCCCTCGGGGCGTAGCGACCCAGAAGGGCCGCACACCTCATCCACGAACGGCGACGCTCGAATACGACACTAGCCCCGGATGCGATCCGGGTGACCGGGTGGATTCCGCGGCGGACTGGTGGCTACGATCCGTCATCGTCGCGAGGCCGGTCAGACGAGGTAAGGGTCGACGAGCAGCGGGCCGCGGATGCCACGCAGCGTGTCGACGAGACGTTCGAGCGCCTTGCGGTTCCATGCGGCGAGCTGCAGGTCGTGCGGGCCGAGCGGTTCCAGCCTGCCGGTTCGGATCCGGACGACCTCCCACTTCGCGGCGCGCAGCGCGCGGTCCTTGCGACGGTCGGCGGCCTCTCGATCGCCGACGTGCTCGAGGCCGTGCCGGCCGGTGCTGTCGTACTCGATCGCGATGCGCAGTTCGGGGAGCAGGATGTCGGGCCACACCTCGACATGGTCGAAGAACGGGCGCGCGACGCGCACGGCGTTGAGCCCCGGCGTCACCGACACGCGGGCGAACAGATCGGCGCGCACCCGTGCCTCGACGGTGGACGCGGGCTTCGGCGCGCACTCCGAGCGGAACGGCTCGCCCACGGGCACGGCGGGAGTCTTGGGGCACACCTGCAGCCTGCGCGGCGGCTTGCGTGGCCGGAGCACGGCGCGCCCGATCGGGTTCGTGACCGCGGCGGGGATGGGAGAGCCGGGCGGTGTGACGACATCACGCATCGGCACCGCCCTGGCGGGGCGGGCGAGGTCGGCGCATTCGGGGCACCAGGCGGAACGCCGGCGTTCGCGTCCGGGCCGGTGCCGCTGCTCGTCGGGTGTCGCGGCGAACTTGTGCCCCGCTTCGCACACCCACAGCAGCAGCACATCGGCTGCCGGCGGAATCTGGGTCAGTGCGATGCCGGCGTTGAGATCGGGATGGTACTGGCGGATCAGAGCGGGGAAAGGCGCCCAGGCCTCACGGTAGCTCCCGACGGGATAGGGCACGACGGCGCCCTTGGAGAATTGGCGCCGGGCCCACCACAGTTCGACGCGCTCCGCCATGAGAGCAGGGTAGGCGTGGCCGACGACATCGCCGCGAGCCGACGTCACTCGTGTTCGGGCAGCAGCGGCGTCGACCAGCCAGGGTCGCGACCGAGCTGCGCGGCACGGGCGACGGAGGCCGACCCGAAGCGGTCCCGCACCGCGTCGAGCACCGTGTCGAGGCGGACGCCGTCGTCCCAGTCGATCGGCAGCTCGGGCGGCACGCTGTCGACGCGCCCCAGCTGCGATAGAGAGACGCCGATCAGGGTGATGCCGCGCTCCGCGATCTCGGGGTGCGCGGCGGCGAGCAGGCCCTGCGCGACGGCGAGGATCAGCGCCGTTCGGTCGGTCGGCGAGCGGAACGAGCGCGACCGGGTGGCCTTGGCGTAGTCACCGAAACGCAGACGCAGCACGACAGTCCGGCACACCCGGTCTCCGTCGCGCAGGCGCCGCGCGAGCCGGTCGACGATCTGGGTGAGGATGATCTCGAGCTCGTCCGGCGTCCGCGGCCGGTTGCCGAGTGCCCGCTGCGAGCCGATCGATCCGCGGCGGCGCGTGGTGTCGACCGGCCGCGGGTCCCGCAGCCGCGCGAGGGCATGCAGGTGTGCGCCGGCCGCTCGCCCGAGCAGGCGCTCGGCGGTGGCGGCTTCGAGCTCGGCGAGCTGACCGACGGTGTGGATGCCGAGGCGGTGGAGCTTCTCGGCGGTCACGGCACCCACGCCCCACAGGCGTTGCACCGGCAGGGGCAGCAGGAACTCCTGCTCGCGCTCGGGCTCGACGACCAGCAGACCGTCCGGCTTGCTCACGGCGCTCGCCACCTTGGCGAGGAACTTGGTGCGCGCGACGCCGACCGAGATGGCCAGTCCGACCTCGGCGCGCACGCGGTCACGCAGCCGCACCGCGATCTGCTCCGGAGTGCCCGCGATGCGCCGCAAGCCGCCGACCTCGAGGAACGCCTCGTCGATCGAGAGTCCCTCGACCAGCGGCGTGGTGTCACGGAAGATCGCGAAGACGTCGCGGCTGGCCGCGGCGTACGCCTCCATCCGCGGCGGCACGACGACGGCATCCGGGCACAGCTCCCGTGCCTGCCGGCCCCCATCGCTGTGCGCACCCCGCGTGCCTTGGCTTCGTAGCTCGCCGCCAGCACCACGCCGCCGCCGACGATCACCGGACGACCTCGCAGCCCCGGCGCGTCGCGCTGCTCGACCGAGGCGTAGAACGCGTCGAGATCCGCGTGCAACACGGTCGCCTCACCCCGCATGCCCGCCCTCCCGCCGTCATCCGCCGTGCAGGATCATCGCATGAAGCTACGACAGTGGCCGCTTCAATGGCGCCCGACATCCGATCATCTGTCGGCGATGCCGCAGCGCCGGATAATGAGGGGGTGGAGCCGTGGGAGATGCACGCGTGGTACGCCGATTACCTCGACGCGTGCAATCGTCACGACCTCGCAGCCATCCGGTCGTTCGTCGATCCGGCAGTGCGCCGCTCGCACCTGCCCGGCGGCGCCGACGCCTGGATCGATGACCTCGACCGCCTCTTTCGCGGGTTCCCGGATTGGCGCTGGCGGCGCATCCAGCTGATCGTCGAGGACGACCGCATCGCCGCGCACCTGCGGGGGAGCGGCACGCATCTCGGCCAGTTCCGCGGCATCGCCCCCACCCGGCGGCACGCCAACGTCGCCGAATTCGCGATGTACCGGGTCGCCAAAGGACGATTCGTGGAGTTCGCCGGTGCCGACACCGGCTTCGAGCTGATGAGCCAGCTCGGCGCCGTGGAGAAGTAGCGCGCCTGCGCGTCGGGAGCGCGGTGTCGATCCTCGTCTACGCGCTGATTGCGCTCATCGTGCTCGCCATGCTGTCGTTGCTCATCGCGATGGGCTACGGAGAACTCGCGGTCGCGATCTGAGCACGTTGGGCGTCAGGCGTGCGGGACCGCGGTCACGATCGCGCCGGCCACCGTGGCGCCGCTCGGCGTGCGGTACTCGAAACCGTCGCCCGGGAGCAGGCCGGCGATCGCCTGGCCGAGAGGCGACTCGGGCGAGTACACCGTGATGTCGCCGTCGGCGCCCAGCAGCGCACGCGAGCCGAGCAGGAACGTGTCGTGCGAGCCGTCGGATGCGAACTCGACGGTGACGCGCATGCCGGGCTCGACGATGCCGTCGTCGGGGCGGGCGCCGACCTGGGCCCGGCGGATGATGCCGCGCAACTCGATCGCGCGGGCCTGCGCCTGGTCGTCGTCGGCGCTGTCGCGCACGATCGCGTCGAGTTCTTCCTGCAGCTGGCGCAGTGCGTCCTGCGTGAGCCAGATCGGCTCTTCCACAACAGACACGGCAAACCTCCTCGGCCGGGACAGATGAAGTTCCCGAGCCTAGCCGGTTTACCGCGTCGAGGGCGTGATCAGCCTATTTGCGCTGCTCGAACAGTCCGACCGAGATGGGCAGTGCGACGGCGAGCACGACGCACAGCAGACCCGCGACGAACACGAGTGCGGGCAGGACCGGTGAGGCGAAGGAGATGCCCAGCAGCACCATTCCGCCGATCAACAGGATGAGGTAGAGCACGAACAGCATCACAGCCCCCTGACTCGTTGCGTTGCCCTCTCTGCCTACCGCACCGGACCCTCGTGAGCAAGGCTGCGCCGCAAGCGCGAGGTGCGCTGGAGGGACGCTCCCACCAGAATGGCGCCATGAGACTCCTGCAAGTCGCGCAGCACGCCGATGACCTCGATCGCGCCTCGGCGTTCTACGAGACCCTCCTGGAATCACCCGCGGCGGCGCGGTTCGATCCGCCCGGGCTGCTGTTCTTCGACCTCGACGGCGTGCGGCTGCTGCTCGACCGCAACGCACCCTCGGCGCTACTGTACCTGCGCGTCGATGACGTCGCCGCGGCGGTCGAGCGGCTCGGCCCCGGCGTCGAGGTCGTCTCGGCACCTCACGTGATCTTCACCCACGAGGACGACACCCTCGGTCCCGCCGGCCACGACGAGTGGCAGGCGTTCGTCAAGGACTCCGAGGGCAACACCGTCGGACTGATCTCGTTCGCGCCGCGTGCTTGACCCACGCCGGGTTCGGCACAGTGCGCTGCCGGCGGGCCCGGGTCCAGGCATCCTGCTGCTCTCGAATCCGTAACGGCGGGCAGAGTGCCTTCCCGGGCGGCGTAGCCTGGGAGAGATGAGCGCCTACGTCTCGGCGTTCGAGCTGTTCTCCATCGGCGTAGGACCCTCGAGCTCCCACACGGTCGGACCCATGCGGGCCGCCCACGACTTCGCCGTCCGCCTGCGCGAGTCCGGTGTGCTGCCGCAGGTCGGCCGCGTCACCTGCACGCTGTACGGCTCGCTCGGCGCCACCGGCATCGGCCACGGCACCCCCGACGCGGTCGTCGCGGGGCTGCAGGGTCTCGAGCCCGAGACGGTGGACCCGGATGCCGTCCGCGCGGCGTGGACCGGATGGCCCGACGGTCGGCACCTCGACCTGGCGGGGACCCACCCGGTGCCGTTCGAGCGGGGCGACATTGTATTCGCCCCGCGCACCCGCCTGCCGGCGCACCCCAACGCGATGACGCTGGAGGCGTGGGCCGGACCCGACGACGGGCCGGAGCGCGCGCTCGCCGCGGCCGGCGGCATCCGCGAAACCGGGCACGCCCTCGTCGCCGACGCGCAGCCGGCCCGCGATGCCGGACTGATCGTCCGTGAGACCTACTACTCCGTGGGCGGCGGGTTCATCCGCCGCGACGGCGAGGCACCCCAGGTGCGTGCGCATGCCTACCCGCTCGACTTCGCCAGCGCCGAGCAGCTGCTCG
>Ga0160446_100397_pt1 | contig 21520 bp, 23 predicted proteins | sample HID1973I_E1MG_FD_108200 | JGI IMG/M metagenome (GOLD analysis project Ga0160446, IMG submission 108200) | Enriched mosquito-associated microbial communities from UW Madison campus, WI, USA - HID1973I_E1 MG | ecosystem: Host-associated > Arthropoda: Insects > Digestive system > Unclassified ... | reverse complement strand
GATCATGGCCGAGGGGGTCGAGACGACCCTTTCCGCCATGATCGCGGAACCCGCGCCGCAGGCCTCGGCCTATTGGTGCGGCGTCGATCTGGGCAACATGGCCGGGCGCATGCAGCGCGGCCCCGGCCTGAAATATGCCGGTCTTCCCGACATGGACGATTCCGAGGCGTGGCTTCCGCCCGAATGGGTGAAGCGACTGGTCTTCGTCCAGGACGGCGACAGCGACCCCAGGCTGACCACCGCGAAGCTCAAGGCCGGCCTGCGCCGAGCCATGATCAAGAGACCCGGATTGCGCGGGTCCATCGTCCATGCCGGCGAAGGCAGGGACCTGAACGACATCCTGATGGGACGGAGAGATGATGGTTGAACGATGACCGACGATCGCGACGACGGCGCAATCGACCAGGTCCGGGCGGTGATGGGCAATGCCGAGGAAGTGGACCTGCCGGAGGGCATGGGTCCAGATGCTGATGCGCTAGACGACTATCCCGAAGATTACACTCCCCCGCCGCCCCCTCCGGAAGACCGGGGGCCGGGCGAAGACGAGCCCGAAGATCCGGTCTCCCAATGCTCGCGGCAACCGTTGAATGATATCGGCAACGGGCACCGGTTCCGCATTCATTTCGGCGAAAACATCCGGTTCGTCTCTCAGGTCGGATGGTTCGTCTGGGATGAAACGCGCTGGAAGCGGGATCCCGAGATCAGCCGCGACTGCTCTCCTCTGATCCGCGGTCGCGCACACCAGATGTCCGGCCTGATCGAAAAAGAAAACGACTGGCTGCAGCCGTCGAAGCGTGACCGGCGATTGCTGGCCAAAGAACGCGAGCTGCGTAAAAGGCGCAGCGAAATCGAGGCGGATCCCGGTCATTCCGGCGACGAGGCGCTGATGACTGAGCTTGGCCATATCGCCAGCCAGTTGCGCAGCATCGACGCCGCGCTGAAAACGCACAAGAGCCTGATCGGCAGACGCCTGACACATGCCAAGAATGCCGGCAACAGCGGGCCGATGACGAACATGATCAACGAGGCCCGGGTGATGCTGGCCCAAGCCGTCGATGACATGGACAAGGGCGACCTGGACGTGAACACACTCTCAGGTGTCTTGCGGTTCAAGCGGATCCCCGGTGATCCAGAAAACGGCATGTCGCCGATGTCCGATGTCGAGCTGGTCCCGCATGATCGCGCCCAGCTTCTGACCAAGGTGATGCCGGTCGAGTTCGATCCCGAGGCCAAATGCCCGCGGTTCGACGAATTCCTTCAGCAGATCCAGCCCAATATCGAGATGCGCCGCTTCCTGCAGCGCTGGTTCGGCCTGTCCATGTCCGGTCTAGATATCCAGAAGCTCGCCTTCTTTCATGGTGGCGGCGCGAACGGCAAGTCGGTCCTGGTCGACCTGATGGCCCGGATGATGGGGGACTATGCCACCACGGCCAAGATCGAGAGCCTGACCGGCAAGAACAAGAAAAGCGGCTCGGATTCGCAGCCGGACCTGATCCCGCTGATCGGCGCGCGTATGGTCCGGACCTCGGAGCCGGAAGAGGGTGAGCGCCTGCAGGAAGGACTGGTCAAGGCGCTGACCGGGGGCGAGCCGATGATGGTGCGCGCGCTCTACACCGACATGATCACGTTCCAGCCGATCTTTAAGCTGACGATCTCGGGCAACCACCTTCCCGACATCCGGGGCGGGGACGACGGGATCTGGCGCCGCCTGATGCTGGTGAACTTCCCGGTCCAGATCGCAGAGAAGAAGCGGATCGCGAAGAAGGAACTGGACAATATCCTGTGGCAGGAGCGCGCCGGGATCCTGAACTGGCTGGTCCAGGGCCTGCTGGATTACCTTGAGGGCGGTCTGCGCGAGCCGGACGATGTCATGGCCGCGACAGAAAGCTATCGCAAGGACAGCGACCCGATCGGCACCTTCCTGGCGGATGCGACGGTCGTGAGTGGATACGAGCGCGATTTCATGACCGCGCGCGAGTTGATGGACGCTTTCAACTTCTGGATCGAGGAGCGCGGAGAAACCCGCTGGAGTCCACGAACCGTGTCCTTGCGCCTGAAGGCCAAGGCCGAGGTCTGGAGGCATCCGGACAACCAGAAGACATTTGCGCCTGGGAAGTCAGGCGTGACCGGATATCGCGGCATCCGTCTGTCTGATGAATTCCAGACGCGGAAGCGCGCGGCCGAGGTGCAGGACAGTCAGTCGGGATGGAGCGGCCCCAGATGACCCCGCACCCCCTTCATCACCATCATCCGAGAGGGCGGGCCTGCGGGCCCGTCTCGCACATCTGGGCCTTGGCGTCGTGGTTGGGCCGGACGGGCCTGAAACGCGCAAGGGCAGGGCTTGAGTACTTGGCGGGGTCAGGGGGCGGCGTATGCGCGATATCAACGGCTTAGATGATGATTTTGGGCCTGACGGGCGCGACGGGCCTGAAAAATCAGCATGTACCTGCGCGCGTATTCTGGAGGGGTCAGGGGGAAACCGGTCTTACGCAAAGGCTAAATTCTCAAGCCCTTCAAGCCCCTCCGGCCCAAAAAATAGACCTAAGCCATTGATATAAAACAATCGATGATTGGAAAATCAGGCCTTTTCTCAAGCCCATCTCTTTCAATCTCAAGCCCGTCAAGCCCAAGCAGAAAACAGCGTACCCAATAGGCAGTAAAATGAAAAAGGAAGGCCACAAGATGTTGATTGCGGATCATGGGAATGCTGCTCAGAGCAAGGTGAAAGCCGCCCAGGCGATCAGCGAAGCTCGGAAGGCCGATGAAGCGGCCCGCCTTGCCGCGATCCGGGATGCGGGCGCGATCCCAGAGGAGTGCGGTCCGGACATCCTGGCTTCCCCGGCCCGCGGCGGTTTCGTCCTGCACCGCAACATCGAGTTGCTGCCGGTCGGTTCCGACAAGGTCGAGGCGGTTCATCGCGGATATGGTGGCCGTTCCGCGATCCGCCGCGCTGACGCATTCGACGGCATGTTGCTTGCCGCTATCCGGACGAAACGGCCCTGTCCGCTGCAAGGGGACCAGATCGCCATGGGACGGCGGTATGCTGACTTGGTGGCTGTCCTGTCTTCCGATGGAACCAAGCTTTCGCAGCTCCAATCGTCCTTTGGCGGTGGGGATGGAAGCAGCTGGATCGATCGTCGGATCACCTTGTCTCAGGAACTCGCCGCGCTTCGGCACCGCATTGGAGTTCAACCCGCGCTGCAGGTGCGTTCGATCCGACCGTCTGAGCGAAATCCGCAGAGAACCGCGGCCGGGCTTCCGCCTCTTCCGCATATCTTCACCGCGCGCGACATCGTCGACATGGTGTGCATCGAAGGCCGCAGTATCAAGCAGGTGCTGAAGCACTTCGAGTGGCGGGATAACGGTCGCAATTGCAAAGCAGCCATAGAGGCGCTGAGCGATGCGCTGGACCGTATGTTGGGTGTCCGGGCCCTAAAAAGTTCTTGACCAGTGACGGCGCTCTGTGACACAGAATTCACTATTATCGAGAAGTGCGCCCGCGGGAGAGATCCTTGCGGGCGCTTCTCGTTCCGTTAGTCGTTGATTGGCGTTTCCCGGTTCTTCTTCCCGACATCTATCGGGTTAGTGGATGACGGCGCATCCGACGGCTTTGGTTTGTTATGCCCCGTTCCGTCTGGCTCTCGGCGCTCACCCTCCATGTCTGACGGGTAGGTGCTGTCGCTTTGCTGGTCCGGTCGGTTTGCTGTGTCTCTGCCCATATTGGTCCTCCATTGGGTGCCGTTAACTCCTGCGACGATGGCTTGTTCCGGATCTTTGGCCTCGAGGTTGTCATGGCACGCTTGAAGCAACTCGCTCCGCGCGTCGGATCGCTGTCGTCGCGCGTCACCTCGATCGGTGCCGGACCGGATCGGCTCAAGCGCCGGGACCAGGTGGTCGCCTGGCGCAAGTGGTACAAGACCGCAGAGTGGCAGCGGCTACGCTGGCACTGCATCTCGGCTGCACTGTTCACCTGCGCCCGGTGCGGGACCGTTGGGGAAAGCCGCGACCTGGTGGCGGACCATGTCCACCCACATCGTGGCGACCGCGAGCTGTTCTTCGACGCGGGCAACCTGCAATGCCTCTGCGCCACCTGCCATAACCGGGACAAGCAGCGCGAGGAGCGCGCCGCATCGCGCTGAAGCCGCGAAAACGCCCGAATTCCGGGCGGATCGGCCCCTCGGACCCCGATAGAGGGGGGTGGGTCGAAAGTCCGGGGGCCTGTCGGGCCTAGACCCGCGCCCCCCTCAGCCGGAGATTTTTTTCATGTCGGGCGACGTTTTCGACCTCTTCGGGAACCCCGTTCGCCCGGGCAAAGGGCAGAAGGGCCGCCCGCCATACGAGGCCACGCAGAAAGATCGCAACAAGGTCAAGATGTTGCTGGCCATGGGGTGGAACAACCAGCGGATTGCGAACGCGGTGGAGATCTCGCTGGCCACGCTGAAGCGATATTTTAGAGCCGAGCTCGTCGTTCGGGACCAGATGCGCGATCGCCTTGAGGCGCGCCGCCTGGAGCTGGCGATGGAGATGGCCAATGCCGGCAATACCGCAGGCATGCGCGAGCTCGACCGCCTGATCCTGAAGAACGACCAGAAGCTGGCGACGGATCGTCTCGATCGAATGGGCCAGCCGGAAGAGGAAGAGGAAAAGCCGACCTCGAAATACGTCGGCAAAGGCGAGCTTTCGCGCAAGAAAGCCAACGCACTTGCGAAGGGGGAAGCGCCTTCGGAATGGGGCGACCTGCTGAAGCCGGGAAACTATGAAAACTGATCCTGTGTCGTCGTTGACGCCGGCCTGGGACACGTCGTTGCCGGACTGGAAGGAGCGCGTCGTCAATCGCCGGCCGCTGATCCCGGACCTGCCGCTCTTCGACGCTGTCGCCGACAAGGCGCTGGCAATTTTCAAGCGGCTGAAGATCCCGGATGACATCGGCACGCCGCGCACGTTTGGCGAGGCTGGCGACGACTGGATCTTCGATTTCGTCCGGGCCGTATTCGGTAGCTATGATCCGGTGCGCAAGGTCAGGATGATCCGTGAGTTCCTGCTCATGGTCCCTAAGGGCAATGCCAAGACGACCTATGCGGCAGCCATCATCTTGGTTGCCGCGATCATGAACGAACGGCCGAACGCGGAGCTGATGCTGATTGCGCCCAGCCAGAAGATCGCGAAGCGAGCCTTTACCCAGGCAGCCGGGATGATCCGGCTGGACGAGACCTTGAGCGACGTCTTCAAGGCCACGCCGCACAACAACGAGATCGCCAAGCTCGACGAGGTGGTTCCGTCGAAAATCATGATCGTGTCGGCCGACCCTTCGGTTGTCACCGGCGCCATGGCCAGTTTCACGCTGATCGACGAAACCCACGAGTTCTCGAAGATGTCGCGGGCGGAGGCGGTGTTCACCGAGATCAAGGGTTCGCTCGGCAAGCGGCCCGACGGGTTCCTCCTGCAGATCACGACACAGTCGAAGGAACCGCCCAGCGGGGTGTGGAAATCGGAACTGGCGATTGCGCGAAAGGTCCGCGACGGAGAGCTGCGCCGGTCACTCCTGCCCGTGCTTTACGAATTGCCGCCGGAAATGTCGCAGAACGATGGCTGGCGCGATCCCAAGACCTGGAAGATGGTCAACCCGAACCTCAACAAGTCGGTGACAGAAGACTACATCGCCAGCGCCATCGAAGAGGCCCAGATCGAGGGCCTGCACAAGCTGGCGATGGTGGTGTCTCAGCACCTGAATGTCGAAGTTGGGCAGGGCATGCACGCCGACCGCTGGCCGGGCGCGCTCTACTGGCAGCAATGTGGCGACCGCACCCTGGACCTGGACGAGCTGATCCGCCGGTCCGAGGTCTGCGTCGTCGGTGTGGATGGTGGCGGGCTCGACGATCTGTTCGCGCTGTCAGTGATCGGACGCGAGCGCGAGACCCGCAACTGGCTGCACTGGGCACATGCCTGGGCCTTCGACGACGTCCTGAAACAGCGCCCGGAGATTGTGCCGAAAGTGCGCGACTTCGAGAAGGCGGGCGATCTGACCATGTGCGAGCGGGTCGGCGACGATGTTCGCGGGGCCTGCGACATTGTGGACCAGTTGGAGGCGGCTGGGCTTCTCCCGATCGATAGCCCGGCCATCGGTCTGGACAGCCATGGCATCTCCGAGCTTCTCGACGAGCTGGAGGAGCGGGGCTTCGCCGAGGACCGCTTCATCAGCGTGGGGCAGGGCTGGAAACTTCAGCAGGCTGTGCTGACGCTGCCGCGCCGCCTGAAGGACAGAAAGCTGATCCATGGTGCGACGGGTCTCATGACCTGGAACGTCGGGAACGCAAAAACCGAGCTCAAGGGGAGCAACTACATCGTGACCAAGCAGGTGGCCGGAAGCGCGAAGATCGACGCCCTGATGGCGACCTTCAACGCGGCGATGCTGATGTTCGGCAACCCTGAGGGGGTCGGGCCATCGGTCTATGAGACGCGCGGGATCCGGAGGGTCTGATGGGGCTGTTCAACTGGTTCCGTCGCGAGGATGCCACACCGGCCCCCGCGCAGCCGGCGGCTGCCCGCGTCCAGGCCATGAACGAGTCGATGCTGATCGGCGATCTGACCGACCCGTACCTGGCCGAATTTCTGCGCGCCGGGCTAGCTTCCGCCAGTGGCGCGGTGGTCACGCCGGAATCTGCCCTCAAGAACACGGCGGTGTTTCGCTGCGTCTCGTTGCTGTCCTATGCCATGGCGATGCTGCCGCTGCATCTGTATCGCCACGGCGATGCGCGCGAGAAGGCTACGGATCATCCGCTGTTCAAGGTGCTGCACCGCAAGCCCAACGGCTGGCAGACCGCCTTCGAGTTCCGTCAGCTCATGCAATCCTGGGCGTTGATCCACGGCAATGCCTATGCGGCCAAGGTTCGGCGCGGCGACCAGGTCATTGCCCTGCTGCCGATGGACCCGCGGCGCATGGTGGTCGAGCAGCGCGACGATCTCGCGGTGCGATACAAGTTCTCGGGCAAAACCGGCGGCGTCCGCGACCTTCCTGCAGATGACGTCTTTCACCTGCGCGGCTTCACGCTCGACGGTCTCTGTGGGCGGTCCTTGGTGAAGCAAGCGGCCGAGGCCATCGGTATCGCGCTCCAGGCTGAAAGGGCGGCGGCGCGGCTGTTCCAGAAAGGCATGATGGTCGGCGGTGCGCTCCAGATGCCGCAGAACAAGAAGCTGTCGAACGAAGCTTACGACCGGCTGGTCGCCAGCATGTCTGACCATCAAGGTGCCGAGAATTCCAACGGCTGGATGATCCTGGAGGAGGGGCTGGAGGCAAAGCCTTTCGAAGCGACCGCCAAGGACAGCCAGCATCTGGAGATGCGCGGTCACCAAGTCGAGGAGATCTCGCGCGTCTTCGGTGTGCCGCGTCCTCTGCTCATGGTCAATGACACGTCCTGGGGCACCGGCATCGATGTCTTGGGACAGTTGTTTGTCCGTTATGGTCTCAGCCCGTGGTTCGAGGCCTGGGAGCAGGCGATTTCCCGGTGTCTGCTCAGTGACCGGGAACAGGATGAATTCTATGCCAAGTTCAACGCCGCGGCGCTGTTGCGCGGCAGCATGAAGGACCAGGCCGAGTTCTTCTCGCGCGGGCTGAGCGTGAACAACCAGCAGCCTTGGCTGCATGTCGAAGAGGTCCGCGACTGGATGGACCTGCCGCTGCGCGACGATCTCGCGAAGCCTGTGAAATCCGCAAAGGAGACAAGCGATGACGCAGCGCGCCGCACCTGAAATCCGGGTGTCCCGCCCGGCGCAGGTTCAGGCCTTTGAACCATCGCCTCAGATGATGGATCGCTGGTCCTCTGGCCTGCGTGCCGCTGACAGCGACCGGGACAACGTGATCAGCATTCTCGATGTGATCGGTGAAGATTGGTGGACGGGCGAGGGCGTGACGGCAAAGCGCATCTCGGCCGCGCTTCGATCGATCAAGGCCGATGAAGTGATCGTCGACATCAACAGTCCCGGCGGTGACTTCTTCGAGGGGGTCGCGATCTATAACCAGCTGCGCCAGGATTCGCGCAAGGTCACGGTGCGCGTGCTGGGACTGGCGGCCTCGGCGGCCTCGGTCATCGCCATGGCGGGGGACGAGGTCCAGATCGGCCGCGCCGGCTTCCTGATGGTGCACAATGCCTGGGTCGTCGCGGTCGGCAACCGCCATGACATGCGAGAGGCGGCCGATACCATGGAGCCGTTCGACGCTGCCATGGCGGCCGTTTACGCGGACAAGGCCAAGGTCGATCGCAAGAAGGCCGCGGGGTGGATGGATGCCGAGACCTGGTTCAACGGCGAAGACGCCGTCGCGGCCGGACTTGCTGACAGCCTGCTGACTGCTGATCTCGAAGATCGGACCGAAGGCGGCGCCAATGCCTTGCGCCGCGTCGACACGCTTCTCGCCAAACAGAATGTTCCCCGGTCGGAACGCCGCGCGCTTCTGGCCGAGATCAAGGGTGGCAAGCCCGGCGCTGCCACGACCGTCACGCCCGGCGCTGACGACGGAATGGCTGCACTCATGCAGTCGATGATCGCAACGCTCAGAAAGTGAGGATCACTATGGGCATGATGAACCACACCGCGCTTCAGCGCGGTATCGTTGCAGTCCGCGCTGACGCCGGCGGCGACCCGAAGGCCATGATGGCCGCGCTGAATCAGGCGTGGGAGGCCTTCAAGGCCGAGAACGAGACCGCCATCAAGGACCTGAAGAAGGGCCAGGAAGATGTCGTCCGGACCGAGAAGATGCAGAAGCTGGAAGCCAGCGTCAGCACCTTGCAGTCGGCGCTGGACGCGCAGGCCGCCCAGCTGACCGCCCTGAATATTGGCGGGCCGGGCACCGATGGTGCGCCGAAGGATCCCGAGTACAGCAACGCCTTCAGCGCCCATTTCCGCAAGGGCGACGTGCAGGCTGCACTGAACAAGGGGGCCGATGCCGAGGGCGGCTATCTGGCGCCGATCGAATGGGACCGCACGATCACCGACAAGCTGGTCGAGGTCTCGCCGATGCGCCAGATCGCCTCGGTTCAATCCATCTCTGGCGCAGGGTTCAAGAAGATCTTCAACCTCGGCGGCACGGGCTCGGGTTGGGTCGGTGAGACGGCTGCGCGCCCGCAGACCGCGTCGGGCACCTTTGGCGTCATGACCTACACGCCCGGCGAGATCTACGCCAACCCGGCGGCGACCCAGCAGATCCTCGATGACAGCGAGATCGATCTGGAGGCCTGGCTGGCCAGTGAAGTCGAGAAGGAATTCTCGCTTCAGGAAGGGATCGCCTTCGTGGCGGGGAACGGCGTCAACAAGCCGACCGGCTTCCTGACCTATGCTGCGGGGGCTGCCAACGCAGCGGCGCATCCCTTCGGGGCAATCCCGGTCACGACCGCCGCCGCTGCGGCCACCTTCACCAGCGATGAGCTGATCGATCTGGTCTACAGCCTGCCGGGCGCGTTATCGCAAAACGCGCGTTTCGTCATGAACCGGCTTTCGCTGGCCCGCATTCGCAAGATGAAGGACGGCGATGGCAACTACCTCTGGCAGCCCTCGTATCAGGCGGGCCAGCCTCAGCAGGTCCTGGCCTTCCCGGTCACCGAGATGGCGGCCATGCCCAACGTTGCCGCGGATGCCTATCCCATCGCGTTCGGCGACTTCAAACGCGGATACCTGATCGTCGACCGTCTCGGCATCCGGGTCCTGCGGGACCCCTACACCAACAAGCCTTACGTCCATTTCTACACCACCAAGCGCGTCGGTGGGGGTCTGCTGGACCCTCAGGCGCTGCGTGCTCTGAAAATGGCGGCCGCCTGATGAAAGCGCCCCCGGCCTTTCCCGGCCGGTGGCAAACCCCTGATCTATGGAGGCCAGGAAGATGGCAACGAAGAAGCAGGAAGAAGAGGCGGTCAAGTCCGCCGAAGTCGTGGCCGCGTCGGCCGATCCCGAGCCGGCCACCGAGTTGGTGAACGCGCCGGCCGACCCGGCGCCTGCCACCGAGCTGGTGAGCGCGTCGGGCGCCATCGCGGAGCCCGAGGTTCTCGCCGCGGTCGACCTGTCGCATGAGAGTGTCGATGCGGACCCGCGCGCGGGCACCCCCTCGGTCCAGAACAACGTCGACTGGAATGACGCCAAGCGCGCCGAGCCCAACGACGCCAATTTCGAGGGGCAGGGGCTCGATCTCTCTGTCTACGGGAAGGGCGCGAAAACCTGATGCGCCTCACGCTCGTCACACCTCCAGCGGAACTTCCGGTTTCGCTGGAACAGGCCAAGTTGCAGTGCAAGGTCAGCAGCAACGACGAGAATGACCAGGTTGAACAGGCAATTGCGGCTGCTGTTTCCTGGCTCGATGGCCAGCGCGGTGTTCTTCGCCGCTGCATCGTGAACCAGGTGTGGCGAGCGGACATCGATAGACTTGGCAGCTATGTTGCCTTGCCGTTTCCAGACATATCCACGGTTGCAGGCGTGTTCGCCGATGGTGAAGGCGGTCCGGTCGAATTCGACCGAACGGATTGTGGACTTCGGATTCGGGGCGGCATGGGGCGCCCAGCTGCAATCACCTTCACCGCAGGCTTCGGCGCGGTAGCTGACGTCCCGCCCGCGATCATCCGGGCCATCCTGCTGCTCACCGGCCATTTCTACTGGGTCCGGTCGGGCGGTGGGGACAAGGGACTTCCTCGCGAAGTCGATGACCTGATTTCTCCCTTTCGCCTGATGCGGGTTTGACATGAACGCGGACGAGATGACGATGCGCGCGCTCTTCCGCTCACCGGTCAAAGGGCGGACGCCCGGTGGCCAACGTTTCACCGGCATGGAAGACCAATTCACCGTCTGGGCCAAGTATGCCCCTTTGCGAGGCGGGGAAGCCGTCATGCAGGCGCGGATGGAATCTCGATCGCCGGCGGCGGTGACGGTTGAGCGTTCGAGCGACACGCTTGCCATCACCAGCGAATGGGAGGTCGTGATCGGCGGCCGGACCTATCAGCTGAAGGAAGATCCGCGCGAAACCCGCGACCGGGCCTTCCTCGACATGCTGGTCGAGGCGCGCTGATGGGTGTCGAAAGCGTCCTGCGCCAGATGATCCAGGACCGGATCATCGCGGAAGTCGCCGATGTCGAGGGGCGGGTCTATGACAAGACCAGCGAAGGCGACGTATACCCGAATGTCACCATGGGGCCCAGCTACTGGATCCGGGAGGACGTGCAGTGCATCGGCGGGAAAGCCTGGACCGTGCAGGTCGATATCTGGCATCAGAAGGTCGACAAGGGCATTGCCGGCGATGTGACCGAAGCCGTCGACAATGCGCTGAACGGCTGGGCCGATACCAGCGTCCTGACGATGTCGCCGTTTCGCGTCACCCTTGTTCGCCAGATGGACGATCCTGATGGCGTCTCGACCCATGGCGTTGTCCAGGTCGAGACCCGGGTGGAAATGCCCAGCTGATGGCCCAGCTCCATCCTCGGATCGTGGCCAAGCTGCAGAGAATTCCCGCTGTGGCGGTCGAGGCCGCGCGTTTCGCGATGGAAGACGGCGCCAATGACATCGTCGCGGCGATGCGGGCGATCGCGCCGCGGGGCGAGACGGGAAACTTGCGAGACAGCATCGGATGGACCTGGGGAGACCTGCCGCCGGGGACCTTCATGATTGATGAGATTCGCAGCGGGAAGAACCAGGGCGACCAGTACGCCACGCTGCGGCTCAAGATCTACGCCGGTGCGGGAGATGGTTTTTATGCCCGGTTCCACGAGTTCGGGACCAAGGACGGCAAGACCCCGGCCAGGCCGTTCTTCTTCCCGACCTGGAAGGCGGAAAAGACCGCATACATCAAGAATATCCACGCCCGCGTGCGCGCGGCGGTCCGTGAGGCATGGCGCAATGGCTAAGGCGATCTTCCATCGGCGCTTCGACGCGACCGATCCCAAGAGGGGTGTGTCCATCCGCATCCTGCCTGACCCCAAACCGCAGTCTTTTCCGGAATGGGTGATCGCCAAGGCAGAGGCCAAAGGCGCGGCAACCCGCAGCAAACCGAAATCCCCGGCGACTGCCGGACATATCGAGGAGAGATAAGATGGCAGTTCCGAGCCTTCACTATCGCGGCGACATCATCGTGATGGTTGCATGGGATTCGACCACGCCCTTGGTCTTCACCAACTTCTGCGGCGCGAATGGCGTCACGCTGACGATCGACAACGCCATCCAGGAGACGCAGGTCGCCGATTGCGAGGATTGGTCGCTGCCGGTGCAGACCCAGCTGGCCTATGGCGCGCAGAGCGTGGCCATGACGATCAACGCCCAGCTAGCGAAATCGAACCGGGACAAGCTGCTGCGGTGGGCGAAGGGCCAGCTGACGGTGCCGATCAGGATCCACATCGTTGAGGCCGCGGCGACCGAGGTCGAGTATATCGATGGCGAGGGCATGCTGCCGTCGCTCGGCCTCGACGGCATCGGCAATACCGATGGGGCGGTGATCACCACGACGCTGAACGTCCGCTTCAAGGAGGGCGTCGAGTTCACCAACGCCACCGCCTGATGCGGCCGGTCGTCATTCGCTGGCCGGGGGGAGAGCATGCTTTCCGCCTCGGCATCGGAGAGCTTCGGGCCATTCAGCAGTTGACCGACTGCGGCCCGGAATTCCTCATGCATCGCATCGCTGCCGGGCAATGGCGCGTCGATGATCTGCGCGAAACCATCCGCAATGGCCTGATTGGCGGTGGCATGGCGCATGTCGAAGCGTTGAAGCTGGTCGATCGCACATTCTCCACCACCTCTGCGGCCGTCGCATTCAAGGGCCCCGCGCAGGAAATTCTTGCCGCCTATCTCTATGGCCCTCCGGATGATCCGGTGGGGGAGGATATGCCGGGGGAGCCGACCCCGGCGAACGAAACAACGGCAAGTGGAAGTTCAGCACCTATTACGGGTTAGGCGCGGCTATGGGTTTCACGCCCGCCCAAGTGGACGAGATGACGCCGTGGCAGTTCATGGCCAGCCTTGACGGCTATGGCCGGGCGAACGGCTGGAAGGCTGAGCGTCAGAGCAAGCCGATGAGCATCGAGCGCATGCGTGAATTGGGAATCGAGGGAATGTGATGGCGCAGGAATCCGACCTTGTCATATCGGCCGGCTTCTCGGACGCCCAGCTGGTCAAGGATTCGAACAAGATCCTTGCCGAGTATCGCCGCAAGGGCGAGGAGTTCCAGAAGGCTTTCGTCGATGGTCAGGGCAAGGTCACCGACACGCAGGCCATGCGCGCGCATCAACGGCGCATGGAGAACCTGAAGAAGGCCTATGACCCGGCCTATCGCGCCGCCGCAAAATACAAGGTCGAGGTGGAACGCCTCAATGACGCCCTGAAGGGTGGTGCGCTCTCCCAGACCCAATATGAGGAATCCGTGCGCCGCGCCACGCGGACGGCACAGCAGGCCGGTGAAGCCGTCGAGGATCTCGGCCGCAAGGGCAAGGCGGGCGGTACCGGACTCCAGAACCTCGGCTTCCAGGTCGGCGATTTCGCCACGCAGGTCGGGGCAGGGACCAGCGCGGTCCAGGCGCTTGGCCAGCAGCTGCCCCAGCTGCTCGGCGGCATGGGTACCATGGGGGCACTCATGGGCGCGGGTGCCGCCATCGCGATCCCGCTCGGCTATGCCCTCGCGAAGATGGCCATGGATACCGAAACGCTCGATGACAAGCTCGAAAGCCTCGAAAAGACCACCGGCGCCTATCTCGATGCGATCGAGGCGGTCGGTACGCCGCTGGAACAGCTGCGGGTGCAATATGGCGACCTTGCGGACGAGATTCAGCGGGTCAACGATCTGACCGCCACGCTGACCGCCGTCCAGGCGCGGGGCGACCTGCTGGGATCGGCCAACAAGTTCGGCCAGGGGCTCTTCGGAGCCAGCGGATGGCGCGCCAATGTCGCCGCGGCCTATCAGCAGGCGGCCGGGGTCGAAGAGACCGAGGTCGAGCGCATTGCCCGGCAATATGGCATCGCGGTCGAGCAGGCGGAAAAGCTGGCCATGGCGCGCCGCCGCCTTGAAACCAGCAACAGCGAGGAAGCTGTCGCCAAGGACGCCGAGTATCTGCGCGACGTGCTGACCGAGGTGGCCGGCGGCGCTGAGGCTGCGGCCCGGAAGTTTCCCGAGGAGCTGGGCACCGTCAGCAAGCTGATCCAGGCCGCGGCCGACCAGATCGCCGCGGCTGACCGCGCCCATCGCGAGGCGCAGCAGGATCTTCTGTCGACCTATGACGCCAATACCCAGAAGCTGAAGAAGCTGTCCGACGAACGCCGCCTGGCGGAGGAAAGCCAGACTGAAGCCGTCAAGGCCGGGAAGGTGGACCAGGCCGAAGCCTATGGCCGCGTGCTCAAGGCGATCGACAAGGAGGTGGAGGCGGTCAAGCAGTCCATCGCGGAGATGGACGGCACCTTCGAGGCCAGCGTCAAGCGCATGCAGGAACTGGCCGGCGGTCTCGGCGGCACCATTAATGGCGCCATCAAGAACTGGACCGGGCTCAACCTGACCGAATGGGGCAAGTCGGGGGCCGCGGCGAACAAGGGCATCCTGGAGTTGATCGCGCAGCGCGAAAGCGGCGGCGACTACAATGCCACGCTGGACAATGGCCGCTGGACGGGCGGGGCCCGCAACCTGGTCAACATGACCCTGCGCGAGATCCGCGCCCTGCAGGAAGCGATGCGGACGCCCGAGAACCGGGCGACCTATGGCAACGGCGCTGGATCCTCGGCGCTCGGCCGATACCAGATTGTCGGATCGACCCTCGACGACCTGATGAAGCGCCTCAACCTGACCGGCGATGAGCTGTTCTCGAAGGAGATGCAGGACCGGCTGGCGTCGGAGTTGCTGCGCCAGATCAAGTCGGGTGACGTGTCGGGGATTCGCAGCGTCTGGGCTGGCCTCGAAAACGTGCCTGCACCCCTGATCCAGCAGGCCTGGGGGCAGCAGTCGATCGAACCGGTCGACCCAGAGATCGCCAAGGATCGGCAGAAGGCGCTGGACGAAGAGATCCGGCAGCGGGAAAACCTCGCCAAGCAGGCCAAGGAGTATGGCGACCAGCTGGGGCGCAACCTGCTCTCGGAGCAGAAGCAGGCGGAACTGGCCCAGGCGCAGGCCCAGCAGATTGCGGCCATCAAGGCCTCTGGTCTCAGTGCCGCCGATCAGTCGACTGCCATTGCCGCGGTAAACGCGGAAATCGAGAAGCAGCGCACCATCTTCACGCTCCTGGAGGAAGCCAAGCGGCGGCAGGTCGATCTGGACGCGCAGCTGACCAATGGCAGCATGACCTATCGCGAGGCGATCGAGGCGCTTGGCGAACAGAAGAAACAGCAGATCCTGACGACGGAACAGATGGCAGCGGCCGAGGAGCGCGCGGGCCAGAAGATCGAACTTGCCGCCGATATGCAGCGGCAGTTCGAGGATGGGCTGCTGGATGCGATCGTGGCGGGTGAAAGCTTCGCGGATGTTCTGGGCAACCTTGCCCTGATGTTCGCGAAGGTGTCCCTGCATGCCGCGCTCTTCAATCAGGGACCGTATGCGTCCGCGGGTGTCGGCAAGGGCCTGCTCGGCGGATTGACCGACTGGGTCTTCGGCGGTTTCCGCGCCGCGGGCGGGGATGTCGCAGCGGGTCGCGCCTATGTGGTCGGGGAACGGGGGCCCGAGGTCGTCGTGCCGCGAGCGGCCGGGACCGTCATCCCCAATCACAAGCTGGGGGGCGGGGCCAGTCTCAGCTATTCCCCCGTGCTGCACATGTCGGGCGGCGTCACCCAGGAACAGGCGGTGATGATGATGCGCCTGCAGCGCGAAGAATATGAGCGGAACTTCCTGTCGATGCTGCGCAACAACATGCCCGGCTACAATGAGCGGTTTGGTTGATGGTCGAGCTGATCGAGTTTCCCTGCGAGTTGCTGCGTCCGCTGGACGTGAGCTATTTCATCCAGTGGACCAGCCGCGATGCCGGTGCGAACCTTGCCGGCGTGCCGCAGGTTCTTGCCCCGGGCATGGGCGTCTGGCGGGTCGACATCACCATTCCGCGCGAGTTCGACGGCACCCGGCTCAAGGAGCTCGAGGCCAAGGTCTCGCAGATGCGGGGGCGGTACAATGTCGCCGACCTTTGCATCTGCGATCCCTACGAATACGGGGCCAATGTCAGCCCGCGGCAATGGCCGTTCGACGACAATACCTGGTTCAGTGACGGCACGGGCCTGCGGGATCCGGCTGCGGGCGCGCAGCCGATGGTGGTTTCCGCCCCTGTCGCTGCCGGCGACAATGTCGTCTATTTCAACCTGACAGAACCCGTGCGACCCCCGCTGCGGGTGGGCGACATGTTCGAGCATTACGGCTTTCTCTACCGGGTCGTCGCGCGCAACAACGCGGGCTGGACCAAGTTCGAGCCCTCCGCCCGCCTGGCCATTGCCGCCGACGTGACGCTCAGGACCAGCCCACCGCATTTCTACGGTCGCTTCGTGGATGACATGCAGGGACAGCGGACGCGCGATTTCCTGAGGTGGGGTCAGTCGATCACGCTGTCGTTCGTGGAAGCCTTCGACCGGAGTTTTTCATGACGCCCGCCCTGCAAGCCTTCCTCGACAGCGATCCGCAGGCGGTCCCGCTGGTCAGGCTCTTTCACTTGAATTTCGGCTCCATTCAGTATTTCCTGAACGAGACCGAGGTTCCGCTGACCTTCGAAGGGCAGGTCTGGAGGCCATCCTTCGGCCGGATCCGCGCCGACCCCCTGGAGATCTCCGGCAGTCCATTCGATGCGACGGCGGCGAATTACACCGTCTGGAAGGTCGATTCCAAGGAAGGCGAAGATCTCGCCTATGAGGCCCTGAACAACCCGGCGTCGTGGTCCGGGAAGATCGTACGCCAGCTCTGGGCAGTGCGCGGATTTCCCAACGACGCGATGGTCATGCATGTCGGCCGGATCATCGACGTGTCGCCGCGTGAGACTGACAGCCTGGCCGAGATCCGAATTCGCGCCGAATCCGTTGCGGCCTATCGCAACTACACTCCGCTTGGCGAATACACCCCGCGCGATCAGGCACGGCGATATCCCGGCGTCGTCGACAAGGGTCTCGACTATGTCGCCACGCTGCCGGGCAAGAAGATCAAGGGATGGTTGGTGAGCTGATGGCTGAGACGGAACCGCCCTTCACGCCCGAGCAGATCGAATGGCTGGATGCCCGTTATCGCAAGAGCATGCCCCAACTCGAACGCGAGCTGGAAGCCGAGGAAGATGACGACATCGAGCCTGCTGGCTGACTATGTCCAGCGGACCGCGCCCCTGCCTTGGGCATGGGGCAGGCAGGACTGCACGATCTGGGCTGCCGATTGGTGCTTGCTGCGCTGGGGCTTCGATCCCGCATGTCGGTTTCGCGGGCGCTATGAAACGGAACGGGGCGCGCAGCTGCTCATCGCCTGCGGGTTGGCGGTGCGGGTGGGTCCGGAAATCCCGCTGAGGGTCAAGCAGTCGGCGGATGATGGAGATCTCGGCATCATCGAGATCGCGCAGCGAGAGGTCGCCGCGATCCGGTCCGGCGCGCATTGGCTTTTTCGGACAGAGCGCGGTGTCGGAATGGCGCGGCGGGACGCAATCATGATTTGGGGTGACTGATGCCGCAGGTAGGGGCTTGGGTGGCGGGGCTGGCGCTGGGGGTCTCCAGCGCAGCCGCGACCGCGACGGCGGCAGGTGCGTTTATCGCCGGGATCGTGAACACGGCATTTGGCGTCGTCGTCAATCTGGCGGTGGCGAAGATCAATGCGCCGAAGGGCCCGCGTCCATCGGATGTGACGACCGAGGTCAAGTCCAGCAACGCCAAGCGCGTCCGGCATCTCGGCCGGGTACGCGCCAGCGGCACCGTCGTGTTCTGGGATTGGGCAAATGTCGCCTTCGAGCGCCGGCTCTTCAAGCTGATCGCGGTCGCAGACGGCGGCATGTCGAACGTGATCCAATGGTACCTGGACGGGAAGCCTGTCGCGGTTGATGCCAACGGCTATGTCACGACGTCGCCCTGGAACAAGGGCAAGATCCGCCTGCGGTGGCGGTCGGGCATCGCGGGCCAGCCTGATTATGACGGCGGGCTGTGGGGCGACTTGCAATCTGCCTTTCCTGGATACTGGACCACGGATCACCGGCTGCGCGGAATCGGTACCATCCTTGCGACCTTCGACGCCGTTGAGGGGGACGAGATTGCCGAGGTCTATTCCGGTGGCGAGCCCGAGGTCTCGGCCCTGATCGACGGCGCGCCCGCATGGTGGATGTCGAGTGATTACGCCAATTCGCGCGAGCCCTCCCGCCAGCTTTACGACGTGCTCTGCAATCCGACCTACGGACCGATTCCTGAAGCCGACGTGAATGCAGGGTCCTTTGCGACGGCCCGGACCCTAAGCAACGAGGACGTGCCCACGTCGGGCGGGACGCGTCCGCGATACCGGTCGGGGATTTCCTATGCGCTCTCGGATTCGCTGAAGGACACAGCGCAGAAGCTGCTCGATGCGATGGGCGGGAGGGCATGGATCGACGCCGACGGTCGGTTGTCGATCGAGGCCGGTGTCTGGACCGCGCCGACGGTGACCATCCAGGAACGGCACATCGTCGAGATGGAATACGGGGCGGGGACCGAGCGGATCAACCGGGTGACCACCTTACTGCCGTCATACGTCGCGCAGCAGGTGCGCTGGCAGGAAACCAATGCCGATCCCTGGGAAGATACCGGCGCGATTGCGCTCTGGGGCGAGGGACAGCCCAAGGGCGTGGACCTGCTGGCGGTCCAGCATCACGGTCAGGCGCGCCATATTTGCAAGCAGATGATCGCCCGCATGAACCCCAAGCGGAGGATGAAGGTCAAGCTGCGCGCCTTCGGGCTTCGGCTGATCGGTGAGCGCCGGGTTGCGGTCAACATCCCGCGGCTGGGGCTGAACAATACCCCGTTCTGGATCGATCGCCTCGGCTTCGACGGGTCGAACGTCACGGTCGATCTGATCCAGGCAGATCCCGCTTCCTTCAACTGGGCAGCGGCAGAAGAGGGGGCAGCGCCAGCAGAGGCCGCGGATGTCGATCGGGACAACCTGGTGTTCTCGACCACGATCGACAGCCTGACGGTCGTGACCGGCGACGGCGCGCCCTACATCCGTGTGCAGGGCACCTATGCCGCCTCTTGGGGCTATACTGCGCATGCCCAGTATCGGTGCGTCGGTGAAACGGAATGGACGGACATGATCCGCGAGACCGTCCCCGGCACCAGCGCCTATCGCTTCCGGACGACGCCGCTTGCCGACGGCGGATCCTACGACGTCCGGACCTATGTCACCTCGGCCGCGCAGACCTGGAAGCAGCGCTCCACTCCAGTGCGGGTGAATGACATCGATGTCGTGGCGAACTCGACGGCCCCGGACGAGCCCGCGATCGTGTCGCAGAGCGGTGCCGCAGGCGGGGCGCTGACCGTCACCTTCATTCCCGACCTCGGGGTGAACTACCGCCGCACCGGTCTCTATCGGGCCGCCGCGGGCGGAGCCTTCGGGGACGCGACATTGGTCAAGTGGTCCTATGACATGTCCTCGGACGTGACGATGACCTCGGCCATCCCCATCGGCGGTGCGCGCTACTGGCTGCAATCCGAAAATTCGTCCGGCGTGCGCTCGGCTGCGGTCCCGGTCGGCAACTATCCAGCATAGGTGAAATATGGTCGCGACGACGCAAACGCCTGCCCAGATCTATCAGAACGGCCAGCCGGTCCCGAAGGATTTTGTGCGGCTGTGGATGAACGAGGTGGTCAACCAGGTCAACGCCACCAGCAACCGTGGCGATATCCTGGTTCCCGTCCAGGTCGCGGGCGGCGCGGCCCAGGCGACCAGTTACACGATCGATCCGTCGCAAGCGCATGTCTCCTTGTCGGTCGGAACCCCGGTGCGCTTCCAGTGGACTGTCACCAATACCGGACCCGATCCGATCGCGACCATCGGGTCGGAAGGATTTGTCCTGAAACGCGCGAACGGCAGCAGCTTCGCAGCCGGTGAAGTCGTCGGCGGCGCGCGCTATCTCGGTCTGATCCAGAACACAGCTCCGCCACGCGAGATCCGCATCATCGGTGCCCTTGGACTCGATGACATCTTTGGCCTGCGCGATCTGATCCTTCTGGTGGCACAGAACATGGCCGATTCCGTGCTCGCCTCGACTGAGCAGTCCTGGCCGGGCGATGGTGTCGTGCTTGCCGAGGGCACCAACGGCAAGGCGCTGGTGACCAGGTCGAACGGCCAGACGCGCGGCACCTTCCTGGCCGACGATGTGTTCGCGGGGATCTATTCGGAGCTGCTGCGCGCGGGCGAGGGCGACCAGATCCGCGAGCGGCTGCTGAATGACGGTTGGCCGGGCGATGAGGGCGAGGTGCTGGCCTTGGGCCTCAATGGCGTGGCACTGGCCTATGACAGGCTCGGTCGCCTGCTGGGCGGTATCGTCACCCCGCGCAGCAGTGGCTGGCCGGGCGACTGGATCAGCGAGGAAGTGGTGGATTCGCGCGGCGTGGTGGTCTTCGGCCACGATGTTCGCGACGGCTCGGATTACAGCCTGGCGCTCGACGTCTCGGGCTGGCCGGGCGACTGGATCATCGGACTGGAATTCGATCGCTCGGGCAGGATCCTGCGCGGCATCGACAAGCGCGACCAGTCTTCCTACCCGGCCGGTCAATCCGGCGGCGGGACGGGCGGCGGCTCGGTCGAGTTCGTCGATCCGGGTTTTTCGGGTGATGCCTTCGGCGCGGTGATCGACAGCGATGGCGTCGTCAAGTTCACCACCATCGTCGCACCGGGCCGGTCGCTTGGCATGGAAAAGTGCGACGGCCGCTTCTTCGCCGATACCCAGAAGCTCGCGGTCGCCGTCCTCGCCATCGGTGGCGGCGATACTGGCGCAGCCTCCTCGATCGAAGATCACCGCTGGCATCTCTTCGACGAGACGCTGGAGCCGCAGGACACCCAGACTTCGGCATCTGGCCTCGCCTCGGCCATCCTGACCCGCCAGCGCAATGCCTATGAGGCCCGCGCGCTGATGTTCCCGATTGCCGAGGTGATAGGCTCGACCGTCGAAACGGATGTCCTGGCGGGCGCGCCGCGGCGGGTGCAGCTGATGGAGCGCCTGCAGGCGGCGGTCGATGCCGCGGCCAGCTGGGGCAAGGACCTGATGGTCGGCTGGATCAAGCTCGATCTCCTCGATGGCGCGCCGGGCACGTTGCAGGCGACGGCGCGCGAACATTACGGGCTGGTCGCCAACGGCCTCCGCCTGGAGGCGGTCGAGGTGACGCGGCAGGCCGCCTTGCCGCGGCCGATGGTCAACCAGGGCTTCGGCACCCGCACGGACGGCACCTCGGAAGTCATCCTCGCGGAAGGGCGGCTCGACTGGGACTTCTTCTCTCTGGGCTTCATCGTCCCGACGCCACTCTATCCCTTCGAGCTGGTCGCCGGATCCCCGGCCAGCCTGACGCCCGCGGCGCTGCTGATGGTGCGCGAGATCGAGGCCCTGGCGATCGCCGAGCT
>Ga0160446_100395_pt1 | contig 21736 bp, 18 predicted proteins | sample HID1973I_E1MG_FD_108200 | JGI IMG/M metagenome (GOLD analysis project Ga0160446, IMG submission 108200) | Enriched mosquito-associated microbial communities from UW Madison campus, WI, USA - HID1973I_E1 MG | ecosystem: Host-associated > Arthropoda: Insects > Digestive system > Unclassified ... | reverse complement strand
CGAGCGCCCTCGCGCCCTGGTCGTCGTCAACGCCGAGACGTCGGGACCGCGACGCCTGGGCACGTGGCTGGAGGACGAAGGCATCGCGGTCGACGCGGTGCTGGGCGAGCACGGACTGCCCGAGAACCTCGACGGCTACGCCGGGCTGGTCATGCTCGGCGGCGGGCTGATGCCCGACGAAGATGACCGCGCGCCGTGGCTGGCGCAGGAGCGGGCCCTCGCGCAGGCAGCCATCGACGCCGACCTGCCGACTCTGGGCATCTGCCTCGGCGGGCAGCTGCTCGCTCACGTCGCGGGCGGAGAGGTGCGGGCGAAGTTCGGCCCCAAGGAGCGAGGCGCCACGCTGATCACCCCGTCGGAGGCCGGTCGCGCCGATCCGCTCACCACGGCACTCGGCGACGGCACCCCGATGATCGAGAATCACCAGGACATGATCACGGTGCTGCCGCCCGAGGCGGTCCTGCTCGCGTCGAGCGAGGCCGTCCCCCACCAGGCGTTCCGGCTCGGCGAGCGCGTCTACGGCGTTCAGTTCCACCCCGAGGTGTGCGCCGAGGATCTGGCGCGGTGGCAGGAGCCGGTCTCGCCCGCGCCGGGTGATCGACCGGTCGCGGAACTGGTCGCGGAGGCCCGAAGCGTGGACGAGCAGAGCACTCGCTCGGCCCGGGCGTTCGTCGCCGGCTTCGCGGAGCATGTGCGGTCCTTCGTCGCGGAACGGCGGCCCGCGTGAGCACCACGATCGCACCGACCGGGACCGATGCGCTGGCCGGCCACGCGCGCGACGCTCTGGCGGAGCGACTGGACGAGCAGACGGTGCGCCGGGCGCCGGCATCCCTCGCCGCGGTCGTGGAGCGCGGCCGAGTCGTCGCGGTGTCCACACACGGCGAGCCGCGCCGTGACGGTGCGCCCACCCGGCGTGGCACGGTGTTCCGCATCGCGTCGATGTCGAAGAGCTTCCTGGCCGCGGCCGCCCTCTCGCTGCGCGACGAAGGGCTGCTGGACCTCCACGCGCCCGCCACCGACTATGTGCCCCAGCTGGCCCACGCGTGCTTCGGCGATCACGGCACCCGGCTCACCCTTGACGCGCTGCTGTCGAACCGGGGCGGCCTCGCCGACGACAACCCGTGGGGCGACGAGAATCTCGGCTCGCCACGCACCGAGATCGCCGCGCTCGTCGCGGCCGGCCTTCCCCTGGCCGCCCAGCCGGGAACCGAGTACCACTATTCGAACCTCGGCATCTCGTTCCTCGGCCGGGCGATCGAGGCCGTCACCGGCCGCGACGTCGAGGACGTGATCCTCGAGCGCGTGCTCGATCCGCTCGGTCTGCACGACACCCGCGCCGACGCGCGGCTCTACGACGACGGCGACGACCTCGCGGCCGGCTTCCGGACGTTCGACGACGGACTCACCTTCCACCCCGAGCCGTATGTCGGTTCCGGCGCGCTGGCGTGCATCGGGAGCCTCTTCAGCACCGTCGACGACATCGCGACGTGGATGCACTTCCTCGGCTCGGCGTTCGATGAGACGGCGGCGGACGGGGACGTGCTGGGCGCGGCATCCCGTCGCGAGATGCAGACCGCCCGCACCCTGATCCCCACCAGCGAGCGGTCGTCGTCCGGACGGGAGCTCGACGGCGCGGGATACGGGTACGGACTCGTCGTGGAGCACGACCGCAGGTTCGGTCGCGTCGTGCTGCACGCCGGCGGGCTGCCCGGGTTCTCGTCCCATATGCGGTGGCATCCTGCGACCGGGATCGGCGTCGTCGTGTTCGGCAACTCCGACGCGTACGGCGCAGGCGCCATCGCCGGCGACGTGCTGCAGGGCGTGCTGACGCGTGTCGACGCCCCCGCCGCGATCGTGCGGCCGTGGGCGGCGACCCTGGCGGCCGCCGTCCGGATCGACGCACTCATCGTGGACGGGCAGCCGCTGTCGGCGGCATCCGGGCTGCTGGCTCGCAACGTGCTGCGCGACGTGCCCGACGAGGTGCGCCGGCGCCGGACGTCCGAAGCGCTCGAAGAGACGGGACCGGTGCGCGCGGATGCCGCCCCGTTCGCCGCCCGCGTGCTCTCGGCCGCCGATCGCTCGATGCTGCGGTGGGTCGTGCCGTGCGAGCGCGGAGCGCTCGTGTGCGACGTGCGCATGATCGGCCTTCGCGAGCCGCTCGTGCAGGAGTTCACGGTGCAGGTCGCCGACGAGACCGGAGTGAAGCCGCGGGGCGAGGCGGCCCGCGCCACCGATCATCACCGCGTCGCACAGCCTTGAAGCGACGCGTCGATCCGCCCCAGTCCACCACCGATCTTCGAGGCATGCCGATGGCAACCACCCTGTTCCGCCACCCGAGAATCCACCTGCTCGACGGTCACGGCGGCACCGCCGAGGCGATGCTGGTCGTCGATGGCGTGATCGTCGCGATCGGCGGGGCGGATGCCGTCGGCGACCGCGCGCCCGACGGCACCGTCGTGCGCGATCTGCCCGGCGAGGCCGTGGTCGCCGGGTTCCACGACGCGCACATCCACACCGCGAGCCTCGCGCGCAGTCTGGACGAACTCGACGTGCGCGACGCCGGCAGCCTCGCCAACGCACTCGCCCGCATCGCCGCGCACGTGCGCGCGCTGCCGGGCGACGGCTGGGTCGTCGGCGGGCGATGGGACGCGAACACCTGGCCCGACGGGCAGCCGACCCGCGGCGCGCTGGACTCCGTCGCGCCGCATCGGCCGGTGTGCCTGTCGAGCGTCGACGGCCATTCCGTATGGGTCAACACCGAAGCCCTGCGTCGTGCCGGCATCGACGCCGCGACCCCCGACCCGATCGGCGGGCGCATCGAGCGCGACGCGAGCGGTGACCCGACGGGCCTCCTTCGCGAGACCGCCGGCGATGCCGTGGCCTCACAGGCCGAGCGCGACTCATCCGTCGATCTCACGGTGCTGCTCGAACGCGCACAGCGACTGCTGCTGTCCGAGGGCGTGACGCACGTCACGGACTTCGACGGCGAGGACGCACGCGACGCCTACCTTCGGATGAGGGATGCCGGCCGCCTGCGACTGCGCGTGCACAAGGGCACGCCCGCCCACGCGCTGGAGGAGGCCATCGCCTCCGGCCGTCGCACCGGCGCCGGCGACGACTGGTTCACCGACGGACCGGTCAAGCTGTTCTCGGACGGAGCGCTCGGCTCGCACACCGCGCACATGGGCGAGGACTTCGCCGGAGAGCCGGGCAATCGCGGCATCGAGGTGCTCGATCCCGACGAGCTCGGCCGCCTGGTCGAGAGGGCGGTGGCCGCGGGGATCGCCGTGGCCACCCACGCGATCGGCGATCGGGCGAACACCCGCGTGCTGGACGCGTACTCGCGCGTGCGAGACGCCGCGAAGAGCGCCGGGCTGCGGTTGCGGGTCGAGCATGCGCAGCACCTCGGTCCCGGTGACGTGGCGCGGTTCGCGAGCCTCGGCGTCACCGCCTCGCAGCAGCCGACCCACTGGGCGAGCGACATCCCGCTGGTGTCGCGCCTGCTGCGCGGCCGCGAGCTCGACAGCTACGCGTGGGCCGCGCTGCGCGACGCCGGGGCGGTCGTCGCCTTCGGCTCCGATGCCCCGGTCGAGCCGTCCGCGCCGCTGCGCGGCATCCGTGACGCCCTCATGCGCAGCACGGCGGCGTCGCCGATCGGCCAGGAGCGCGGAGTCCGCCCGTTGCGGACCGAGGAGGCCCTGATCGCCTACACGGCAGGGCCGGCGTACGCGGCAGGGCTCGACCACCGTGTCGGGCGCCTGGCCGTCGGAATGCTCGCCGATTTCGTCGTGCTCGACGGCGACCCGTTCCGTGCCGATCCGGCCGGCATCCGTCCCCTGGCGACCGTCGTCGGCGGAGTGTCGGCGTTCGGCCTGGACTGAGCGGCGAAGAGTCCCTGACGAAGCAAGAACGACCGCGAAAGAGTGCAGCGATGACGACCGACGAGACCCGCGTGCGTCTGGCCGACCTCGGCGTGGGGCCGGGCGCCTTCGCCCGCGGCCGGCACAACGCCATCACCGACGTGCCCGGTGTGCGCGTGGGCCACGCCACGGTGCACACCGGCCGGCTGCACACCGGTGTGACCTCGATCGTCCCGGAACAGCTGGGCGCCGACCGGCGCTGGCTGCCGGCGGGACTGGCCGTCGCCAACGGGTACGGAAAGCTCGTCGGAGCCACGCAGCTGCAGGAACTCGGGTCGCTCGAGACGCCCGTTCTGCTGACCAGCACGCTGTCGGTGTACCGCGTCGCCGACGCACTGCTCGGGTACATGCTCGAGCAGCCGGGCTACGAGCAGACCACGACCCTCAACCCGGTCGTAGGAGAGACGAACGACGGCTTCCTGTCCGACATCCGCTCCCGCCCTCTCGGCGACGCGCATGTCAGAGAGGCCCTGGCCGCCGCCGCCGACGGGCCCGTCGCCGAAGGCAGCGTCGGCGCCGGCGCCGGAACGGTCGCCCTCGGATTCAAGGGCGGGATCGGCACGTCGTCCCGCACGGTTCCGGTGGGCGAAGCGATGTACACGGTCGGCGCGCTCGTGCAGTCGAACTTCAGCGGCACGCTGTCCATCGCCGGAGTGCCGATGCCCGCTGACGAGCTCGTCCCGGGCCCGCCGGCCGAGACCATCGGCAACTCGTGCATGATCGTCGTGGCGACCGACGCGCCGATCGATGCCCGGCAGCTCACGCGCTGCGCCCGCCGTGCCGTCTTCGCGCTGCGTGGCGTCGGTTCGGACTTCTCGCAGGGCAGCGGCGACTACGCGATCGCCTTCTCGGTCGGAACCGGGATGCCGCCGGCCGACGCCGCGCTCTCGCCGCTGTTCCACGCGACGCTCGACGCCGTCGAAGAGGCGCTGGTCAACTCGATCCTGATGGCGACCACGCAGCAGCACGCCGACGGGAACGCCGCCCACGCGATACCGCTCGCCGCCGTCCGGGCCCGCCTCGCGGCCGCGGGAGCGATTTGACGACGCGCTCCGCTCGCGACAGGAGACGCCTTCGCCACGTTCCGCGCGGCCGCGGCCACGCCTCATCCACCCGCGGCGCACGTCGCCGGCGGCGAAGTTGCCTCCTGATGCAGGCGATGCGCGTCAGCGGTGGATGAGCCTGCGCCAGTCCTCGGGCACGCGGCCGGCGGGCCCGGGCGACGGCCACGACTGCGGGCGTGATTCCGGCGGCGCGAGTTCGGGTCCTTCGATGTAGTCCTCGGCGACGTAGTCCCAGAACCACGCCTCCCCCGGCTCGAAGCTGCGCACATAGCGGTGCCCGGTGGTGCGGAAGTGCGCCGTCGCGTGCTGCGCGGGCGATGTGTCGCAGCATCCAATGTGACCGCATTCGGCGCAGCGGCGCAGGTGCACCCACCACCCGCCCGCGGCATCGCATTCCTCGCAGCCTTCTCCCGACGGCGTCGCGGTGGGGTCGATCCGGTCGAGCGTCATGCTCGCGATGGTAGCCCGCTCCACCGGCGCCCCGGTGAGTCCGCTGTTTCGCCGAGGTGAACTCGCGAGGCGCGAGGCGCGTCGCGATACCCTGCCGGCCTGCGCGACCACTATTGTCGTCCCGTACTGACAGAGAAAGGCCGGCCTTGACCGACACCACAGTTCCCACCCTGCGAGTCCGTCCACGCGTCTGGATCGGCCTCGCGATCTGGCTCGGCTACGCGATCGTCGTCTTCGCCGTCCAGCGACTGTCGGGCGTGCCCTACACCGACTTCGGAAAGGATGCGGGGAGCCTCTTCTGGGGCGCCGGTCTGTCGCTGATCATCGGGGCGATCCTCCTCGCGGTCACCGCGACCCTCCTCGGCTGGTGGCGCCCGGCGCTCTTCGACCGTACGCACAGCGTGCGCTGGCCGATCTTCGTGCCCGCACTGATGGTCGTCGCGCTGATCCTCAACCTCGCCAGCACGGACTGGGGCTCGTATGACGCGGGCTTCTTCGCCGCGTCGATCGTGCTGCTGCTGGTCGGCTTCACCGAAGAGATGGCGAACCGAGGCCTCCTACTCGTCGCGCTGCGCAGCCGTCTCTCCGAAGTGTGGGTGTGGTTCCTCAGCTCTGTGCTGTTCGCGCTGATGCACCTGACGAACGCGCTTTCGGGCCAGGACCTCGGCACGACCCTGCAGCAGGTCGGCATGGCGTTCCTCGGCGGCACGATCTTCTACATCCTCCGCCGCACCACGGGGTCGTTGATCTGGGCGATGGTGCTGCACGGCTTCTGGGACTTCTCCACGTTCGCCGTCGGCCATGGTACGCCTGCGGCCACGGCCGCCCTCGGCGGCATCCTCGAGCTCATCGCCGGTGTCATCGGCCTCGCCGTCGTCGCGTTCGTGATCCGCGGCGCGGACGAGCGCACCGGCGTCGACGCCAAGGCGTGAATCGACAGAGGGCGAGTGGATGCCGCGGGCCGCGGCATCCACTCGCCCTCTGCCGTGTCTCCTAGGCTCGGCGCATGAGGTGTCCGAAGACGACACGTGCACCAACCCGCGTGGGCTGACCCGCACCGAACGTCGCCGCCCAGCGAAAGGCAGGACCACATGACCGAGCTTGCGACCACCTCGCCCTGGCGGCGCTTCTGGAGCAAGGGCGGTTGGTGGCGTTCGCTGCTGCTGGTCGTCGTGTACTTCGTCCTCTATGAGGCCGGCTCCCTCCTGTTCGGCCCGCTGTTGGCCGGCACCACGGATCCGGCCGCGATCGTCTGGTTCGGCACGGCGCTGCCCATCGCGCTGGGCGGTCTGATCCTGGTGCTCTTCGGCTGGTCCGTGGGCTGGCTGCGCGAACTGTTCGGACCGCAGCCCCTCCGCGGCCGCGGGTGGATGTGGATCGCAGTCGGCGTGGTGCTGCTGTTCAACGTGCTGCGCTTCGCGACGATCGACTACGGCGAGGCGGGCGCGGGGGTCGTGGTGGCATGGCTCATCGCCGGGCTGTTCATCGGCTTCGCCGAGGAGACGCTCACCCGCGGGTTCGTGGTGAACCTGATGCGCAAGGCCGGCTACCGCGAGATCGCGGTGGCCCTCGTGAGCGCAGCGTTGTTCGCCGCGATGCACGCGGGCAACCTGCTCGGCGGCCAGGCGCTGCTGCCGACGCTGATCCAGCTCGTGTACACGTTCGCGTTCGGCATCCTGATGTACCTGTCGCTGCGGGTGACCGGCAACCTGATCTGGCCGATCCTGCTGCACGCCTCGACCGACCCGTCGATCTTCCTGCAGACGCTGTACCCCGCTGAAGGTGCGCTCACGGGCATCGCGGGGCTCGGCAACATCGCGGTCATCATCGTCGGCCTGGTGCTGCTCATCTTCATCCGCGGCAGGGTGACGCTCGCGGACTCACCGACCGAGCCGACGTTCGATACCAGGCAGGCGTGAGCGCGGGCTGATGCCGACACGGGGGATGGTGGATGCCGCGGGCCGCGGCATCCACCATCCCGTCAGTCGAACCGCGCGGCCGTCTCGCGCGGATAGACGCCGCCGGCGAGCTTCACGAGCTGCGCATGCGCGTACTCGCACACCAGCGCGTGACGGTAGACCATGCGCGGCACGTCGACGTTGGAGTCCATCCACAGGCTCATGCCCGCGAGCTTCCAGTGCCGGAACGTGTCGTCGTCCGTGACGAGCGCCAGGATCTCGAGGAACGAGTCGTCGAACCGGATCGAGTGCACCGCGCGTCGGTACTCCTCGACGGTGAGGGCCATCGAGAACGGGATGTTCATGAAGCACAGCGCGGTCTGGATGTCGAGCCGCAGGTAGCGCCGGCGCCACCGTTCGGCGTCGAGCCGTGGCACGTCCAGCTGCGAGAAGTCCAGGGTCGCCGGTCGCGTCAGCGGCACCTGGTCGAGCGCGATCAGGACGTCGTACACGTTGACGTCGTGCTCGACCACGGCGTTGTCGCCGAGCCCTGCGAGCGTCTCGGGCCGGAGGGTGACGGGTTCCATCGCGACCGGGGTGTTGCGGATGATGAAGTTCACCAGGTTCGTCTCGACGACGAAGTGCCGGATCAGCAGCTCCACGGCGTCGGGCGACACGAACCGGCGGAGGAACCACACGCACAGACGGTCCATGGTCCGAAGCGGCATCCACCGGAACGGCAGCACCCGCTTGACGATCGAGATCAGCGCGACCAGCACCCGCGAGAGCACCCGGGCGATCGGGTACAGCCAGCGGCGTGAGAGCCGGCGCTGGTCGTCGATGATCTGCCGCACCAGCGACCGGTCGAGCGGCACGGACGGGTCGGCGTACACGGCCTCCCACATGCTCGGGTCGGAGCGGACGTACTCCGGCATGTCAGCGGTCCAGCTCTTCGAGCTGCAGTGCGTACAGCCGTGCGACGACCTGCGCGCAGCGGACGATGTCGTCGGCCGCGGCGGCGTCGATGATCCCCGAGTCGAGGATCGCCTCGAGGTCGCCGGTGTGGGCGCTGTCGGCCTGCTCGTGGTACCGCATGAAGTGCACCTGGCTGTCGGCGAGCCCCAGCACCTCCTGGAACCTCGCCGCCCATCCGGCCGCGCGCTGCGCGCCGAGTCCCTCGATGATGAACATCGCGCCGAGCAGTCCGACCGGGTTCGGGAGGTCCGCGTAGTGGAACATGTACCCCGACAGCGCCTCGGAGCCGATGTTCTTGCGGCCCGCGCGCAGCTGGTCCAACGAGCCGCCGACGGCGACGTAGTCGCGCTCGAGCATCAGGAAGTCCCGGTGCTCCTCCTCCGCATGCCGGATGGCGGCGGCCCGCAGCTCGAAGTGCGCGACGTCGAAGTTCGAGGCGGCGCGCGAGATCCACAATGAGCCGTCGACGACCTGCTGCCGCAGGTTGAACAGCAGGCGGAGGTAGTCGTCGAGGGTCACCGTGCCCTCGTCGAGCCGACGGAGGATCGGCACCTGGGCGAGCTGTTCCTCGAGGTCGGCCCAGACCTCGGCGAGTCGTTCGGCGAGCGTGTCGGTGCCGGCGGCGGTGGTCGTCATGTCGTCACTCCTTGATCTGGGATGCCGTCGCCCGGCCGGGCGGGGCGACCACGGTGAGGTGGGCGAAGGCGAACGAGAAGCGTCCCGACTCGGGCACTGCCAGCAGCACGGTGTCGCCGACGGCGAACCGCCCCGTGCGCCACGCCTCTTCGAGGGCGATGAAGATGCTCGCCGAGCCGGTGTTGCCCCGCGTCTCGAGGTTCGAGAACCATCGGTCGGTATCGAGCGTCGGGATGCGGCGGCGCAGCGCCTCGAACGCCACGTCGCGGAACGCGTTCGTGCTGTAGTGGCACACGACGTGGTCGAGGTGGCCGACGTCGATGAGGCCGATGTCGACGAGCTCTTCGAACTGCCGGATGCCGGCGCCGGCGAGGTCGTCCAGCATGCTGACGTCCTGGCGCAGCAGGAACATGCCCGCCGCCTCGGCCTCGGCGATGTCGACGTCCTGCCACGTGCGTCCGACGACGGGCTCGGGGCCACTCATGCCGGCGCGCATGCAGACGTCGTGCTCGTGTGCCAGCGACACCTGACGCACCCAGTCCACGCGCAGCGACGGGCGGTCGGGGTGGGGCTGGAACTCCACGACCACCGCTCCGGCGCCGTCCGACAGCATCCACCTCAGGAAGTGGGCGTCCATGCCCGACCGGATGCCGTCATACCGGCGCTGCCTGAGGCTGCGACTCGCGAGCTCCGAAGCGACGACCGCCGCCCGCGGGTGATCGCCGAGGCGCACCTTGCTCACGGCGGCGTCGAGGGCCGAGAGGCTCGAGGCGCACACGCCGGCGACCGACAGCAACTGCTTCGGGCCGCCGCCGAGGCGTCCGTGCACCATCGACGCGAAACCCGGCACGAGCACGTCGCCCATGGTGGTCGCGCACGCCAGCATGCGGATGTCGGAGGCCCCGATCCCACGATCGCCGAGCGCCGCCTGCAGAGCCTTGACCGCGAGCTGCTCGTTCAGCTCTGTCGGCTCGCCGTGCTCGTCGAGCGCATAGTGCCGCTGCCGGATGCCGTTGGCCTCGAGCACGCGCCGGCGGATGCGCTGTGTGACCGGGTCGTCGCCGCCCAGTCGTGCGGCGATTCCCTCGTTGCCGACCGGCTCCCCCGGAAGGTAGCTGCCGAACCCCGTCAGGTACGCGGTCGCCGTCACGGTGCACCCAGCTGTTCGGGGTTGGTCAGGCGCCACCACTCGTCGGGCGGCTCGATGGTCCCCTCGATCACGAGCGGGATCGTCGTCGTGTTCGGCCCGGCGGTCCATGTGATGCTCCCGACGGCCTCGCCGTCGGTGTACGTCTTCGGCGTCGTCGTCTGCATCGTGACGGTGATCGGGGTGTCGGACCACGTGAGGATGGACGCCTCTTGCGAGATCACGATCTTCGCGGACGACCCCCACGGCGTCCGGTACTCGCCCACCTGCTGACTGTGGGTCGCGACCGGCACGTGGTGGAAGCCGCCCTGGATGCTCTCCAGCAGCGCCCTCACATCGCGGTCGACGGACGACCGCGACATCCCGCCCAGCAGCACGCCGACGACTTCGAGCCGCTGCCCGATGCCGACGTCCATCGACGCCGTGTAGAGCAGGTTGTAGGTGCCGTCGCCGAGGTTGCCGGTTTTGAGCCCGGTGATGCCGTCGACGCCGAGGAGGTCGTTGGTGTTGGCGAGCGCTCCCGGACCCGGGAGCGAGATCGATCTGGTCCCGGCGATCTCGGCGATCGTCGGATTCGCCGCCGCCAGCCGGCCGAGCGCGATCAGGTCGGTCGGAGTGCTGGTGTTGCGCGCGCTCATGCCCGTCGGCTCGACGAGGGTGGTGGTGGCGAGTCCGTTCGCGGCGAGCCAGCGCCGCGCCGCGGAGACGAAGGCGCCCTGCGATCCGTAGGCCCACGTCGACACGGCTTCGGCGTAGTTGCTCGCCGACGGGATGAGCATGGTCGCGAGCGCGTCGCGCTCCGACATGGAGCTGCCCGTGGGCATGGCGGCGATCGTGGCGCCGATCACGTAGTACTTGTCGTACAGGTCGTGGTCGGCCTTGCTGAACGTGATCGTCGGACCGGGGTCGGCGGCATCCGCGAGCGGCTTGGCATCGAGGATCACGAGCGCCGTGATCAGCTTGGTGAGGCTCGCCATCGGTCGCGGGTCGTTCGTCCCGCTCGTCGCCCAGATGCCGGCGGCGCCGGGCCCGAGGTAGGCGTCGGCGCCCGAGATCGAGATCGCGGACGCAGCGTCGGCGGGCAGCGTGATGGGCGATGCGGGGGATGCCGGTGCCGCGGGCTGCTGCGAGGTCGCCGTGGGGGCGGGCAGGGGTGCGTTGAGCGCCCAGCCGACGTATCCGCCGGCCGTGCCGAGGAGCGCGACGAGGACGATCGCGGTGACGAGGAGGCCGCGTCTGCGGCGTCTACGGCGCCGGCTCTGCGCCTCCGGATCGATGTCGGCGAGCCCGTCGGTCAGCTCCTGCTCTTCGCGCATGAGCTCCGCGAGATCGGAGAACTCCTCGGTCACCTCGTCGTGGGTCGCGATCGCTGGCCTCCATCTGGAAATCTGCTCCCATCATGCATTATCGGGAGCACCGCCGTTGCTCGGAATCCGCCGGGAGCCCGCGATGCGCGACTCAGGCCGCGATGAGGTCGCGCAGTTCCCGCAGCCCGTGTTCCACGAGCTCCGGCAGCTCGCGGGTCTCGCCCTCGTCCAGCCACGCGGCGAAGGCGGCGCTGAACACCGCGATTCCCGCCCGCGAGGCGATCGTGGCGGCCGGCTCGGTCGTTCCCCGTTCGCGCAGGGCGGCCGCCATCCCGTCGGCGACCCCCGCCATCTTGAGCAGCTCCCGCTCCTGCAGGCCGGGGTTCGTCGCGATGACGGTCGCACGCACGCGCACGTCCTCGCGCCGCTCCGGGGGGAAGAACTCGAGGCCGGCGCGCAGGCCGGCGGCGACGGCATCCAACGGCGATGCCCCGACGGGAACGTTCTGCACGCCGGTCACGAACAGCGAGGCGAACTGTCCTTGGTCGCCGAACAGCACCTCGCGCTTGTCGGTGAAGTAGCGGAAGAAGGTGCGCTCGGTCACGCCGGCCCGTTCGGCGATCGCGGCCACCGTGGTGGCTTCGACGCCGCGCTCGGCGAACAGCTCGACGGCTGCTCTGCGCAGCCGGCCGGCGGCATCCGGCTCCCATCTGACCATGACCCGATGATAGCCGATGACAGATACTGACATCAGTGCTACGGTAGTGATGTCAGACATTGACATCACTCTTGTTGGAGGCATCATGCGGTATTTCGTCACGGGCGCATCGGGCTGGATCGGCTCGGCCGTCACCCGCGAACTCCTCACTGCCGGGCACAGCGTCACGGGCCTCGCGCGGTCCGACGCGTCGGCATCGACCCTCTCGGCACTCGGCGCCGACGTCGTGCGCGGCACTCTCACGGATCTGGACGTGCTGCGGGATGCCGCGGCTTCCAGCGACGCCGTCGTGCACCTCGCGTTCATCCACGACTTCAGCGACTTCCTCACCTCGGTGCGCGTGGACCGAGGGGCGATCGACACGTTCGCGACGACCCTCGAGGGCACCGGCAAGACGCTCGCGATCGCCTCGGGCGTCGCCGGGCTCGTGCGGAGCCGCGCGGCGACCGAAGAGGACGCGGCTCAGCTCCCCAACCCGCGCGGCGACAACGCGACGTTCGTGCTGTCGCTCGCCGACCGCGGCATCACGCCGCTCATCCTGCGGTTCGCGCCGAGCGTCCACGGCACCGCCGGCGACCACGGATTCATCCGCACGATCGCGCAGGTCGCCCGTGACCGAGGCGTGTCGGCCTATGTGGGCGACGGCTCCTCGGCCTGGGCGGCGGTGCACCGGGACGACGCGGCCCACGTGGTGCGGCTCGCCCTCGAAGCCCCCGACAAGGGCGCGGTCGTCCATGCGGTCGCCGAGGACGCCGTGCCCGCGAAGGCGATCGCCGAAGCGCTCGCGGCGCGGCTCGACCTGCCGACGGCATCGATCTCACCGGACGAGGCACCCGAGCACTTCGGCTGGATCGGCGGCTTCTTCGGGCAGGACCTGACCGCGACCAGCGCGATCACGCGCGAGCGCTGGGGGTGGCAGCCGACGCACCCGACGCTGCTCGACGACATCGCCGCGGGCGGGTACGACGTGCCCGAGCACTCCGCGGCGTGAGTCGACGGCCTACGGTTCCACGGAGTCAGAAGGAGTCGGGGCGGGGGTCGGGGCGGTGTCCGCCGAGGCGAGCTCTTCGATGGCCTGCCGGAACGCGCTGATGGTGGCGGCGTCGACGGCGCCCGAAGGCTCGACACCCAACTCGATCTGGAACGCCGTGACCGCCTCGGTCAGTGCCGGAGTCCACACACCGTCCACCGGTCCATCCCAGAACCCGACCAGCTTGAGCGTCTGCTGGATCGCGGCGGTAGTCGCGATCGACTCCTGTGCGGCCGCCCCGCCGAGCGCCAGCAGCTCCGCCTGGAGGGCTGCCGCGGTCGCATCGTCGACGGTGCCGGTGACTGCGAGCCCGTTCGCGTCCTGCAGGGCTTCGACCGCCGCGACCGTCTCCGGTCCGTACACGCCGTCGATGGCACCCGCGTAATACCCGGCATCGGCGAGATCCTGCTGCAACGCGCTCGTGTACACGCTCGCGGCGGCCTGCGCGTCCACCGCCTGCTCATCCGAGAGGCAGCCGGCATCGGCGAACAGGCGCAGCCAGGCGAACTCGAGGGCGACGACCGCGCTGTTGAACCCCTCGGATGCGTCCGCCAGCGGCGTGTCGTCGGTGATCGCGCCCTGCGCGCTCGCGAACTCCGTCTCCGCCTGCTCGACGCGATCGACGCTCGCAGCCGGCGCCAGCGGGGTCGGGGTCGCGGGCACCTCGGGCGGGCTGGGCGTCCCCGACGGGCCGGCTTTCGCCTGCTCGAGCGCCGCGCGGGCGTCCGCCAGTTCGTCGGTCGCGGTCACCACCTGCTGCTGGGCGGCTACAGCCGCCTCGGCGCCGTCGAGCGCGTCGTCCCGGGGCTCGGCGAGGTCGGCCCCCGCCTCCCTCACATCGCCGACGGTGGGCGCCGTCTCGTTGAGCACGTCACCGTACCGATCGAGAGCCAGGACGTACGTCTTGCTCGCACTGCAGAAGCTCTCCGACGCTTCGGCGAGCTGTGCCTGGGCGTCAGACAGTGCCTTCTCCTTCGCGGTGACCCTCGACTCCGCCCGGTCGACGTCGGAGACCTCGCCCGCGCAGCCGGCGAGCCCGATCGCCAGGATCGCGACGCCCACCAGGAGCCCCCGCGGCCTGCGCCGCGTCCCCGTGCCTGTGTTCACAGCAGCCTCCGTCGAGCAGTCGCGGATCGAGAGACCCGTCGAGACCAGATGGTAGTGAGCGCCCTGTCCGGGCGCCTCACCCGTTGTTGGTGAAAGCCGCCGGCGATCGCGCGCGCCCCTATCGCTTCGCGCGTCCGCGATGCCAACATGAGTGCTTGATGGCGTGGACGCGCAAGGACCTCACGCGCCGCTGGCGCCGCACTCTGCTGTGCGCCGCCGCCGGAGCGGGCGTGCTCCTTCTCCTCGGCGCCGGCGCCGCGGCGGCGGCAGCTCCCCCGCCTGCTCACGCAGCCGCGGCCGTGCCGCTCGCGGTTCCCGACGCACCCGAACCCTCGGCGTCACCCGAACCGGAGCCCGCGCCGGCACCCACCGACGAGCCGACTCCGACCCCCACCCCGACACCGACGCCCACACCGACACCGACGACCGCCACGCCGGCCCCCGATGTGGACCCCACGGAGTCTCCCACCCCGACACCGACGCAGACCCCGACTCCGACCCCCACGCCGACACCGCAGCCCACGGCGACAGTGCCGGCGATCCCGCCGGCGGCGGCCACTTCGACCACCACCCTGCCGACGATCCTGGTCGCGGTCGGCGTGCTGCTGGCGGCCGGCGTGACGCTGTGGCTCTTGCTGCGCCGTGAGCCGGCGCGACCCACCGCGGACTCCCGCAGTCACGCGACCGGCACGGACCCTGCACCGGTCGTGCTCGATGCGATGGCGGCATTGGGCACCGCGATGATCGACAGCGGCTACCCCGTCGGACTCGTCCGCAGCGCACTGGACGACATGGCGAAGGTGAGCGGGCTCGCCTCCGCGGAGGCCGTCGTGTTCCCGACGTCGATCCTCGTCTCGTCGGGCGATGCCGGCTCCGTCCAGACACGCGCCGTCACCGCGGGCGACAGGTCGGCCCTGCTCTACCAGGTCGACGCGGTGGACCGCATCGCCGGAGTGGCGCGCACGCGCGCGAACAGCGCGGCGTGGGTGACCCGACAGCTCGCTCGCGTCGACGTCCTGCCGCCGCCCTTCACCCGCCTGCAGCGGATCGGCGCGTACGCGCTGCTGTCTGCCGCGCTGAGCGTCCTGCTCGGCTCCTCATGGCCAGGGGTGATCGTCGCGGCGGCCCTCGGTGTCGGCGTCGGAGCCTTGCTGCTGGCGACGGCACGACTCGAAGCCGCGTACCAGGCGCTCATCGTGGTCGCCGTCTCGCTGGGCGTCGCGACCACCGTGCTGGCCGTGGCGCACCTGTTCGACGCCGGCGTCCTCCCCGCGATCGTCGCGCCGCTGATCATGCTGCTGCCCGGCGGGCTCCTGACGACCGGAGTGATCGAGCTGGCGACCGGGCAGATCATGTCGGGCGCTGCCCGCCTTGCCGCCGGTGCGATGCGCCTTCTCCTGCTCGCGACCGGAATCGTCGCCGCCGGCGCTCTGCTCGGTGTGCCGGCGTTCACCACGACGCAGTGGCCCATCGGCCCGGTGGCCCCGTGGATCGCCGTCGCCGTCTTCGGCGTCGGCATCGGTGTCTACCAGTGCGCGAAGCCCTCCTCGATCGCCTGGATACTGCTCGTGCTCTATGTGGCGTACGGCGCCCAGGTGATCGGCGATTTCCTCTTCGACGGCGTGCTCTCAGCGCTGGTGGGGGCGGCAGCGATGACCCCGGTCGCCGTCGTGGTGGCCCGCCAGCGCACCGGGCCGCCGGCGCTGGTGAGCTTCCTTCCCGCGTTCTGGCTGCTCGTGCCTGGCGCGCTCGGCCTCATCGGGGTGGCGAACGTGCTCGAGGGCGATTCTTCCGGGACGAACACGATCATCACCACGATCGCCACCATGGTCTCGATCGCGCTGGGCGTGCTGCTGGGACTGGTCGCGTCGGGCTCGGCGCGGGGATTCTCGAACGCTCCCGCCGCCGATTGGATGGGCGATGAGGGGGACGACGAACGCGGATGACGGATGCCGGCGGCCGAGCTTCAGCCGCCGGGCATGTGTCCCCTGAGCCGTTCCTGCTCAGCCCGCCGTCCCGCAGGCACGGAGGAAGATCGCCTCGGCGACGGCGAGGTTCTCGATCTCGCTCGGGTCGACGCTCTCGTTGGGTGCGTGGATGAGCGCCAACGGCTCCTCGACGCCCATGAGGATGATCTCCGCACCGGGATAAGCGTCGGCGAACACGTTGCACAGCGGGATCGACCCGCCCTGCCCGAGCGTGGTCGGCTCGACGCCGTACGCGGATCGGAGCGCGTCCGTGAACGTGCTGTACGCCGGGCCGTCCGTGGCCGCGCGGAACGGCTCGCCGACGGCCTCGGTCGTGACCTCGATATGCACGTTCCACGGTGCGTGGGCCCGCAGGTGCGCGACGAGGGCATCATGCGCATCCTGCGCACTCATCCCCGGCGGCACCCGCAGATTCAGGCGTGCGGAGGCACGCGGAACGATCGATGCCGTCGACCCGACGACGGGCGGGCAGTCGATGCCGAGGATCGTCAGGGCCGGCCGCGCCCACAGCTCGTCGGCGACCGAACCGCTTCCGAGCAGGTCGACACCCTCCAGCACGCCGGCATCCGCACGGAACTGCTCGGCGGCATACGACTCGCCCGGCCAGGTCTGCGCGCTGTCGAGCCCGTCCACGACGGTGCTGCCGTCCTCGCCGCGCAGGGACGCCAGGATCGCGACCAGCGCGGCCAGGGCGTCCGGAGCCGGGCCGCCGAACATGCCGGAATGGATCTCAGACGCGAGGGATTCGACATGCACGACCACGTTCGCGAACCCACGCAGCGAGATCGTCGCCGCCGGGCGCCCGACCGCGGCGTTGCCGGTGTCGCACACCAGGATGATGTCGGCGGCCAGGACGTCGGGCGTCGCGTCGACGAAGCGCTCCAGGCCGCCCGTCCCCTGTTCCTCGCTTCCTTCGACGACGAGCTTCAGGTTCACCGGCACGTCGTCGCCGAGCGCGCGCAAGGCCAGCAGATGCATCAGGATGTTGCCCTTGCAGTCCGCGGCTCCGCGGCCGGCCCATCGCCCGTCGCGGTCGGTGAGTTCGAAGGGCGGCGTGCGCCACGCGGACTCGTCCAGCGGAGGCTGGACGTCATAGTGCGCGTACAGCAGCACCGTGGGAGCGCCGGGACGGGTCGTCGGACGAGTGCCCACCACCGCGTCGCTCCCGTCGGGGGTGCGCACCAGGTGCGCGTCGGCGAAGCCGACCCCCGCGAATCGCGCGCGCACCCACTCGGCGGCCTTCGCGCACTCCTCCGGCGGGAACTGACGAGGATCGGCGACCGAACGGATCGCGACGAGCTCGGCCAGTTCGTCGCGGGCGGCCGGCATCATCCCCTGGATGCGGTCGCGGATCTGCTCACTCACGTTCCATCTCCCACCGTGTCGAGGCTGTCGACGAACTTCTGGAACTCCTCCGCTTCATCTGGACAGTACGTCTGGATGATCAGCAGCTGCCCCTGCAGCAGTCGAGACTCCACGATCGACGGACGGGTGCCGGGACCCGCCGCGGCAGTCGACAGGCTCGCCAGCAGCGTCGAGCGGGCCAGCGCGGAGTTCGGATCGGCGCACGTCGCGCCGCCGTCGTCGCCCAGCACCTGCGCGACCTGCTCGGGGGTGAAAGAGACCGAGATGCCGGCATCCGCGAAGGAGTCCAGCAGCTGCTGAGCCTTGTCGAGGTCCCGCGCCTCCCGCCGCGCGCCCACGAACATGATCGTCGCGATCACCGCCACCACGACCAGGACGGTGATGGCCACGATGGAGATCACAGAGCGCTCACGCGAGCTCTGTGTCTCGTTGCTCGTGCTCATGATTCACCCGCCTCCGCCTCGATCGGCTGCTTCCACGACGGCTTGCGGAAGCGGTAGAAGAGGTACGGAACCAGCAGCCCGAGCCCGAGGGCGCCACCGCCCACGATGACGAGGTAGATCCACGGGCTTCCGCCCCCGAACTGCGACGGCGGAATGAATCCGACCAGCAGGGCGGCGAGCGAGGCCGCGAAGCCCACCCCGCACAGCGCCACCAGCATGGGGGCGCGGTATCCACGCGGATGCTCCGGATGCTTGCGCCGCAGTCGCCACGCGGCGACGAACATCAGCAGATACATGATCAGGTACACCTGCGTCGTGATGACGGAGAAGACCCAGTACGCACTGGAGACGTTCGGGATGAGCGCATACCCCAGGGCGATGATGGACGTGACCACGCCCTGCGTGACCAGCAGGTTCTGCTGCACGCCGTTCTTGTTGAGCTTCTGCAGGAACGGCGGCAGGTATCCCTCTTCTCGGGAGATGAGCAGCAGGCCCTTCGAGGGACCCGCCAGCCACGTGAGCATGCCACCGAGAGAGGCGGCGACCAGCATGACGCCGACGATCGGAGTCAGCCACGAGATGTCGAAGGTCGTGAAGACCGCCTCGAACGCCTGCATGATCCCGGCTGTGAGCGAGATCTCCTCGGCAGGGACGATCCAGCTGATCGCCAGCGCCGGAAGGATGAAGATGAGCAGCACCAGACCCATCGAAAGGAAGATCGCCTTCGGGTAGTCCTTCCCCGGGTTCTTCAGCGAAGACACGTGCACCGCGTTCATCTCCATTCCGCTGTACGAGAGGAAGTTGTTCACGATGAGCACCAGGCTCGCAAGGCCTGCCCACGCGGGAAGGAGATTGTCCACCGTCATCGGCGCGGCCGACGGGTTGCCCTGTCCGAGGAACACCGCCCCGAGACCCACGAGCACGGCGCCCGGGATCAGGGTTCCCAGGATCAGACCCCAGCTCGCGAGGCCCGCGACGCCCTTCGTGCCGCGTGCCGAGACGAACACGCCGGCCCAGTAGCAGACCATGATCACCAGCGCGGTCCACACGCCGTTGGAGGCGAGCGCCGGATTGATCACGTAGGCGAGCGTCGACGCCACAAACCCGAGCAGAGTCGGGTAGTAGAAGATCGTCATCGCGAACTGACACCAGATCGCGAGGAACCCCATGGGTTTCGAGATGCCCTCGGACACCCACTTGTAGACACCGCCCTTCCATCCGGACGCCAGTTCCGCCGCAACGAGGGACGTGGGCAGCAGGAAGACGACCGCGGGCACGAGGTAGAGGAAGATCGCAGCGAGTCCGTAGACGGCCATCGTCGGCGCCGGCCGCAGACTGGCCACAGAGCTCGTCGTCATGAGCGCCAGCGCGATCCACGAGATCCAGACCGGCCGCGGAATGTTGGTCGCCCGCGAGCGCGTCGGCTGGGAACCGAGCCCTGACGAGCTCATGATGAGCCACCGAAATCGTTGATCTTCTTCGACATCACAACTTCCTTCCAGCCGGTCCATGCCTTCGTGAACGCGATGAGCGCGGTCATGACGCTAGCGCCGGGCCCCCGGCCACGCATCGCCCGAAAAGAATGAGATCGCCGACCCGAGCCCGCGGTCTTGCGTCGCCGCCGGGAACGGTGGAAGGTGGCGGCCATGCACTCGTCGCCTGACCCGACGTCCTCGCTAGGCCCCGCGACCGGCGGTGCCCGAGGGACCCTCATCGCCACCTGCCTCTCGACCCTGGTCGTCAACGCGAACACCTCCGCGGTGAGCATCCTGCTGCCCGCGATCAGCGAAGACACCGGCACCTCCGTCGACACGCTGCAATGGGCCGTCACGGGGTACTCCCTGATGGGCGCCGCAGTCATCGTCACGTCGGGCGCATTGGGCGACGTCTTCGGACGGAAGCGGGTGTTCCAACTCGGGCTGGCGCTGTTCGTCCTGTCGTGCGTGTTCATCGCATTGTCGTCGTCGGGCGGCGCGGTGATCGCCGGGAGGATCATCCAGGGTGCGGCAGGAGCCACGATCCTCGCCTGCGGGCTCAGCCTCCTCACTGTCGCGAACAAGGGAGAGGCCCAGCTTCGCGCCGTCTCCCTGTGGGGTGCTGCAGCGGCGGTCGGCGCGGCGGCCGGGCCGCTGCTGGGCGGAGTGCTCGTCGAGCTCACCGGATGGCAGGGCCTGTTCTGGATCGACGCGGCCGTCGCGATCGTCTGCATGGTGATCGCCTACCGCGGGGTGCGGGAGTCTCGGGATGAGACGCGCTCCCGGTCGATCGACTATCTGGGCGCCGTGCTCATCGCGCTGACCCTGACCCCGATCCTGCTGGCCACCAGCCAGGGCGCCGATTGGGGCTGGCTCTCGGTGCCCACGCTCGCGTGCTTTGCGGTCGCGGTGATCAGCGGCGTCCTGTTCGTCGTGGTCGAGAAGCGGGTGAGAGTGCCGCTGCTGGACCTCAACCTGCTTCGCAACGTCGTGCTCGTGGCATCCACCGTCGCGATCCTCATCGGCGCGGGCACGATCAACGGGCTGATGTTCCTGCTGAGCCTCTACTTCCAGAACCCCGACGGCCTCGGATTCTCACCCCTGCAAGCGGGACTGGCCACACTTCCGGCCACCGTGGGCCTGGTGCTGGTCGCGCCGCTGGTACCGAAGCTCGCCGGCAGGATCGGAGGTCGTCAGGTTGTCGGGATCGGCTTCCTCCTGACGGCGATCGGATTCGCTGTCGTCGGCTTCGTGGAATCCTCATGGGGCTACGCGATGTTCGTCCTCCCGCTGCTGGCCATCGCCATCGGCATGGGTCTGTCCAACGGCCCGTCCTCTTCCGCGGCGACAGCGTGCGTGCCTCAGGAGCAGGTCGGATCGGCCTCGGGGGTGTCGAACATGGCGCGGTACGTCGGCGCGGCCGTCGCGACCGCGCTCGCTGCCAGCATCAACGCCTCCGTCGTGCAATCCCGCACCGACGCCGGCACGGCGATGGCCGATGCACTCGCGTCCGGCCTGGCGGCGGCCTCTTGGGTGATGGCCGGGCTCAGCTTCGCCGGTGTCATCATGGCGGTGCTCATGAAGCGGCACCGCCTGGCGCGCGGCACGTTCCAAGACGCTGCGGCCTCCGCAGCCGCCGTCGCCCACACGCTCCCGACGACGGCATCGGGATCCGGGGCGGCACGCTGAGCCCCGTCGGGACTCCTCCACGGCTCACCCGACGATGACCAGCCCGCGGTCGGTGTTGTTGAAGCGCCGTCCGCCGTCCGCGGTGACGGTGACGATGTCTTCGATCCTCACACCGAACGAACCTGGGATGTAGATGCCAGGCTCGATCGAGAAGCACATGCCCGGCACGGTGAGACGCTCCTCGCCCTCGACCATGTACGGAGGTTCGTGGGTCGTCATGCCGATCCCGTGGCCGGTGCGGTGGATGAACTGCTCGCCGTAGCCGGCGTCGGTGATCATCCGCCGCGCCGTGCGGTCGATCTCCTGACACGCGACGCCCGGGCGCACGGCCTCGAACGCGGCCTGCTGCGCGAGACGCACGATGTCGTGCACCTCACGCATCTGCGCGGTCGGATCCCCCACACACACCGTGCGCGACGTGTCCGAGCCGTACCCGTGCATCAGCCCCCCGAAGTCCAAGACCACCATGTCACCGGACAGGATCGTGCGATCGCCGGCCTCGTGGTGCGGGTTGGCGCCGTTGG
>Ga0160446_100393_pt1 | contig 21950 bp, 17 predicted proteins | sample HID1973I_E1MG_FD_108200 | JGI IMG/M metagenome (GOLD analysis project Ga0160446, IMG submission 108200) | Enriched mosquito-associated microbial communities from UW Madison campus, WI, USA - HID1973I_E1 MG | ecosystem: Host-associated > Arthropoda: Insects > Digestive system > Unclassified ... | reverse complement strand
GCAGGGGCGTGGTCGGGCGCTTGCGGGGAATCTCATGAAACGTCGTGGGCATCAGGCGAATCGTTATAGGTATAAAAGATGCGGCAGTTTACCTGATGCATCGCCCCCTGCCCACGCGTTGGTTTTAACTTGGCGGATACGCCTTCAGCTGCGCCGCTCGACGATATAGCGGGCCAGGTCGCGTAACGGCTCTGCATCCGCGTCAAACGGTCGCAGTGCGTGCAGCGCCTGGTCGCGCAATTCCAGGGCGTAGGCCTTGGCTGCATCGAGGCCCAGCAGAGCCGGGTAGGTCGGCTTGTCGCGGGCGATGTCCGCACCTTGGCGTTTGCCCAAGGTTTCGGTATCGCTTTCGACGTCGAGAATGTCGTCCTGAACCTGAAAAGCCAGGCCAATGGCCTGTGCATAAGTCTGCAAGGACTTCAGTTCGTCCTTCTCGGCTCGGCCGCTGGACAGGGCGCCGAGTTTGACGCTGGCCTCGATCAATGCTCCGGTTTTGTGCCGATGCATATATTCGAGGGCCTTCTGATCGAGCTTCAGGCCTACCGAGCCAAGGTCAATGGCTTGCCCGCCAACCATGCCCGCTGGACCGGCCGCCTGTGCCAGGGCACTGACCATTTGCAGATGGACCTCGGCATCAAGCGTGCTCAGGCGCGGGTCGAGCAGGGCGCTGAAGGCCAGGCTCTGCAAACCGTCACCGGCAAGGATCGCGCACGCTTCGTCGAATTTTTTGTGGGTCGTCGGCTGACCACGACGCAGATCGTCGTCGTCCATGGCCGGCAAATCGTCGTGAACCAGAGAATAGGCGTGAATCAGTTCGACCGCGCAGGCTGCGCCATTGGCTTGTTCTGCCGGAGCGCCCAATGCTTCGCACGCGGCATAGGCCAGCAGCGGGCGAACGCGTTTGCCGCCATTCATCACGCTGTAGCGCATCGCTTCGTAAAGGCGTGCAAGCTCAGGGCTTGGCGCGTTGAACAGGAGTTCCAGTGCTGCGTTGACCCGAGCCTGGCTGGTCGCCGAATACGCTGCAATCATTCTGGCTGTTCCGCGTCGAAGGGTTCCTCGGCGAGCTCGCCATCGCGCTCGAGCAGCACTTGAACCTTCTGCTCAGCCTGGGCCAGCGCTGCCTGGCAATCGCGGGTCAGACCGATGCCTTGCTCGAAAGCCGTCAGCGAGTCTTCCAGCGACAACTCGCCGTTCTCCAGTCGCTCTACCAGCGTTTGCAGGTCAGCGAGGGATTGTTCGAAATCCAGTGCAGCTTTTTTGCGGGCCATGGCGGCTATTTCCGGTTGACGTTAAACCGGCGCGACACTAGCAGACATGGGGGTTATGGGCAAATGAGCAGGGGAGTTCGAGACTCTGTCCCGCGCTGAAAACAACCCTGTGGCGAGGGCGTTTACTCCCGCTGGGTCGCGTAGCGGCCCCTTAACCATCCAACTGACTTTTCAGGAATACCGCAGTAATTAATTTACGCCTGCTGCGCAGCCGAGCGGGAGCGAGCTCCCTCGCCAACGGTTGTCTGTCGCTCAAAAATCATCGGGATACTTTATCTGGTATCGAGTATTGCGCCCGCCACCCGGGAGCCGTTTCAAATAACCCCTCTCCAGTAAGTCGGTGAGATGACGTGTTGCAGTCGCTTTGGACACCTTCGAAACAGCCTGATATTGAGCCGCGCTGATGCCACCCTCGAAACCTCGCTCGCCGCCATCCAGCAGGCGATTCAATACTTTTGCTTGTTCGGCCGACAGACCGGATTCACGATGCGCCTGCCAGAAGCGCGATTTGGCCAACACCGATTCGATCCGGGCGATGGCCTGCTGCAGGCTACGCAGCAGGGTCTGCAGAAACCACTCCAGCCAATCGGTGATATCCAGTGTGGCTTTCTGACTGTTCTCCAAAACGCGGTAATAGCCGGAGCGATCTTCAAGGATGCTCGCTGACATGGCGTAAAAACGAATGGCTTGGGCTTCGCCCTGTGCTAATGCCAGGTCGGTGATGGTTCGCGTCAGTCGGCCATTGCCGTCGTCGAATGGATGCAGTGTCACGAACCAGAAATGCGCAATACCGGCTCGCAGCAACGGATCGAGGTCCGTCTGGGGTCGACTGGCTTCAAACCAGTTCAGAAAGGTATCGAGCTGCAGCTCCATTCCCAGACGGGGCGGTGCTTCGAAGTGAATAGTCGGTCGGTCGAGTCGTCCGGACACGACTTGCATCGGTTCATCACCGCGTAACGTGCCAACACGGATCCCGCGCGGCACAAATTCCATAGCCTGGTCCGGAAACAGCCACCCATGCCATTTCAGCAAGCGCTCCATTGTCAGTTGTTCCGCAAAGCTCTGCGTGGCGTCGAGCATCAGCTGCGCCAGCCCTTCGCTGCGTTGGCTGACACGATCACCCTCGACCTGCTCCAGCCCCAATCGCCGCGCCAGGGACGATCGCACCGAGCCGACATTCAGCTGCTCACCTTCGATGGCGGATGACGTAACGATGTTCTGCAGCAACGCATCCAGCTCGCTTTGCGCGCTCAGCGAACTGCCCACCGAGCTGGACATACCCATCAACCGTCCTTGGGCCTGAATGCACTCGCGCAGCAAAGGCGCCAGGCGTTCAGCTTTCCAGTTGAAATTCGGCCAATCAGGCTTCTGCCAGATCCATTGAGGTGCCATGAGGTCGCGTCTCTTAAGGAGATGAGCCGAATACCAAGTTTATTCGGCTCATATAGTGAGCCGAATATGACGCCTATTTGGCTCATCGTCCAGTCACGACCGTGACCCGCGCCGCAAATCAACAGGCATCCGATTGTTAAAAAACCATCACATCGCTAACCTTCCACCCAACAACGACCCGTCAGTCACGGGTTTCTGACGAAACACAGTTTTTATCTGTTACGCGCCGAGGATCAGGCGCAAGGTTTCGTTGTGCATGGCAGGAGGCGTTACATGCGTTCCTTTCTTTTACTGCTGATCGCTTGGCTCGGCGCGACCGCCGCCTGTGCCGAGCCGACGGCCGAGTTGTCCGAGCCGGTGGGCGGCTGGCGCTATAACGGTCTGCTCGATCGCAGTGAAAACCCGCATGTTGCCTATCCGACGCCGCCCATTGATCGGGGCGTGCAGCGCAATCGCACGATGATCGAGGGGCAGCTCAAGGCCATCGGCACTCAGCGCGGGCCGCACACGCTGGCGGTCAACGGCAATCCACTGAACCTGTACACCGACGATCAAGGGCGTTTTGCCCGGCCGTATGCGTTCGGCGCGGGGTCCAACAGCGTCGAAGTGCGCAGTGCCGAGGGCCAGTCACTCAAGCGCGTTCAATTTTATGAAGCCAACAACCTGCGCACCCCGGCGCGTATTCGCGTGGTGCTGGGTTGGGACGATCCCAAGGCAGAGCTAGATCTGCACATCATTACTCCGGACGGTCAGCACGCGTTTTTCGCCCATACGGCGTTGACCAACGGTGGCGGCCTGGACCCGGATGGCGTCGATGGCCCCGGTCCGGAAATGTTCACCATGACCGCGCCGATGCATGGCACTTATCTGGTTTACGTGAACTATTGGGGCAACTTTGGCGGCGAAGGCTATAACTTCGATGAGGCCAGCAACCAGAACGAAGTGATCACCTCGCAAATCAATCTGGTGCTCAACGAAAACACCGTCGACGAAAAACGCGAAACCTTCATCGTGCCGTTACGCGCGATAGGCGACCTGCTGCTGGTCAAGACTTTCAACTATTAAGTAAGCCTCCCGCACCACGGGTGAATTGTGCTTCGTAAACAATGAGCGAGAACATGAGCGATAACACTGTTACCCCGCCGGCCCCCACTCCCCGTCGCTGGCCGGCGCTGCTGGTCGGGCTGTGCCTGGTGGCGGGTGTGGCGGCCGGGCTCGGCTGGTTCATGCACAAACCCAAGGCGCCGGTGGCGCAGTTGGCCGGTGACAAGCTGGGCATGAGCCGACCGGACGGGCTGCTGGAAACCCATTCCCTGAGCCAATTGCCCAAAGACCTGCTGGCGGTGCCTTTCCTCAAGGAAACCCTGACCGAAGATTTCGTCTTCTATTACGAGACCCACGTCGACCGCCTCGGTTTGATCGGCAGTCTGCGGCGGATCATTTACGAGCACGACCTGAAGTTGCAGGACAGCCTGATCGAACAGCTTTTCGATCAGCCGGCAGACGTAGCGCTGTGGCGCGGGGCGGACGGTCGCCTGAAAGACTTTCTGCTGGTGATGGATCGCGGCGGTCTGGCCAAGGTGCTGGAGCCGTTGGCCAAAGTGGCGCTGGATGATTCACAGTTGACCAGACTCAGCGACGTGAAAGTCGGTGCTGACGATGTGCCGCTCTATCAACTCACCTACAACGCCGGCAAGGCGCTGTTGTTTGCCTCCCATGGCGACAAACTGGTGGTGCTGTCCAATCCGGCCAAGCTGTATGACCCTGAAAACGGCGCGGAGGAAGAACCCGGCAGCGTTTCAATCAAGGCCATCGCCGCATTGCTCAATGGCGAAAAACTGTTCCCGGAAGCCTTTGGCCTGCAACCCCGCCTGCCTGAGGTGAAACAGCGTCTGTCGGTCAATTCCAGTGTATTGGCCATGGGGTATCAACGCTTCATCCCGAACTTCGCCGGGCTGCGTTTCGACATGGATGACAAGGGGTGGCACAGCTTCCTTGCAATGGACGAACTGGACAACCAGCCGGACTTCGATTTCAAACCGATCTGGCAAGCCATGCCCATGGGCGCCAGCGCTTGCGTGACATTGCCGCTCGCAGCCGAGCAGCAGAAACCGTTATTGGTGAAGTTAGGGGCCGACGATAAAGTGGCCCAAGCGCTGACCGAACACATGGCGGGCGCTGCCGGCCTTTGCTGGTACGCCGATTCGAGGCTGTACACGCCGCTGCTGGTCGCCAGCCTCGACGACGATGACAGCGCCAAGCTCGACGGCGACCTCGGTAACCTGTTCGGTTCGATGGTCGGTGCCTATGAGCCCAATGTCGAAGAACACGCTTTCCCGGTGGTCGAGACACAGAACGGCCCAGTTCATCAGTGGCAGCGCCAGGTCAGCTCCAACTTCGGTCCCTACAAAGCCAAGGAGGCTGAAAATCCGGAGGCGATTTCCGGCAAGGCCTTCATGAAAGTCAGCCTGGCCCGTCACGGTTCGACCCTGCTGTTTTCCCTCGACGACAAGCTCGTGGACAAAGCCCTTGGCACCCTCGACAAGCGCTTCCCGCCGATGGCCGATGTGGTGCCGAAAGACCTGCTGATGCCGGTCTACTTCGGTCCGGATTCCATGGCGCTACTGATGCAACAGGAAACCCTCGACAGCCTGCCGCAGGACATGGAGCCGGTGTTCTACAACGCCGCGCAAACCTACCTGATTCCGAAACTGCGCACGCTTGGCGGGTACGGCAAATATGCCCTGACCTTGCCCGAGGGCAGCGAGCCCGACGGCCACTGGCAATGGCTGCCGCTTGAATGGAAAGCCCTGTGACTGCACTCATCCGAGGTCTTGGCCTGCTGGCGATGTTGCTGGGCAGTCGGGTATTCGCCCTCGAAGCGCCGCCCCTTGATGTGCAGCAATCCCAGGTATTTCGCGCCTGGTTCGTACGCATCGCTCAAGAGCAACTGACCCAGGGCCCGAGCCCGCGCTGGTATCAGCAGGACTGCGCCGGACTCGTGCGCTTTGCCGCCAATGAAGCGCTGAAAGTCCATGACGACAAATGGCTGCGCAGCAATGGCCTGTCCAATCGCTACTTGCCGCCCGAATTGCAATTGAGCGAGGCGCAACGCGGTCTCGCCCAGCAATGGCAGCAAGGCGGCGGCAAGACCGGGCCGTACGTCAATGCGATCAAGCTGATCCAGTTCAACAGCCACTTGGTCGGTCGCGACGTTGCCCAGGCAAGGCCTGGCGACCTGATGTTTTTCGACCAGGGTGACGACCAGCATTTGATGATCTGGATGGGCCGCAACATCGCCTATCACACCGGCACCACCACCCCGACTGACAATGGCATGCGCTCCGCGAGCCTGCAGCAACTCATGACATGGAAGGACACCCGATGGATACCCGACGCAGCCAACCCCAACTTCATCGGCGTCTATCGACTGAATTTTCTCTCCCAATGATCGGTGCCCGCATGCTGCGTTTTCTGCCTTTGCTGTTGGTCCTGGTACTGCCTTTTGCGTCGGTTCACGCCGAAGACACCGTCGAGCCAAGTGGCTACACGCCGGTGGCCGGTGAAAGTTTTTTCCTGCTGGCCGACAGCAGTTTCGCCAGCGATGAGCAGGCCATGGTGCGCCTCGAAGCACCGGGTCGCGACTATCGCCGGTTCCGCATGGAGCCATACGGCGGGGCGGATATCCGGGTGTATCGGATCGACAAGCCGCTGGACTTCCTCAAGCGCCAGAAGAACCTGCACCGCGTGGTCAGCGATGGCCAGTTCAAGGGCGAAGGCCTGTCGAACACCCTCGCGTACCTGTGGGACAACTGGTACCGCAAATCCCGGCGCGTGATGCAGCGAGCGTTTTCCTACGAGTCGCGCCAACACGTCACCGAGGAAGTGCCGGAACTGAAGATGGGCACCGCCATCGCCGCGCCGACCCCCTACGATGCTCAGCCGCAATTCGCGTTGATCCCGGGCCTGCCGGTAGTCAGTCAATTCCGCTATCCATTGTGGGAAGCCAAACCCATCCAGCCGCCGGCCGGTGTGAACCTGGCCGGTTCTTCCAGCGAGTTCGTCAGCGTTGCGCCGGGTAACGTCTACATCCCGTTGGGCAACCTGAAGCCGGGGCTGTACCTGGTGGAAGCGCTGATCGGCAAATACCGTGCGACCACCATGGTGTTCGTCTCCAACACCGTGGCCGTGAGCAAGATTGCCGGTGATGAGTTGGTGGTGTGGGCCGCACGCAAACATGAAGGCAGCTCGGTGCCCAAGGTCAATGTGCTGTGGACCGATGGCCTGGGTGTCATGAGCAGCGGCGCTACCGATACCGACGGTTTACTCCGCTTGAAACACGTCAGCCCTGAGCGCTCATTCGTCATCGGCGAAGACGAAGAGGGCGGAGTGTTCGTCTCCGAGAACTTCTATTACGACAGTGAAATCTACGACACCAAGCTCTACGCGTTTACCGACCGACCGCTGTATCGGCCGGGAGATTGGGTGTCGCTGAAAATCGTCGGGCGCGAGTTCAAGAATGCCCGGGATTCGGTGCTGCCGACCGCTGCAGACGTCAACGTGACCGTGCTCGATGCCACCGGCACCGCCTTGCAATCAATGGCCCTGAAACTTGATTCCAAGACCGGTACCCAAGGGCGTTTCCAGTTGCCGGACAATGCAGTGGCCGGCGGTTACGAACTGCGTTTCAGCTACAAGGATCAGGCTTACAGCAGCGCTTTCCGCGTCGCTGAGTACATCAAACCGCACTTTGAAATCTCGCTGAACCTGGCCAAGCAGGATTACCGCACGGGCGAGCCGGTGAAAGGCAGCCTGGTGCTGCTGTACCCGGACGGCAAACCTGTGGCGAACGCCAGGTTGAACCTGAGCCTGCGCGCCCAGCAACTGTCGATGGTCGACAACGAACTGCAATACCTCGGACAGTTTCCGGTAGAGCTGACCAGCACCGAACTGACCACCGACGCCAAGGGCAACGCGACCCTGGACCTGCCCGCTGCCGAGAAACCCAGCCGCTACATGCTCACCGTGTTCGCCAGTGATGGCGCGGCGTATCGGGTCAGGACCACCAAGGAAATCCTCATCGACCGTGGCGCCGCGAGTTTCAGCTTGAGCGCGCCGCAACGCTTCAGTGCGGTGGGCGACAAGGTGGCTTTCAGCTACATCAACGAAGGCGGCAGCGAGCAAAGCAAAGCCGTCAAGCCCGGCAGTTACAGCTGGGTGCGCCTGGAAGACCAGACCACTGGAGACGGCAAGCTTATCGCCGAAGACAAAGGCTTCACATTGGCCTTCGATCGTCCGGGCACTTACAACCTCACGTTGAAAGATGATCACGGCCGCGTCGTCGGCGCCACCGGGCATTCGGTCACCGGCGAGGGCGTGAAAGCCGTGCCCGGCACCGTAGAAATCGTTCTCGACAAACCCGAGTACAAGGCCGGCGATGAAGCCTTGGCACTGATCACCTTCCCTGAGCCGGTCAGCGATGCGCTGCTGTCGCTGGAGCGCGACAAGGTCGAGGCCACGGCGTTGCTGTCCAAGGGCGGCGACTGGCTGAAGATGGAAAAACTCAGCGAGACCCAATACCGCGCGCGCATCCCGGTGAAAGATAACTTCGCACCGAACCTGACCTTTTCGGTGCTGTACACCAAGGGCGGTCAGTACAGCTTCCAGAACGCCGGCATCAAGGTGGTTGCGCCACAAATCGATGTCGCCATCGCCACGGATAAAGAGGCGTATCAGCCGGGCGATACCGTGACCGTGGACCTGACCACGCAGTTCGCCGGCAAAGAGGTTCCAGCGCACCTGACGGTGAGCGTGGTCGACGAAATGGTCTACGCGCTGCAACCGGAAGTCGCGCCAACCATCGACCAGTTCTTCTATCACCCGCGTAGAAATAACGTGCGCACCAGCGCCAGTCTGTCCTTCATCAGCTATGACGTGGCGTTGCCGGGCAGCCCAGGTGCACCGGGCAAAGCCAATCGCAGCGAGCGCGGTGTAAAAGTGCTTGAGCGGCCGCGTCGCGAAGATGTCGACACCGCGGCGTGGCAGCCGGAACTGGTGACCGATGTCAACGGCAAAACCCGCTTTACGTTCACGATGCCGGACTCGCTGACCCGCTGGCGCATCACCGCGCGGGCGATTGCCGATGACGGCCAGGTCGGTCAGAAGAAACAGTTCGTGCGCTCGGAAAAACCGCTGTACCTGAAGTGGAGCGGCCCGACGAATTTCCGCAATGGCGATAAACCGGATCTCGGTGTATTCGCCTTCAGCCAGGCTGAGAAACCGGTCAAGGCTGAGCTGGTGATTCATTACGGCGGCACTGATCAGCGTGTACCCGTGACGCTGAACAACGGCATCAACTACATCGCGCTTCCGGCATTCGCGCTGACCCGCGGCGAGTGGACCGCCGAGCTGGTGCAGGACGGCAAAATCGCCGACGCCCTGGCCGTGCACCTGAGCGCGACCGGTGATGGCTGGCAGGTGACACAGAGCCAAAGTCTGGAGGTGGCCAGCGGTGATACGCCCCTGACGTTGCCGGCAGACGCCAGTGATATTCGCCTGCGCCTGGATGACAGTCCGCAAGCGCTGTTCCGCTCGGCCCTCGATGATCTGTTGAGCTACCCATACGGTGGCGTCGAGCAAACGGCCAGTCGTTTGCTGCCACTAAGCATCGCGTATCCGACATTGGCGTCGAACCCGCAGATCCGTGATCGCTTGCGTCTGATCATGCAGAACAGCCGCCTGCGTCTTGTGCAAATGGCCGGGCCTTCCGCGAGCTTCACCTGGTGGGGCATGGACGGCGAGCCGGATGCCTTCCTCACTGCCTACGCCTATTACGCCGACTGGCACGCCAGCCAAGTGCTGGAGCTCAGCCTGCCGCCGGAGCATTGGCAGCGCGTGCTGGAGGTATATGCGAAGCAGGCGAAAAACACGCCGCTGTTGCAACGGGCGCTGATTCTGTCCTTCGCCAAACAGATGCAATTACCGGTCAACACCTTGCTCAGTGGCCTGATGGATGACCTGGCGAAAGCGGGCGAGGGCAACGCCGCCAATCTGCTGGAGGACGGTGAAGACAGCCTCGTCATGAGCGATCCGGATTCGGCGCTCGGCCTGGCGGCGGCGCGTGCATTGACGGCCTCTTTGGCCAGGCAGTCGAAGGTTGCTTTGCCGGACGCCTTCAGTCGCCAACTGCCGGATGCACAACAGCGTCTGGCGGTCAGTTCACAGCCGTTCGCCGAAGCCTTGAACCTGTCGCTGCAACCCTTCGATCAGGCACGCGCTCAATCGTTGTTGCAACGCTTGCTGCCACAGCAATCGACGCTGGAACGTGCCTTGGCGCTGACCTGGTTGCAGCGCAGCATCGAGCAGGCATCGCCCACAATTGCACTGGCACCGGGTGAAGGCTGGAAGAAAGAACACGGCGCTACCGGTGAGCTGTACTGGACGTGGCAGGGCGCCACTTCAGTGCCTGCGGTGCTGACGTTGTCCGGGACGCAAGAGCGTCCATTGCGGGCGGCTTTGAGCTACCGGACCCAACAACCGCCAGTCGATCCGATGGCCGTGACCATCACCCGTCGCCTGTCCCGACTGGTGCCCGGAGATGAAGCCTTCAACTTCAAGCTGGAAGCCGTCGGTAACCAACCGTTGTCCAGCGACAGCCTGTATCTGGACGAAGTGATCCTCACCAGCAAAGCCGGGAAGCCGCTGCGTTACGGCATGCTCGAAGTGCCGCTGCCACCGGGCGCCGATGTCGAGCGCACCACGTGGGGCATCAAGCTCATGGGCAAGACGGGTACCGAGCCCTCCGCGCTGGAGAAGGCGCGTTTCGAACCGGGACGAATGGCCTACGCGATTCCGATTGATGCGTTGAGCGGTGAACTGCGCCTGCGGCATCTGGTGCGCTTCTCGCAAAAAGGTCAGTTCAATCTGCCGCCCGTGCGTTTCACCCAGGTCTACGCGCCACAGCATCAGGCTCAGGAACAGAAACCGGCGCTTGGCCAGGTCACGGTCCACTGACATGCCCCGGGTTCTGGTCGGGTGGCTGATGTGCTTGATCTCTGCGCTGGCAACGGCGCAGGACGAACCACTGCGCCTGGCCTTCAACGGGGAATTGCTGTCCTTGAACCGGACTCAGGTGATCGCCCGCGAGCCGTTGCCTGCTGATCTGCAAACGCCGTTGGGCAGTGTGTGGAAGCTGTTTGTCTATGCCTGGCTGGTGGACACCGGGGCGCGGGAATCTGCGTATGAGTGCCGCGGGCAGTCGAAGGAAGAGGTTTACTGCTGCACTGCCGGTGTAAAGATCGGCCGCGATCAGGCGCTGGTGAAATCGTGCGGCTTGTATTTTGAGCCGACGCGCTTGGGCATCGTCGATGCAGATTGGCGCACGTATTGGCAAGCGAGACAGGCGCCGGAATGGTTGCTGAACTTGCCCTCATTGCAGCCTTCCACGCGAGTATCAGTGACTGAGTTGCTGAAAGTACTGGCCGTGATGCCGGCGCAGGATCAGGCGCGGCGGGTGCTGCTGGATGTGGTGTTGAACGCCGCTGACGGTAACGTCGTGGGGGAACTCGGCAGTCGGTTGCGGGTGAAAACCTGGAGTTGGTTGGGGGATCAGGATCCTGCGTCGCGTCAGGGCGGGTTTGCCGGTTGGACAGCGGATGGCACGCCGATCTGGGCCGGTGGGCGTGGCACCAGCCAGATGGTTTTGAAGCATTACGGTGCTGCGTTGGCGTCGGTGTTGCCAGTGGGTTGGCCAGCCGAGGCCGGACGATGCGTCGAGGTCGGGCTGTTTTCACGCTATCCGATCAAGCGTGTGCTGATGGGGGATCGGGAGGTTTCTTCCGGGGCGCTGCAGGGTGACTATCACGTCGAATTCAGTAACAGCAATCAGCTTGATATTCACAGCGATGGCGAACTGTTTTTGCTGAACAACCAACTGGTCGCCCGTGTGGACCGCGAAGAATACGTCGCCCGCGTGCTCCAGCGAGAAGCCAGACCCGAACCCGCTGAAGCCGCCAAGGCACTCGCTGTCGCGATCCGCACGTATCTGCTGCAAAACGCTACGCGCAACGGCGGTTGCCTGAGCATCGACGACAGCAGCAGTCGCCAACGCGTCGCCCCACGCCCGGCCACCCTCGAATCCCGCGCCATCGCGGCATGGACCAGTGACCTGGTGCTCGCGGGCAGCACCGTCACCTACCATTCCGACGCACCGGGCCCCGACAAACTCTCCTGGCAGCAAGCCGTCGAACAAGCCAATGCCGGCCAACGTTACGACGCGATCCTGCTGCACGCTTATCCGCGTGCGAGCCTGAGCCGCTGGGACAATCCCGTCGCCTCCTGCGAAGCGTTGCCCGCCGCCCAGGACTGGCTGCAAAACCAACGCCGCGGCTGGCGCCCACGTCTTGAAGGCGAAATCGGCTACAACGAGGTCAGCACCTTCGCCGTGTGCCGCCTCGCATTTGGCCGACCCTACGTCGACCGCGAACGCCAGCGCATCTACGTGCGTGGCGTGCTGTCGCTGCAGGACCGACTCGACCTGACACACGAATACTTGCACCTGGCCTTTGAAGCACATCCCAACGGCCAGGATGAAACCTACATCGAAGGGCTCGCCCGCCACCTCTTGCTGGAATAGGCCATGAAACTCCGTTATCCACAGGTCTTCCTGTTCCTCTGCTCCTTCTGCGTTGGCCCCACGGCCTTCGCCGCCGACAACGCCGTCAAACTCGACACCCCCGTCGGTGGATGGCGCACCGGCGCTGTCGAGGGGGAAGGTGAAAACTTCCGCCAGACCGTCAACTACCCTGCGTCATCGGTCAACACCCCGGCAGGCCAGGCGAACACGGCACGCATCACCGGGCAGATCAAAACCACGCCCAAGTCCGCCGAGCCCGGGCGGCTGATCGTCAACGGCGTCAGCATGCCCCTGAAAATCGATGACGCCGGCCGCTTTGATCGGCCGTTCTCATTCCCCAATGGCAGCAACAGCGTCGAGGTCCGCAGTCCGGACGGCCAGCAACGGCGTCGCACGCAATTCCTCAACAGCAGCGGCGGCGCCACCCCGGCCAAATTGCGGGTGCTGCTGGCGTGGGACAGCGACAACACCGACCTGGATCTGCACCTGATCACCCCCGACGGCGCACACATCTGGTACGGCGACCGCGTCGCCCCCAACGGCGCTGCACTCGATGTCGACGTCACCACCGGCTACGGCCCGGAAATCTTCGCCATGCCCGCACCGATCAAGGGGCAATACCTGGTGTATGTGAACTACTTCGGGGGCGGTTATCGCAGTGATGAAGACGGGCAGGAAGACGCGGTTCAGCCGCTGACGACGGCGCAGGTGACGGTGATAACGGAGGAGGGGACGCCGAACGAAAAGATGGAGACGTTCTTGGTGCCGATGCGGGCAGTGGGGGAGCTGACGTTGGTGAAGGGGTTTAGTTATCCGTGATCAGAACTTTATTTTGCAGTTCACACCAATGGAGTCTGGGGATTGATCTCGAGCGTTTTAGCCTCAAGAAGCTGCCTGAGCTCATCATTTGTTCCATGGCATTTGGGGAAGTTTTCGGGAGGTACCTCGTGAGGAGGCAGCCATCGAGAAGACATGGAGGGGAACCTGTAATGACATTTTTCGTTAAGTTAGTAATCGCTCTGTTGTTTCACAACCACTTGTTCAGAGTTTTAGACGAGGGGGTATTTTCTTTCAGGCATTAAAAAGCCGGCTTGTGGCCGGCTTCTCGGGGACTGGCTTGATTCATTTTTGGTAAACCGCGCCAGCCTTCAAAACGTACACCCGGATCTAGCGTCCGGCTGTGGGACTCGGCGAGAAAATCATCTGCCGGGTCGGTGCGATCTGAGCCTCAGGGAGGGTCGATGCGCAAATGTGGGGCGCAGCATACTGATTTTTGTACGCAATTCCCAGCTTGATGTGGGTCATTGCTCGTTCACGCTAATCTGTAGCAGCTGGCGAAGCCTGCGTTCGGCGATCTACCGGACACAACCTGCACCAGTTGCTACAGAGCCCGCTTACAAAAATGGAATGGGCGGTCGTCGTTTGTTCAGGGTCGACCACCAGAACACCCACCCTATGACGCGTATATTTTCATCATCAATTTGCGGTGGGCGAAAAACTTCGTCCGGGTATCGGCTGTTGTTGTGGCTGCGCATGCGTATCGCATTGCCCGGTACCCGATACAGGTAGCGGATCAGCAGCATGCCGTCATGTTCTATCGCGTAAATTTCGCCGTCGATAATTTGCGTCAGTCCCCGGTCTATGGCGACGATGGAGCCGTCGTCAATTTTTTCGGCCATGCTGTTGCCTGTCATGCGAACGCAGAAGGCGTCGATGTGTTTGATTTCCAGGGAGTCGAGATCGCTGCGGGGCAGGCGGATGGTTTGGCCTGGATCTTTGATGATATGGGTTTTGGTGGCGCCGGGTGTGACGGGTGCTTCTTTATAGAAATGCAGTTCGACATCGGTTGGCTCGATCACCCGGTAGGAGCCGCGGATCGCTTGGGCGTCCAGGGCATTGCCGGATTCGTCGGTCAGTTGCAGTTCCTTGGCGTCTTTTTGACCTTCGCCGGTTTTCAGCCATTCGCTTTTAACGGACAGAATTTTGGCAACTTCTTCCATTCGATATTCGGGCACACCGCGGGTGTACCAGTTGTGTACGTTTTGAGCCTGTTGGATGTTCAAGAAATCGGCAAATGCCGTCGTCGAGATTTTCGCCTCTTTGAGGAGAACCTTGAATCGTTTACCGCAGGTTTTATTCTTTTTCATAAACGCGAGTCTAATGTCGCGGGGCAAGGCTTTGAATCAACGAGCCGTTCAAATATCGAGGGAATTTTACGACCGGATGTAAGACGTAATGTAGGGAAATTAAACAAGAAAAAACCAAAACGGATGCGAGTTAAACGAAACGTTTATGGTGATTTATAGGCGTCTACAAAAAACCCCGGATCAACCGGGGTTTTTCTTGATGCCTGTTGCTAGAAGCCTGGAGCTTCTCAGCCTTTGTAGGCTGCAACCGACTTCATGATCTCGGCGCGGGCAGCTTCTGCGTCGCCCCAACCTTCGATCTTCACCCATTTGCCTTTCTCGAGATCTTTGTAGTTCTCGAAGAAGTGCTTGATCTGTTCCAGCAGCAGCGGTGGCAGATCGGTGTATTCCTTCACGTCCACGTACAGCTGAGACAGCTTGTCATGGGGTACTGCGATGACTTTGGCATCGCCGCCGCCGTCGTCGGTCATGTTCAGGATGCCGACTGGACGGGCGCGGATAACCGAGCCTGGAGCAACCGGGTAAGGGGTCACAACCAGCACGTCGAGGGGATCACCGTCGTCAGCCAGGGTGTTCGGGATGAAACCGTAGTTGGCCGGGTAGAACATCGGGGTGGCCATGAAACGATCAACGAACAGGCAATCGCTGTCCTGGTTGAGTTCGTATTTGACGGGCGCGTGGTTGGCCGGAATCTCGATCGCGACGTAGATGTCGTTCGGCAGGCCTTTGTCAGCCGGAATCTTGCTGTAGCTCATTGGGCGGTGCCCCCGTTAGTTGACCAAAAACACTTGGCCGGATTGACCAAAAAGTGGCGGCGATTATAGGCATATTCCGCCGCCGATGCCATGCGCGACAGGGTCGTAGAGACCTTAGTCGTGTGCCTGATAGACCGGGTCATTGGCCTGAAGTTGCCGCAGCCTGTCCAAAGGATCCTGCCGATAGAATAGCTTCAACTGCTCGTAGACCTGTGGATAAGCCTCGTGCAGCAAATCCGGGGCGCTGAAAAAGTATTCGCTGGTGACGGCGAAGAACTCTGCCGGGTTTTCCGCTGCGTACGGATCAATGGCGGTTTCGGCGTCGGGATTACGCTCCAGTTGCTGATCGAGATCGTCGTAGGCGTCCTGCATGACCTTCGCCCAGTCACTGACCCGCATGTCGGCATGCAGCGGTGGCAGGCCGTTGGCGTCACCGTTGAGCATGTCCAGCTTGTGCGCCAGTTCGTGGATGACCAGGTTATAGCCCTCCCAGCCGCCGCTGGCCATCACGCCGGGCCAGGCGAGGATGATCGGGCCTTGCTGCCAGGCTTCGCCGCTGTGCTCGCCATCCCACTCATGTTCGACGCCGCTGGCATCGCGATGACGCTGGGGGCTGAGAAAGTCGTCGGGGTAGAGCACAATTTCGTGGAAACCCTGATACCAGTTCAAATCGCCAAGGTTCAGCAGTGGCAATTGCGCCTGGGCCGCCAGCAACAGGCGTTGTTCCTGGTGCAGTTCCACGCCGGGCAGGGCGGTCAGGTGTTTGTCTTCGAGGAACAGTACGCTGGCTTCGCGCAACCACTGGTCTTGGGCAGCGGTAATGCCGTCGAGAAAACTCAGGTGGTGACGCACCCGTTGCCACATGTCGTCGGCAATCGGGTGTCTGGCCAGGATGCGCTGGCGACGCCAGGCGCTAAGGGACCACATCGGCGATCAGCGCGGTTGGGCTTTCGAGTTGGAACTGCCAAAACGGCTGCGAGCTACGCCGATGATCATTGGCACCAACGACAGGAGAATAATGCCGACGACCAGCAGCGACAGGTTGGTCTTGATGAACGGTACGTTGCCGAAGAAGTAACCGAGGGTCACCAGGCCGCCGACCCAAAGGATCGTGCCGAGGACGCTAAAACCGAAGAAACGCGGGTAAGGCATTCTCGCAACGCCGGCGACGAACGGCGCAAAGGTCCGAATGATCGGCAGGAAGCGCGCCAGGGTCACGGTTTTGCCGCCGTGCTTGTCGTAGAAGTCGTGGGTTTGCTGCAGGTAGTCACGGCGGAAAATTTTCGAGTTCGGGTTGCTGAACAAGCGTTCTCCGGCCGTTCGTCCGATCACGTAGTTGGTACTGTCGCCGAGTATCGCGGCCAGCATCAACAGCCCGCCCAGTAGCACTGGATCCATGCCACCGCCCGCCGCGACGGCGCCCGCAATAAAGAGCAGGGAATCACCCGGCAGGAAAGGCATGACCACCAGACCGGTTTCGCAGAAAATCACCAGAAACAGAATGGCGTAGATCCATGGCCCGTAATTGGTGACCAGCATGTCGAGGTAAACATCGAGATGCAAGATGAGGTCAAGCGGGTTGAAATCCATGGAAAGCACCTGTGGTGACGGCCCGACTCTGCAGGCCTGTGCGGATGACTTCGCGAAAGGCTACAGACGGGTGTAGTTTTTCTTACAAGCCGGAAAGGTCGGCATTATACGGACAGACAACTGAAAAGCGCGTCGAGTTTGTAGCGGGGGATGTCGCGGAGACGGACGGTGCTTTTTACTTTTTTGTAGGAGCAAAGCTTGCTCGCGATAGCGGTGTGTCATTAAGCGCATCCGCTGCTGACACACCGCTATCGCGAGCAAGCTTTGCTCCTGCAGGCGATGAGGCTTAAAGCTCGTCGCTGATCGGCAGTACGTAGTTCTTGAATTCGGTGTCTTCCTTGAATCCGATCGATTCGTAGGTTTTCTGCGCGACTTCGTTGTCGCTGCTGGTGGACACGCGCATACGCACGGCATTGGTGTCCTTGGCCATTTTTTTCGCGGTACGAATCAGGTTATCGGCGACCAGTTGGCGGCGGGCATCTTCGGCGACGTAGATGTCGTTGAGGATCCACACGCGTTTGAGTGAAAGCGATGAAAAACTCGGGTACAGCTGGCAAAAACCCATCAGCCTGTTGTTGTCCTCATCTGACAGTGCCAGGTAGATCACCGACTCCTTGCGGCGCAGGCGTTTCTCAAGGAACGCCCGGGACGAGTCCGGATACGGCAGGGAGCCATAAAACTCCCGATATTTGACGAACAACGGGGTCAGCAGGTCCAGGTGTTCGAGGGTCGCTTGAATAATCCGCATCGATAGGTCTCGTCTTCAAGTGGCTGTCTTCACGTGCTCTGACGGCGAACGGTTCTCACTCGGGCAGCCGTGCGTCGATCCTGCCTGAAATCCGCATTCAAACGCAATGCGGAAACGGTTCAGGCTTCGGGCAGGCTCAGCAGGAAGTTACTTTTCATCTCCACGCCTGGCTCTGTTTCCAGCGTCTGCACTTGGGCTTCGTCCTTCAGATTGACCCCTGACAGCTGCCGCCGACACGCTTCACGCATCAGATACAGCAGACGGTGCGCCGCCATTCCATAGCTCAATCCTTCCAGCCGGACATTGGAGATGCAGTTGCGGTAGGCATCCGTCAGGCCGACCTTTGGGTTGTAAGTGAAATACAGTCCCAGGCTGTCTGGCGAGCTGAGTCCGGGGCGTTCGCCGATCAGGATGACGACCATTTTTGCGCCCAGTCGCTCGCCTATCTCGTCGGCGACGGCCACGCGGCCCTGTTCAACCAGGATCACCGGCGACACGGACCAGCCTTCAGCCGTGATCTGCTCTTCCATGCGCTCCAGGAAGGGCATTGTGTGGCGATGAACCGCCAGCGCCGATAACCCGTCGGCGACGACAATCGCCAGATCCACGCCACCGGGATGGGCTTGCGCGTAATCTCGCAGCGTCTGCGCCGACTCGTCACTGAGCTTTCTGCCCAGATCCGGACGCTGCAAATAGCTGTTGCGATCAGTGGCTGCGCTGTGCAGCAGCACGCTCTCACGCCCGCGTTCGGCCAGCTGTGCGCCAAGACCGGCATGGTCGAACGGCAGGTGTACGGCGTCTCGAGCCTGGGCGTGGGCAAACTGGAAGTCCAGCTGCGCGCCGGTGGGCATGCTGGTGCCGGTTCGACCGAGTGCAATGCGCGCCGGTGTCAGTCGGCGCAGCTCCAGCCAAGGGTTTTGCGGGTCGACGGGTGGTTTATCCATATCAACGCTCATCCCAGTTGCGCCAGGGCCTGGCGGAATGCCGGCGGCAGGCTGTTGCCAAACTGAACCTTGCCATCCGCCTGGGTGAAGATGCCCATTTTGGCCAGCCATTGCTCGAACTCCGGCGCCGGTTTCAGACCCAGGGTTTGCCGCGCATAGAGCGCGTCATGGAACGAGGTGGTCTGGTAATTGAGCATGATGTCGTCGGAGCCGGGGATGCCCATGATGAAGTTGATCCCGGCCACGCCCAGCAGCGTCAGCAGGGTGTCCATGTCGTCCTGGTCTGCTTCGGCGTGATTGGTGTAACAGATGTCGCAACCCATGGGCACACCCAGCAGCTTGCCGCAGAAGTGGTCTTCAAGGCCGGCGCGGATGATCTGTTTTCCGTTGTAGAGGTATTCGGGGCCGATAAAGCCTACGACGGTATTCACCAGAAACGGTTTGAAATGTCGTGCGACGGCGTAGGCCCGGGTTTCGCAGGTCTGTTGATCGATGCCGTGGTGGGCATTGGCGGACAAGGCGCTGCCCTGGCCCGTCTCGAAATACATCAGGTTCTGGCCCAGGGTGCCGCGATTCAGGCTCAACCCCGCGTCGTAGCCTTCCTGAAGTATGTTCAGGTTGATGCCGAAACTGGCGTTGGCCGCTTCGGTGCCCGCGATCGACTGGAACACAAGGTCCAGTGGCACGCCGCGGTTCACGGCTTCGATGGACGTGGTGACGTGAGTCAGCACGCAAGCCTGAGTAGGAATGTCGTAGCGCTGGATAATGGCATCGAGCATTTCCAGCATCGCGCAGATCGAGGCGATGCTGTCGGTGGCCGGGTTGATGCCGATCATTGCATCGCCGTTGCCGTACAACAGACCGTCAAGAATGCTCGCGGCGATGCCGGCGGGTTCATCTGTGGGGTGGTTGGGCTGCAGACGGGTGGATAAGCGGCCGCGCAGGCCCATCGTGCCGCGAAACTTGGTCACCACGCGGATTTTCTGCGCCACCAGCACCAGATCCTGCACGCGCATGATCTTTGAAACGGCGGCCACCATTTCCGGGGTCAGCCCGGGAGCGAGTGCGCGCAGGCTTTGCTCGTCAGCGGCATCGCTGAGCAGCCAGTCGCGAAAACCGCCGACGGTGAGGTGGCTGACTACGGCGAAAGCCTGTTTGTCGTGGGTGTCGATGATCAGGCGAGTGACTTCATCGTCCTCGTAAGGGATCAGCGCTTCCTGCAGGAAATGACTCAGTGGTATGTCAGCAAGGGCCATCTGCGCGGCCACCCGTTCACCATCGTTGAGGGCGGCGACGCCTGCCAGGAAATCCCCGGACCGAGCAGGGCTGGCCTTGGCCATGACGTCCTTGAGGCTCTCGAAGCGATGGGTCTGGTTGCCGACAGTGTGAGCAAAACTAGCCATACAGATTCTCCGTGACGGCGCAGACCAGGCCTGCGCCGTGATTTGCGGCGGTTAGTGCAAGGCTTTTTCAGCGGCCTGAATCGCCGCGAACTCTTCTTCGGGCGTGCCTGCTACCAAGTGATGCCGACTGTAGAAAGCGAAGTAAGCAATTAACACTCCATAGATGACCGCTGCGCCAATCACCACCCGCGGATCCACCAGAAATCCTGCTACGACAGCGATGCACGCCAATACCAACGCTACACCAGAAGTGAAGATGCCGCCCGGTGTACGGTAAGGCCGATCCATTTTGGGGCGACGAATACGCAGCGTAATGTGCGCGGCCATCATCAGGACGTAGGAGATGGTTGCGCCGAATACGGCCACCAGGATCAGCAGGTCGCCCTGACCGGTCAGCGACAACCCGAAACCGATGATCCCGGGAATGATCAACGCCAGCACCGGCGCCTTGCTTTTGTTGGTTTCCGACAGTTTGCGCGGCAGGTAGCCGGCGCGGGAGAGGGCAAAGATCTGCCGTGAATAGGCGTAGATGATCGAGAAGAAACTGGCGATCAGGCCCGCCAGACCCACAAGGTTGACGAAGCTGCCCATCCAGGTCGAGCCGCCATAGGCTTTGCTCAATGCTTCAACCAGCGGGTTACCGGATGTCAGCAGTGCATTGGCGCCAGCCGCACCGGGCCCGATCACCAGAATCAGCAGCGCAAAGCTCACCAGCACCAGCATGGCGCCGATCAGGCCGCGAGGCAGGTCACGTTTCGGGTTTTTGGTTTCTTCCGCGGCCAGTGGCACGCCTTCGACTGCGAGGAAGAACCAGATCGCATAGGAAATGGCTGCCCACACGCCGACATAGCCAAACGGCAGGAAGCTGCTCGCGCCCTTGGCCTCGGTAACCGGGATGTCCAGCAGGTTGGCGACGCTGAAGTGCGGCACCATCGACACCAGGAAAACGGCCAGTGCCAGGGCGGCAACGGCGGTAATCACGAACATCAGTTTCAGCGCTTCGCCGACACCGAATATGTGGATGCCGATAAAGATGATGTAGAAGGCCAGGTAGATCATCCAGCCACCGATGCCGAACAACGACTCGCAGTAGGCGCCGATAAACACCGCAATCGCTGCCGGGGCGATGGCGTACTCGATCAGGATCGCCGTCCCGGTCAGGAATCCGCCCCAGGGGCCAAAAGCGCTTCGGGCAAAACCGTAGCCGCCACCCGCAGTGGGGATCATGGAGGACAATTCGGCAAGGGAAAAACACATGCACAGGTACATGGTCGCCATCAGCAGCGTGGCAAGAAACATCCCGCCCCAGCCACCTTGGGCCAGGCCGAAGTTCCACCCCGCGTAGTCGCCGGAGATGACATAGGCCACCCCCAGGCCCACCAGCAGGACCCAGCCTGCTGCACCTTTTTTCAGTTCACGCTGCTGGAAATAATCGGAGCCGACTTTTTCGAAGTCGACAGAGGAGCCGGCCGCCGAAGCGGGCGTAGGTTCGCTGGGCATAAGAGTTCACCTGTTTTTATTGTTTTGGCCGGCCAAGTTGCCGGGTAGAGCGAAGGCTCCCTAACGGGCGCGAACGTGCTCGCGAATGCGGTTTGTCATTCACCTGAGTGTTGAATGGACGAGCGCTATCGCGAGCAAGCCCGCTCCCACAGGGAGTAGGCCTGCTCGCGGCAGAGGTTTAGAAGAAGCCCAGCGGATTGATGTCGTAGCTCACCAGCAGGTTTTTGGTCTGCTGATAGTGATCGAGCATCATTTTGTGGGTTTCACGACCGACGCCGGACTTCTTGTAACCACCGAACGCGGCGTGCGCCGGGTACAGGTGATAGCAGTTGGTCCAGACGCGACCGGCCTTGATGGCGCGGCCCATGCGGTAGGCGCGGTTGATGTCGCGGGTCCAGAGACCGGCACCCAGGCCGAACTCGGTGTCGTTGGCGATGGCCAACGCTTCGGCTTCGTCCTTGAAGGTGGTGATGCTCACCACCGGGCCAAAGATTTCTTCCTGGAACACGCGCATTTTGTTGGTGCCCTTGAGCAGGGTCGGCTGGATGTAATACCCGGTCGACAGG
>Ga0160446_100391_pt1 | contig 22041 bp, 18 predicted proteins | sample HID1973I_E1MG_FD_108200 | JGI IMG/M metagenome (GOLD analysis project Ga0160446, IMG submission 108200) | Enriched mosquito-associated microbial communities from UW Madison campus, WI, USA - HID1973I_E1 MG | ecosystem: Host-associated > Arthropoda: Insects > Digestive system > Unclassified ... | reverse complement strand
GGCGGGCGCATAATTCCCCGCCATGAACGCCGCCGTCCCCAGTGAGATCGTCCAGTCGCCGTTGCCGCGGCTGAAGATCACCGAAATTTTCCTGTCCCTGCAAGGCGAAGCCGATACCGCCGGCTGGCCGACCGTGTTCGTGCGCCTCACCGGCTGCCCGCTGCGCTGCCAGTACTGCGACACCGCCTACGCCTTCCATGGCGGCGAATGGCAGGACATCGACGACATCGTCGCCACCGTGCTGTCCCATGGCGTGCGCCACGTCTGCGTGACCGGCGGCGAGCCGCTGGCGCAGAAGCGCTGCCTGCTGTTGCTGCGCCAGCTGTGCGATGCCGGCCTGGACGTATCGCTGGAAACCTCCGGCGCCCTGGACGTGGCCGAGGTCGACCCGCGGGTATCGCGCGTGGTCGACATCAAGACGCCCGGTTCGGCGGAGGAACACCGCAACCGCTGGGACAACCTGCCGCTGCTGACCGCGCGCGACCAGATCAAGTTCGTCCTGTGCGGCCGCGCCGATTACGAATGGGCGCGCGAAGTGGTGCGCAGCCGTGGCCTGGACCGTATCTGCACGGTATGGTTTTCGCCGAGCAAGAGCGAAGTCTCGCCGCGCGAGCTGGCCGACTGGATCGTCGCCGACCGCCTGCCGGTGCGCTTCCAGATGCAGTTGCACAAGCTGCTCTGGAACGACGAGCCCGGCCGCTGAGCCGTCGCCCCGAATGTTCCGAACCGCGCCATCTGGCGTAGCCTTACCGCACTCCCCACGATTCCCGATCCCATGAAAAAGGCCGTCGTCCTCCTCTCCGGTGGCATGGATTCCGCCGTCGTCGTCGCCATCGCCCGCGAACAAGGCTTCGCCGTGCACGCCCTCAGCGTGCGCTACGGCCAGCGCCACACCTCCGAGCTCGATGCCGCCCGCCGCGTCGCCGAGGCCCTGGGGGTGGTCGCGCACAAGGTAGTGGACGTGGACCTGCGCAGCATCGGCGGCTCGGCCCTGACCGACGACGCGATCGACGTGCCCGAGGCCGGCGGCGAGGGCATTCCCTCGACCTATGTGCCGGCGCGCAACACCATCATGCTGTCGCTCGCCCTGGGCTGGGCCGAAGTACTGGGCGCCAACGACCTGTTCTGCGGCGTCAACGCCGTGGACTACTCCGGCTACCCCGACTGCCGGCCGGAATTCATCGACGCCTTCGAGCGCCTCGCCAACCTCGCCACCAAGGCGGGCGTGGAAGGCGCCGGGCTGCATGTGCATGCGCCGCTGCAATTCCTCAGCAAGGCCGACATCGTCCGCGAGGGCGTGCGCCTGGGCGTGGATTTCGGCCTGACCGTCTCCTGCTACCAGGCCGACGAACAAGGCCGCGCCTGCGGCCATTGCGACGCCTGCCGCCTGCGCGCGGCCGGCTTCGCCGACGCCGGCGTGGCCGACCCCACGCGATATGCCTGAATAAACGGCATTTCGCCCCGGCGGCGCCTGGGGTAGAATGCACCCCCCGGTGCAACGCCGGGCGTGCAAGGGCCGTTAGCTCAGTCGGTAGAGCAGAAGACTTTTAATCTTTTGGTCGATGGTTCGAATCCATCACGGCCCACCACTTCTTCAATCACCTGCGCATGTCTCGATGGTCAGTATTTCGATGGACGCCGCAGAAGTGCAGCCTCCACCGGGATGCGCTTGCTGGACAACAGCGAGGAATTCCGAACGCAGCCAGGATCCGCCACCGGAGCAGGGGCGTTTGGTTCGCGAGTCAAGGCCGCCGCCTTAAACCAGGGTGATAGAACAGTTCTCCTCGCCTGTCTCACCCAGAGAGACGGAGCAAGTCGAGCATATCGCCCACGAACAAAGATAACGGGGGCGCACAGGATGCTGATGGCGTTGTACAACGGCCGGCGGATACGAGCCGAAATTGCAGGAAGTGGCGCTATTGGTCGCTGCCCCTGGACCGACCTGAAGGTCAGGGCGCACGTCGGTGCGATTCGTCAATACTGGGCCTATGAAGGTGGCGCGCCACGCTTCGAGCGGGGGTACGAGCCCGAGTCCGACTGGCATTTGTCATGGAAAGCGCTGGTGCGGGATGACTGCTGTGAAGTCGTGTTCGGCGAGAACCGCGAACATCGCGCCGATATCCTCGGTGCCGAAGACTCCGTCATTGAAATCCAGCGCAGCGTGATCGACGTCAGGGACTCGCGGGAGCGGGTGGATTTCTATCGCAGCCAGACGGGGCGGCGAGTGGTATGGGTGGTCGACATCCGCGAGTTCTGGCTAAAGCGGTTCAGCCTGGGACGCCGGGATGAGAAGGGCAATTACAAGGTTGAGTGGAAGCCTCGGCGAACCTGGCTATGGGAGCTGGCGGCAACGCCGCACACGAATCTCTATCTCGAGTTCAACCATCGTAACGACAAACTGCTCCATGCATGGGTTCATGGCAGAGAGCTCTACGCCAAATACGTTTCCAAGCGCGACTTCTTCATCCGATATATGGATGCCGTGGCGCTTCCTGGTTATCGGGGATTTTCAGATGCCGCCCTGGCGCTGCTGACCGATCCGGGACGATAGTGCGTGGCTTGCGTTGTTCGTCCGGTTGACGGGCGGATTGATTGCCGGCTCGTGCAGCCACGGCGCATCGACGGTCACCGGCATCACTGGCTTCCCTCCGAAGCCACCGGAAGCTCAAAGCAAAACCGTGCACCAGGCGATCCCTCCACACGCTCCGCCCACAGCTCGCCTACATGCGAGTCGATGATCGTGCGGCAGATCGACAGGCCCAGGCCGAGACCGGCGGGCTTGGTGGTGTGGAACGGCTGGAAGATGCGTTCGAGGTCCGCTTCGGCGATGCCGGGCCCCTCGTCGGCCACCGTGACGCGGATCCGGCCGCGGTCATGCTCGGAGCGAATCGTCAGGCGGCCGCGTCCGGCGGGGCTCATCGCGTCGCGCGCGTTGATGATCAGGTTCAACAGCACCTGTTGGATCTGGATGGGATCGAGCCTGGCCAGGGGCAGGATGGGGGACAGTTCGACCCTCACCGCCACGTTGCTGTTGCGCAGGCTGTGGTCCATCAAGCGCACGCTCTCGCGGATGAGCTCGTTCATATCCTGTGCCTGGAACGTCTGCGGCTCCTTGCGCAACAGCACGCGCAGGCGCCGGATGATCTCGCCCGCGCGGCGGTCGTTGTCGACGATGTCGCGAAGGATCAGGTGGATCTCGGCAAGATCCTCCGGCTCGTCGACGAGCATGCGCTGCGCCGCCTGGGCATTGCTCAGGATGGCCGAGAGCGGCTGGTTGAGCTCGTGGGCCAGCGTGCCGGACAGTTCGCCCAGCATCGTGACGCGGGCCATGTGCGCGACCTGTTCGCGCCGTTCCGACAACTCCGCCCGGTCGCGCATGCGGGTGAGCTCGCTGGCCTGGAGCGACGAGGCGATCCGGTTGGATTCGAACAGTTCCGAGGTCAGCTGGTAGCTCATCGCGGCGATCACGAAGATAAAGCTCGGCGTGCCGATAAACGGTGTGCGCACGGCGTTCAAGGTCATCAATACCGCGGCAAGCACCATCAAGCCGATGAAGATCAGCCAGCCGCCGCAGATGATGATGGCGTTGCCGCGAAAACGCCTGTCGTCGGAGCGAAATGCCGAGAACAGGAGGGCCGCCACATACGCGGCGAGCATGAGGTTGCTGAGCTGCGCGACGATCACCCAGGGGTTTGGCGTGCCGATGGGGTAGGAAACGAGCACATCTCCCGGCCATAGGATGCGTCCGACCGTAGGCAGCGTGGCGAAGTTGAGGTTGACGCCGGTAGTGAAGTTCAGCGCGAGTGCGCCGAGGCGAAGCGCGGCGGCGCTGACGGCCAATGCGAAGAATCTTCGGCCGAAGGACAGCCGCAGGAAGGCCACCAGCGACAGGACCAGTACCGCAATCGGGACATGCATCCAGCGGATCAGCGTGCCCAACCGTTGCGGGGTCGTCGCTTCCAGCGCCTGGAATTCGAACAGCGTCAGGGTGGCCAGGGAAAAAGCCGCCAACGCGAACGCAAGATGCTCGGGCATCACTCGCTGGCGAGCCCAGATCAACACATGGATCAACCCCAGGATGGCCGTGGCACCCGCGAACATCGGCCAGCTGATCTGTACCCACGACATCGCCTACACCTCCCCGAGTGCGTCGGCGGACGCGGGGCGAGTGTAACAAGCCGGCAAACAGGCAACTGGCGCGCGTCGCGATCGCAGGTGGTGATGCCAGAGGAGTGGCCGGACTAGTCTGCTGGCCGCGGATCGTTCCTCCTCAATCGAATAACGGTGCGATGCAGATCAATCGGGCTCAGTAAAAATACTTAGTTGCGCCCAAAACCACGGAATGACCAAGCCTGTGGCTTGTTGCGCGCGCGCGAGGGTTCTCACGAGATCTTAATGGAATGCATAGGAGCGTTCCTTATCCCTCCCAAACTGATTGGGAATCTTCGGAGTAGTCATGTACCTACACAATCCAAGCCGAAAGGCACTTGCCGCTTGCATGGCACTGTCCTTTGCCTGCCTCGCCGCCGGCTGCAAGCCGGACAAGGCAACGTCCGCGGCCGACAACGCGGCACCCGGACAGCCCGCCACGCCGGTTGTCCAGGCACCGGCAATGACGCGCGCCGAGCAAGTGCAACTGATTTCCGACGCCTACCTGTTCGGCTATCCGCTGGTCCTGGTCGATGTTACGCGGCAGGTATCCACCAACGTCGCGGCACTCACCGCGGACAAGGCGCCGATGAACCAGGTATTGCACAAGCGCGCCTTCCCCGACTACACCTTCACTGACGTGGTCAGCCCCAACGCCGATACCTTGTATTCGGTGGCCTGGTTGGACCTTTCGAAGGAGCCGATGGTGCTCAGCGTGCCGGCCATCAAGAACCGCTTCTACATGGTCGAACTGATGGGTGCCTGGACCGACGTGTTCGCCTCTCCTGGCTCCCGCACCACCGGCACGGACAAGGGCGACTTTGCCGTGGTCGGTCCGAACTGGAAAGGCGATTTGCCCGACGGCGTCAAAGCCATCCAGTCGCCGACCGATTTGGTCTGGATGATTGGCCGTACCCAAACCAACGGCAAAGCCGATTACAAGGCCGTGCACGCCATCCAGGACCAGTTTGGCCTTGTGCCGCTGAGCGCCTGGGGCAAGCCCGTCACCAAGCCGGCCGACGTGCCGGTAGATGCGTCGGTCGACATGAAGACGCCGCCGCCCGCGCAGGTGGCGCGAATGGATGCGGCCACGTTCTTCGGCCGGCTCAACCAGTTGATGCAGGACAATCCGCCCGCAGCCGTCGATGCGCCCGCGTTGGCGCGCTTCGCCAAGCTCGGCGTCGCACCGGGAAAACCATTCGATGTGGCGAGCCTGGAGCCGGACCTTGCGTCGGCTCTGGAAGAGGGCATGCAGGCAGGGCGCGAGAGGCTGTTGGCCGCTGCCAAGGCCGAGCATGGCACGGAGGTCAACGGGTGGACGATCATGCCGAACAATGTGGCCAATTTCGGCACGGACTATGTGACTCGCGCTGTGGTGGCACTCGTGGGTCTCGGCGCCAACCTGCCGGACGATGCAATCTATCCGCATGCCGTCGCCGATTCCGAAGGTCAGCCCTTGAGCGGCGCCAACCGCTACACGATGCACTTTGCCAAGGACCAGCTGCCGCCGGTCAAGGCGTTCTGGTCGGTCACCACCTACAACGACAAGCAGAACTTTGTCCGCAATCCGATCGGTCGCTACGCGATCGGCGACCGCGATGCGCTCAAGCGCGATGCGGACGGCGGCCTGACGCTTTATTTCCAGAAGGACTCGCCGGGCAAGGACAAGGAGTCCAACTGGCTCCCGGTGCCCGAGGGCTCGTTCAACCTGTTCACGCGGCTCTATTGGCCTGAGCAGGCGATCGTTGACGGAACGTGGAAGATACCGCCGGTGGAGCGGGTGAAGCCGTAAGCGACCCATCGCGCTTCCGGCTGTTTGATCCGCATCTCCCGGCTTGCGGCCGGGGGATGCTGCGGGGTTCGGCGGGGACTTATTTCATCCGCACTACATACTCGGTGTCCTCGGTGCCGGCGCCCAACGGCCGGATACGCACCTTTCCATAGCGGCATACATTCACGTTCTCGTAGCGCATCACACGACCATCGGCGAAGCCGAACCGCAGATCGCAGCGGCAGGCCTGTGTCTGCAAGGGCACGATCTGGCTCTCGCCGCCGCCACGCAAGGGGCCTTCGAGCAGAAGAGGCGAATAAGCCGCCTCGCCGTGCGCCGCCACCTGCAGCGATACCAGGCTTTGCTGGGCATGGTTGACCAGTTCCAGGTATCGCGGCGGTTCGGCCTGGATTGCAAAGGTGGCGGTAGGCAACAACGACAGCAACAGGGCGGGCAGGCGCATGGCACGTTCTCCTTCGGCGGGCGGCCGGCGCGGAGTGCGCCGGTCTTGCGCAGATCAAGCGCGCGAAGGGGTTTGCGGCGAAACAGATCCGGGACGAATCGTGCCTCGGCCGGGACGAAACGTAGTACGGGCACGGCAACTTTCCCGTGCCGGCCCGGCACGCTTAGGATGCGTCAACGCACACGGACCGCCGCCATGAAGATCCGGCTTGGCCATCTCGATATCGACCTGTGGCGCTACTTCGCGCTCTGGACGCTGGTCGTGCTGGTGTTCGCCTTCCAGGGCTGCACGCACGATGCGCTGCTCTCGGGCAACGTCTGGTCGCCCGCCGACTACCTGCGCTGGTCGGCGATCCAGTGGTATGCCTGGGCCGCGCTGGCGCCGTTGGTCTTCCACCTCGGCCAGCGCTATCCCTTGCCGCGGCCGTTGCGCCTGCGCGCGCTCTGGCGCCACGTGCTGTTGGCCTTCGGCGTCACCCTGCTGGCGGTCGTGGCCGGCGCCCTGGTTTCGGCGGGCGATTTCAGCGGCCAGTTGCAGCAGTTTCTCGGCCAGCACGTGGCCACCGGCATGGCCACGTATTTCGCGCTACTGGCCTTGCAGCAGGCTTTGCACTACCGCGAGGAAACCCTGCGCCAGGAGAACGAAGCCGCGCGCCTAGCCACCGAGCTGGCGCGGTCGCGGCTGCAGGTGCTCAAGACCCAATTGCAGCCGCACTTCCTGTTCAACACCCTGCATGCCATCGTGACGCTGCTCGACGAAGACAAGCGCTCGGCCGAGGACATGCTGCTCAGCTTGAGCGAGCTGTTGCGCGCCTTCCTCGAGGAATACGACGGCCAGGAGATCACCGTGCGGCGCGAGCTGGCGCTGCTGGACCTGTACCTCGGCATCCAGCGCCGCCGTTATGGCGACCGGCTGGAGACGCGCCTGTACGTCGATCCCGAAGTGCTGGAATGCGCCGTGCCCAGCCTGCTGCTGCAGCCCTTGGTCGAGAACGCCATCCAGCACGGCATCGGCCGGCACGCCGGCGGCGACTGCGTGGAGGTGGAGGTGGCGCGGGAGCAGGACTGTCTGCGGATCGAGGTGCGCAACCGCAACAGCGTGCTGGTGCCCGCGCAGGCGCGGCCGTTGCGCCGGGACGGGCACGGCATCGGCCTGGCCAATACCCGGCTGCGCCTGCGCGAGCTCTATGGCGATGCCGCCGAGTTGCGCCTGGACGTCACCTGGCCATGCGGCGTGGCCTGCCGGATCCGCCTGCCGGCCCGCGTGCTGGAGGAGCTCGACGAGGCGCCGGAGCACGTGCCGGCATGACCCTGAAGGTGCTGATCGCCGACGACGAGCCGATCGCACGGCACGCGGTGGCGCGCCTGCTGCGCGAGCATGCGGACATCGTCGTCGTGGGCGAGTGCGGTGACGGCGTGTCGGCCATCGCCGCCATCCGCGCGCAGCGGCCGGACCTGGTGTTTCTCGATATCCAGTTGCCGGAATGCTCGGGCCTGGACGTGGCCGACGCGCTGGGCACGGCGCTGCCGGCCACGGTCTTCGTCACCGCCTACGAGCAATACGCGGTGCGTGCGTTCGAGGCCAATGCCCTGGACTACCTGGTGAAGCCCTTCAGCCGCGAGCGCTTCGCCCAGACCTTGCAGCGGGCGCGCGAGCGGCTGGCGCGGAAGGAACTGGACCCGCAGGGCGTGGCCGAAGCGCTGGCCGCGTTGCGCCGCCGCGACGACTACCTGGCGCGCATCCCGGTGCGCGTGGACGAGCGCGTGGTGCTGGTGCCGGTCGAGGACATCGTCTGGATCCGCGCCAACCGCAATGTCGTCGAGCTGCACCTGCCCACGGCGACGCACGAACTGCGGCAGACCATGGCGACCCTGGCCACGCGGCTGGACCCCCGCCAGTTCGCGCGCATCCACCGCTCGGCGATCGTCAATATCCGCCGGGTCAAGGAAATCCAGCCGTGGTTCAACGGCCACCACGTGCTCACGCTCGACACCGGGCAGCAGCTGCGCATGAGCCGCTACCAGCATGAATTGTTCCTGCGCCTGGTGACGACCGGCAGCGCGGAGTAGGCAGGCCCCGCGCTCAGCCCTTGAGCGTGCCGTCGGTGGGATCGGTGGCGGCGTAGGTGGGGCTGTGCAGCTCGGCGGCATGCGGATGCCGCAGCGCCTCGCGCACCTCCTTCGGCAGCCGTGCGACGTTGAGGACCACTTTGCCGAAGTGTACGTCCTTCACCGCATCCATCGGCAGGACGAAATCGCCGCCGTTCTGGATATTGATGACGAACTCCGACGCGTCCTCGCGCACTTCGCGCACGGCGCCGACGCCGACTTCGCCGTCGGTGACAAACACCATCTGGCCGACTTCCGGTTGCTTGGGCATCGCGTCACCTCGTCGTGGAGTCCCGCACGGCGTGGCATGGCCTTCCATGCCCAGCGCCGCGGGGTGGAGGCATCATGCGGTGCGCGGCCGTTGAAGGCGGGTGAACAAGGCTGGCCGGCGAAGGCCGGCGGCGCGGCATCTCTACGAGACGGGGGCTGCCGTCCCGCAGGCGGGAGAAGGCAGCGGCGCCGGCTTACCAGCCAAACGGCATCGGCTCGTTCGCGCGGTACGGACCCGGGCCGTAGTAACCGGGGCCGTAGTAGCCGCGCCCGTAATAGCCCGGGCCTTCGCCCTGGCCGACGCTGATGTTCAGGCCGAAGGTGTTGGTCCTGCCTTCGTCGGTGGTGTAGTTCTTGCTGAGGTTGATCGTGGCGGCCTGCCAGTTGCTGTTGCCGCCGCGGCTGGAATAGCCCACGCCGGCGGCCACGGCGCCATGGACCTGCAGCTTGTCGTCCACCACCTCGGCGATGCGGCCATCGGGCGCGCGCGGCACCGGGCCGGACTTGTCGCCGTAGAAGGTGCCTGGCGGGTCGTTGCTGTAGGTGGGGTCGGCGCGGTACTGCATCGGCGCCTGCGGCACGCTCAGGTCCAGGGACCGGGCGGCGGCGGCGCCTTCCTCGCTCTGCGCCAGGGCGGCGCTGGAGGCGAGGAGGCCGGCGATCAGGAGGGCGGTGCGCTTCATCGTAAGGACTCGGCTTGGGGCGGCCATGCAAGGCTGTGCAAGGATACTGGCAGCGGGCGCTTGAATGCCTGCTGTCGCCAGCGGCGGATTTTCTTGACGGTGCCGGCACATGCCACTGAGACCGACGCAGCCGCCCGGAAGTTCCTCAGCCCTGCTCGCGCACCACGTCCAGCAGGCGCGCGCCATAGCGCGAGAGCTTGCTGCCGCCGATGCCGCCGACCCGGGCCAGCGCATCCAGGTTGTCCGGGCGCTGCTCGGCGATGTTGCGCAAGGTGCTGTCGTGGAAGATCACGAAGGCCGGCACGTTCTGCTCGCGCGCCAGCTCGGCGCGCAGGCCGCGCAAGGCATTGAACAGGCCCAGGTCCTGCGCGGGGACCGGCAGGCCGGTACGCTGGCCGGCGCGTTCGCTGCGCTCGCGCGCGGGCGCCTGCTCGCGGCGCATCATCACCGTGCGGTCGCCCTTGAGCACCTGGCGGCTGGCATCGGTCAGGCGCAGGCCGCCATGGCCTTCGCTGTCCACTTCCAGCAGGTGCGCGGCCACCAGCTGGCGGAACACGCTGCGCCAGGTGCGCGCGTCCAGGTCGCGGCCGATGCCGTAGGTGCTGAGCTGGTCGTGGCCGAACTGGCGCACCTTCTCGCCATCGCCGCCGCGCAGCACGTCGATCAGGTGGCCCACGCCGAACCGCTGCCCGCTGCGGTAGACACAGCTCAGCGCCTTCTGCGCCGCCACCGTGGCGTCCCAGGCGGCGGCCGGGGTGAGGCAGTTGTCGCAATTGCCGCAGGGCTGGGGATAGGTCTCGCCGAAGCCGGCCAGCAGCACCTGGCGCCGGCACTGCATGGATTCGCAATAGCCGAGCAGGTGGTCGAGCTTGGCCCGCTCCAGGCGCTTGCGCTCCTCGGCCGCCTCGCCCTGCTCGATCATCTGCTTGAGCAGCACCACATCGCCCAACCCATAGCACAGCCAGGCCTCGGAGGCCTCGCCGTCGCGCCCGGCGCGGCCGGTCTCCTGGTAATAGCCTTCCATCGACTTGGGCAGGTCCACGTGGGCGACGAAGCGCACGTCCGGCTTGTCGATGCCCATGCCGAAGGCGATCGTGGCGCACATGACGATGCCTTCCTCGCGCAGGAAGCGGCGCTGGTTGGCCGCGCGCACTTCCGCCGGCAGGCCGGCATGGTAGGGCAGGGCGTTGAAGCCCTGCGCGCACAGGTATTCGGCGGTTTCCTCGACCTTGCGCCGCGACATCGCGTACACGATCCCGGCCTCGTCGCGGTGGCGGCCGATGAAGTCCAGCAGCTGGCGCCGCGCGTTGTCCTTCTGCACGACGGTGTAGCGGATGTTGGGCCGGTCGAACGAGCTGACGAAATGCCGCGCCTGGGTCAGGTCCAGGCGCTCGGCGATCTCGCGCTGGGTCGGCGGGTCGGCGGTGGCGGTCAGGGCGATGCGCGGTATCTGCGGCCAGCGCTCGTGCAGCACCGTCAGCTGGCGGTACTCGGGGCGGAAGTCGTGGCCCCATTGCGAGACGCAGTGGGCCTCGTCGATGGCGAACAAGGCGATCCGGCTGCGCTCCAGCAGCGACAGGAAGCGGCCGGTGAGCAGGCGTTCCGGCGCCACGTAGAGCAGGTCGAGCTCGCCGGCCAGCAATTCGCGCTCCACCCGCTGCGCGCTTTCCGCATCCAGGGTGGAATTGAGGTACTCGGCACGCACGCCGACCTGGCGCAGCGCCTCGACCTGGTCCTGCATCAGCGCGATCAACGGCGAGACCACCACGCCGGTGCCCTCGCGCAGCAGCGCCGGCACCTGGTAGCACAGCGACTTGCCGCCGCCGGTCGGCATCAGGACCAGGGCATCGTTGCCGGCGGCGACGTGCTCGACGATGGCCTGCTGGGGCCCGCGGAAATCGTCGAAGCCGAAGACGCGGTGCAGCAGTTCGTGGGCGGGGGAAGGCATCCGTCTAGGATACCTTGGCGGTCAAGCCGGCCTGTCGCGTGTTTCCGTCAGGTTTTTGCCGTCCGCGCCCCTCCATCACCCGGGAAGGACCTGGAATCGCCAATGAGCCCCATCGATACCCTGCTGGCCGAGGCCGCCGTGCTGTTGTCGTCCGATACCGACGCGGCGGTGTGGCGGCGCCTGGACTGGCTGGATCGGCTCGAACTGCACCTGCCGCCGGGCGGAGCGCCGCGCGACAGCGCCACCGCCAGGCTGCGCGCCGCGGCGGAGGCGCAGAACCTCGCCCTCTACGCCACACTGCGCCAGGCCAATGCCGGCGGCGACCGCCAGCGCCTGCCCGCGCTGCTGGCCATCCATCCCGTCCACGGCGCCGCGCCCGCCGCCGCCGAGGGTTTCGATGCCCGCGACGAACTGCTGGCCGGCGTGCTGCAACTGCCCGCCCCCGGCGCGAGCGAGGTGGCGCTGGCGCCGGACATGGTCGCCTACCAGCCCACGCCGGTGCGGCACGTGCTGGATTTGCTGGCGCGCGCGGCCATGGGCCCGGATGACGTACTGGTGGACCTCGGCGCGGGCCTGGGCCAGGTGCCGTTGATGACCGCGCTGCTGTCGCCGGCGCGCGCCTGCGGCATCGAGATCGAGCCGGCCTATGTGGCCTCCGCCCGGCAGGCCGCCGCCGCCCTCGGCCTGGAACGCGCTTCCTTCCTCTGCCAGGATCTGCGCCAGGCCGACCTGGCCGCCGGCACCGTGTTCTACCTCTACACCCCGTTGCGCGGCACGCTGCTGACGGACTTGCTGGAACGCCTGCGCGCCGAGGCCGCGCGCAGGCCGATCCGCCTCTGCAGCTTCGGCCCCTGCACGCTGGCGTTGCGCCGGGCGCCGTGGCTGCGGGCGGTTGGCGAGGTGCAGCCGCAGCGGGTGGCCCTGTTCGAAGCGCGATCCTGAGCCCAAAAGCAGACGCCCGGCCAAGGCCGGGCGTCCGCGTCAATGCGCCAGCGCGGCTTACTGCAGCAGCGAGCGCAGCATCCAGGCGTACTTCTCATGGGTCTGCAGCCGCTGCGTCAGCAGGTCCACGCTCGGGTCGTCGCCCGCGTTGTCGGCCACGCCCAGCACCTTGCGCGCGGTCCGGCACACCGCCTCATTGCCGCTCACCAGCTGGCGCACCATCTCGCGCCAGTCGGCGCTGTCGGTCAGGCCCGGCTCCTCCGGGATCGAGGTCAGGTTGACGAATTCCCGGTACGAGCCCGGCGCGTTGTAGCCCAGCGCGCGGATGCGCTCGGCCACTTCGTCCAGCGCCGTCCACTGCTCGGTGTACTGGGTCTCGAACATCGTGTGCAGCGAGTTGAACATCGGCCCGGTCACGTTCCAGTGGAAGTTGTGGGTCTTCAGGTACAGCGTGTAGGCGTCCGCCAGGTAGCTCGACAAACCCTCGGCGATCTTCTTGCGATCGCTGTCCTTGATCCCGATATCGATGTTCGCGGCCGACGGCGCGGGGGTTTCCAGCTTGGCCTTGGTGGGCTTGGTGGGCTTCGGGGCGGTGTTCTTGTTCTTGGCCATGGGGCAGTTCTCCTTGAAACGAGCTTGAGTACGGATATGGCGTCACAATAGCCAGGCTAAAGCATCCGCGGTTATAGAATTTTCCACACTACGCGATCGATGAGTGCTATCGACAAGTCCCAGCCGTCCCACCCGCTGACCGACCGCCTGCGCGAGCGGCGCCGTGCCGTGGACGATGCCATGAGCCGCGACCGCGGCCGCCTGTTCGGCCTATGGTCGCGTTGGCAGGCCCGTCCCGGCAACCCGGAAGCGGAGCAGGCGTTCGAGCAGGCCCTGCGCGCCTCGGCCGCCGAGCGCCAGCGGCGCGAGCACGACCGGCCGGCGATCACCCTGGACGAGCAGCTGCCGATCGCGCGCGAGGCCGAGCGCATCGTCGCGCTGATCCGTGACAACCCGGTGGTGGTGATCGCCGGCGAGACCGGTTCGGGCAAGACCACCCAGCTGCCGAAGCTGTGCCTGGCCGCCGGCCGCGGCGCCGCCGGCCTGATCGGCTGCACCCAGCCACGCCGCATTGCCGCGCGCGCGGTGGCCAGCCGCGTGGCCGAGGAACTGCGCTCGCCGCTGGGCAGCGTGGTCGGCTACCAGGTGCGTTTCAGCGACCGGGTGGGCGAGGACACCCGCATCAAGTTCATGACCGACGGCATCCTGCTGGCGGAGATCGCCAGCGACCGCTGGCTGTCGGCCTACGACACGATCATCGTCGACGAGGCCCACGAACGCAGCCTCAACATCGACTTCCTGCTCGGCTACCTCAAGCAGCTGCTGCGCAAGCGCCCCGACCTGAAACTGATCGTCACCTCGGCCACCATCGACACCGAGCGCTTCTCGCGCCATTTCGACGATGCGCCGGTGATCAACGTCGAAGGCCGCACCTATCCAGTGGAGGTGCGTTATCGCCCGCTCGAAGGCGAGCCTGCGGGCGGCGGCGAAGACGAGGAAGGCGACAGCCGCGATGGCGAGCGCTCGGTCAACGAGGCGATCGTCGCGGCGGTGGACGAAATCACCCGTGCCGATCCGCGCGGCGACGTGCTGGTATTCCTGCCCGGAGAGCGCGAGATCCGCGACGCGCACCAGTCGCTGGAGCGGCGCAAGTACCGCGAAACCGAGGTGCTGCCGCTGTACGCGCGGCTGTCCAACCAGGACCAGGACCGGGTCTTCAACCCCGGCGGCAAGCGCCGCATCGTGCTGGCCACCAACGTGGCCGAGACCTCGCTGACGGTGCCGCGCATCCGCTATGTCATCGATCCGGGTTTTGCCCGGGTCAAGCGCTACAGCCCGCGGCAGAAGCTCGACCGCCTGCACATCGAGCCGATCTCGCAGGCCAGCGCCAACCAGCGCAAGGGCCGCTGCGGCCGCGTCGCCGAAGGCATCTGCGTGCGCCTGTACAGCGAGGCCGACTTCCTCGCCCGCGCCGAGTTCACCGATCCGGAGATCCGCCGTTCGAGCTTGTCGGGCGTGATCCTGCGCATGCTGCAATTGGGGCTGGGGCGCATTGAGGACTTCCCGTTCCTCGAAGCGCCCGACGAGCGCGCCGTCGCCGATGGCTGGCAACAGCTTGCCGAGCTCGGTGCGGTCGATGCTGAACGCCGCCTCACCACGGTCGGCAAGCAGATGGCGCGCCTGCCGGTGGACGTCAAGCTGGCGCGCATGTTGGTGGCCGCGCAGGCCGCCGGCTGCCTGCGGCCGATGCTGGTGATCGCCTCGTTCCTCGGCATCCAGGACCCGCGCGAGCGCCCGCCCGAAGCGCGCGGCGCCGCCGACAGCGCGCACGCGCAGTTCGCCGATGGCCGCTCCGAATTCGTCGGCGTGCTGCGCCTGTGGGAGGCCTATCGACAGGCCCACGAAGACCTCACCCAATCGAAACTGCGCGACTGGTGCGGCCGGCACTTCCTCGGCTTCCTGCGCATGCGCGAATGGCGCGAGCTGCATCGGCAGCTGCGCTTGCTGTGCGAGGAACTCGGCTGGAAGGAGGAAGGCGCCGACGCCTCCCTGGCGCCGTTGTTGGCGGGCAGCACCGCGCCGCCGGTGGCGCGTGACGATGCCGCCGCGGCCAAGGTCACCCGTGGCCAGCTGCACCGGGCCGCCCGCCTGGCCCGCGAAGGCAAGACCGAGCCGGCCGCCGCGCCGGCCACCCCAGCGGGCGCGCGCCTGCCGGCCACCGATGGCGGCGGCTTCAGCGAGCGTGCGCGCGCGGCCAGCTACCAGACGCTGCATCGCGCGTTGATCGCCGGCCTGCCGACGCAGATCGGCCACCGCACCGAGAAGGGCGATTACCAGGCGCCGCGGCAGCGCCGCTTCCTGCCGTTCCCGGGCTCGTCGCTGGCCAAGCGGCCGCCGCCGTGGATGCTGGCGGCAACGCTGCTGGACACGCAGAAGATCTGGGGCCTGACCAATGCCGCCGTCGAACCGGACTGGGTCATCGCCGAGCTGCCGCACCTGCTGCTGCGCAAGCATTTCGACCCGCACTGGTCGCGCGCGCAGGGGCAGGTGCTGGCCTCAGAGCAGATCAGCCTGTTCGGCCTGGTATTGGCGCCAAAGAAGCCGGTGCACTACGGCCGCATCAACCCGGGCGAAGCGCATGACATCTTCGTCCGCCAGGGCCTGGTGACCGGCGAAATCAATACCCGCGCCAGTTTCGTCGCCGACAACCTGCACGTGCTGGAGCAGGCGCGCGAGGAAGAGGCCAAGCTGCGCCGCGCCGGCATCGTTGCCGACGAAGGCTGGCAGGCGCGCTGGTACCTGGACCGCATCCCCGCCGACATCCACTCGGCCCATGGCCTGGACATCTGGTGGAAGGCGCTGCCGGCGGACAAGCGCCGCCAGTTGCATTGGTCGCTGGTCGACCTGTTGCCGGGCGAAGGCAGCGAAGAGGACCGCTATCCGAAGTACTTTGCGCTGGGCGATGCGCGGCTGGCGCTGCACTACAAGTTCGAGCCCGGTGCCGTAGACGATGGCGTGACGCTGGAAGTGCCCCTGCACCTGCTCAATGCGCTGGATCCGGCGCGGCTGTCGTGGCTGGCGCCGGGCTTCGTCGCCGAGAAGGCCGCCGCGCTGATCCGCAGCCTGCCCAAGGCGCAGCGGCGCAACTACGTGCCGGCGCCGGATTTCGGCCGCGCCTTCTCCGAGGCCTTCGCCCAGCCTTCGGCCGACGACGTGCGCGGCGAGCTGGCGCGCTTCCTCGGCAAGGCCACCGGGGTGGCGGTGGCGGCCCTGGATTTCGACGAACCCGCGCTGGAGCCGCACCTGCGCATGAACCTGCGCCTGCGCGACGAACACGGCCAGGTGCTGGCCGAATCGCGCGACCTCGAAGCGCTGCGCGCGCGCTTTGGCCACCGCGCCGGCGACGCCTTCGCCGCGCGTGCCGGGCGCGCCCTGGCCGCCGAGGGCCTGCGCGATTTTCCCGCCACGCCGATCCCGCGCCAGGTGCCCGGCGAAGCCGGCGTGCCGGCCTATCCGGCGTTGGTCGACCAGGGCGACAGCGCGGCGCTGCGCATCTTCGCCGGCCGTGCCGAGGCCGAGGCCGCGCATCCGCAGGGCGTGCGCCGGTTGCTGGAGATCGCCCTGGCCGACAAGGTCAAGCAGGCGCGCAAGCAGCTGCCGGTCTCGCCGAAGACCGGCCTGCTGTATGCGGCCATCGAATCGCAGGAACGCCTGCGCGGCGACCTCGTCGATGCGGCGATGAATGCCTTGCTCGATCACGCACTGGCCAACATCCGCGATGCCGGGGCGTTCGCGCACCGCCGCGACGAAGTCGGCAAGCAGCTGTTCGGCGAGGCGATGCAGCGGCTGAAGCTGGCCGAGGAGATTCTTTCCGGCGTGGCCGCGCTCAAGCCCGAGCTGGAAGCCCCGCTGATGGGCTGGGCGCGCGGCAACCTGGACGACCTGATCGCGCAGCTCGCCGCGCTGGTGCATCCGGGTTTCCTGCGGGAAACGCCGGCCGAAGCGCTGGCGCAGTTTCCGCGCTATCTCAAGGCGATGCGGCTGCGCGCCGAGCGCGCCAAGCGCGACCCTTCGCGCGACCAGGCGCGCATGCTGGAGCTCAAGCCGTTCCTCGATGCGTTGGCGGACGCAGAAGCGCTGGGACGGCGCGGGCGGCCGGAATGGCAGGCGTTGCGCTGGGACCTGGAAGAGTTGCGGGTGTCGTTGTTCGCGCAGGAACTGGGGGCGCGCAGTGGCATCTCGGCGAAGAAGCTGGCGCAGCGGGTGGCGGCGCTGCGCGGGTGAGTTTCATGGGCTTCTGACGGGCTACGGTCGGGGCTGAAGCCCCTCCTACAGGGGCTGCGGCAGCCTCTGTAGGAGGGGCTTCAGCCCCGACCGCTTTACCGATGCACCGTCCGAACCGGGCCTTCATTCCGCATCCTCCACCCGCTCGCCCATCAACTCGCGCTGGCGCTTGTCCAGTTCCTCGGCATAGCGCTTGCGCACGAAGCTTTCCGAGAGCACGCCCAATACCCGGCCCTGGGCGTCGACCACGGCCATCTCATCGCTCTGGGTCTGGTCGAAACGCTGCATCACCGCCACCACGTCGGCATCGGCGGGCAGGGCGACCTCGCGGTTGCCGGCGAAGTCGGCCACGGCCGCCTCCGGCTTGACGCCATCGGCATAGACGCTGGCCACGGTGACGATGCCCGCATAACGGCCGCTGCCATCCAGCAGCACCACGCGCGTGCCCGAGCCGAGCGGAAAGCGATGGCGGAACTCGGCCACCGTGGTCGCCGCATCCATCGTCGCCGGGTCGCGGCGCATCATCCGCCCGGCGCTGAGGTGGTGGATCCAGCCCACGTCGCGCGCGCTTTTCACGCTTTCGCCGCGCAGGTGCAGGCGCCAGGTGGAGAACGAGTAGCCGAACACCTGCCGCACCACCGTGCTGGCCACCAGCACCGCCGCCATCACCGCGCTGGCCAGGACGAAATCGTGCGTGCCTTCGAGCACCAGCATGGCCATCGTCATCGGTGCGCCGACCACGGCCGCGGCCAGCGCCGCCATGCCGGCCAGCGCGGCCGAGGTGGGGTCGACCAGCGCATCGCCCACGCCCAGGTTGATCAGCCCCGCATACAACGCCCCGACCAGCGAGCCCATGAACAGCGAGGCGAAGAACAGGCCGCCCCGGAAGCCGAAGCCCAGCGAGATGCCCGAAGCCAGGCACTTGAGCAGCAGCAGCGTGCCCAGCCATAGCAGCGGCGTATGCCCGGTGAGGTCGATATGCAGGGCGCCGTGGCCGGACGACAAAGTCTGCGGCGTCACCAGTGCCAGCGGAATCAGCAGCAGCCCGCCGAATAGCGGCCGCGCCCACGGCGGCAGCGGGCTGCGGTTGACGCCTTGTTCGATCGTGGTCACCAGCCGCATCACCGCCACGCCGATCAGTGCGCAGACCAGGCCAAGCACGGCGAACAGCACGTAGTCGCGCGGATGCAGCGTGGCCACCGTGGCCGCCGGCAGCAGGTACGGGGTCAGGCCCGCGGCCTGGGCGATGAAGCTGCCGGCCAGCGCGGCCACGGCCACCGCGGCCAGTGCCGAAGGCGTGTAGGCGCCAATCACGATCTCGAAGGCATAGAACGCGCCCGCCAACGGAGCGCCGAACGCGGCCGCGATGGCGCCGGCAGCGCCCGCGCCGACCAGGGTGCGGATGTCGGCACGGCGCAGGCGCAGCAGCTTGCCCAGTTGCGAGCCACTGCCGGCGCCCATCTGCGTATACGCCGCCTCCAGCCCCACCGACGCGCCGAAACCGTTGGACAGCAGCGTCTGCAGCGACACCACCAGGTTGTCGCGCATCGACATGCGCCCGCCATGCAGCGCGTTGGCTTCCACCGCGTCGAGCAGCTGCCGCTGCCGTGCGCGGGCGGCGCGGCCGATCAGCCCGACGAGCAGCCCGCCCAGCGGCAATACCCACAGCGCCGCCAGGCCGACGTGGGCCTGCGCGCTCAAGCGCTGGTTCTCGTCGAACCCGAACAGCCAGGCCTGCAGCGAATGCGCCAGGCCGGCCTGCAGCAAGGTCAGCAGGCCGGCGATCAGGCCGGCCAGCAGCGCCAGGCCGATGAAGCCGCCTTCGCTGCGGCGGAAGAACCGCCGCAATGCCGGCAGGACGCCCGTCTCCCTGGGCGCGCCGTTGGCCTGGGGTACCGCCATCGGCTTACTTCACCCGGCGTACTTTCGGCGTGGCATTGGTGCCCTCGACCTGCAGGTACCACACCCCGGCGATACCCGGCTTGATGGTCACCTTCGGGGCCTGCTTGCGCGTGCTCAGCGACGTGGATTCGGTCTGTTCCCATTCCTGGCCATTGGCCAGGACGAAGCGGCGGCCCTTGCCGAAGCCGGTGAACTCGCCGGCGATCGTGCTTTCGATCGCTTCCTTGCTGCCGAAATCGAAGAAGCCGCGGTTCTTGCGGATCACTTCCTGGCGGCCTTCCTCGCGCGCCTGCGCCAAGGCGGCACCGCTGGCCGCGGCGGTGCCGGTCTGCGCGGCGGCTTGCTGCGCCACCTGCTCGACCTTGCCGTGCAGCCAGTCGTTGAGGGCCGCCAGTTCCGACGGCGTCAGCTTGTCCAGGCCGGCAGCCTTGAACTGCGCCGCGGTCATCTCCTGCTGCAGGTTGCCGCTGACGGCGCGCTGCGCCAGCGCGGCACCGGCCGGCAGGCAGAGGGAGATGGCGGCGGCGAGGGCCAGACCAAGACCAGTGGAGAGCGGGCGGGACGTGCGCATTGGATTGGTTCCAGGCCGGGGATGCGCGATAGTGTAGACGCAACCTGTTCGCCTCATCCGCCGTGCATCGCCCGCCCCCCGCCACCCTCGAAGACCTCTTGCAGCGCCGCTCCGCGGGCGTCCTCTCGGCGCCGGTGCGCGAAGCGCTCGCGCAGGCCTGGTCGCGCCTGCCGGCGCCCGCCGCGGCACGGGCCACCTGGCCGGTGCTGGCCGAAACCCTCGACCTGCTCGCCTTGCTCTCGGCCGACGAAGCCGCCGTGGTGGCCGCGCTGCTGTTCGATCTGCCGGCCTTGCGCGCGGAATTCCTGCGTGCGGACGCGGCGGTGCCCATCGATGCCGCGCGCCGCCAGGCCGTGGCCGGCCTGCTGGAAGGCCAGGACGCCGCCGACCAGGTCTGGGCCCTGCATGCCGGTCGCGAAGCCGGCCGCAACAGCGAAGGCCTGCGCCGCTTGCTGCTGGCGATCATCCACGACCTGCGCGTGGTGCCGATCCTGCTGTCGCGCCAGCTCGCGCGCATGCGCGCGGCCAGCCGCCTGCCCGAGTCCGAGCGGCGCGCGCTGGCCCAGCTCACCCGCGACATCCACGCGCCGCTGGCCAACCGGCTCGGCATCTGGCAGCTGAAGTGGGAGCTGGAGGACCTGGCCTTCCGCTACCTCGAACCCGATACCTACCGGCGCATCGCCCGCGAGGTCGACGAAACCCGGGTCGAGCGCGAGCGCTTCATCGAGTCGGTCAAGCGCACGCTCACCCACGCACTGGCCGAACAGGGCCTGCACGCCGAGGTCAGCGGCCGGCCGAAGCACATCTACAGCATCTGGCGGAAGATGCAGAAAAAGCAGCTGGCCTTCGACCAGCTCTACGACGTGCGCGCGCTGCGGGTGATGGTCGACGACGTCGCCGCCTGCTACGCCGCGCTCGGCGTGGTTCACGCATTGTGGGCACCGGTGCCCAGCGAGTTCGACGACTACATCGCCCGGCCCAAGGCCAACGACTACCGCTCGCTGCACACCGCCGTGGTCGGCCCGGAAGGGCGCACGGTGGAAGTGCAGATCCGCACCCACGAGATGCACGCCCAGGCCGAACTGGGCGTGGCCGCGCACTGGAAGTACAAGGAAGGCGGCAAGGGCGCGGAGAAATCCTTCGACCGCAAGATCACCTGGATGCGCCAGTTGCTGGAGCAGTCGCAGGAGGGCGAGCCGGGCGAACTGGCCGGCGCGCTCGACGCCGAACTGGTCGAAGACCGCGTCTACGCGCTGACCCCCAAGGGCGAAGTCATCGACCTGCCGCAAGGCGCCACGCCGCTGGATTTCGCCTACCACGTGCACACCATGGTCGGGCACCGCTGCCGCGGCGCCAAGGTCAACGGCCGCATCGTGCCGCTGACCTACAAGCTGCGCAGCGGCGACCGCGTGGACATCATGACCGCCAAGGAAGCCGACCCGCGCCGCGACTGGCTGTTGCCGGCCAACGGCTTCCTCGCCAGCGGCCGCTCGCGCGACAAGGTGCGCGCGTGGTTCCACAAGCTCGACCGCACGCGCAACGTACAGGCCGGGCGCGACCTGCTGGATCGCGAGCTCAAGCGCCTGGGCCTGCAGCACGCCGACTTGATGATCGCGGCCAAGCGCTTCCATGCCGACAGCATCGACGATCTGCATATCCAGGTCGCCCTCGGCGACACCGGCCCGAGCCAGGTCAGCCGCGCGCTGCTGGAAGCCGAACGCGCCCAGCAACAACCGCCACCGCCGCCGCGGCCCACCGCGCGGCGCACGGGACTGGGCAAGTCCAAGTTCACCGTGCAGGGCGTGGGCAACCTGCTGGTGCAGCTGGCGCGCTGCTGCCAGCCAGTGGCGGGCGAACCGATCATCGGCTACCTCACCCAGACCCGCGGCGTCACCGTGCACCGCGCCGACTGCCAGGCCCTGGCGCGGCTGGCGGCGGCCAACCCGCAGCGCGTGCTGCCGGTGGAATGGGGCGAAGCCGGCGGCGGCTACGAAGTGAGCGTGGTGGTGCGCGCGATCGACAGCCGCTACCTGCTCAAGGACGTGACCAACCTGATCGCGCAGGAAGACGCGCACGTGTTGGAGATCAACAGCGACAACGTGCGCGATAGCGGGCAGGCGCAGCTGCGGTTGCGGTTGAAGGTGAGTGATTACGGACAGTTGGCGACGTTGTTGGGGAAGTTGGATGGGTTGCCGGGGGTGCATGAGGTTCGGCGGTTGGGGTGATTGTTTCTTGGCCTCCGGGTTTGGTTCGCATGGGGTGGGTTGGGGGTGTTATTGAGGAGTTGCGCGGGTGTGGGCGGTGGGGTGTGGCGGCTTGCGGTCGGGGCCCCGTCCCGACGGGGAGGGGCTTTGCGGTGTCGACAGACGTCCATGTGCTGACGCCACCGCCGTGGGCC
>Ga0160446_100388_pt1 | contig 22109 bp, 23 predicted proteins | sample HID1973I_E1MG_FD_108200 | JGI IMG/M metagenome (GOLD analysis project Ga0160446, IMG submission 108200) | Enriched mosquito-associated microbial communities from UW Madison campus, WI, USA - HID1973I_E1 MG | ecosystem: Host-associated > Arthropoda: Insects > Digestive system > Unclassified ... | reverse complement strand
GGATGGAACAGCGCGCCCTTGAGATCTTCGGTGCGGACCAGTGGCCAGCGTTCCTTAATCTGCGCGGGCGTCAGGAATTCATGCTCGACCCCCACGGTTTCGGCGGTCGCGGAATACAGCATGTATTCGTCCATCCGAGCGTCGGTTTGCGCCATGCGCAGGTTTCCGCAGCGGGTAAAGCCCGCGTTCAAACCCGTCTCGGCCTCCAGTCCGGCGTAAAGCCTGACCGAATAGTCATGGATGTGGCTGGTCGCGTAACCCATGTTGAACAACGGCAAAAGACCGGCGGCATGCCATGTGGACCCGGCCGTCAGCTCGTCGCGCTCGACCAGCAGGGTGTCCCAGCCGGCACGCGCCAGATGCAGCGCGATGCCGCAACCGACGGCCCCGCCTCCGACCACAAGGGCCTTCACATGGGTTTTCATGGCAAGCGACTCCTATATGCGCGAGCTGTCTCAGGGCGAGTTGTGGCAGAGCGTCAGTCGGCAAGCAGGTCGCCCGCGACATTTTCATGTCGAAAAACGACATGACGCATTTAGCCGATGAAAGCGACGCATCGGGTGCGGCGCCGCAAAGGGTCACAGCATCGAGGGGACGACCAGATCCGGCGGCCGATGGCCGTCCGCATAGGTCTTGATGTTGATGAGAACCTTTTCCCCCATCTCGATCCTGCCCTCGATCGTTGCCGAGCCCATATGCGGCAGCAGGACCACGTTGGGCAGCTCGCGCAGGCGGGGATTGATCTCGTGCCCGTGTTCAAAGACATCAAGGCCCGCGCCCGCGATCTCGCCTGCGCGCAGCATCCGGGTCAGGGCATTCTCGTCGATCACCTCGCCGCGCGAGGTGTTCACCACCACCGCAGTCGGCTTCATCAGCTTCAGGCGGCGCGCGTTCAGCAGGTGAAAGGTCGAGGGCGTATGCGGTGCGTTCACGCTGACGATGTCCATCCGCGCCAGCATCTGGTCCAGGCTTTCCCACCAGGTCGCCTCCAGCCCGGCCTCGACGTCGGGGCGCAAGCGGCGGCGGTTGTGATAGTGGATCTGCATCCCAAAAGCCCGGGCGCGGCGCGCGACCGCCTGCCCGATCCGGCCCATGCCCAGTATGCCAAGGCGCCGTCCCCCCAGACGGCCCCCAAGGTGCGAGGTCGGCGACCACCCCTGCCAGCGCCCGGCCTGCATCTCGGCCATGCCCTCTGGCAGGCGGCGCGTCACCGCAAGCATCAAGGCCAACGTCATGTCGGCCGTGTCCTCGGTCACGACGCCCGGCGTGTTCGAGACCAGGATGCCGCGCTGACGGGCCGACTGCACGTCAATGTGATCAAAGCCCGCGCCATAGTTCGCGATCAGCTTCAGCCGCTCACCAGCCTGGGCCAGCATGCTTGCATCGATCCTGTCGGTGACGGTCGGCACAAGCACGTCGCTGTCCTGCATGGCCGCAACCAGCGCTTCACGCGACATCCTCAGATCGTCGCTGCGCAGGACCACGTCGAACAGTTCCGACATCCGCGTCTCGACCGCCTCGGGCAGTCGCCGCGTTACCGTCACCCTCAGCCTGCCGCGTTGCATTTCCACTGCTGGCATGACGCTCCCTCCCCCCGTGTTGGCCGACCTCTCTTCCAAAAGTGGGCGGCCTTTGGCAAAGTGCCTGCGATGCGGGGCGGGCACAAGACCCCGGAAAAGCGGGACGGGCAGATGCGACTTGATGGGCTTAGGCTGTGTGCGGCGGCATTGGCCGCTGGAATGTTGATGGGCGGCGCAGCCTTGGCCCAATCCACCGATCCGGGCGAGAACCTGGATGCCAAGGAACTTCCCTCGGTCTCGGCGGATGCCGAGATCAGCCGGAACCCGGATGGAGAGACGGATCCCGGTCGCGGCCCCGTTACCAACCTGCCCCTGCCGCGCTATGTCAGCCTGAAGGGCAGCGAAGGTAATGCGCGGCGCGGACCCAGCCTGTCGCACCGGATCGATTGGGTCTTCCGCCATGCCGGGATGCCATTGCGCGTCGTCGCAGAATTCGGCCATTGGCGCCGGGTCGAGGATCAGGACGGCGCCGGGGGCTGGGTGCATTATTCGCTGCTGTCTGGCGTGCGCACCGCGATCGTGCGCAAGGACATGCTGGAGCTGCTCGCAAAGCCAGACGAACACAGCAATGTTGTCGCCCGCGCCGAGGCTGGCGCCATCGTCCGCCTGCATGAATGCAACATGGACTGGTGCCGCGTGTCAGGCGGAGGCGAAAAAGGCTGGGTGCCGAAATCCACGATCTGGGGCGTCGACCGCGACGAGATCAGGGAATAGCTGAAGGGTTTCGGGCCGCCCCGACGGGCGACCCGCTTCTGTGCGGGCCTGATCCAGCGTTACATGGCCTGTCCAACCAGCGAGCTGCTGCTGGCGGATGCCTTCATGCACTGGAAATAGGTCAGCGTGATCGAGTTCTCTTCGATCCTCAGCGTTCCATCCGGGCTCCGCTGCAGGTTGACGACCCGGTTCCCGGCGGCGGGCGAGCCTTCACAGGCCAGCGTCACGCGGGTTTGGTTGACCTGCTGCTCGGATGAGACAACCGTGCAGGTCGCGCTGGGGAAGATGAACTTGTTGCCGTCGATCACCAGGCTCTTGTCGCTGGTGGTGTCGCCGCAGTTCGAACGAAGCAGGTTGTAGGTGCCGTTCAGCGCGCTTGACTGCGCCATCGGGCCAGGGGTGTCCTGGGGCGTTACGGGGCCAGCCTGATCGCAGGCTGCGACCCCTGCCAGCACGACAACGGCGGCAAGGGCATAAAGTCTCTTCACAGTCATGTCCGGTTCTCCCGTTGAATCAGGAAGCAACGTCCAGAAGGTCGCGTCCTTTCAACAAAGCGTGAACCCCCGGTTTTCGTTCCCTGAATTTCAACCAAAGTTCGTCAGCGGGTGCAGAATCTCCCTTGGACAGGATCCACTGCTCCAGTTTCGCGGCGATTTCGGGGTCAAAGGCGTCGCCTTTTTCCATGAAAGCCTCGAACGCGTCGGCATCCATGACCTCGGACCACATATAGCTGTAATAGCCTGACGAGTATCCGTCGCCCGAGAAGACATGGGCGAAATGGGGCGTCGCGTGGCGCATCGGGATTGCAGACGGGGCCCCCAAACCGGCCAGGATCTCGGCCTGGCGCGCCATCGGATCTGTGGGTGGCTCGCCCCGGTGAAAGGCCAGGTCCACCAGCGCGCTTTCCAGGTATTCGACCGTGGCAAAGCCCTGATCGGCATTCCGCGCCGACAGGATGCGTTCGCGCAGCGCGGCGGGCATCGGCGCGCCGGTGATCGCGTGGCGGGCGTGGCGATCCAGCACCTCGGGCTGCTCCAGCCAATGTTCGAAAAGCTGGCTCGGCAGTTCCACGAAGTCGCGCGCCACCGACGTCCCCGAGATCGAGGGCCAGGACACGTCCGACAGGATATGGTGCAGCGCATGGCCGAATTCGTGGAACAGCGTATGCGCGTCATCCCAGCTGAGATAGGCGGGCGCACCCTTTTCCTCGGGCGGGGTGAAATTGCACACGTTGACAACGATGGGGCGTTCGCCCCCGCCGATCGCATGCTGCTGCTGCAGGGACGAACACCATGCCCCCGACCGCTTGCCGGGGCGCGCGAAGTAATCACCCAGGAAGACCGCCATGCGCTTGCCGTCGCGGGTGATTTCCCACGCCCGGGCATCCGGCGACCAAAGCGGGGCCTGAACCTCTCGCGCCTCCAACCGGAACAGGCGATGCGCGGTTTCAAAGACCGCGCCGATCATCGCATCCAGTGTCAGGTAAGGTTTGATCTCGGCCTCATCCAGGTCGTGTTCGGCCTTGCGGCGCCGTTCGGCGTAATAGCGCCAGTCCCAGGGTTCCAGTGCCCCATTGATGCCATCCTCGTTCAGCATCCGGCCCAGCTTGTCGGCATCGGCCTCGGCCCGAAGACGGGCAGCGGACCAGACTTGGGACAGCAGTGCCTCGACCGTTTCGGCGTTCCCGGCCATCTCGGGCTCCAGCTTGTAGCTGGCGAAATCCTGATAGCCGAGCAGGCGGGCGCGTTCATGGCGCAGTTTCAGGATTTCTGCGGCAATCGGGCGGTTGTCCGTGCTGGCCCCGCCTGCCCCGCTGCCATCGCCGCGCGCCGTCCAGGCCCGCCAGGCGGTTTCGCGCAGCGCGCGGTCCTGCGCATATTCCAGGAAGGGCACAATAAGCGACCGGCTGAGCGTGACGATCTGGCCCTCAAGCCCGCGTTCCCGCGCTGCCGCGCGCATCGACCTGACCAGCCAATCGGGCAGTCCCGCCAGCCCGGAATCGGGGATGGTCAGCGTGAAGTCGCGTTCATCGGTCAGCACGTTCTGCGCAAAATCGGTGGAAAGGACCGCCAGCCTTTCGCGGATCGCCGCCATGCGGGCGCGGGCATCCCCGGTCAGCCCTGCCCCGGCGCGACGCAGGCCGCGCAGGGTCAGTTCGGTCAGGCGCCGATCCTCGGGCGAAAGCTCGTCCCGGTCCTGCATGATCGCCTCGACCCGGTCGAACAGGCGCGGGTCCATGCTGACCTTGCTGCCATGCGCAGCCAGCCGGGGCGCGATCTGGCGCTGCAACTCTTCCCGAGCGGGATTTGAATCGACGCCCGCCAGGTTGAAGAAGATGGCACAAAGCCGGTTCAGCGGCTCTTCGGCCGTTTCAAGGGCCGCGACGGTGTTCTGGAAGCTGGGAGGGGCGGCATTGGCCGCGATCGATTCGACCGCCTCGCCAGCCAGCCGCAGGCAATCGTCGAAGGCCGGAGCAAAGTCCTCGTCCCGGATCAGGTCGAAACGCGGCAGGCCAAGCGGGCCGGTCCAGTGGGTCAGTTCGGGATTCATGCGCGCCTCCATTGCGGTCGGCGCGAGTCTTTCACCCTTGGGGGAAATGTCCAGAGCCGCAGACTGGGCAATCGGCGCGCCGCGCCAGCTTCACGACGCGGTTCTCGCCCCAAAGGCCATCGAAGATCATCATCCGCCCGCGCAGCGGCTGGCCGGCACCGGCTATGATCTTGATCGCCTCCAGCGCCATCATGCTGCCAATGACGCCCGGCAATGGACCGACGACGCCCGCCTCGGCGCAGGCGGGGGCAAGTCCGGGGGCAGGCGCCTGCGGAAAGATGCAGGCCATGCAGGGCGCGTCCCGCTTTGGATCCCAGACGGTGACCTGCCCCTCCCATTGCGCGATCGCGCCTGCGATCAGGGGCACGCCTGCCGCGACGCAGGCCCCGTTGATCGCCTGGCGCGCGGCAAAGCTGTCCGTGCCATCGATCACCAGGTCATGGTCCGAGATCAGCCCGGCATCGGCCTGGGAAATGCGGCGTTCCAGCGCGGTGACGGTGACATGCGGGTTCAGCGCCAGCATGGCGTCGTGCGCGGCCCCGGCCTTGGGCCGCCCGTCATCGCTGGCGCGAAAGATCACCTGGCGTTGCAGGTTCGAGATGCTGACCCGGTCGTCATCGGCGACCGTGATCCGCCCGACTCCGGCCGCGGCCAGATACAGGCAGACCGGGGCGCCAAGCCCGCCTGCGCCCACGATCAGGACGCGCGCGCGCCGAAGTGCCGCCTGCCCCGGACCACCTAGTTCCCGCAGCACGATATGGCGCGCATAGCGGTCAAGTTCGGCATCGGACAGCGGACCCGAGGGGCTGACGGAGGAAGGCTCGGAATTCGGCTCGGACACGCGATTCGCCTTTCTGTGCAGATGCCGCAGCACCGCACGATAGCCGACGACCAGCAGAACGACACCACCGCCCAGCAGCCAAAAGCGCGCGTCGCCTCCGGCCATGCGGGCAAAAGCCGAACCGGGTGCAAGCGCCAGGACCGCCACGACCGCCCCCCAAAGCAGCGCGACGACGACGCTGCTGCGTCCGCGCGGCCAGCCAAAAGCGGCCCCCGCGACAAGCACGGCAGCCATCAGCAACAGGATGAGCATGGAATCAGGCCCGGCCGGTCGAGCCGAAACCGCCCGCGCCGCGCGCGGTATCTTCCAGCACCTCGGCGGTCACATAACGTGCGCGCGTCACCGGGGCGACGACCGCCTGCGCGATCCGCTCTCCATGCTGGATCGCATAGGGCTGCTGGCCAAGATTGATCATGATGACACCCAGGGGACCGCGATAGTCGCTGTCGATGGTGCCGGGTGTGTTGGGCAGCGTGACCCCGTGCTTCAACGCAAGACTGGATCGCGGGCGCACCTGCATCTCATAGCCTTCGGGGATCTGGACGCGCAGGCCGGTCGGAACCAGCCGGATCTGGCCGGGCTGAAGCACAAGCTCTGCCCCGCCCAGATCGGCGCGCAGGTCAGCCCCTGCCGAACCAGAGGTCTGGTATTCGGGCAATGGCAGCGCCTGATCGGCGCCCGGTTCACGCAGAACCAGAATCGTCACATCCGCTGCCATCGTCCTGCCTTATTTGGGGGCGATCATCATCACCATCTGACGCCCTTCAAGCTTGGGCATCGACTCGATCTTTCCCGCCTCGCCGACATCGCCGGCCACGCGGTTCAGAAGCTCAAGCCCAAGCTGCTGGTGCGCCATTTCGCGCCCGCGGAAGCGCAGGGTCACCTTGACCTTGTCGCCCTCGTCCAGGAACTTCATGACCGAACGCATCTTGACGTCGTAATCGTGGGTATCGGTTCCGGGGCGGAACTTGATCTCCTTGATTTCGATGATCTTCTGCTTCTTGCGCGCCTCGGCCTCGCGTTTTTGCTGTTCGTATTTGAACTTGCCGAGATCCATGATCTTGCAGACCGGGGGCACGGCATTGGGCGAAATCTCGACCAGGTCCAGCCCGGCTTCCTGTGCCAGCTCCAGACCGCGCGCAGGTGTGACGACGCCGATGTTTTCACCTTCCGCGCCGATCAGGCGGATTTCGGCGACTCGGATTCGTTCGTTGACGCGGGGGCCGGTGTCACGGGTGGGCGGAGCGTTATGCGGTCTGCGGGCTATGGCTGTCTTCCTTATATCGCCGGAGCTTTGCGCGGTTAAATAGCCCTGCAAAACGCGTATTTCAACCGGATTCGCGCAGGAATTCGGCTGTTTCGGCGGCGACGGGCCTGCTTCTGGCCCGAGGGCTCGACCCGACTTTACCACAGACGGACGGACATGCCATAGAGGCTCCGATGGGAACATCCTGACGGAGAACGCCATGTGGTTCCTTGCCGGTCCGGCAATGACGAAACCCGCTGCGCCAGACCACCGGTCCCCGAGCGCTGACCCGACCCAACCCGAATTGCGGGGTGTCGGGCAATGACACACCAGACCTTGGCCGACTTCCTCAAGGACGCGCCCGACCGGCTTCAGAAGGGGCCGATCGCGATTCTTTTGATCGAGGATGCGATCGCCGTCGGACACACCCTGGCGCATCACCTGAAATGCGGCTTCCGGCTGATCCTTGCGCTTTCCGCCGACCCCCTGCCCCCCCATGTCCTGCCCGAAGAGGCAGAGGGGCGCATCGTCAACCTGAAATTCGACACGCGCGGCCAGGATGCCCATGTCCGGGCGGTCAACGCGGTCCTGGACGTCGCGCCACCGGACATATGGATGTATTACGGCTACAACGCCGAGTTCCTGTTCTATCCGTTCTCGGAAAGCCGCACCGTGGGCGAGATGCTGGCCTTCCATACCGAAGAGCGGCGACGGGCGATGCTAAGCTATGTCGTCGATCTTTACGCCCCGGACCTGCACCGCTTCCCCGATGCCGTCAGCATCAACGAGGCGATGTTCGACCGTTCGGGCTATTTCGCGCTGGGTCGCGCCGATCGCGATGGCAAGCAGCTGGATCGCCAGCTGGATTTTCATGGCGGCCTGCGCTGGCGGTTCGAGGAACACATTCCCGCCGACCGTCGCCGGATCGACCGGATTTCACTATTCCGCAGCCAGCCAGGCCTGCGGCTTCTGTCCGACCACCGCTTCAACGTTGCGGAATACAACACCTATTCCTGCCCTTGGCACCACAATCTGACGGCTGCGGTCGCGTCGTTCCGCGTGGCCAAGGCCCTGGCGCGCAACCCCGGATCTCGTCAGCAGATCGAGACATTCGCCTGGCGCAACTCGCAACCTTTCCGCTGGCAGTCGCAGCAGTTGATGGACTTCGGCCTGATGGAGCCGGGGCAATGGTTCTGACCCAACCGCGACACGGCATCGCGTCCCGAGACGCTGCCTGTGGGCCTGCGGCCCTTGCACCTTTGCGGGCGTGAATGATAGACCCGGCCAAGGTTTCGCGCCGGGTTCCCCGATGCGGCTGCCGTTTGACGCCATGTCGGATCGAGGGAGAATAGACGCGCATGACGATGACCCGGACAAGCTTTGACAAGGAAGATCTGCTGGCCTGCGCCCGCGGAGAGCTGTTCGGCCCCGGCAATGCGCAATTGCCCGAGCCGCCGATGCTGATGATGGACCGCATCACCGAGATCTCGGCCGATGGCGGAGCCCATGGCAAGGGCCATGTCGTGGCCGAATTCGACATTACCCCCGACCTGTGGTTCTTCGCCTGCCATTTCCCCGGCAATCCGATCATGCCCGGCTGCCTTGGCCTTGACGGGCTCTGGCAGCTGACCGGCTTCAACCTTGGCTGGCGCGGCTGGCAGGGCCGCGGCTATGCACTTGGCGTGGGCGAGGTCAAGCTGACCGGCATGGTCCGCCCGGATCGCAAGCTGCTGCGCTATCATGTAGACTTCACCAAGGCGGTGCAGACCCGTCGCCTGACCATGGGCGTCGCCGACGGCCGCGTCGAGGCTGATGGCGAAGTCATCTACCAGGTCAAGGACATGAAAGTCGCGCTGTCGGAAAGCTGACTTCGAATTCAGGAGAACGCCCATGCGCCGCGTCGTCGTCACTGGTCTAGGCATCGTTTCCAGCATCGGAAACGACAAGAACGAGGTCCTTGCCGCGTTGAAGGCCGGAAAATCCGGCATCACCGCCAATGAGGACATGAAGGAATACGGTTTCCGCAGCCAAGTCGCCGGCGCGGTCAAACTGGACATCAAGGAACATGTCGACAAGCGCCTGCTGCGCTTCATGGGTCCCGGCGCGGCCTATGCCTATATCGCCATGCAGCAAGCCATCGCGGATGCGGGGCTTGAGGAAACGGATATCGTCAATCCGCGCACCGGCCTGATCGCCGGGTCCGGCGGGCCGTCGACCTCCAGCATGTTCGCGGCGCACCAGACGGTGCTGACATCGGGCGCGCCCAAGCGCATCGGCCCCTTCGCGGTGCCGAAATGCATGAGCTCGACGATCTCGGCCAACCTGTCCACGGCCTATCGCATCAAGGGCGTGAACTATTCGATCACCTCGGCCTGCTCGACCTCGCTGCATTGCATCGGGAACGCGGCCGAGCAGATCGCGATGGGCCGGCAGGACATCATGTTCGCGGGCGGCGCCGAGGAACTGGACTGGACGCTCAGCTGCCTGTTCGACGCGATGGGCGCGATGTCCTCGAAATTCAACGACCAGCCGGAAAAGGCCTCGCGCGCCTTTGACGCGAACCGGGACGGCTTCGTCATCTCGGGCGGTGGCGGCATCCTCGTGCTTGAGGAACTGGAACACGCCAAGGCGCGCGGTGCCAAGATCTATGCCGAAGTGACCGGCTATGCCGCGACCTCTGACGGGCATGACATGGTGGCCCCTTCGGGCGAAGGCGGCGAACGCGCCATGCGCCTTGCGCTGGAAACGCTGCCGCAAGGACGCAAGGTCGGGTATATCAACGCACATGGCACCTCGACCCCGGTGGGCGACGTGGGCGAAGTCGAGGCCGTGCGCCGCGTCTTTGGCCTGGGCGCGACGCCCCCGATCTCGTCCACCAAGTCGATGACCGGCCACAGCCAGGGCGCGACCGGCGCACAAGAGGCGATCTATTGCCTTCTGATGCTGGAAAACGATTTCATCGCCCCCTCGATCAATGTCGAGACGCTGGACGCCGCAATTCACGAACGTGAAATCGCGACGAAGCTTGTCGAAAACGCCGGGCTTGATACGGTGATGACCAATTCCTTCGGCTTCGGCGGCACGAACGGTTCGATGCTGCTGTCCAAGTATATCGGATAATCGACCATGACAGACTTGATGAAGGGGAAGCGCGGCCTTGTGATGGGGGTCGCGAATGACCGCTCGATCGCGTGGGGCATCGCCAAGGCGCTGGCCGACCAGGGCGCGGAGCTGGCCTTTTCATACCAGGGCGACGCCTTCGGCAAGCGGGTCGAACCGCTGGCGCAATCGGTCGGATCGGATTTCCTGCTGGACGTGAACGTCCTTGACGACGCGTCGCTGGATGCGGCCTTCGATCAGATCGGGCAACGCTGGGGCAAGCTGGACTTCCTGGTCCATGCCATCGCCTTTTCCGACAAGAACGAGCTGACCGGTCGCTTCGTCGATACCTCGCGCGAGAACTTCAAGAACTCGCTGACCATCTCGTGCTATTCGCTGGTCGACGTGGCGCGCCGCGCGCGTCCGCTGATGACCGATGGTGGCTCGATCATCACCCTGACCTATGGCGGGTCGAACCGGGTGACGCCCTTCTACAACGTCATGGGCGTCGCCAAGGCGGCGCTGGAATCGGCGGTCCGTTACCTGGCCAACGACCTCGGCCCCGAAAACATCCGCGTCAACGCGATCAGCCCCGGCCCGATGAAGACGCTGGCTGGCGCGGCCATCGGTGGCGCGCGCAAGACCTATCGCCATACCGAGGCGAACGCCCCCCTGCGCGCCAATGCCACGCTGGAAGCGATCGGCGGCACCGCTGTCTGGCTGTGTTCGGACTGGGGTGCCTGCACCACGGGCGAAACCGTGCTGGTCGATGGCGGCTATCACATCCTTGGGATGCCGCAATCGGAAAACCTGTGATGGAACCCCGCCACTTCGTCGCGGGGGATGGCGCGCGCCTTGCCTTTCGCGACGAGGGCGAGGGGCTGCCGATTCTGGCTCTGTCCGGGCTGACGCGGACGGGGGGCGATTTCGACTATGTCGCGCCGCTGCTGGACGGGGTCAGGCTGATCCGCCCCGATTATCGCGGCCGGGGCGCGTCGGATTGGACGGGCGCCGACAGCTATACCGTCCAGCAAGAGGCGCGCGACGCGCTGGACCTGCTCAACCATCTTGAGATCGAGCAGGCGGCGATCCTGGGCACATCGCGCGGTGGGCTGATCGGCATGTATCTGGCCGCCACCTCGGGCAACCGGCTGCATGGGCTTTGCCTGAACGATGTCGGCCCAATGCTGGCGCGCGCAGGGCTTGAAAAGATCAAGGATTACGTCGGCCGCAATCCCGCCGCCCGCAGCCATGCCGAACTGGCCGCCAAGCTGCCCAAGCTGATGCCCGAATTTCGCAATGTGCCCGCCAGCCGCTGGCTGGCCGAGGCCCTGCGCCATTACCGCGAAACGCCCGAGGGTCTGAAGATCACCTATGATCCGGCGCTGCGCGACGCCACGCTTTCGGCCTTTGGCGGACCGGATATCGACCTGTGGCCACTGTTTGACACCATGCGGGATCTTCCGCTGGCACTGATCCGGGGTGGCAATTCCGACCTGCTGTCAGCCGAGGTCGCGGCCGAAATGCAGCGCCGCCGTCCCGACATGATCTTTGCCGAGGTTCCCGATCGCGGCCATATCCCCTTCCTGGACGAGCCGCCGGCGCTGCAGGCGATCCGCGAATGGCTTTTGCTGATCCGCCAGGGATCGCGCGTCTAGTTCGCGGTGGCCGCACCCACGGTCGCGCCCGCGACGGCACCGACCGGGCCGCCGACCACGGCGCCCCCGATGCCTCCGGTCGCGGCGCGTTCGGTCGGGTTATCCCCGCATCCCGCAAGGATCAGCATCGCGCCCCCGATCAGGGCTGCAGACAGGATCTTCATGGTGGTATCCTTTCCGTTTTCTGCTAGCGGCGGTTAGCCGCTTCCTGAAAAGGACGCGGAAAGGGCGGGTCGGGTTCCCTGCGGGCAGTCCGACCCTACAGCCCGGTCAGGGGCTGGCTGGTGACGACCTCCCACACGATTTCCTGCATTCGCCGCGCAAGTTCGGGCGAAGGCGCGCGCGCCGGGGTGCCGTCCGCGTGCATCAACTGGCGCGGCAAGCCGACCGGACTTTTGCCATAGATGACCGCGTAATGCGTCAGCGCGACAAGATAGAAGCCAAGGTCGTTCGGATGGATCGGATCAAGGCTGCCATCGGGCTGGCGACCGAACAGGTCCTCGCGGCTTTTCAGTTCGGCGATACCGCCCTTGGCCTCGGCCTCGGTCACCAGACGGGCCATGACCTGCCCCGCCGGGATCAGCCAGACCGGACGGCCCGCCGCGCGAGTTGCCGACCACAGAAGCTGGCTCCACAGCTGGTCCAGATCCTGCGGCAAGCGCGCCAGCCAGTCCGGTTTCGCGTCCAGCCGGGGCCATGTCTCATACAGGAAGACCTGCACGTCCGGGTTGTCGGCCACCGCCTCAGCCGCCCATTTGCCGGCATAGGTGATCGCGTCCTTGTAAAGGATCGCATCCTTCAGATCGACCATTTCGGTCATGACGAAGGCGGCGTAGTCGCGACTGGCCAGCGCCTTGTGGGCGTCGCGGTAACGGGGCGTGACATTTTCCTGCGCGAAGCCATTGATGGTCTCACCCGGTTCGAAATGCTCGCGAAGCGCCGTGCCCCAGCCCAGTTGCAGGGCATAATCATGCCCGGCAAGCTGCGCCAGCATCGCCGGCATGTCCCGTCCGACCAGGCTGTGGCCAAGGTGATAGACCGGGATCGGGCCGTCCGGCAGGATGCGCTTCTGTTCGTAAAGGGACAGGACATCCTGCCCGCTGTCATGGGCGGGCATGGCCTGCGGCATCATGCGCCATGATCCGAACGCGATCATCGCCAGCGCGGCGGCGATCAGTCCTGCGCGGGGCACCCAGCCGCCCCGCCAGCGAAAGGCCAGATAGAACGCGGCCAACACCGCAAGCGCAAGAATCAGGAAGGTCACGTAACGCACGTAAATTACTCGTTCAAAAGAAACACCGGGGCCATGTTACACCGCCCTGTCGCGCGCGGGCAGAAAAAAGGCCGCCCCCGCTGTCCGGGGACGGCCAATGTCGTTGCGATGGCGAACGATCAGCCCTTTGCCACCCGCTTGCGGTTCCAGCGGATCGAGGACCAGAGCGAGATGCCGATCAGCGTCGCGCCGCCAAGGCCGGTGATGACCTCGGGGATATGCATCAGCGGCTGGATGAACATGATGATCGACAGTGCGATGATCGCGTAGAACGCGCCATGCTCAAGGAAGCGGTATTCGGCCAGGGTGCCGCGCTCGACCAGCATGATGGTCATCGAGCGGACATACATCGCGCCGATGCCAAGGCCGATAGCGATGACGAACAGGTTGTGGGTCAGCGCGAACGCACCGATCACGCCGTCGAAGCTGAACGAAGCATCCAGAACCTCAAGATACAGGAACGCGCCCAGACCACCCTTGGCGCCCGCCTGCAGCGTCTGTTTCTGCGTGCTGTCCAGAAGCCCGCCGAGAACCTCGACCAGCAGGAAGGTCAGAAGACCCCAGATCGCCGAGCGGAAGAAGATCTCGGATTCCGCCTCGCCCAGGAAGCGCGAGAAGATCAGGACGGTGACCAGCACGACCGCGACCTCGATGCCGCGGATGGTGGCATAGCGGGTCATCTTGTCTTCCAGCCAGCGAACCCAGTGCACGTCCTTTTCATGGTCGAAGAAGAACGACAGGCCGACCATCATCAGGAAGGTGCCGCCGAAGGCCGCGATGGGCAGGTGCGCGTCGTGCATGATCGCGGAATACTGGTCGGGCTGGGTCGCAGCCAGAACCATCGCTTGCCAGGGGCCGATATTGGCAGCGATCACGACGATCAGCAGAGGGAAGACGATCCGCATGCCGAAAACGGCAATGATGATACCCCAGGTCAGGAAGCGGCGCTGCCAGGCCGGGGTCATGTCCTTCAGCTTGTTCGCGTTGACGATGGCGTTGTCGAAACTGAGCGAGATCTCAAGCACCGCAAGAACGGCACAGATGAAAAAGACGGACAGCGTCCCGCCGACCGTGCCGGTCGATTGCCACCCTAGCACCGCGCCCAGCGCCAGGCCGATGGCCGTGACGATGAAGGACCAGCGGAAATAGCTGAGGGTGGATGATTGGGCTCCATTCGCGGTTCCCCCCGCGAGAGGGTTGCTTCCTTGCTGCATGATAAGACTAGGGTCCAGGCGGCTGGTAAAAGATCGATGCCGACATCACGAACGTGCCGCCACGTTTCGCCAGAGGGGCCCGGACACCAAACTGTATTCACGAAAACGCGAATGGCGGGAAAATGGGGGCTCCATTCGCAGAACGCAAGCCTGATCTTCCAGTTTTGCGCTATCAGCGCTTTCGGATCACGCGTCGGACAGCGGAAAACGGATGCGGGCGCAAAGGCCCCTGCCCCCTTTTCCATCATGAAGACCAAGCGCCCCGCCGAAAAGTCGTGCGATTTCCTCGACAACCGGCAGGCCGAGCCCCATGCCCGGTCCATGCGTGCGGCCACGGGCAAAACGGCTGATCGCGGCGCTTCGCGCCTCGGCCGGGATGCCGGGTCCGTCATCCTCGACCTCCAGAATCGCCGAATCGCCTTCGCGACGGGCTCGGACGGTGACGACAGCGCCCGGCCCGGTATGCAGAAGCGCGTTCGCGATCAGGTTCTGCAGCGCCTCGCCCAGAAGCAGCGGTTCGGCCCGGACCGGAAGAGCGCCTACATCGCCCTCATAGCCCAGATCTATGCCGGCCTCGGCGGCCTCGGGGATCCGCTCGGCGGTCTGGGCGCGGGCAAAGCCGGCCAGGTCCAGCGTTCCATGCGAACGCCCCGACGCGGCATCAACACGGGCAAGCAGCAGCAATTGCGCCAGGATCCGTTCGGCATGGGCGACCGCGGCATCGCCCTTGGCCGCCGCCGCCTGCGCGTCCCCAAGGTTCGAGGCGCGGGCGGCAAGTGCAAGCTGGGTGCGGACCACGGCCAAGGGCGTGCGCAATTGATGCCCGGCATTGCCACTGAAGTTCCGCAGCCCGTCCAGTGCCGATTTCAGCCGCGACATGAACAGGTTGATCGTCCCGACCAGACCGCGCACCTCGGACGGGACCGGCGTCTCGACCGGGCTCAGGTCGTCGGGACTTCGTTCGGCAATGGCGTCGCCCAGCCGATACAGCGGCCGAAGCGAAATCGTGACCGCCAGCGCGACAATCGCCGCCGCACCCAGGATCATCAGCGAAAGCCGCAGGGCCGAGCGCATCATGATCGCACGCGTCAGTTCGACCCGCGCCTTGGTGGTCTCGGCCACGGTCACGACAAAGGGCACCTCGTCGATCCCGGTCGAAGCCGCGCGCGCAAGGCTGGCGACGCGCACCGGCTCGCCCCGGAAAACGCCGGTCGAAAAGGCCGGATCTCCCCCCTGCACGGCATTCGCCACGGGCAGATCGTCATAGCCCGTCACGACGTGGCCGGGCGGTCCATCGACCCGGTAAAACACACGGTCCTCGGCAGCGGAACTCAGCATTTCCAGCGCGCCATAGGGAATGTCGATGGCGATAAGCCCGTTTTCGTCCAGCGAGGCGCGTTCGGCGATCACCAGCGCCGACCCGGCCAGCACACGGTCGGCCAGCGCGGTCGCCATGCGTTCAGCCTCGCTCCGGGTGTCAAGCAGCGCCAATACGCCAAGGGCCGCTGTCGCCACCAGCAGCCAGACCAGCAGGCGGCGCCGGATCGAGAATGGCCCGTGCCGCGTCACGGCGAGGCCCGGTCAAGGTAATATCCGATCCCGCGTGCGGTCCGGACGGTCAGGCCCGCAGGCGCAAGGCGCTTGCGAAGGCGGCTGACATATTGCTCGATCGCATTGGCGGACAGGTCATCCTCCAACGAGGTCAGGGATTGCACGATGGCTTCGCGCGGCACCACCTTGCCCGCCCGGGTAATCAGCAGTTCCAGCAGCCCCCGTTCCCGCGCCGGCAGGTCCAGAAGCTGCCCTTCGACCAGAAAGCTGCGGCTGTTCTGGTCGAAACTCAATCCGCCGAAGCTGACGGTCGCATTGCGCAGGCCCGCCTGTCGCCGCAGCAGCGAGCGGATCCGCGCCTCGAACTCGCCGATGTCGAAGGGCTTGATCAGATAGTCGTCCGCGCCAAGATCCAGCCCGCGCACCCGTTCCTCGGGTGAACCGCGCGCGGTCAGGATCATTACCGCGGCCGTGTTCCGTCGCCCGCGCATGGCGCGCAGCACCTCGAGCCCGTCCATCTGCGGCAGGTTCAGATCAAGGATGACCAGATCGAAGCTTTCGGCCGCCGCCAGCGCCTCGGCAGAGGCCCCGTCATGGACCACGTCCACGGCATAGCCCGCCTGCCGAAGCAGCGCCGAAAGCCCTTCGGCCAGCGAAAGATTGTCCTCGACCAGCAAGATGCGCACGCCCGTCCTCCCTTACCGGCAGAACCTAGCCTCATGCGCGGCGCTTGTGAACGGCGCCGGGCTGGGGCAATCTTGGCCGATCATGCGCCTGCCCGCCCTATTGCCAGCAATCGCTGCCTTCCTTGCGCTTTCTGTCGCAACCTCGGGGGCGCAGACGGTCCTGTTTCCCGCCCCTTCCGGCACCTCGGCGCGGGAAATCGTCGTCTATTCCTCGCTCGACAACGACCTGGCCGCGCCCTTGCTGCAGGCGTTTCAGGCCCGGCATCCGGATCTGGCGGTGCGCTATGACAACCTGCTGACCGGCGAGTTGCATGAACGCATCGTGCGCGAGACGCGCCAGGGCACCGGCACGGCGGATTTCGCCTTTTCATCGGCAATGGACCTGCAGATCAAGCTGGCGAATGACGGCTTTGCCCGCGCGGTCGTGACGCCCGACACGCCGGACTGGCCGGATTGGGCGAACTGGCGGGACACGGCCTATGCCCTGACATTCGAACCCGCGGTCTTTGCCTATCACAAGCCCAGCTTTGCCGGGCAGGAACCGCCCGCCACCCGCGCGGATCTGGTGCGCTGGATCGCGGGGCATCCAGATCAGGCGCGGGGGCGGATCGGCACCTATGACATCGCCCGCTCTGGCGTGGGTTATCTGTTCATGGCGCGCGACCAGGAACTTTACCCCGGCATCTGGTCGGTGGTGCAGGCGATGGGACGCGCGGGCGTCCAGCAATTTCCGACCAGCAGCGCCCTGCTTGAGCGGATCTCGGACGGCAGGCTGGCGATCGGATACAACCTTCTGGGCTCTTATGCGGCGGATTGGGCGCGGCGGCATCCCGATGTCGGGCTGATCCTGCCGCGCGATTTCACCGTCGTCGTCTCGCGCGTGGCTCTGGTTCCCGCGGCGGCGCGCCACCCCGAACTGGGGGCCGAGCTTCTGTCCTTTCTGATGTCCCCCGAGGGGCAGACCCTGCTTTCACGGACGCTGCGCCTGTCCGCCGTCAGCCTTGAGGTCGCGGGGCAGCAAAGCCCTGCGGGCGGGATGCAGGATCTGGCCGGGTTGCGGCTGAAGCCGGTGCCGGTCAGTCCGGGGCTTCTGGCCTATCTGGATCAGGCGACGCGCGCCAAGCTGCTGGCCCGCTGGACCGAGGCCATTTCGGGGCGCTGACCCCCCGCTTCCGATTTTTTCGCGCCATGTCAGGTTCGTGACAGGTTCCTGTGGTGGAACTGTCGCCGGATCGGTCCCTGTGCCGATCCGGGAGGATGCCCGGCGCTTTGGGAGAAGCGCGGGTTTCTGATCAGAACAAGACTTATGCGACCGCTCCGGCATCGACCGTCGCGGCGCCTTGCGGAGGAATGTCATGAAGCACTTCGTTCTCGTCAGCCTGTTTGCCGGCGCCGTCGCCATGCCCGCCCTGGCCGACTATACCATCATCGCGCCTGCCAACCCCGGCGGTGGCTGGGACCAGACCGCGCGCACCATGCAGACCGTCCTGCAAGAGGAAGGCATCTCGAAATCGGTGCAGGTCCAGAACGTCCCCGGCGCGGGCGGCACCATCGGCCTTGCGCAATTCGCCAGCCAGAACAAGGGCAACCCGGACGCACTGATCGTCGGCGGCTATGTCATGGTGGGCGCCATCCTGACCAACAATTCGCCCGTCTCGCTGAAGGACGTGACCCCGATCGCGCGCCTGACCGGCGAGTATGAGGCGATCGTGGTCCCCGCTGCCTCGCCCATCAAGGACATTGCCGGTCTGGTCGAGGCACTGAAAGCCGATCCGGGTGCTGTCAGCTGGGCAGGTGGCTCGGCCGGTGGCACCGACCACATCGCCGTGGGCCTGATCGCCAAGGCTGCGGGCGTCGATCCGACCAAGATCAACTACATCGCCTATTCCGGCGGTGGCGAGGCGCTGGCCGCGATCCTTGGCAACCAAGTGACGGCAGGCATTTCCTCGCTGGGCGAATTCGATGCGCAGATCAAGGCGGGCACCCTGCGCCTGCTGGCCGTCTCGTCCCCCGAGCGTGTCGAGGGCGCCGACGCCCCGACCCTGAAGGAGGCCGGGCTGGACGTCGAACTGCAGAACTGGCGGATGGTCGCCGCCGCTCCGGGCCTGTCGGACGAACAGAAGGCCAAGGTGACCGCCGACATCGAGAAGATGGTGAAATCCGAAAACTGGCAGAAACAACTGGCCGACAAGGGCTGGTCGGACACCTATCTGGCCGGTCCCGAATTCGACACCCAGCTTGAGAAGGACGTCTCCTCGACGCAGACGGTCCTCAAGGACATCGGTCTGGTGAAATGAGCGCAAGCGACCCGAAAATGCCGCGCCGCCGTGATACGGCGGCGCTTGCCATCGCCGCGGGCCTCGCCATCGTCGCGGGCGTGATGCTGTGGGACAGCGCGCGCCTTGCCGATCTTGGCGGCTATTCCGGTGTCGGTCCGGCCAGCGTGCCGCGCGTCGTGTCCTTCGGCCTGCTGGGCCTGGCCCTCTGGACCGTGATCGCGGCGGTGAAGGGCGATTTCCCCGACCGCCCCGCGCAGAACATCCCGCCGGTCCTGTGGATCGTGGCCGGTTTGGCCGCGCAACTTCTGCTGCTGCACGCCGCGGGCTTCTCGATCGCGACGGGCGTCCTGTTCGCCTTCACCGCGCGGGCCTTCGGCAAGCGCAATCTGGCGATGACAATCCCGGTGGGCATCGTCTTCTCCTTTGCCGTCTGGGTGGTCTTTGCCCAGCTTCTGATGCTGCACCTGCCTGCAGGGCCGCTTGAACATCTGTTTTTCCCGGGGGGCTGACGTATGGGCGCGTTCGATTTCCTGATGCAGGGCCTGGTCACCGCAGCCGAGCCGATGATGCTGCTTTACGCGCTGATCGGCGTGACGCTGGGCACCGCTGTCGGCGTCCTGCCCGGCATTGGCCCAGCACTGACCGTGGCACTGCTGCTGCCCGTCACCTATCGGCTGGACCCGGCGGGTTCGCTGATCATGTTCGCGGGCATCTATTATGGTGGGATGTATGGTGGTTCGACCACCTCGATCCTGCTGAACACGCCGGGCGAAAGCGCCTCGATCATCACCGCGCTGGAAGGCAACAAGATGGCCCGCAAGGGCCGTGGCGGGCCGGCACTGGCGACAGCCGCCATCGGCTCGTTCGTCGCGGGCCTGATCGCCACGCTGCTGCTGGCCTTTCTTGCACCCAGCATCGTCAAGGTGGCGCTGGTCTTTGGCCCGCGCGAATATTTCGCGCTGATGGTACTGGCCTTCGTCACCGTTTCGGCCGCATTCGGCGATTCCGCGCTGCGGGGCCTTACCTCGCTGTTCCTGGGGCTGGCGCTGGCCTGTGTCGGCATCGACCAGCTGACCGGACAGGCACGCCTGTCCTTTGGCGTGCCCGAGCTTCTGGACGGGATCGAGGTCACGACCATGGCTGTCGCCATGTTCGCCATCGGCGAGGCACTGTTCATCGCCGGCCAGATGAACCAGCACGAGGATGAGGTCACCGCCGTCAAGGGTTCCGTCTGGATGAGCCGCAATGACTGGGCGCGGTCGTGGAAACCGTGGCTGCGCGGAACCGCGCTTGGTTTCCCGATCGGCGCAATGCCCGCTGGCGGGGCCGAGATCGGCACATTCCTCAGCTATGCGACCGAGAAGAAGCTGACCAAGCACCCCGAGGAATTCGGCAATGGCGCGATCGAAGGCGTCGCCGGGCCCGAGGCCGCCAACAACGCCTCGGCTGCGGGGACTCTGGTGCCACTGCTGACGCTGGGCCTGCCGACCTCGGCCACGGCGGCAATCATGCTGGCGGGGTTCCAGCAGTTCGGCCTGCAACCGGGACCGCTTCTGTTCGCCACCAACCCGACTCTGGTCTGGGGGTTGATCGCCTCGCTTCTGATCGCGAACGCCATGCTTCTGGTGCTGAACCTGCCCCTGATCGGGCTGTGGGTGAAGCTGCTGACCGTTCCGAAACCTTGGCTTTACGCGGGCATCCTGCTGTTCGCGACGCTGGGCACCATTGGCGCCAACCCCTCGACATTCGAGCTGGGGATGCTGCTGGGCTTTGGCGTGCTGGGCTATGTGATGCGTCTGTTCGGATACCCCATCGCGCCGATCGTCGTCGGCCTGATCCTTGGTCCGATGGCAGAACAGCAGCTGCGCCGCGCGCTGTCGATCAGCCAGGGCGACTGGACCGTGCTGGTGCAATCGCCCATCGCCGCGACGCTTCTGGGGATCGCCGCGCTGGCGCTGATCGTCCCGCTGATCCTGCGCGCCCGTGGCAAGGGCCAGGTCCTGGCCCAGCTGGGCGGGGACGAGGATTAACCATCCGACGCGCCCCGCCCCCCGCGGGGCGCGTACACATTCCGTGCCATGCGGGGAAAGCATGGCGGACTTGCCCTTTTGCTGCGTTGCAGAAACAGGGCGGCAAGCCCATCTGAACGGTATCGAGATTTCACGAGACCAGACAGGTGGCAAAGATGACCGTCCTTCAATCCCTCCGTTCGGCTTTCAGCACGTTCCGTGCCGCGATCCATGCCGCGTCGGCCGTCGAGATGCACAAGATCCCGTCTGCGCGTGACCTTGGAAAGCTGGGGATCGACCGCGCGGCGTTCCAGCGGATCCACCTGTAAACACCCCATCCGCATCCTGCCGGATGCGAGCCTGCCCGACTGTGCGCCGCCCGTGATTCTGCCGATCCGGGCGGCGATTTTCTGTGCGGAACATGGATTTAAGGCTCTCTCCTGACATGCAGCCGGGCTGCAACAGTCCGACGCAAGCGGATGATTGCCGATGAAGTTTTGTTTCACGCCCATGTGACTCGGTGACACCATCGCCGCGTCGGCCACCAAGGATGACCGGCGCATCGTCATGTGGAGTGGAATTATGCAGAAGCAATTGGGCGCGGAAGCTCTCGGCACCTTCTGGCTGGTCTTCGGGGGCTGCGGCAGCGCGATCCTTGCCGCGGGCGTCCCCAATCTTGGAATCGGCTTTGCCGGGGTTGCCCTGGCCTTCGGCCTGACGGTCGTGACCATGGCCTATGCCGTGGGCGGGATCTCGGGCGGGCATTTCAACCCGGCCGTCACCATTGGTCTTACCGTCGCCGGGCGATTTCCCGGTTCTCGGGTCGTCCCCTATATCGTCGCGCAGCTTGTGGGCGCGATCCTGGCGGCGGCCGTTCTTTACGTGATCGCCTCGGGCAAGACCGGTGCCGATCTTGGCAGCTTTGCCGCAAACGGCTACGGCGCGGCCTCTCCCGACGGTTATTCGATGCTGTCGGGCCTTGTGATCGAGATCGTGCTGACGGCCTTCTTCCTGATCGTCATCCTGGGCGTCACCCATGGCCGCGCGCCGGTCGGGTTCGGCCCGCTGGCAATCGGCCTTGCCCTGACGCTGATTCACCTGATCTCGATCCCGGTCACCAACACCTCGGTCAACCCGGCACGCTCGACCAGCCAGGCGCTGTTCGCGGGTGGCACGGCCCTGTCGCAGCTGTGGCTGTTCTGGGTCGCGCCGATCGTGGGCGCCGCGATCGGCGCCCTGATCTGGAAAGCGGTGGGCGAAACCGACTGACCCTGAAAAGCCGGCCAGCCGCTACTCGACGGTAACGGATTTAGCGAGGTTTCGCGGCTGGTCGACGTCGGTGCCCTTTGCGACGGCGGTGTGATAGGCGAGGTATTGCATGGGCACGGCGTAAAGGATGGCCTGGAAGG
>Ga0160446_100383_pt1 | contig 22454 bp, 18 predicted proteins | sample HID1973I_E1MG_FD_108200 | JGI IMG/M metagenome (GOLD analysis project Ga0160446, IMG submission 108200) | Enriched mosquito-associated microbial communities from UW Madison campus, WI, USA - HID1973I_E1 MG | ecosystem: Host-associated > Arthropoda: Insects > Digestive system > Unclassified ... | reverse complement strand
GGCCTTGAATTCACCAAAGTATTTGGTGATCGCAGCCGTCAGCGTCGTCTTGCCGTGGTCAACGTGACCGATCGTCCCGATGTTGACGTGCGGTTTCGTACGTTCAAACTTTGCCTTTGCCATAAGCAGGGCTCCTTGGATTCAGATGTTACGAGGAAAGGCGGGGCCTTGGCCCCGCCATCCCGATCAGGCGTATTTCTTCTGGATCTCGTCCGAGATGTTCTGCGGCACGGCCTCGTAATGGTCGAACTGCATCGAGAACACCGCGCGGCCCGAAGACATCGAGCGCAGGTTGTTGATGTAGCCGAACATGTTGGCCAGCGGCACGAAGGCGTCGATGACGTTGGCGTTGCCGCGCGAGTCCTGACCACGGACCATGCCACGACGGCTGGTCAGGTCGCCGATGATAGAACCGGTATATTCTTCCGGCGTCACGACTTCCACTTTCATGATCGGCTCAAGCAGTTTCGCACCGGCCTTGCGCAGACCTTCACGCATCGCGGCACGAGCCGCGATTTCGAAGGCCAGGACCGAGGAGTCGACGTCGTGGAAGGCACCGTCGGTCAGGGCGACTTTGAAGTCGATAACCGGGAAGCCTGCCAGCGGGCCCGAGTCCATGACGGACTTGATGCCTTTTTCGACGCCGGGGATGTATTCCTTCGGAACCGCACCGCCCACGATCTTCGACTCGAACGAATAGCCTTCGCCCGGCTCGGTCGGGGTGATGGTCAGCTTCACGCGCGCGAACTGGCCGGTACCACCGGTCTGTTTCTTGTGCGTGTAGTCGATGTCGGCCGAGGTCGAGATCGTTTCACGGTAAGCCACCTGCGGCGCACCGATGTTCGCTTCGACCTTGAACTCGCGCTTCATCCGGTCGACCAGAATGTCGAGGTGAAGTTCGCCCATGCCCTTCATGATGGTCTGGCCCGACTCGATGTCGGTTTCGACGCGGAAGGACGGGTCTTCGGCCGACAGGCGCTGAAGGGCAAGGCCCATCTTTTCCTGGTCAGCTTTCGACTTCGGCTCGACGGCGATCTCGATCACCGGCTCGGGGAAGGTCATGGTTTCCAGAACAACCGGGTTGTTCGGATCACACAGCGTGTCGCCCGTGGTGGTGTCCTTCAGACCGGCCAGCGCGATGATGTCACCTGCAAAGGCTTCCTCGATCTCCTCGCGGTTGATCGAGTGCATCATCATCATCCGGCCAACGCGTTCGCGCTTGCCCTTGGTCGAGTTCATCATCTGGTCGCCTTTCTTCAGCACGCCCGAATACAGGCGGGTGAAGGTCAGCGAGCCGACGAAGGGGTCGTTCATGATCTTGAACGCGAGGCCCGAGAAGGGCTGCGCGTCATCGGCACGACGCTCGATATTCCGGGTCTCGGTCTCGTCGCCCGGCACGAAGCCCATATAGGCGGGCACGTCCAGCGGCGAAGGCAGGAAGTCGATCACGGAGTTCAGCAAAGGCTGAACGCCCTTGTTCTTGAACGACGAGCCAGCGGTCACCGGGAAGAAGGACAGCGACAGCGTACCTTTGCGGATCAGCTTGCGCAGCGTCTCCTCGTCGGGCTCGTTGCCTTCCAGGTAGGCTTCCATGGCGGTATCGTCTTGCTCGACGGCAAGCTCGATCATGTTGGCGCGCCACTCTTCAGCGACGTCCTGGAGTTCTTCACGGATCGGCTGACGGACCCAGCTTGCGCCAAGATCTTCGCCCTTCCAGACCCATTCTTCCATCTTGATCAGGTCGATGATGCCTTCCAGCTTGTCCTCGGCGCCGATCGGCAGAGCGATCGGGCACGGGATGCCGCCGGTACGGTCCTTGATCATCTTCACGCAGTTGAAGAAGTCAGCGCCGATCTTGTCCATCTTGTTGACGAACACGATCCGCGGAACCTTGTAGCGGTCGGCCTGGCGCCACACGGTCTCGGTCTGCGGTTCGACGCCGGCGTTGGCGTCGAGAAGGCAGATCGCACCGTCAAGCACGGCCAGCGAACGTTCGACTTCAATGGTGAAGTCGACGTGGCCGGGGGTGTCGATGATGTTGAAGCGGAACTTCGTGTCCGAGGTGCCTTCGGTGGACGGATCTTCCTGGCGCTGCCAGAAAGTGGTCGTCGCAGCCGAGGTAATGGTGATGCCCCGCTCCTGCTCCTGCTCCATCCAGTCCATGGTCGCGGCGCCGTCGTGGACTTCGCCGATCTTGTGGGACTTGCCGGTGTAGAAGAGGATGCGTTCCGTCGTCGTGGTCTTGCCCGCGTCGATGTGGGCCATGATCCCGAAGTTCCGGTAACGCTGGAGCGGATATTCCCGTGCCATGATGCTTTCCCTTACCAGCGATAGTGGCTGAACGCCTTGTTGGCGTCGGCCATCTTGTGAGTGTCTTCGCGCTTCTTCACCGCGGTGCCACGTCCGTTGACGGCATCCGACAGCTCGCCCGCGAGGCGCTCTTCCATGGTATGCTCGTTACGGTTCTTGGCCGCAGCGATCAGCCAGCGAATGGCCAGGGCTTCACGGCGGGTCGGACGAACCTCGACCGGAACCTGGTAGGTTGCACCACCGACGCGGCGCGAACGCACTTCGACGGAAGGCTTCACGTTGTCGAGGGCTTCGTGGAACACCTCGATCGGCTCGCGCTTCAGCTTGCCTTGAACGCGGTCAAGGGCGCTGTAGACGATGCGCTCGGCGGTCGACTTCTTGCCGTCGACCATCAGGTTGTTCATGAATTTGGTCAGCACGCGATCGCCAAATTTGGCGTCGGGCAGAACTTCGCGCTTTTCAGCGGCGTGACGACGGGACATCGATGTCTCTCCTTACTTCGGACGCTTCGCGCCGTACTTCGAACGGCGTTGACGACGATCTTTGACGCCCTGGGTATCCAGCACACCGCGCAGGATGTGGTAACGGACACCCGGAAGGTCTTTCACACGGCCGCCACGGATCAGCACGACGCTGTGCTCCTGGAGGTTGTGCTTTTCGCCCGGGATGTAGGAGATGACCTCGAAGCCATTCGTCAGACGCACCTTGGCGACTTTACGCATAGCGGAGTTCGGTTTCTTCGGCGTGGTGGTATAAACACGCGTACACACGCCGCGCTTCTGCGGGCACCCTTGCAGGTGCTGCGACTTCGAGCGCTGCACTTTCGGCTGCCGCGGCTTGCGGATCAGCTGTTGGATCGTCGGCATTCGGTTCCCCGTCTTGCTTTCGTCAATACTCGCAGCATAAGCTGCGCCACTTCTCGACAGCGTTCGCGCCCATCGCGAAACGCCACAGCCCACCACGTCCCCTGCGGGAGGATGGGTTCGATTCCAGAGGATCGGGGCTTGCGCCCGGATCTTGACCAAAAATAGGTTCTGGGCCCCGGACAGAAGTCTGCCGGGTGTGCGGCGTATAGGTGGAATCAGTGGCCGAGTCAACACTAGCCCCCGCCCCTGGCCCGCACGCCCTACTGTCCCCGGCGCGGCCGGTCGGCCCCCGTCGAGCCCAAGCCCCGCGCGCCCCGGTCAAGCGCTGCAAGATCGATGCGCAACCTGTCGGCCAGAAGTTCGGTCCACGCCACATCCTTCCCGTCCCAGGCATAGCCCGCACCGATCGCACCCGAGTCATTGTCGTGGTTCAGGAGGCGCACGAACATAACCTTTTCGGAAATCGAAACGCCGGGCATGGTCAGCCCAAGCCGGTTATGCGGGAAATGGATCGCACTGCGCGGGGCAGCCGCGCGCAGATAGATAGTCAGCCCGGCGGTCGCATTGAAGATCACCCGCCCCGACGCTTCCACAGGGGGCGAAGGTCCGCGAAATCGCGCCTCGCATCCTGAATATAGCCGATGGCAACCGCGTCGTCGTCATCCTGCCGGAAATGCGCGACAATATCGGCGTCCGGATCGACATGAGGGGCGATGGCAGCACGGCAGGCATCAAGATGCGCCTCCATCGGCGGGATCAGCGCCAGTCGGAACTGCGGGACAGAATCGCACAGCATGCGCAGACGCGACAGATAGGGTTCGGGCAGATCCGACCCGGTCATCAGGACCAGCGTGAAATCAGCGTCGGTCTGTGCGACCAGCCCCGGCAGAGTGACGTTCTCGAACCAGAACCAGCGCCGCTTCAACCGGGCCGCGTCGTACAGAAAGGTCCGCCGCTCGACCAGCGTGTCATGCGCCACCTGAAATCCACGCCCGCCCAAGTATGAAAACCGGCATAGGCCCAGCATCTGGACGCGCGTCACACCCTTCTGCCCAATTGGCGTTCGCGCAGGATCGAATAGATCCCGGCCCCTACGACCAGAATCGACCCGGCCCAGGTCCACAGATCCGGCCATTCGCCGAAGAAGATCAGCCCCAGAAGGATCGCCCAGATGAGCGAGGTGTAGCGGAAGGGTGCGACGAACGCGATCTCGCCCACCCGCATGGTCGCGACCGCGCTGTGATAGCCGACGGTCAGGAAGACGGCGGCCAGCAGCAGCAGCCCGCATTCATCGGCACGCGGAAACCGCCAGCTCTCCTCCAGCCCGCCGATGAAACCCGAGACGGTGACTGTCATTGCCGCGTAAAAGGCGATCGTCGTCGTGCCGATCGCGGCGGAAAACACGCGGGTCGACAGATCGCGCACGACGATCAGCAGCATCGAGGCCAGCGCGGCCGCCGACCAAAGGTCAAAGGCCCCGCCCCCGGGTCGAAGGATCAGCAACACCCCCACAAAACCGACGCCGATCGCGGCAAGCCGCCGCCAACCCAGTCTTTCGCGAAAGACCAACGCCGCCGCCAGCGTGACCGCCAGGGGCAGCGATTGCATGATCGCGGAAATGTCGGCCAGCGCCATTTCCCGCAAGGCCAGCAGGTACAGCACGGTCGAAACGATATCCGCGCCCGTTCGCAGTACCAGCGGCAGGCGGTCGCCCGGCGGGATCGACAACCGGATGCGCTTTCCCTGGAAGCGCGCGACCATCAGCATGAAGGCCAGCACCACACAGCCTCGCATCGCGACGGATTGATACAGGGGAAATTCCTGGGTCACCGCCTTCATGATGGTGTCGTTGCAGGCAAAGGCGGCCATGCTTGTCGCCATCAGCAGCACGCCGCGCAGGTTGTCGGCCATTTCGGTCGGAATATCGGATTTCTTCAGCGAAGCGGGGCCAAGTCGTCGGTTGGGCGATAGGAATGGCGTGCGCATGATGGCTCCGGTGCGTCCCCGCCAAGGGATATTGAAGGCCTGGATGAAAATCCAGCATTCACGCCGGCGCGTCCGGAACTTCCTGTCAAAGCGTCGCAGCCGGGCCTCAGAAAAGCGAAAGGCCCGGTCATCGACCGGGCCTTTGCTGGTTTCGTGAAGGGCTGGATCAGCCCTCGCCACCCGCCGAAGCCGGAGCTTCCTCGGGCGCGATCAGCGCGGCTGCCGCTTCGGCCTCGGCGCGACGCGCCTCGATCACGGCATTGTCGCGCTCGGTCGCGATACGCTTCACGCGCGAGGTCGCGCCACCGGTGCCCGCCGGGATCAGGCGGCCGACGATGACGTTTTCCTTCAGCCCGACCAGTTTGTCGCGCTTGCCTTGAACGGCGGCCTCGGTCAGCACGCGGGTCGTTTCCTGGAACGATGCGGCCGAGATGAAGCTGCGGGTCTGCAGCGATGCCTTGGTAATGCCCAAGAGCACCGGCTCGCCCGAGGCCGGACGGCCCCCCTTGGCTTCGATCTTGGCGTTCTCTTCCTCGAACTCGTCGCGGTCGACATGCTCGCCCTTCAGCAGCGTGGTATCGCCGCTGTCGAGGATCTCGATCTTCTGCAGCATCTGGCGAACGATCACCTCGATGTGCTTGTCGTTGATCTTCACGCCCTGCAGTCGATAGACGTCCTGCACTTCGTCGATGAGGTAGTCGGCCAAAGCCTCGATCCCCATGATGCGCAGGATGTCATGCGGCGCCGGGTTGCCGTCCATGATGTAGTCGCCCTTCTGCACGAAGTCACCCTCGTGCACCGGGATGTGCTTGCCTTTCGGCACCATGTATTCGACGGCTTCCAGCGTGTCGTCTGCCGGCTCGATCGAGATGCGGCGCTTGTTCTTGTAGTCCTTGCCGAAGCGCACATAGCCGTCGAGTTCGGCGATGATTGCGTGATCCTTGGGACGACGGGCCTCGAACAGTTCCGCCACGCGGGGAAGACCCCCGGTGATGTCCTTGGTCTTGGCGCCTTCGCGCGGGATACGCGCAACCACGTCACCGGCCTTGATCTCCTGCCCGTCTTCGACCGACAGAACCGCATCGACCGACATCGGATAGGTGACCGGGTTGCCCTGCTCGTTGCGGACCGGCTCGCCATCCTGATCGACGATGATGATCTCGGGCTTCAGTTCGTTGCCTTTCGGCGCCGAACGCCAATCGGTCACGATCTTCTGCGTCATACCCGTCGCATCGTCGGTCTCGTCGCGGACCGAAAGGCCCGAAAGGAGGTCGACATACCTTGCGATACCCGCCTTCTCGGCGATGATCGGCAGGGTATAGGGGTCCCATTCGAACATCTTCTGGCCACGCGCCACCGGATCGCCGTCGCGGACGAACAGCTTCGAGCCGTAGAACAGCTTGTGGTTCGACAGAACTTCGCCCTGAGCATTCTTGATGTTCAGCTGCATGTTCCGGCTCATGACGATCAACTCGCCATTCGCGTTTTCCAGCGTGCTCTCGTTCTCGTAGGCGACGACGCCTTCCTGCGCGGCGGCGATGAAGGACTGCTGACCACCCTGGGCGATACCGCCGATGTGGAAGGTCCGCATCGTCAGCTGCGTGCCCGGTTCACCGATCGACTGCGCGGCGATGATGCCGACAGCCTCGCCGATGTTCACCAGGGTGCCGCGGGCAAGGTCGCGACCATAGCACAGCGCGCAGATGCCGTCCTCGGACTCGCAGGTCAGCGCCGAGCGGATGCGGACCGTCTGGACGCCGGCCTGCTCGATCTCGTCCGCCTTGCGTTCGTCGATCAGCTCGTTCTTGCGGACGATGACCACGTCCTCGCCCGGAACCAGCACGTCCTCGGCAGCGGTCCGGCCCAGCACACGCTCGGAAAGCGGGCTGACGACTTCGCCATCGTTGACCGCGGCCGAGGCCGTGATCGCATGCTCGGTGCCGCAGTCATGGTCGCGGATGATGCAGTCCTGCGCCACGTCGACGAGGCGGCGGGTCAGGTAACCCGAGTTCGCCGTCTTCAAAGCGGTGTCGGACAGACCCTTCCGCGCGCCGTGGGTCGAGTTGAAGTATTCAAGAACGGTCAGACCTTCCTTGAAGTTCGAGATGATCGGCGTCTCGATGATCTCGCCGTTCGGCTTGGCCATCAGGCCGCGCATCCCGCCCAGCTGCTTCATCTGGCTGACCGAACCCCGGGCGCCCGAGTGGGCCATCATGTAGACCGAGTTCGGTTCCAGCTCTGCGCCCTTCTCGTCCTTCTTGGTGGCCGAGATGGTTTTCATCATCGCGTCGGTGACCTTGTCGTTACACTTCGACCAGGCATCGACGACCTTGTTGTACTTCTCGCCCTGGGTGATCAGGCCGTCCAGATATTGCTGTTCGAACTGTTTCACCTGGTCCTGGGTCTCTTCGACCAGATCCCATTTCGTCGGCGGGACCACCATGTCGTCCTTGCCGAACGAGATGCCGGCACGGAAGGCTTCGCGGAAGCCCAGGCCCATGATCTGGTCACAGAAGATCACCGATTCCTTCTGGCCGCAGTAGCGGTAGACGGTGTCGATGACATTCTGGATGTCTTTCTTGCGCAGCAGGCGGTTGACCAGCTCGAAGGGCGCTTTCGCGTTCTTCGGCAGCAGCGAACCCAGACGCAGACGGCCCGGCGTGGTCTCGAAGCGGGTGATCACTTCGTTGCCGTTCTCGTCGATCTGCGGCAGGCGGGCCTTGATCCTGGCGTGCAGGTGCACCGCGCCCGAGGCCAGAGCGTGCTCGACCTCTTCAAGGTTTGCAAAGGCCATGCCTTCGCCCTTCATGCCGACGCGTTCCATGGTCGTGTAATACAGACCAAGGACCATGTCCTGCGAAGGAACGATGATTGGCGCGCCGTTGGCGGGCGACAGGACGTTGTTCGTCGACATCATCAGGACGCGCGCTTCCAGCTGCGCTTCCAGCGACAGCGGGACGTGAACGGCCATCTGGTCGCCGTCGAAGTCGGCGTTGAAGGCCGAACAGACCAGCGGGTGAAGCTGGATCGCCTTGCCTTCGATCAGGATCGGCTCGAACGCCTGGATGCCAAGACGGTGCAGCGTGGGCGCGCGGTTCAGCAGAACCGGGTGCTCGCGGATGACCTCGTCAAGGATGTCCCAGACCTCGGGGCGCTCTTTCTCGACCAGCTTCTTCGCCTGCTTGACGGTGCTGGACAGCCCTTTCGCCTCAAGACGCGAATAGATGAACGGCTTGAACAGCTCGAGCGCCATCTTCTTCGGCAGGCCGCACTGGTGCAGCTTCAGCTCGGGGCCGGTCACGATGACCGAACGGCCCGAGAAGTCGACGCGCTTGCCCAGAAGGTTCTGACGGAAGCGGCCCTGCTTGCCTTTTAGCATGTCCGACAGCGACTTCAGCGGGCGCTTGTTGTTCCCGGTGATGACGCGGCCGCGACGGCCGTTGTCGAACAGCGCATCGACCGACTCTTGCAGCATCCGCTTTTCGTTGCGGACGATGATGTCGGGCGCACGCAGCTCGATCAGGCGCTTCAGGCGGTTGTTCCGGTTGATGACCCGGCGATACAGGTCGTTCAGGTCCGAAGTCGCGAAGCGGCCGCCATCCAGCGGAACCAGCGGGCGCAGTTCCGGCGGAATGACCGGAATCACGGTCAGGACCATCCATTCCGGACGGTTGCCGGATTCAAGGAAGCTTTCGACGATTTTCAGCCGCTTGATGATCTTCTTCGGCTTCAGCTCGCCAGTCGCCTCTTTCAGCTCCTCACGAAGCTGCTCGGCAGTGGCGGCCAAGTCGATATTGGCCAGCATTTCGCGGATCGCTTCGGCGCCGATATTGGCGGTGAAGGCGTCGGCGCCGTACTGGTCCTGCGCGTCCAGGTATTCTTCCTCGGTCAGGAGCTGGCCATAGGACAGGTCCGTCAGACCGGGCTCGATCACGACGTAGTTTTCGAAATACAGGATGCGCTCAAGATCGCGCAGCGTCATGTCGAGCATCAGGCCGATGCGCGACGGCAGCGACTTGAGGAACCAGATATGCGCGACCGGGGCGGCCAGCTCGATATGGCCCATGCGCTCGCGGCGGACCTTTTGCAGGGTCACTTCCACGCCGCATTTCTCGCAGACGAGGCCGCGATATTTCATGCGCTTGTATTTGCCGCACAGGCATTCGTAGTCCTTGATCGGGCCAAAGATACGCGCGCAGAACAGGCCGTCACGCTCGGGCTTGAACGTACGGTAGTTGATGGTTTCGGGCTTCTTCACCTCGCCATAGGACCAGGCGAGGATTTCCTCGGGCGAAGCCAGAGAGATCTTGATTTCGTCGAACTGGCGCGGTTGGGCCAGCGGATTCAGGGGATTGGTGGCGAGTTCCTGGTTCATTTTCAAATCCTAATGAGTGGCGCGGGGGATGAGGGAAAGGTGGGCAGACCCACCTTGCCGGCTCCCGTCGGGTGGGGTCGTTGCCCCACCTTCCGGGCGGTTGCCGTTATTCCTCGTCCTCCGCATCCAGGAGTTCCATGTTGAGGCCCAGACCCCGGACCTCCTTGACCAGGACGTTGAACGATTCCGGCACGCCGGCTTCGAAGTTGTCCTCGCCCTTCACGATGCTTTCATAGACCTTGGTCCGGCCGGCCACGTCGTCCGACTTCACCGTCAGCATTTCCTGCAGGGTATAGGCGGCGCCATAGGCCTCAAGGGCCCAGACCTCCATCTCACCCAGACGCTGACCGCCGAACTGCGCCTTACCGCCCAGCGGCTGCTGGGTAACAAGGCTGTACGGACCGGTCGAACGGGCGTGCATCTTGTCATCGACAAGGTGGTGCAGTTTCAGGAAGTACTTCACGCCCACGGTCACGGGACGCGCGAAGGGCTCGCCCGTGCGGCCGTCGAACACGATCGACTGCCCCGACTCGCTGAAGCCAGCGCGCTTGAGGGCGTCGTTGATATCCGCCTCTTTCGCGCCGTCAAAGACCGGGGTGGCGATCGGAACGCCGGTGCGGACCGCGTTGGCGCTTTCCAGCACGTCTTCGTCCGCCATTTCGGCGAAGGTCAGGTCATAGGTCTGGTCGCCATAGCCGTTCTTCATGGCATCGCGCACGGTCGTCATGTCGCCGTTGCGCCGGTATTCCTCCAGCGCCTCGTCGATCTTGATGCCCAGACCACGGCTGGCCCAGCCCATGTGGACCTCAAGGATCTGACCGACGTTCATGCGCGACGGCACGCCCAGCGGGTTCAGCACCAGGTCGACCGGAGTCCCGTCCGCAAGGAAGGGCATGTCCTCCATCGGCACGACTTTCGAGACGACACCCTTGTTGCCGTGACGACCGGCCATCTTGTCGCCCGCCTGCAGCTTGCGCTTCACGGCGACGAAGACCTTGACCATCTTCATCACGCCCGGAGGCAGGTCGTCGCCCTGGCGAACCTTTTCGACCTTGTCGTCGAAACGGTTGTCCAGCGCACGTTTCTGCGCGTCGAATTGCTGGTTCAGCGCTTCGACTTCCTTGGCGGTGTCCTCGTCTGCGACGGCAAGCTGCCACCACTGACCACGGCTCAGCTGGCCCAGCAGGTCGTCGTTGACGGTCGCGCCGGCCTTGATGCCTTTGGGACCCTTGACGACTTCCCTGCCCATGATCAGCGACTTCAGGCGCGCATAGATGTTGCGCTCAAGGATCGCCAGCTCGTCGTCCCGGTCACGGGCCAGACGTTCGACTTCCTCGCGCTCGATCTGCAGCGCACGTTCGTCCTTGTCGACGCCGTGACGGTTGAAGACCCGGACCTCGACGATCGTGCCATAGGCACCCGGCGGCAGACGCAGCGAGGTGTCGCGGACGTCCGAAGCCTTTTCGCCGAAGATGGCGCGCAGAAGCTTTTCTTCCGGCGTCATCGGGCTTTCGCCCTTCGGAGTGATCTTGCCGACCAGGATGTCGCCCGGGCCGACCTCGGCGCCGATATAGACGATGCCAGCCTCGTCGAGGTTGCGCAGCGCTTCTTCACCGACGTTCGGGATGTCGCGGGTGATCTCTTCCGGACCAAGCTTGGTGTCGCGGGCCGCGACCTCATACTCGTCGATATGGATCGAGGTATAGACGTCGTCGCGGTGGATACGCTCGCTCACGAGGATCGAGTCCTCGTAGTTGTAGCCGTTCCACGGCATGAAGGCCACGACCACGTTCCGGCCGATCGCCAGTTCACCCTGATCGGTCGAGGGACCGTCGGCAACGACCTGACCCTTGACGACCTTCTCGCCCACCTTGACCAGCGGACGCTGGTTGATGGTCGAGGACTGGTTCGAACGCTTGAACTTGCGCAGACGATAGATGTCCACGCCCGCGTCGCCCGCACCCAGATCCTCGGTCGCGCGGATAACGATACGCTGCGCATCGACCTGGTCGATGATGCCGCCGCGACGCGCCATGATGGCGGCCCCGGAATCGCGTGCAACGGTCGCTTCCATGCCGGTGCCGACGAACGGCGCCTCGGCCCGCAGAAGCGGAACCGCCTGACGCTGCATGTTGGCACCCATCAGGGCGCGGTTGGCGTCGTCGTTTTCAAGGAACGGAATCAGCGCGGCGGCGACCGAAACCAGCTGCTTGGGCGAAACGTCGATCAGGTCGACCGCTTCCACCGGGTTCAGCATGAAGTCGCCGGCCTGCCGGGTCGAGACCAGCTCGTCCACGAACTTGCCGTTTTCGTCCAGCGTCGCGTTGGCCTGGGCCACGGTGTGACGCATTTCCTCGGTCGCGGACATATAGACCACGTCGTCGGTGACGTGACCTTCGATGACCTTGCGGTACGGGGTCTCGATGAAGCCGTACTTGTTTACGCGGGCAAAGGTCGCCAGCGAGTTGATCAGGCCGATGTTCTGGCCTTCCGGCGTTTCGATCGGGCACATCCGGCCATAGTGGGTCGGGTGAACGTCGCGCACCTCGAAGCCGGCGCGTTCACGCGTCAGACCGCCCGGCCCAAGCGCCGAAAGACGACGCTTGTGCGTGACTTCCGACAGCGGGTTGGTCTGGTCCATGAACTGCGACAGCTGCGAGCTGCCGAAGAACTCGCGCACGGCGGCCGCGGCCGGCTTGGCGTTGATCAGATCCTGCGGCATGACGGTGTCGATCTCGACGCCGGACATGCGCTCGCGGATCGCGCGCTCCATGCGGAGCAGCCCGATGCGATACTGGTTCTCCATCAACTCGCCTACCGAGCGCACCCGGCGGTTGCCGAGGTGGTCGATGTCGTCGATTTCGCCCTTGCCGTCGCGCAGTTCCACGAGGCCGCGGATACAGGCGATGATGTCGTCCTTGCGCAGAGTGCGCTGGGTGTCCGGCGCATCCAGATCAAGACGCATGTTCATCTTGACGCGACCCACGGCCGAAAGGTCGTAGCGCTCGCTGTCGAAGAACAGGCTGTTGAACAGGGTCGACGCAGCCTCGACGGTCGGCGGCTCGCCCGGGCGCATGACGCGGTAGATATCCATCAGCGCGCCTTCGCGGCTCATGTTCTTGTCCGCGGCCATGGTGCTGCGGATATAGGGGCCGACATTGACATGGTCGATGTCCAGCACCGGGACATCCTCGATCCCGTTGTCCAGCAGCACCTTCAGCAGACCGCCCGAAACCTCGCCGTCACGGTCGTATTCCAGGGTGATCTCGTCACCGGCCTCGGCATAGATGAAGCCGGTCTCTTCGTTGATGATATCCCGTGCGACGAAGCGGCCCACGATCTTGTCGAAGGGCAGCAGCAGGTTGATCTCGCCCTTGTCGGCAAGCTGCTTGACCAGACGCGGCGTGACCTTGTCACCGGCCTTGGTGATGACTTCGCCGGTATCGGCATTCACCAGGTCATAGGTCGGGCGAGTGCCACGCACGCGCTCGGGGAAGAACTTGGTGACCCAGCCCGCGTCCCGGCCCCGGCCAGCGCGCTGCAGCTTGTAGTCGACGGTGTCGTAGAAGGCGCTCATGATGCCTTCCTGATCCATGCCCAGGGCATAGAGCAGGGTCGTCACCGGAAGCTTCCGGCGGCGGTCGATGCGCGCGAACACCAGATCCTTGGCGTCGAATTCGAAATCCAGCCACGAGCCGCGATAGGGAATGATGCGGCAGGCGAACAGCAGCTTGCCCGAGGAGTGGGTCTTGCCGCGGTCATGGTCGAAGAACACGCCGGGCGAGCGGTGCATCTGGGACACGACGACGCGCTCGGTCCCGTTCACGATGAACGTACCGTTCTGCGTCATCAGGGGCATGTCGCCCATGTAGACGTCCTGCTCCTTGATGTCCTTGACCGACTTCGCGCCGGTGGTCTCGTCGACATCGAACACGATCAGGCGCAGCGTCACCTTCAGCGGCGCGGCATAGGTCATGTCGCGGCTCTGGCATTCGTCCACGTCGTATTTCGGCCGTTCCAGTTCGTATTTCACGAATTCCAGGGTCGCCGTCTCGTTGAAGTCCTTGATCGGGAAAACCGACTGGAAGACACCGTTGATGCCCTCGCCGTCCTGGTGTCCCTCGGCCTCGCCCGACCGCAGGAACAGGTCGTAAGAGGATTTCTGAACCTCAATGAGGTTCGGCATCTCAAGAACTTCGCGGATATTGCCATAGTAACGCCGGATGCGTTTCTGGCCGACATAAGCTTGCGCCATAGAGGGTCTAACCTTTCGTCTTTCGCTTGCAGCGGTCGTCGGGGCCCGACCGGCGCAAGGCGGCGAATGAGGGGCGAGGTTCCATTCGTGCCGCGCGTCCCACCGCGCCGCTCCCGAACCTCGAACATGCCCTGAAGGAAGGTTTCATGCAGCTTCTTTCGAAACCGCCCTTCAAGACAGGTTCGGCAGGGACCGGGGGAACCCCGGACCCTGCCTTGTCCTTCAGAAGTCGTTGACCAGCACCATCAAGTGCCCGGTCGATTACTTCAGCTCGACCTTGGCGCCAGCCGCTTCGAGCTTTTTCTTCATTTCTTCGGCGTCGGCTTTCGACACGCCTTCTTTGACTTTGCCACCGGCTTCGACCAGGTCTTTGGCTTCTTTCAGGCCAAGACCGGTGATGCCGCGAACTTCTTTGATCACGTTGATCTTGTTCGCGCCAGCGTCCGTCAGGACGACGTCGAATTCGGTTTTCTCTTCGACGGCTTCGGCAGCAGCAGCCGGACCGGCAACCATGACGGCGCCACCAGCAGCCGGCTCAATGCCGTACTCGTCTTTCAGGATGTTTTTCAGTTCCTGGGCTTCCAGCAGGGTCAGGCCCACGATTTCTTCGGCGAGTTTTTTCAGGTCAGCCATTTTTCCGTTCTTTCCATTAAGTGTTCCAACGACGGGTATTCAACCCTACGAGGGAATGGGATTGCCTTAAGCGGCCTCGCGCTCTTCCAGAGTCGTGAGGATGCTCGCGATGTTGGAAGCAGGTGCGCCAATCGCGCCCGCGATGTTCGAGGCAGGGGCACCGATGCAGGCCACGATCGAAGCGATAAGCTCCTCGCGCGACGGCATTTGTGCCACGGCTTTCACACCGGCAGGGTCAAGAGCCGTGTCGCCCATTGCACCGCCCAGGATCACGAACTTGTCGTTCGCCTTGGCGTATTTGTCCGCGATCCGGGCAGCAGCCACTGGATCCTCGGAGTAAGCGAGCACGGTCATACCCGTCAGATAGTCAGCGATGCTTGCGCAGGGCTTCCCATCCAGGGCGATCTTGGCGAGCCTGTTCTTGGCAACGCGAACGGACCCGCCAGCTTCACGCATTTGCGCGCGCAGGTCCTGCATTTGGGCAACCGTCATTCCTTCGTAGTGTGCAACCACCACGACGCCAGAGGCTTCAAAGATCTGGCCGAGTTCTTCGACCAGCTGCTCTTTTTGCGCTCTATCCACGGTTTCACTCCAAGTATGGGGGTTTCCCCCCGGCTCAACTATCCAGCCGCCCGAACAGCGACTGAACCGGTCCGTGACGGTCCAAGATCCCCCGAAGAAGTCTTCGGAAAATGGTCTTGATCCCATCTCAGGAAGGAAATTAAGCAGGTCTCCCCGCACCCTCCGTCTCGGACAGGACGGGGCGATGAACGCCCCGCCATCCGCCGGATCACTCCGGCGAAATTCTTGCGCAGCTTACTGCGCGGTGGCCGAAGCCAGGTCCAGCGACACGCCCGGACCCATGGTCGAGCTGATCGAGACCTTCTTGACGTAGGTGCCCTTGGCGCCCGACGGCTTCGCACGGTTCACGGCATCCACGAACGCGCGGATGTTCTCGGCCAGTTTCGCGGCGTCGAACGAGGCCTTGCCGACGCCGGCATGGACCACGCCCGCCTTCTCGGCTTTGAACTGGACTTCACCGCCCTTGGCAGCTTCGACGGCCGACTTGACGTCCATCGTCACCGTGCCGACCTTCGGGTTCGGCATCAGGTTGCGCGGGCCCAGGATCTTGCCCAGACGGCCGACCAGCGGCATCATGTCCGGGGTGGCGATGCAGCGATCGAATTCGATCTTGCCCGACTGGATGGTCTCCAGCAGGTCTTCCGCACCGACGATCTCGGCGCCAGCGGCCTTGGCTTCGTCAGCCTTGGGGCCACGGGCGAAGACAGCGACGCGAACGTGCTTGCCGGTGCCGTTGGGCAGGGTGACAACGCCACGGACCATCTGGTCGGCATGACGCGGGTCGACGCCCAGGTTCATCGCGATTTCGACGGTTTCGTCGAATTTCGCTTTGACATTGCCCTTCACCAGGGCAACGGCATCCTCGACCGACAGGTTGGCCTTGCCGTCAAAGGCGGCGCGGGCGGCGGCTTGGTTTTTCGAGATTTTCGCCATGACTTAGCCTTTCACCTCGATACCGATCGAACGGGCCGAGCCGAGGATGATCTGCATCGCGGCTTCGACGTCATTCGCGGACAGGTCCTTCATCTTGGCTTCGGCGATCTCGCGAACTTGTTTCGCGGTCACGGTGCCAGCGACCGTGCGGCCGGGCTTGTCCGAACCCTTGGCGCGGTTGCGCTTGCCGACCGGCTTCAGGCCAGCGGCTTTCTTCAGCAGGAACGAGGCCGGCGAAGTCTTGGTTTCGAAGGTGAAGGATTTATCGGCGTAATAGGTAATCACGACCGGAACGGGCGAACCCTGTTCCATTTCCTGCGTGCGGGCGTTGAACGCCTTGCAGAATTCCATGATGTTGATGCCGCGCTGACCCAGGGCCGGGCCGACGGGCGGGGACGGGTTGGCTTGACCCGCCTTGATTTGCAGCTTCAGGCTGCCGACAACTTTCTTGGCCATCTGGCCTTCTCCTTATCATCACGCCCGCGACGCGCGGGCAGACTTAGCGGTTTTCGGCCCGCATCCCGAAGGACCGGCACCTCCCGCACGACATCACGCGGTCTTGGAGACCTGCGTGAATTCCAGTTCGACCGGCGTAGGCCGGCCAAAGATCGAGACGGTAACCTTGATGCGGCTCGAAACCTCATCAACCTCCTCGACCATGCCCGAGAAGCCCTCGAAGGGTCCGTCGGTCACGTTCACTTTCTCGCCCACGTCGAACCGGATCAGGTTGCGCGGTGCGACCTCGACCCCGCCCTCGCCGGTGCGGTGCAGGATCGCGTTCACTTCATCGTCGCGCATCGGCATCGGCTTGCCCTGCGCGCCCAGGAAACCGGTCACCCGGTTGATCGAGTTGACCAGGTGATAGGTGCGGTCCGATAGATCCATGTGGACCAGGACGTAACCCGGCATGAAGCGGCGCTCCGAGGTCACTTTCTTGCCGCGGCGGATCTCGATCACCTCTTCGGTGGGGACCAGCACCTCGTCAATCTGCTCCTCAAGGCCATTCTCGGCGGTAGCCTGCCGAATCGCCTCGGCGACCTTCTTCTCGAAGTTCGACAGGACGCTGACCGAATACCAACGCTTTGCCATGTTTCGATCGACCCCTGTTCATTCCAGGCCAGCTTGCGCCAAGCCCTTGCAATTCAATGCCGCCCTATCAGCCAGACGTCCGGCTGGACGACCTTCCGGCCAAATTGAAATCGGCGCGCACGACCGAATCGATGCACGCCGCGTCTCGGGGCAGGTTGCAAGGACATAGCGTCCCCTGCCCTTCAATGCAAGACCTCAGCTGCCGACGAAGTGCAGGATACCCGAGAGCCCCGACTTGATCGCCAGATCGATCAGGAAGAAGAAGATCGAGGCCAGCGTCGCCATGATCAGGACCATGATGGTGGTCGTGATCACCTCACGCCGGGTCGGCCAGCTGATCTTGCCGATTTCGCTGCGCACCTGGCTGATGAACTGAACGGGGTTGGCCATGTTGATCCCTTCGGTCTTGCAGCGCGTCAGATAGCGCCTGCCCGCCCGAGTTTCAAGCCGGAACTGCCGATGCCCTCAAGGCAGCAGCAGTTCGACCCCCGGCATCCGCGCCAACGCCTCGATCTCGGCGCGATAGAACCCGGCCGAACGCTCATGCGCGGCCTCGTCCAGCAGGCGCAGCCGGGGATGGCCCTTGCGACGCGGGAACTTCTGGCGGGCCTGGCGGAACAGGTCGCGCAGGTCCGCCTGGTTGTCGGCCATCGCCTGTGCGACGAACCAGTCGTAGCCGGGTTGGGTGATGCTGACATTGCGCGGTTCCGGCTCGGGGACGGATCCGGCCATGCCTTCCGGCAATAACCGGGCAAGCAATTCGGGACGCAGCGCGGCATAATCCTCATAGCGCCAGACGACGATCCACCCGACGCCCTCGACCTGCTTCAATCGCTTGACCAGCCCCGACCAGGGCGCCCGGGCCGGATCGCGCCCGCCCATATAGGCATCAAGTTCGATCTCGTTCCCCTCGCTCAGTTGCAGCGCAAAGGCCGAGACGTGGAAGCCCGCCGGATCGCGCAAGGCTAGATACAGCGTCGCGGGTCCGCCTCCCGCCATGTCGATCACCCGCCGCAACCGATGTGGCGCGCGGGGATAAAGCGTGCCCCTTTGCGAATAGATCTTGGAGCGGTGGGTCCCGCCCAGGATGTTCTCCTCGGAAATCAGCAGGTCGGCGAATCCCTCGCGCGCGGCCTGGAACTGGCGGCGGCAACTCAGTTCGGCCGGGCAACCCTCGCCGCGGGCCAGAGCTTGGGACAGCGGCAGGACATCGCGCAGCGTTCCGGGATCAGCATAGAACAATCCCGCCTGCGCCAAGCGGTCGCGCACCTGTCGCAGCGAATACTGAAGATGGGTCGAGGCGGTCTTGTGCGCCCCCAGATGGATACTCAAAGCCATGGGCCGTGTTCCAGCCGAGCGCGTTCGGAATGTCAATGGGAGGATGGCTGGCAGGGGTTGGGGGACTCGAACCCACGACCCTCGGTTTTGGAGACCGATGCTCTACCAACTGAGCTAAACCCCTAAGCCGACGCCTCCAATATGGCCTTCGCAAAATGCCGTCAAGGCCAATCTCGGCCCAGCGGTGGCAGAGAGTGCCGATGCCGCTTGCCCTCAGCATGAAACGGTTCGTCGAAGCGGCCCGGCAGGTAACCGATATCGCCGGGGAAGCAGCGATCCCCGGAATCAGTTCGCACCCATGACATGGCCCCGCTCCGGCAACCTGTTCTCATGCGCGGCGACCCGGTTCTGAAGTGCTGCGTGCCGATCGGAACCTTTCCAGGCCCCTGCCCGCCCCGTGTTAAGGGCGAGCAGGGATGACACCTACGCGTTCAACTGCGCCCGCCCCTCCGGGCCGGGGACCGGTCCCTCGTCGCTTTCCAGGAAGCCGCCCGATTGCCGCGACCAAAGCCCGGCATAGATGCCGCCCTGCGCCAGAAGCTGGTCGTGCGAGCCCTGCTCGACGATGCGGCCGCGCTCCATCACCACCAGCCGGTCCATCCGTGCGATGGTGGACAGGCGATGCGCGATCGCGATCACGGTCTTGCCGTTCATCAGCGTTTCAAGCTGACCCTGGATCGCAGCCTCGACCTCGCTGTCCAGTGCACTCGTCGCCTCGTCCAGGACCAGGATCGGCGCGTCCTTCAACAGCACGCGGGCAATGGCGACGCGCTGGCGCTGGCCGCCGGACAGCTTCACGCCCCGTTCGCCCACATGCGCATCCAGCCCCCGGCGTCCGTTCGAATCGTTCAGAAGACCGACAAAGTCCGACGCTTCGGCCTGTTCGACCGCGCGCAGCACCTCGTCCTCGCCCGCGTCGGGGCGTCCATACGAGATGTTGTCGCGGATCGAGCGGTGCAACAGCGATGTGTCCTGCGTGACCACGCCGATGGCTGCCCGCAGCGATTCCTGCGAGACCTGCGAAATGTCCTGACCGTCGATCATGATGCGCCCGGATTCCAGGTCGTGGAAGCGCAGCAGAAGGTTCACCAGCGTCGACTTGCCCGCGCCCGACCTTCCGACAAGTCCGATGCGTTCGCCCGGTGCAATCGTCAGGGTCAGGTCGTCCAGGACCGCCCCGCCCTTGCCCGGCGCAGCATCGCCATAGCGGAAGGTGACGTCGCGGAATTCGACCTTGCCGCGCGGCACCTCAAGTGTCTTCGCACCGGGTTGATCGGTGACCATGCGCGGCAGCGACAGGGACCCTATGCCGTCGCGGACCGTGCCGATATTCTCGAACAGCCCTGCGAATTCCCACATGATCCAGTGCGACATGTTGCCGAGCCGCAGCGCCAGCGGGATCGCGATGGCGACCGCGCCAACCTCGATCCGGCCCTGGGTCCAAAGCCAGATCCCCAGCGCGGTAACGGCGAAGGTCAGGCCAGAGTTCAGCGAGGCCAGCAGAATGTTCTGGATCGACGCCAGCCGCATCTGCGAATGCACCGTCCGCAGGAAGCCGTCCATGCTGTCGCGGACATAGGCCTCTTCGCGCGAGGAGTGCGAGAACAGCTTGACCGTCGAGATGTTGGTATAGCTGTCGACCACGCGCCCGGTCATCACCGCGCGGGCATCTGCCTGCGCCTCGCTGATGCGACCGATCCGCGGGACCAGCCACCACAGAAGCAGCCCGTAAAGCACGCCCCAGGCCAGGAACGGCAGCGCCAGCCAGCCGTCGGTCGAGGCGGCCAGCACCAGCGCCCCCAGGAAATAGACCCCGACATAGACCAGCACATCCAGGAACTTCATCGCGACTTCGCGCACGGCCAGCGCGGTCTGCATCAGCTTGGTGGCGATGCGTCCGGCGAACTCGTCCTGGAAATAGCTCATCGATTGGCGCAGCAGATAGCGGTGTGCCTGCCAGCGAATCCTTTGCGGCAGGTTTCCCATCAGCGTCTGATGCATCAGAAGCGAGAAGATGATCTGCAAAAGCGGCAGCCCGATCACCAGGATCGCCGCCATCAGCATCAGCCGCCCACCCTCGACCTGCCAGAAGGCGGCGCGGTCGGTATTGGCCAGCCGGTCGACAAGGTCGCCCAGATAGCCGAACAGCACCACCTCCAGCACGGCGATCAGGGCCGAGCAGGCCGACATGACCAGCATATAGCCAAGCGCCCCGCGCGAGAAATGCAGGATGAAACGCCACAGTCCCTTCGGGGGCATCCGTGGCGGATCGGCAGGATAAGGATCAAGCCGGCTCTCGAACCAGCTGAACATGTTGGACCTCGTGGATTTGTGGCGGGGCGGCGCGCGGGCCCCGGCGCACCGTCTCATGGCTGGGGCGGCAATGGCAAGGCCCAGTACGCGTTCGCTTGCTGCGCCGCGTTACAGGTGACGCGACTCGGGCGCGGGGTTCCACCAGGCGTCATGCGCCCCGTCGGCATAAAAGACCGGCGCGGCGATCAGTTCGGCCTCGGTCACGTCATCCAGTGCGTTGATGCAGACCATGACGAAGGCGCCGTCCATCTGGGGCAGGTTCCCCTGCGTCCAAAGCCGGGTGCCGCAGGTGGCGCAGAACAGGTGGTGCATGTCGACTCCGTCCTGCTGGCTGCGTGGGGTATCGGCCAGTCGCTCGCGGCCTTCGGTGACGCGGAAACCGGCAGCGTCAGGCAGGCGCATCTCCCAATAGCGCATCTTGCGGCAAAAGCGGCAGTTGCAGCGCATCGTGCCCTGCGAAAGGTCGCCATCAGCTTCAAAGCGGACCGCGCCGCAAAAGCAGGAACCGTGATAGGTCTTCATTGCAAATCTCCCGGACCACGACGGGCATCGCGCCCGGCATGACCCAGTCTGGCAAGGTCGTGCTGACAGAACCTGTCAGCTGCCAAGCTTTTCGGCGAAAAAGGCCAGCGTCCGATCCCAGGCCAGCTTGGCCGCCGCCTCGTCATAACGCGGCGTGGTGTCATTGTGGAAACCGTGCTGGGTGCCGGGATAGATGAACGCCTGGTATTCCTTGCCATTGGCCTTCAGCGCCGCTTCGTAATCCGGCCAGCCGGCATTCACGCGTTCGTCCTTTTCGGCGTAATGGATCAGTAGCGGAGCCTTGATCTGCGGCACCTCCTCGGCGCGGGGCTGACGGCCATAGAATGGCACCGAGGCCGAAAGATCGGGATAGGCGACCGCCAGCGCATTGCAGACGCCCCCGCCATAGCAGAAGCCCACGCAACCGACCTTGCCAGTCGAATCCGGGTGATCGCGCAGGAATTCGTAGCCGGCGAAGAAATCCTCCATCAGCTTCGCGGGATCAAGGCTCGCCTGCATCTCGCGCCCCTTCTCGTCATTGCCGGGATAGCCCCCGATCGAACTGAGGCCGTCCGGCCCAAAGGCCAGATAGCCAGCCTTGCCCAACCGCCGGACGACATCCTGGACATAGGGGTTCAGCCCGCGATTCTCATGCACGACCAGCACTGCGGGCAGCTTGCCTTGCGCCGCGACCGGACGCGCCATCAGTCCCGAAATGGTGCCGTTCCCTTCGGGGCTGTCAAAGCTCGCGGTCTCGGTTCGGATCGCGGGATCATCGGGCGGCACCTGCTGGGCCAGCGCGTAATCTGGCTTCAACGCCTCGAAGATCGCGGCAGCGGTCATCCCGGCGGTCGCGAACTGCGCGGCCTGTGCCATGAAGTCGCGCTTGCTGATCCGGCCATGCACATAGCCGTCAAAGATTTCCAGAATGCGGGGGTGAAAATCGGAAGCCTTCCTGCGTTCGGTCATGAGGTTCCTCCCTGGGGCTGGGGCAAACCTAGCACGAATGGCCGCCGAACCTTGGCGTTTTGTCGCGAATCAGCGCGATCCGGACATGAAAAAGGCCGCCCCCGAGGGAGCGGCCTCCTCGTCGCGATATCCCCAAGGGGATCACCCGACGATGGTCTTGCCCGAATTACTTCAGGATTTTCGAGACGACGCCTGCGCCGACGGTGCGGCCGCCTTCACGGATGGCGAAGCGCAGCTTCTCTTCCATCGCGATCGGGGCGATCAGTTCGACTTCGAACTTCAG
>Ga0160446_100375_pt1 | contig 22910 bp, 23 predicted proteins | sample HID1973I_E1MG_FD_108200 | JGI IMG/M metagenome (GOLD analysis project Ga0160446, IMG submission 108200) | Enriched mosquito-associated microbial communities from UW Madison campus, WI, USA - HID1973I_E1 MG | ecosystem: Host-associated > Arthropoda: Insects > Digestive system > Unclassified ... | reverse complement strand
GAGGGGGTCCGGATCGTGCTAATGTTCTCGGCGCGCGCGAGTGGCGGAACGGCAGACGCGCTGGCTTCAGGTGCCAGTGTCCGAAAGGGCGTGCGGGTTCAAATCCCGCCTCGCGCACAGATCCTTGGGAGATTTCCCAGGGAGACCGAGAGTCGGGGACCCCAGGGTTCCCGACTCTTTGTCGTTCCCTCGAGGACGTCGAGACAGCCGCTCCGTACTCGTCACAGTCCGGGGACGTCGCCGAAGCGCATCCATCCCAGCTCTTCGGCGATCTGGCGCGTAGCGATGTCGTGATTGACACGGCGAGCTCACCGGGGACCAGTCCCGGCATGGTTCACGGACTCGTCACTCATCACAGCACCCAGACGCGCCTGCGCGCGATGCGCGGCACCGGCGTCTCGGCTGGCGTCGACGCCGGGCGGTCCTCGCTGACCGCCGGTCAGGAGCCTTCGCCGTGGGAAGGTCGCGACGGGGTCGCGAGAGGGCTGGTGTGTGGCGTACTGGACGCGCAGAATCGGCTCTCGATCACGAAGCTCGCGCCCGCGTTGGGTTGGCCGGACAAGGTGGCTGTCGCCTTCCGTGTCACGCCCGGTCGGGTCTACGTCAGCGTCGGCGAGCCGACCAGTCCCCTCGAGGTTGCATCGACATACGTCGCAGGCCGGCTGATCTTGCCGGCCGCTGCCCGTTGCCGCTTGGACGTGGCCGTCGGCGACGCGGTTGTCGCGGTGACGACGGGCGACGGGCAGATTGTGCTGGCGGGGGGCGCGGACATCGCCCAGGCCATCACGGGAGCATCCGAAGTCACCCCCGCGCCGATGGAGCTCGTGGCTTCAGCGAAGCGGAGCGGCGTGAAGCGGGCGTGGCAGCCCGTCGCCGTCAACGGATGAAAGGTCAGTTGGAGGCTCGAACCCCGAGGTGTACTCCCAGGTGCTGAGTGACGGACTCGATCGCTTCCGGGACGATGGTGAAGTACGCCCAGATGCCGCGCTTCTCTCGGCTGACGAGCCCCGCTTCGGTGAGCTGTTTGAGGTGGTGCGACACGGTCGGCTGGCTGAGTCCGACAGGTTCGATGAGGTCGCACACGCACGCCTCGCCGCCTTCGTGCGCGGCAATCATCGACAGCAGCCGGATCCGCGTTGGATCGGCGAGAGCCTTGAGCGTGCGTGCCAGGGCGACGGCGTCCTCCTCGTCGATCGTCGGACTCGTTGCAGGAGTGCAGCAAGCCGCCGGGGCGATCACAGGAAGGAGGTCGAGAGCCATGGCCGCAAGTCTGCCGGACACATCGACTCTTGTCGATATTGACAACGGTCGATAGGTGATGCCAAGGTCGACGCATCGACGAACATCGATCCGAGGAGGGCGACGTGGCAGACATCCGTGAGCAGGTCAGGGAGAAGTACGCGCTGGCAGCGATCCAGGGCGCGGGCGACGCGAGCTGTTGCGGCGCAGGCGGCTGTTGCGGCCCGAGCGACGAGGTCGAAGTGTTCGGCGCCGCGCTCTACGACGCGTCCGACCTTGTGGGCATCCCCATCGAGGCTCAGCTGATCTCGCTCGGCTGCGGGAACCCGATGGCGGTCGCCGAGCTCCGCGAGGGTGAGCGGGTTCTGGACCTGGGCTCGGGTGGTGGCATCGACGTGCTCCTGTCGGCCAAGCGGGTCGGGCCTACGGGCTTCGCGCACGGCGTCGACATGACCGACGAGATGCTCGACCTCGCCCGCGCCAACGCCGCCAAGGCCGGCGCGACCAACGTGGAGTTCCACAAGGGGACGATCGAAGACCTGCCGCTCGACGATGCGTCGGTCGACGTCGTCATCTCCAACTGCGTCGTCAACCTGTCCCCCGACAAGCCCGCGGTCCTGGGCGAGGTATTCCGCGTCCTGGTCGCCGGCGGGCGGGTCGGCATCTCCGATGTCGTGGCTGAGGACCACCTCACGCCCGAGCAGCGCGCCGAGCGCGGCTCGTACGTCGGTTGCATCGCCGGCGCGCTGTCGCGCCAGGAGTACCTCGACGGGCTGGCCGCCGCCGGGTTCGTGGATGCCGACGTCACCTTCACCCACCAGGTCGCCGAGGGCATGCACGGGGCCCTGGTCAAGGCACGTAAGCCGCAGGCGTGACATGCACCCCGAACTCTTCCTGGCCATTCACCAAGAACGTGAGCGTGAGCTCGTTGCGCGCCTGGAACGAGAGCGGCTGATGCACGAGCGCGCGTCGACCGACGGCCGACCGCATCACGGCCTGCGTCAGACGTGGCTCGCGGCTCGCACAGCGGCCGGAGCGCTGGCGGAACGGGCACGCGAACAGGTCGCCCGCGTGGACCCAACGCACCGCGACGTTGCATGCTGCGCGACTGCCTGACCGAATGATGACTGGGCTGCACCGATTCGGTGCAGCCCAGTCGTTCATCTGTGCTTCGCTGTGACGCGGCGCGCGCTTGAGGAGGTCGCCTCAATCACGCGGACCAACTCAACCTGCACGGTCGGCCCCCCTGGCGATGCGCGCGTTGCCGCCCCCACCGGTTCATTTGCCACCGGTCACCGGTGATGCCAACGTGTGGTCAGTCATCACAGCAGTCGTCTTCGCAGTGCGTGCTGTCGCCGCCGACGAGCTGGGAGACCGGCGTGCAGCAGCCATCTCCCCGCCACGCCTCAAGGCCCTCTCGGACGGCGAACGCCGCAATGACGACGGCGGCGATGGGGTCGGCCCACCACCACCCCAGCGTGCTGTTCAGCACGAGCCCGACGAGCAGGACCGCGGACAGGTAGGTGCAGATCAGGGTCTGTTTGGAGTCTGCGACCGCCGACGCCGACCCGAGCTCGCGTCCGGTGCGGCGCTCGAACCAGGACAGGAGCGGCATTACCGCCAGGCTCACCGCGGCCAGGATGATCCCGACGGTGGAGTGGTCCGGCTCGACTCCTTGGAGCAGGGTCCGGGCCGCATCGACTGTCACGAACACGGCCAGGCCGATGAACGAGAACGCGATGGCACGCAGCGCGGCGCGCTCACGGGTATGCGGGTTCGGGGCGGAGAACTGCCAGGCGACCGCGGCCGCGGAGAGCACTTCGACGATGGAGTCGAGCCCGAATGCGATAAGTGCCGAGGAGGACGCCAGGCGGCCAGCCGCCAGGGCGACGCCGGCCTCGATGACGTTGTAGGTGATCGTCGCCGCGACGACCCACCGGATCCGCCGCTCGAGCAACGCGCGGCGGGCCGAGGGCATCGGTCGCGGGCCGATCGAGACGCTACTCATGCGCAGGTGCAATCCGGTTCGCAGCACTGCGGGTCGACCGCGAGCACCAGCTGCAGCAGATCGCCCAGCGCCGGCGCGAGGTGCGGGTCGGCCAACCGGTACCAGGTTCGGCGTCCGTCGGGGATTGCCTCGACCAGGCCGCAGCCTCTCAAGCAGGCGAGCTGGTTCGACATCACCTGTCGTGAGACCCCCAGCGCGTCGGCAAGGTCCGACGGGTAGGCCGGGGCCTCACGCAGCGCCAACAGGATCCGTGTACGTGTCTCATCGGACAGTGCATGACCCAACCGAGCGAGGGCCGAGGTGTGCGTCAACGTGGCCGTCTCCATGAGCAGGAGCGTACACGGAGCGCTGTATTCAGAGAATGATGTACCAAAGCCGTGCAGTTGACTCCGACGCTCAGCCAGCACGAGTCACGCGGTGACGGGCCGCACGCCGAGTTCGTCCAGGAGGTTCAGGATCCGGGTGCGGATCTCGTCGCGGATGGGGCGGACCGAGTCGATGCCCTGGCCTGCGGGGTCCTCGAGGACCCAGTCTTCGTACCGCTTGCCGGGGAAGTAGGGGCAGGCGTCGCCGCAGCCCATGGTGACGACGACGTCGGACGCCTGAACGGCCTCGGTGGTCAGGACCTTGGGCTGTTCGGCGGCGATGTCGACGCCGACCTCGGCCATCGCTTGGACGGCGACGGGGTTGACCTGGTTGCCGGGCATCGAGCCTGCGGAGCGGACCTCGACGGCGCCTCCGGACAGGGCGTTCAGGAAGCCGGCGGCCATCTGGGAGCGGCCCGCGTTGTGGACGCAGACGAACAGGACGCTGGGCTTGTCGGTGGTCATGCTTCTCCTCGGGAGTTCGTTGTGGCGTACGTGCTGTCAGCGGCGAGGGCAGTGATGCGTTCACGGAGGTACTCGCGCAGGGGGCGGATGCCGTCGACGTCCCACCCGGCGGGGTCGGGCAGCGGCCACGTCTCGTAGCGGACGCCCTCGACCTGAGGGATGTCGAGGCCCGGCTTGAGGGAGACGACGACGTCGGCGGACTGAACCGCGTCACGTGTGAGCAGGGTGGGCTGACGGCCGGTCCAGTCGATACCGATCTCGGCCAGGGAAGCGATGACGACGCTGCTGACGTGGTCCTCGGGGGCAGTGCCGGCCGAGGTCACGCCCAGCCGCGAGTCGGCGGCGGCAAGGCCGGCCGCGAGCTGGGACCGTCCGGCGTTGTGCACGCAGACGAACAAGACGTTGGTCACGCAAGGGCTCCTGTGATCTGGGAGGTGCGGGCCGGGTGCTGGCGCACCCAGTCCTGGGTGGCGACCTGCACCGCATCCCAGGGTGACCCCAGGGGCGGGGTGTAGGACAGGTCGAGCTCGCTGATGGCCTCGACGGTCATCTCGTGGAACAGCGCGGTCGCGAACGTGTCGACGCGCTTGGCCGTCTCGGTGGTCAGGGCACCGATGAGCCGGGCGCCGAGCAGACGGCCTGTGTCGGTGTCCCCGGTGATGCGGATCGAGATCGGTTGCGCGCCGGGGTAGTACCGCTTGTGGTCGTCCGGGCTCGACTGTGTGGTCGCCGCGGGGTAGGCGGCGCCGGTCGCGTCGCTGTCGCGCAGGCCGGTGCGGGCGGCGACCAGATCGAAGATCTTGACCACCTGCGTGCCCAGGCTTCCCGCGAAGCGGGCCGTGCCGCCGATCGCGTTCTCGCCCGCCACGCGCCCCTGCTTGTGCGCGGTCGTGCCGAGCGGGAGGTAGGTGCGGCCGAGCAGGCGGTGGTGGGTCACGACGCAGTCGCCGGCGGCCCAGACCTGGTCGAGGTTGGTGCGCATGCCGGGGTCCACGTCTACGGCGCCTGCCGGGCCCGTGGTGGCACCCGCGGAGATCAGGAGGTCGGTGTCGGGTCGGACGCCCACGACTACGAGGACGAGGTCGACGGTCCACTCGTGCTGCTGGCCGTCGCTGCCGTGTCCGTCGACGATCAGGCTGTCTGGTCCGGCGCTGAGCCTGGTCACTGTGGTGTCGGTGTGCACCTCGACGCCGTGCCGTTCGAGCTCGGTGCGTACGAGGGCGCCAAGCTCAGGGTCGACGGTCGGCAGCACCTCGGGAAGTCGTTCGACCTGCGTGACGGCGATGCCCCGGGCGGTGAGCCCCTCGGCCATCTCCAGCCCGACGTAGCCGGCACCCACGATCAGCGCGCGTCGCGGCTTGGCGCGTTCGAGCGTCGCCATCAGCTCGAAGGTGTCGCCCATGGTGTGCAAGAGATGCACGCCCTGCGCCGTGCCGAGCAAGTCGAGTCCCTCGATCGGCGGTCGCACCGGAACCGCGCCGGTCCCGACCACCAGAGCGTCGTAGCCGATCCAGTCCACCCCGTGCTCGTCCTCGACCTGCAGCCTGCGCCCGGCGACGTCGATGCTGGTCGCGCGGGTGTCGAGCCGCAGGTGCATACCGGTCGCCTCGAGGTCGCCGCGGGTGCGGTGGGCGAGGTTGCGCCAGTGGGTGACCTCTCCGGAGACGTAGTACGGGATGCCGCAGATGGAGTAGTTGGGGTAGGCGTCCGCGACGACCACGGTGACCTGCGTGCTCTCGTCGAGCTCGCGGGCGCGCAAGGCCGCGCTGATGCCGGCGTCGCTACCGCCGACGATGACCAGGTGCATGGGCGTGCCTTCCTTCCTCAATGAGCCGCGGCCGGAGCGAGCAGCTCCGCCGGCGCGTTATCAGAGATGGGCGGTGCCGTCGGGACCGGGTAGAACGCGGCGACGGCCGCGAGCCCGAGCGCTGCCCCGACAACCTGTGCGACGACGAAGAGCGGGACCGAGCCGGGCGCGATGCCGGCGAAGGTGTCGGTGAAGATGCGCCCGACGGTCACCGCGGGGTTGGCGAAGGACGTCGAGGACGTGAACCAGTACGCCGACCCGATCCAGGCGGCGCCCGCGACCGGGACGAGCGCCGCACGCTGCGATCGCAGCAGCGCAAAGATGACGAGCACGAGCCCCGCGGTCGCGATGGCCTCGCCGATCAACAGCCCAGCTCCGTCGCGGTGCGTCGTGGAGATGGCTGGCGTGACGTCAAACATCGTGTTCGCCAGCAGTGCGCCGACGATGGCGCCCGCGCACTGCGCCACCACGTACCCCAAGACCTCGGTCGCCGACCGTCGCGACGAGCCGTCCCGGGAGAGAACTCGCTCGGCAAGCGTGACCACCGGGTTCAGGTGTGCTCCCGACACCGGACCGAGCACCACGATCAGGACGGCCAACCCGAACACGGTCGCCAGGCCGTTCGCGAGGAGCTGCAGGCCGACGTCGTCGGTCAACCGCTGGGCCATGATCCCCGACCCGACAACGACGGCCACGAGTGCGGCGGTGCCGACGAACTCGGCAGCGAGCCGAGAGGGCAAGGGCAGAGGACCGAGTCCAGGTGCTGAAGTCACGGCCGCATCTTGACCCGAAGGGGGTAACTCAGTCAACATTGACTCAATGAACACTGAATGGATGTCTCAGGTGGAGCGCCGCGCCGCCCTGCACGGCGCCCTGGCCGATCCTGGCCGCCTCGCGGTCGTGGACCTCCTCTCGCGGGGAGACGCCTCCCCATCGGAGCTGGCCAGCGAGCTGTCGATGCCGTCCAACCTGCTGGCGCACCACGTCAACGTTCTCGTCGAGCACGGCTTCGTCGAACGCACCCGCTCCGAGGGCGACCGCCGCCGGACTTACCTGCGCCTGCTGCCCACCGAGCTCGGTCCCTTCACCACCGCGTTGCCGCGACCGCCACGCGTGCTGTTCATCTGCACCGCGAACTCCGCACGCTCACACCTGGCCGTCGCAATGTGGCGCCGGACCAGCACGATCCCAGCCACCTCGGCAGGCACGCACCCTGCCGACTCCATCGACCCCGGCGCCGTGCACGCGGCCCGTCGACACGACCTGGAACTGCAGCACATCCGCCCGCGCCACCTCGACGAGGTCCACCGACCCGACGACCTCGTGATCACCGTCTGCGACCGAGCACACGAAGAAGTCGGGCTGACCGCGGACGTGCACTGGTCCATCCCCGACCCGGTCCGACTGGGCAGCGACGACGCGTTCGACATCGCCGTCGCCGAACTTGACCGCCGGGTCGGCGAACTGGCACCCCGTCTCGTCATGTCCTGAACCAAGGAGCAACGACGATGTCCGCCACTCACCCGACAGACCTCAGCATCGACCAACGCCACGCACTGAAGACGGCAGCCGTCCGGCTGGAGGGAAGCTTCGAGGGCATCTTCGGAGCACCCACGATCGAGCGGTTCCTCTACACCTCGTACGACCAGTTCGCCGGGCGCGCGACCATCCCCAACTTCCTGCCCCTGCTGGCGGAGCGGTTTGCCAGGCAACGCCTGAACGCGCTCGCCCGCGTCGAGGGCAAGATCAGCGACGGCAAACCGGTCGTCCTGTTCCTGTGTGTTCACAACGCCGGTCGCTCGCAGATGGCGCTCGGCTTCTTCCAGCAGCTCGCCGGCGACGACGCAGTCGCATGGTCGGGCGGCTCCGAACCTGGGGAGCAGGTCAACCCCACCGCTGTGGCTGCGATGGCCGAGCGAGGCGTCGACATCTCCCACGAGTACCCCAAGCCGTGGACCGACGAAGTCGTCCGCGCGGCGGATGTTGTCATCACGATGGGATGTGGCGACGCCTGCCCGATCTTTCCCGGTAAGCGTTACGAGGACTGGGTGCTGGATGACCCCGCTGACCTGGATCTCGACGGTGTACGGCGCGTCCGGGACGACATCGAGCGGCGCGTGCACCGGCTCCTCGAAGAGTTGTCAGTCCGCGCGTAGGCGTCATCCAGTTGCCGGGCCGGCCTCGGGAAGTGCTCTGGCAATGAAGGTGGCACTGACCTTGGTGGCGCACCACGCGCGCCGACGGTGACTCGCATGACAACAACGCACGCCGGCAATCGCCGGCGATACCGGGGCGAATGCCCTCGGTGTTCCCACGATGTCGACGCCCACATACTCATCGCGGTCATCGAGCGGCCCGTCGCGATGGGCTTCGCCTTCTGTCCGGAACCTGAATGTAGGTGCGGAGGGACGTGGCGAGCCACAGCGAGTGAATCAACGCCGGAGGAGAAGGCGGAGACCCACACCCGCGTCGTCCAGGCGTTGCTCGACGCGGGCGCTCCGTTACCCCCGTTCCTCCTGCACGGCATCCAGCCCCCGTAAGCCCAGTTCGGCGCTTGCGAACGGCCCCTTGGTCGGCTTCCGAACGGAAGCTGGACCGAGGGGCCATTCCGCTGCACGGGCTACGCGTGCCGCCAGACCTTCAACGCGCTTGCGAGTAGCAGCACGGTCAGCAGCGGCACGATGACGACCGACGGCACGACGCCAAGCAGCAAGCCACCGGCAAGCGTGCCCAACACCGAACCGACGGCCATCAGCGCGACGAAGCGACCGTTGCGAGCCAGCACCGCGAAGCTGTCATCGCGGCTGTACCGGGCAAACGCGACCAGCATCGTGGGCAACGAGACGAGCAGCGACAGGCTGCCGGCGAGCTTGATGTCCAACCCGTAGAGCAGCACGATCGTCGGAATCAGCAGCTCGCCGCCGGCCACACCCATCACGGCTGCAACCATGCCGATGATCACGCCCGCGACAACGCCGGCGACCACCTGGGCTGCGCCGGTCAAGCCGAGCGAGTCGAACGTGCCCAGGTGGCTCCAGACCAACGCAGCCGCGATGAGGACAAGCAGCGCAGCCAGCACGCGGTACAGCGTCGCGCTCCGCATCCGCGTCGCCCACGTCGCCCCGAGGTACGCACCGATCAGGCTGCCCGCGAGCAGGTTCACCACGACCCCCCAGTGCGGCGCCAGCTCACTGAACGGAACGGCGAACAACCGTGCGGGCAGTGCGACCAGGACCACAAGCAGGCTCATCGCCTTATTCAGGATGACCGCTTGGAGCGCCACGAAGCCGAAGACGCCGATGAGCAGCGGCAGGCGGAACTCCGCACCACCAAGGCCAACCATGCCGCCCAGCAGTCCCACGCTGGCGCCGGTAGCGAGCACACGAGCGGTGCCACTGCCGCCCAGCGGATAGCTGGGTGGTGAGGCGGTCGTCGACGCCGTAGCACTCTCGCTCACCTGCGCACCGTAGCGCCGGGCTGGCGAGACCGGCATGTCAGTCCGCACCGGCGGACGAGGCCGTTCGGCGTCGTCGCCGGGCGAGGTCGTCCAGCCCGTCACCGCAACCTCCGGGAGGCACACCCGTGGCCCCGTCGAGCTGGCGCGGGGCAGTGAAGCGGTCTGATGTGAGGTCGATTTCGCGGGCTCTTGTCGCCGCGACCGGGTGAAGTCGTCGTCTCAGTCGTGAGGCGATTGCGCCGAGCCGGAGCCCCCGCACATTGCTGAGCATCGCCGGGAGAACGGCGTTCGGATCAAGCCAGGAGAACATGATGGACACCACGAACACGACCACGCCGGCGGACGACAGCAACTCGGTCACGCTGCAGCTGATCATCGCCCAGCAGGCTGCCGCTCTCGTCGAGATGCAGCGGGCGATGACCCTGCTCGCCGAACGTGTGGAGGCATCGGTCGGGACCGCCCGCGGCGCGGGCGATCGGATCACATTGTCGAAGCTGCGTGACAAGGCGGTCGCCGCCATGACGACGAACACCAAGCGCACGTATGAGGGGTACATGAACCTACTCGTCGACGGCGACCCGAGCCTGATGGGTTCGGATGGGCGCGCGTGGGTCGGCATGGGTGCAATGTGGGCGGACGAGGTCCTGCCCTCCCACCTCGAAGTAGCGCTGGGAGTCGTCGCGACGCGGGCACAGCGGCGGGCGGAGGACCGCGCGGCCGGGCGCGAGGCGGCCGAGCGAACCGTCCGCAGCACGGACGGACATGGCGCGCGGTACAACGCGATAGGTGCGTGGCGTCGGCTGTTCGAGGCTGCGATCAATGACCGGCACCTTGCGGAGGGCATGAACCCGGCCCAGAAGCTCAAGAAGCCGCCGCGTGCGAAGGGCGGTAGTCGTGATGCGCTTGAGGACGAGCACTTCTCGGCGATGGTGCAGCTCTTGGGTAGCACGGGAGACGACCCCGAGCTGGACGGGATGATCGTGCGCTTCCTGGACATCACTGGGGCGCGTCAGGAGGGCGTGATCAATCTGAGTCCGAGTGCACCGTTCGTCTGCACGAGAAGTTCAAGAGCAAGGTCGACCAGCCTGTGCCCGACTCGTTCGTCACCGAACTGCTTGAGTTCGCGAAGCGGCGTGGGGCGACGCACCGGACTGACAAGGTGTTCCGTAAGCGCCTGGGCGGCGGACGCTTCGAGGACATCACGCGGCGCCGGTTCAACTACATGTTTGGCGATCGTCTTCAGTCGTCGTTCGAGTGGGCGGACCGCCTTCAGGTCACGGCGCACACGTTGCGTCACCACTCGATCACGCGGGTCGAGCGCAACTTTGGTAAGGCGGTGTCGACGGCCTTCGCGCGGCACAGCCCGGGCGACGTGAACGACATCTACACCAAGGCCAGCCGACGGGAGGTCGCCCAGGCCGTCGTGAAGATCCACGGCGGTCACCACCCGTGGCTGGACCGGGCGCCTCGTCCGCGCCGCTGACGGGGTCGCGCGGCGGTGGAGCGTTGGTGAAGGCAGGCCCGGAGGTTCCGGGCCTGCCTTCATGTCATTGCAGGAATCGCGGCAGCGGCAATCCCGCGTTGGTGATGATTTCGCGGACGGCGTGCCGTGTTTCCTCGATCTGTTGGGGCGTGGACGCGGCGGTGCCGGACGCTCGCCAGGTGGCGCCGCAGGCGCATCCCGGTGCTGCACACAGCACGATGCCGAGTAGCCGGGTCGTATCGAGTACGAGCAGGCGGTGCCCGTCGAGGTCGTGCGGGCAGTAGCTGCACGGCTGCGGGAGGCTTGTCATCACGGGGTGACCCCCGTCCCGGAACCGCGCTTCCGCGTTGGCCGAGCGGTGTCTCGCCGGCAGAGACTGCACTCCGGATCGACGGCGCCGATGGCGTGTGCGCCCGTGTCGCGGCGAACCAGCCAGACCGCGAGCCAGTGTGTGTAGGCCCGTGGGCTCTCAGCGCGCAGTCTGTCTTCGAGGCTGATCATCGCGAGCCACAGCTCGGCGGTGGACAGTCCGTGGCTGCGGTAGGCGACGATCCTGCGTTCGAGATCCTCGTGCTTACGGACGAGTCTTTGCAGCTTGCCCGCTCGGCTGCCAGCTCGAGCTTGGGGTCGGGCATGTTGGACGAGGGTGCTCATGGTGCTCCCGATGGGTTGGCGCGCCCGGTCCCGTTCTGGGGCGGTCACGCGGAGCCCTCGAGGGGCTCGAGACGGACCGTCGACGCGCCCATCGGCGGGACAAGAGCCGGGGTCAACCCACGGCTGCGCGAAGCCCGCCGCACGCGGCGGCATCGGCGGCCGCGGCTCAGGCTGCGTGCGCGTGCCGGTTGAGGTATCGGCTGATGGCAAGCGTGCGAGACAAACCCGTTCGGTAGTACAGACAGCGTCCGTTCACGTGAACTGACAGGACGCGCGGTTGGCCGGCGTTGCCCCCGGTCTCGCGTTGCGTGAGATCTCTCCTCACCGTCGCCCCGACGGATTCGCCGGTGTAGGTGTGGCCGCCGAGGGTGTTGATCTGTGCGATGACTTCGCTGGTACTGAGGGCAGAGTCGGAGGCGAGGACGACTCGGATCGCCGTCTCGCGGAGGGTGCTGGCTGGGCTCAGAAGCGGGTTGGAGCGTCCGCGAAGGACGTGATGGCGCAGGACGGTTCCCAGGAGTTCGCCGTAGGCGGCCTGGATGCGGCCGCGTGAGCCGAGGGCTCGGCTCGGGGTGGGCGCCGCGGTGACGGTGTTCAGCATGAAGACGGTCGGGTTCAGGTGCCTGATGACGGCACATTCGATCACTCGAAGAGCGTCCGGGTCAGGCTCGTCGCGCATGGAGACGAGGGCGACGGTGTCGACGTCCAACGCGGCGGCATTGCGGGTCCAGTGGGTCAGCGACGCCCACGGGCGCCCGGAGGTGATCGCCTCGGAGATGCCGGCGTACGCCGTGATCCGGTGGCGGTTGTCCGGGTCGGTCCCGGTGCCCGCCAGGAGGTAGAGATGGCCCCCCAGCGACGCACGCCAGGTGTCGTGAGTGCTGAGCGGCGCTGTGACGTCGGCGATCTGGATGGTGGCGTCGGGTAGGTGGACGGTTGGGCGCCAGGCGAGCGGGTTGGGCATGGCACATTCGTACCCGGCGCGCAGGACAGAGCCTTGATCGTGATCAGCGACCTGGATCCGGATCGGGGATCGCGCGCGAATCGCTTCGGGTTCCAGGGTCGTCCCGGTACGGTCCATACGGCTACCCGGAGGAGGGTCGATGGCGTTCGAGCTCGAGCACCGCCTCGTGATCGGCGTTGCCTCGAGCGCGCTGTTCGATCTGACCGATTCTCATGCGGTCTTCTTGGCTGAGGGCGAGGACGGCTACCGGGCGTACCAGGAGGCGCATCTGGCGGATCCCCTCGCGCCTGGTGTGGCGTTCCCGTTCATCAAGCGGCTGCTCTCCTTGAACGATCTGGGTGAGGCGTCCGACCCGTTGGTCGAGGTGATCGTGCTGTCGCACAACGACCCGGACACTGGTCTGCGCGTGATGGAGTCGATCGAGCATCACAAGCTGCCGATCACGCGAGCCGTGTTCATGCAGGGCCGCTCGCCCTACAGGTTCATTCCCGCGTTCAGCATGTCGCTGTTCTTGTCGGAGAACGAGGACGACGTCAGGCAGGCTGTCTTGGCCGGACATCCGGCTGGGCGGGTGATGGGGTCCCCCGCGGTCGACGATGAGTCCGAGGACTTGCGGATCGCATTCGACTTCGACTCTGTGATCGCGAGCGATGAGTCCGAGCGCGTGATGAAGGAGTCGGGTGAATCGTTGGCGGCTTTCCGCGAGCACGAGGTGCAGAACGCCGCATTGCCGCTGGAGCCGGGCCCGCTCAAGGACTTCCTGGCGAAGTTGAACGTCATCCAGCGTCTGGAGGAGGAGCGTCGGGTTGGCGGTGGGGGCTATCGGATTCGGGTGCACGTCGCACTTGTCACTGCCCGCAACGCGCCTGCGCATCGTCGCGCCGTTGAGACGCTGAAGAGCTGGGGCCTTCGAGTGAACGATGCGTTCTTCTTGGGAGGCGTGGAGAAGCGACTGGTGCTGGAGGTCCTCAAGCCGCACATCTTCTTCGACGACCAGTTGGGCCACATCAACGGTGCGTCGCAGGTTGTGCCGAGCGTCCATGTCCCCTACGGGGTCCGGAATCGCGAGCCGGGCGTGTAGCGGCACGTAGCCGATAGTGCTGCCTCCACTTCTGGTCGAGCCGTGGTGAGAACGCCTCGGCCATGAGCGCTGAGGTGCCCTCACTGCGGAGTTGGCGCGGCGCTTGGTCGCGTGCCCGCTGTCAGCCGTCGTTCCGTGCTGGTCGCGTCGTCAGAACGGCCCAGGTCGTGCCTTCGGTGTCGGCGTCTTGGAGGACGGTTGCCTCGTACCCAGATGCCTCCTCGAATCGGGCCTTGAGCCCGGCGGTGTCCTTGCTGGCGAACCACCACACCTCGCCGATCTCCCAGCCCAGTGCATCGGCGGGCGACGCCCGCAGCTCGGTGAACTCGAAGTGGTCTGGTCCCACCTCGCGCGCCGGCAACGAGCCGGTCGCCAACTCCCAGGTGGCGCACCATGCGATGGCAGCGAGTTCCTCGATGAGCGAGGCGGTGAGTCCCTCGATGAAAGTCTCGGTGAGTTCCTCGATGGTGGTTCCGGTGGTGACGTCCATGATCTCGACTTCCGTTCGGTTCTTCCCGGGTTGGTGCGATTGCATCCGCCGAGGACTTTCCAGCTTCGACTCGGGGGCGCAATCGATCCGCCTTCCAGGCGAATGTGACGTGCAGCACAACATGTTGATCCACTGGCCGCGTGAGCCAGGACTGGCCCAGAACGCCTCCGGGGCCGAGGCGCGAGGGCCGGGGCCGGTGGCCGAAGAGCTGTGGCCGTTCCTCTCAGGTCCCGGCATCGCAGCGACGGCTCGAGACAGCACAGGCCAACGGATGGGGATGCGGCCTGACCTGCATTGATGTCGAGTTGCGCCTGGTGGTACGCCGTCTCAGAGCAGTCCTGTTCTCGTGCCAGGGTCACCTCTCGCTCAGGTCATTGCGCGAGACGCCGCGCCCGGCACTGTCCCTCCTCGTCAACTACGAGGAGGACTGAACGTGAGTACGAAGAAGCGCTACAAGGCGAGTAGGCACCTGGAGCTTGAGCGGTGGGTGATGGGCCGGTGCGAGGCAGAGCTTGAGCAGACTGGCCGGCTCATGGATCGCAGTCGGTTGGTTCGTACATCGACGTCAACCGTCACGATGTGGCAGGCCAGTGCCACGACAACTTTTGCGACTATCGACCGACAGGACCCGGACGTCGACGGGGCGATCAAGCTCGGCTTCGACGTGGTCCGACGCGACGCGATCGGTGAGTCGCGCCGGGCCGAGCTTGGTGCGGATGTCTTCGTGGTCCGGGAGCATCACGCTCCTGGCGGGCAGACTTCTCGCCGGATCGGAGTGCTGCTGCGGGTGGGGCGGACGTTCTTCCTCTACCTGCTCACCAGCGCTCGAGCGGGGAACCTGTGGGCTGCAACTACCGACAGAGAGGGCAATGCAGCGACTGAGATCATCTCGACGGTCATTCGTGTGATGACCGATTTCGGCCGGTCGCGAGATGTGTCTTACCGCCCGCATCTCTTCGCGCGTGAGCACGAACGGATCGTCCGGGATGAGCGCCACGGCGCGGACCTCAAGCAGACCCTGGTGGCGTGCCGGACATTCGCGCACATCCCCAACACGATGGACCTGGCTCGTCGCCAGGATTCCCAGATGTTCACGTTCGGGTCCATGCTCGCGGCGAACAACGCTGCCGCTGTGATCACCGGGATGAACCGCGCCGAGGTCGTCATCCAGGCCAACGGCGGCTTCTACGAAGACATCAAGTTGGCGCCCTTCACACACGGGGCGGCGGTCGAGCATGAGCGGGACGCCCGGACTGGCGCCGTGGTGACGACAACCGACAAGCATCGACTCGCAGTGGTCGAGGACGTCGACGCGGCCAAGCGACGCCTGCGCCAGCTCGTCGACTGCATCCTGCAGTCGGCAAAGTCACGCGACAGTGGGCGATGCGACTGGCACGCCGTGGGCGCGCTCATGGCAGAGCTCGGCCTGCTGTCGCGGCTACCCGCCAATCGCAAGAAGGGTCTTCTCGTTCGCGACACGGACCCCGCCGGCTGGGCGAGCGCGGCGCACTCTCTGTTCCAGAGCAGGTGGATCGATGGATGGAAGACGGGTTCTTTCACCAAGGACGTTCGTTTGAAGATCGAGCTCGAGCTCGATGGTCTCGATCTCGCACCGGTCAAGACTGTGGACGGCAAGTCATTCGTGCCCTGCCAGATCGACATGCCGCTGCCCGAGGGCGGCTGGGGAGTGACCGACGAGGAGTGGGATCGCGTTCTCGCGCTCAGGTACCCGGCCGACCGCAAGCCGCGGGTGCACACGGGCGAAGTCTTGCCATTCGCTGGTCTTCCTGCGTGGCAGAGCGACCGCGGGCTCTTCAAGGTTGTGTCGCGCTCGGCGCGCTACAACCTCCACGTCGGCCCCGAGCGCGCCGGGGGCCTCGCGTGGGACAAGTGGCGTCGTACATCCGACCACATTGCAACGATCCGGCCCGAGGAGTGGCACCAGGACGTCGCCAGGGCGGCCGAGGCAGCCCTTCGTGGAATCGCCGACCAGGTGTTGCCGTTGTGGGTGGACCACTCCACCGGGGGCGGCCTGACATCGACCGGGTCGGCAGTCGACCCTCTGGCTGCCTTGAACAAGCGCCTCGAGGCTGCTGAGAGCCGAGCGGACGCAGCGCTCGATACGTACAACGAGCGGCGCGCCGAGGCGAAGGCGAGCCCGTCATCCGACTCCGACCACGTCACCCGTGCGCACAGGGCACTCGAGCGGGCGGAGGCTCTCGTGCGAGAGCTCAACGCCGAGATGCGTACGGTCGAGCTCGAGCCGGCGGCTCCGGAGCCCGTCGAGAGCGAGGCGCTGGCCGAGACGGCCACCGTGGAGTTTGTGATCGCCGCGCTCTCGCTCTGCGTCGGCCAAGCACCGGGATGGCTGCAGCGGGCCTGCAGCATCCTCCTACGCGACGTCCGGATCGAACCCGCCGCCGATGCCAGTCACGCCGGTCGTCGGCAGCTCTCCTGGACCTGCACGCTGGTCGTTCCTGTCCGTACTGCTGACGGGTTCGAACGGCAGGTCGGCCTGCCTCTGGTTGGCACCATCTTCGATCGTGCCAACCGCACGGGTAGCACCGACGGGACACCAGCTCCAGGTCCGGAGTCGTGGGCCTGGCACTACTTCTACAACGGTGCGGCAATGGCCGACATCGCTGCCGCGTCCGGTGGCATCGACGGCAGCGGCCGCAAGAACTCGTACCTGTACAAGGGTCTGGCTGGATGGGCCGCTGGTGCGGTTGGCGACACGACGTTGATCAATGCGCTGCTCGACTGCCCGGTCCCCGAGACCCGGCGAGTCATCTGGTGGATGGTCACGGGCGACGAATCGTCGGTTCGTGGCATCGACGAGGGCTTCGTCAGGCACATTGCCAAGACCTACGGTGCGCCGTCCCGGTTGCAGACGTGGGGCTGGTGCCACGACGCACACGACCTCGCTCGGTCGGTCTCGGACTACCTCGTACATGCGGGAGGGGATGCGACCCTGCTCGAACTGTCGACGGAGCTCGGCGTTTCCTACGAGAGGTTGCTCGCCCTGACGAGGGTCAATGGCAAGGGACGGTCCGGCGAAGTGAAGGTCCGTGCGCGCCTCGCAGTCGCGCCGTTCGAGCGCAACTGGGCGCGGTGCACGCGGTGGATCGCGGCCGAGGACAAGCGGCTGTCGTTGCGGGAGTGCCCGCACCCGGACTGCCCCGAGCGACTGCGCGGGCGTCGGCCGTTCGCGAGCCACGTCCTCGCAACGCCCGAGACGATCACAGGCCAGGGTGTGCTCTGCCCCAGCTGTCGCCGCCTCCCAATGCTCGAGCTTGGCGACGTGCGGTTTCCTGCTGCCTACCTTCGACCCTGGTCGGGACGGTACGGAACTCGCACGAAGCCGCGTCAGCGCCAGCTGATTGGCACGCACCTCGACCCAAGCCGGCCCGACCCGGGGCCCGGCGTCGGCCTGCCAGACACGGGTGCTCGGCCGCGGGTTGAGACGCGCGTGAATGTCCCGGGGAACTACGTGCCGAAGGCCGTGAGAGCCACACAGCTTGGCGGACGGCGTGTCTTGGTTGTGGGTGTGGACGACATGACCGGCGCTCGCCTCCACAACCTGATCGAGGCCAGTGGCGGTGCGGTGGCCACCAAGCTCAACGCCACTGTCGCATGCGTGGTGACGCCGACGGACGTCCTCAGCACGCACTACCCCAGGATCGAGAAGGCGGTGGGCATGGGTATCCCCGTGTTCACCACGGCGACGTTCACATCGAAGCTGCGGGAGGGCTGGCAACCTGCACCACGGTGAACGGCGGGTGCACGCGCACTGGCGTTGGTTGCGCCTCCAACATGTCGGCTTCGGGACGCTCTTCGTCTCCCGATGGCTCCATCATGGCCCGGAGGCCCTCCCAGCCCAATGAACGCCAGTACGTGATCCGCGCCTCGGACGTCTGCCCTCGTGCATCCAACTGTTCCATCACACTCTCCGCTTCCGGACGGCACCATGCCGACCGGGGTGGACCGTCCGCGGTGGTCGAGTGAGCGCAATGCGGCACGCCAACAGCGCTCGAGCGGGCCGTGACGGCTGGCACCTACCGCGTCCGGCCACGACGCCGCGATCACCTGTCGGTCGTCGTTGACTTCGATCAGTCGGCGGCGCGCGTCTCTCCAGATCCAGGTCCAGGACAGTCCGACCCAGACCCAGGAGGGTGAGGTGCTGCGTCCAGCCACAACCCGAACGGTGAGCGTGGAACTGATGCCGCGACCTGGCAAGCGCGGGCTGCGTACAAGCTCGCCCTGGCCGTCCGTCGTCAGCCCAACACGTACGTGTGACCAATGGGGCCGGTCCTTGGACGGCTCGTGTCGATCCGCGAGAATCCTCGCATCGAGCCAGGTCAGCCCGACCCTGCTTGCGATGAGCAGGGAGGCGTCGTGTCCTACTCCACAGCGAACGTGTGGGCCACGCACGTGACCATCGGAGCTCACGAGGTGCGTCAGATCCTTGTACCTGAGCACGACGACATCGAGCTGCGCGGCACCGGCGTCGACGAGGTTGCGTCCAGCGCCCGCGGGACGTGGGCGGTGGCGCGCGGTGCTGCGCGTCCCCGAGACGCCACGTTGACGGCTGTGCTCCCGGTACTCGCGCCGACGACTGGGCGGGTGACATGGGCCGGTCCCCGAGAGAGCACTGGACCGGACGCCGTCACCCGGTCGTACGCCGATGCGATCACCTTCGCAGTCCCCGGCGAGGGCGCCGGACTCCGTCGACCGCAGATGGCTGCACTGCATTCGATCATCGGATACCAGTCGTCAGGGGTAGACGGCCCTGCCGTCGTCGTGATGCCAACAGGTACGGGCAAGACGGAGACCATGGTCGCCTGGATGGTCGCGGCGCGACCCTCCAAGGTGCTCGTGGTCGTTCCCTCGGACGTACTCCGTGATCAGGTTGCGGAGAAGTTCGAGTCGCTGGGGATCCTGCAGAGCGCTGGCGTCGTCAGACCGTCTGCCCTCCGCCCGTGTGTGGTCCGCGTCGCCCACCGAATCGAGACGGCCGATGAGGCCGCGTCGCTCGTCGAGCACACGAACGTCATCGTGACGACCCCGCACGCTCTCCATGCGGCGACCCCTGAGGTCCGCGTCGCGTTGACCAGTCTGTGCACTCATCTGATCGTCGACGAGGCGCACCACGCCGCAGCGGAGACGTGGACCGAGATCGTGCGGGAGTTCACCGGCCGGCCGGTCCTGCTGTTCACCGCGACGCCCTTCCGTGCTGATGGTCGCGCGCTTCCGGGCAAGACGATCTTCAGGTTCCCGCTCCGCGAGGCACAGCGCGACGGATACTTCAGCAAGATCGACTTCAAAGCAGTGGTCGGGCTGGGTGACGCGGACGAGGAGCTCGCGAAGGCTGCAATCGCTCGTCTTCGCAGCGACCTGGCTGCGGGCCTGGAGCACGTCATGCTTGCCCGCGCGGCCAACAAGGCCCGAGCCGCGGAGATCCTCGCTCTGTACGAGAAGCTCGCTGGCGACCTGCAGCCTCGGATCCTCGTGGATCACCTGCCGCAGAAGACCGCGAAGGCGAATCTGGCCGCGTTGCGCGATGGAACCAGCCGGATCATCGTGTGCGTCGACATGCTCGGCGAGGGGTTCGACCTCCCGACGCTGAAGGTGGTCGCATTCCACGACCCGCGCCGTTCTCTCAGCCCGATGATCCAGCTCGTCGGCCGCGTCGCGCGGACCGCCTCGGACAGACGGGTCGGCACCGCGAGCGTGTTCGTCATGCAGGAGCCCCGGATGGTGCAGTCGCCCATGCGCCAACTACTTCGTGAGGATGCCGACTGGAACACGGTTCTGAGCGACATCACTGACCGGGAGACCGCCCGCGCCGAGGAGGTCTCGGAGTTCGACGCGTCGTTCGACACGGCGCCTCCGGACGTTCCGGTCAGGCTGCTGCAGCCCAAGATGAGCGCCATCGCGTTCCTCACGAGCGAAACCGACTGGGACCCGCTGGCCGCCGCCGCGGTCTACGGCGAACGGATCATGGACGACGTCATCAGCGTCAGCCGCGTCGAACGCCTCGCGTGGTTTGTCGTGGAGAACACCGACGACCTGCGCTGGGGCCACCTGCCGACCCTCCGTGAGCTCTCGTACGACCTGATCGTGCTGTTCTTCGACCGCCGTCACGGATTGCTGTTCGTGCATGGCTCAGACACACGCAAGGACTACCAGCAGCTCGCGGACGCCGTCCTTGGCGGCAACGCGACCCTGTTCACGGGGCCGAACACCTTCCGGGTGTTCGGCGGTCTCGATCGGCTCATCCCGACGAACGTCGGGTTGCTGGACGCCGTTGACCGAGACACCAGGTTCTCGATGTACGTCGGGAGCCATGTCGAGACGGCCTTGACCGAGGCGCAGAGCGGCCACAAGAGCAACACCCACATCGCGGGTAAGGCGTTCGACGGCGGCGACAGTGTCACGATCGCGGCTGCGATGTCCGGGAGGTTCTGGTCGATGAGCACTGCGACCGGCTTGATCGCCTGGCGGGACTGGTGCCTGAGACAGGCGGAACGGCTGACGGACTCGACGGTGAACCTGCAGCACGTCTTCCGGGACATGATCATCCCGGTTGCGCTCACGGATCGACCGGACGAGCACCTCCTTGCCATGGAGTGGCCGTGGGAGTTGTACCTCGGAGCTCCCGGTGGCCCGCGTCTGAACCACGCCGGGTCGTCGTACTCGAGCCTCGATGCCGACTTCCGGATCGATGACCACGGTACGACCGGACCGTTCCGGTTCTCGGTCGTCACGCCGACCTGGCAGATCGCGTACACGGGGACGGTCGGTCCGACCGGTATGCACTACCAGGCTGTCAGCGATGACATCGAGGTCGACGTCGGCCGGTCCGGGGCGGTGATCCCGCTGTCGGACTGGTTGAACAACCACAAGCCCACGATGTTCCTGTCGAACGACGTCCTGATCACCGGCGACGACCGGCTCCTGCGTGCCCGGGGCGATGTCGATCCGTTCGATCGCAATCGGCTCGAACCACTGCCCTGGTCCGGTGTGAACATCCGCGTTGAGTCTCAGGGTGAACACCGGCGTCCCGACTCGATTCAGGCGTACGTCGCCAACGTGCTTCGTGCCGAGCAGAGCTTTGACGTGTTGATTGACGACGATCGTTCGGGAGAAGCTGCGGACCTGGTCGGATTGCGCGTCCAGGATGACCAGCTGATCGTCACCCTCGTGCACTGCAAGTTCTCCACCGGAGATCGGCCCGGCGGCCGAGTCGCGGACCTGTACGAGGTGTGCGGCCAGGCCATGCGCGGCGCCCGGTGGCGTTCGAACAATCTCAACCCCTTGTTCGTCCACCTCGACCGCCGAGTTCGGGCCTACTACCGGCGCACCGGCGGCGACGCGTTCGAGGTTGGAGACCTGGAGACGCTGCTGCGGCTCGCCAGCCGCGCCCCACAGCTGTACCCGCGGTTTGTCACGATCATCGCTCAGCCCGGTCTGAGCGCTGCTGGCTGCACGACGGAGCAGCTGCGGCTGCTCGCCGGCGCGGAGACGTACGTGCGGGCGGTCACGAAGGGAGGTCTGAGGGTCCTCACCTCACCGTGAGATGGTCAACGCGTTCGCAGCCGCGCTCGGCAAGCACTGCAAGCACTGCAAGACAACAGTGGTCGGACGCTCGTCCACGGGCTACGCGACGCTCCAGTACGACCTCCTGCGGCGCTCCAGAGCTCACGGCTTGTGTCCGCGGGCGAACGCTTCGATCGAGTCGAGATCAGCGGCGGTCAGGCCCAGCTGCGGGTCCGGCGCGAGCAGGAGTTTCCGACCAGGCGCCCATGACTGGACCTCGGCGCGCCCGACGTCGAGCTCGTCGTCGGTCCAGATGAACCCCGGTTGATGCCGCCGCGTCAGGTGCACCTGGGCAGCCGCGGACTTCCACCAGGTCAGCTCCAGCGGGTTGCCGGGGTGCGCGGCGAGCGACGGACCTTCAGTTGGCTCGTCTGCGACTGAGAACGGATCGAGCCCGATAGCCGGCGACAGGACTTCGACGGCGTCCTGTCGCCACGTCGTGAGCCACACCACTTCGAGGAGACCGCTGCGGTGGAGGGCATTGATACGCGATACGACGGCGGGCCGATAGCGGATCGTGACGGGCCATCCACGGACCACCAGCCCTACGGCCTCGGTGCCGTCCAGCGGGGCGTCGGTGTCGATGTTCAGGACGCCGTCGACGTCCAGGAACCACACCGGCGGCCCCTCAGTAACGGAGCCGCCCGCGGGCGATTTCAGGTGCGTCGGACGGATGCTGTTCGGGGCAGGTGAGGGCGTCGCGTCGCGACTGGCCCCACCGGCCGGCGATGTGTCGTCGTTCATCACGCGAGGAGTGTGCCGTGGGTCGACGAGCCAGCATTGGCAGCCGCGGCACGCCCGGCAAGATGTCGCGCACACGGCCCTCAGTTCGGGCCGACACTCAGAGTGATCGCGGTCCTGCCGTGATCGTACGATCCGGGCATGGCCGTCAAGAGGCGCGGGTACCTGGGCATTGCTGGTATCGACACGCTGGGCGTCACCGCCCCTGAAGCATCGGATTCTGGGAGATCTCCCACGGATGCGGGTGTGAATCCCGCCTCGCGCACAAAAGAGGGACGACCCGAGCGGAAGCCCCCCCAGATGACGAAACCCCCGACCGGGATGACCGGGCCGGGGGTTTCGTCGTTCGTGCGTCCCGCCGCGGCACTGCCCCGCCGTGGCGCTCCCCGCGTGACGCGGGACGAGCGACGCGCGGTCGACGCCCTGCGCTAGTTTCCCGAACCGGGCGAAAAGGGGGCATATGTGGACGACGTCGAACGTGCGCGGCGGCTCCGCGCCGTGCCGCGCGCCTGCGTGACCTGAACGTGACGGCTGGTCGTCAGGCGGATTCGGTCGCG
>Ga0160446_100372_pt1 | contig 23212 bp, 17 predicted proteins | sample HID1973I_E1MG_FD_108200 | JGI IMG/M metagenome (GOLD analysis project Ga0160446, IMG submission 108200) | Enriched mosquito-associated microbial communities from UW Madison campus, WI, USA - HID1973I_E1 MG | ecosystem: Host-associated > Arthropoda: Insects > Digestive system > Unclassified ... | reverse complement strand
GTCGCGGAAATTCTCGATGATGCCGTTATGGACGATCGCCACCGGACCGCGGCGATGGGGATGGGCATTCGCCTCGGTCGCCGCGCCATGCGTGGCCCAGCGGGTATGCCCGATCCCGGCATGACCCGGCAAAGGCTCATGCACCAGACGATCCGACAGGTTCACCAGCTTGCCCACCGCCCGGCGCCGGTCAAGCCGACCCGACCCGTCCACCGTCGCCACACCCGCGCTGTCATAGCCCCGGTATTCAAGACGCTTCAACGCCTCGACCAGCTGCGGAGAAACCTCGTGACCCCCAAGAATGCCAATGATCCCGCACATGTCAGACCCCTACCCCGTCAACCACATGAAGATCCGCGGCTTTTGTGGCCTCGGTCTGTAGGAATACGGCTTGCAAAGCATCGAAATGCGCCCGGTGAACGTGAATGGTCGGTGCAAGGTGGTGATCGAAGGCGATCGGCTGATGTGCCGTCGCAAGCCGCATGGGCTGGAGGATCACGCCACGGGGATTGCGCGCGGCCACCCGGTCATTGATGTCGAAGTAACGCGCGCCGTGCTCGGCAGCCAAAGCTGCGATGCGGGCATTGAAGGCCAGATGAAATGCGTTCTGCGCGGGTTCGCCCAGCATCAGTCCGGTCAGTTTTGCCTCGGCCTCGGCCCTGGTGTCCGGAGATTTCTCGGTCAGGATGCGGCTGAGATAGCGCTTGGAAAACAGGCGCGTGGAAAGGACCGTCAGGTTGACGCCCTTCAGCGCGACCTGACACCCGGTCCCGCCGATCCCCTCCAGCAAACCCTTGTAGATATCGGCCAGAAACTCGACATAATCCGCCGGTTGCCAGGTTTCGCCCTTGACCACCTGACGGTAGTAGAACCCCAGTTCCAGGTCGACCTGTCCAAGCGACACGACCATGTGGGACGATGTCTTGGCCTTCTCTTCGATGATCTCCTTGAGCCGCAGGGTCGAGGCGTATTTGCGCACCCCGGTCAACGAAGCACCGTTCACCTGCTGGACACGCGGCATGTAGCGGATCGACCGGTTCACCCCGATGCGACGCAGGATCCGCAGATCGGACTTGAAGAACATGGTATGAGAGTCACCGACGATATCGACGACTTGTCTTAGGTTTTCAGCCATTCGACCCCAGCCACTGATCTGTGAAATTGAATGATGGATTTCCCGTTCCCCCGGCCTCGCGTCAGAACGGACATGCCTCCAGCAGGCGGTCGGCCATCCTGCCCATGTCGACCGGAGGGAAGGACGCCGCATCCCGATAATCCTCGGGGCGGAAGGGAAACTTGATCGACACCCGGTCCGCCTCGGTCAGGTCAAGGCCGACGGACTGGAAGTAATCGGCGAACTTGGTCCCGTCTCCGGCCAATGGCCGCGTACAGGAATCCGCCCATGCCGATGGAACGCCATAGGCATGGGATATGATCACGCCATGCAGCGATGATGAGACGGTAAATTCACAGGCGGCAATATCGTCAATCGCGGCATCGAAGCGGCCATTCAGATAAATGACCTTGACCCCTTCCGGCAGAAACTTCTCGATGCTGCGCCAGAAAGGCGTGTCGACGACATGAGAAATGATGCCGATCCGGTATTTTTTCTCCGTCGATTTCGGAGAATAGAATTTCGGCATGCAGATACCGGGATCGCCGAGAACGTCTGGAACATCATATTTCATCTGTTCAAGACGCTTTTGTGTCAAAGGTCCCCGAACAGCGTGAATTTCCTTCGGCCGAGCGAAGGATCTGGAAAAATCCATGATCCCTGATCCCCAGACGATGGCCACATCGGGGGATTGAATTTGCTGAAGAATACTCCCGCATGTGAAATGCACGATCCGCGGAGGTTTCACGACCGCAGCGGTTGCAAGGCGCGGTTTCACTCCAGTCTTTTTCAGATAGAGATAGGGGCCGATCCAGTCGCCGAAATTCGTGCGAAACTTGCTCCAGGCCCAGTACATGTTGTGATCGTCGAGCCCACCCTGAGATAGTAGGTTGTGCTCCTCGGCCGTCGGACGCTCGATCCCGAACATGTTGCCCCTTTCAGCTTGTGCAGCAGTTAGTTCGCAGCGAATCGAACGGACTGCAACCAGTAATTGGCGGGCCAAGCGGACCTCCGCGCGCGGTGGATGGACTGTTCGGCGCCGGTCTGTCGTCCCCGGCAGGGTTGGGAAAAAGAACTGCGATTGCGGGCCGGGCGCCTTGTGGGCATCGTGCATGCCTACCCCACCGCGTGCACATCCTGAAATTGTGCATTCGACGCGCCTGACACAGGCGGAGAACCGCCCGACCCATCGTTGCACTCTGCTGTTGGGTTTGTATAAGTGTTAACGACCGTGGATTGCATGGGCCCGACACTGACCGACAGCGATATTGGAGCAGCACCTTGGCTAATGTTTACTGCATCTTCGAAAAGCTCGGCTTGGGCGGCGGCGGAAAAATCAAGGCCGTCTATCACCGTCTGAATGCCATTGCTGAAAACAATACGCACACACCGGTTCTCCTGAATATCAACCATGACGTTCATCAGCGTTCCGTATTCCGCGAACTGGTGAAGCTGGGCAAAATAGCCAAGGGCGTTCACTATAAATCCGTTTTCGATGCCGCGGCAGAAGTTCGTGAAACCCCCTATCCCGAAATCGCGGTTCCGGTTCCCGATCATGATTACAAGATCGTCGGAAAGGCGCGCACCGTCTATTACAGGGATGGTATCGTTTCCGGGCTTGATGACTTTCGAAAGGGCGAGACGAAGAGTATCTTCACCCGCACCCTGTATGACAAGGGAAGCCCCGTGCGCGCGATCCATGTCGCGGAGGCGAAACCGGTATCCATCACAGTGACTTCGAACGGGAACGAGCAGCAGGTCGTCAACTGCGCGCAGGGGCGCCCCGTGTCCACCGCGCGCTATGTGGATGGGAAATTCCTGACCGGACTGAACTTCATCACCGGAAAAAGTTTCGAGGCTGAGGACAAGTTCTTTTCCAGCTTCGTCCAGATCGTCACGCAGGGAAACAATGTCACCTTCATCGACGGCGTGACGATCCCCTATAGCCCCGACATGATCAAGGGATCAAAAGTTCTGTTTCTGCACGCGGATCACAAGGCACCGAACGGGAATTTCGTGATCCGCGCAAAGCATGCGGTCGAAAATTTCGACGGCGATGCGATCATCACCGCGACCAATGTACACAAGCTTGCGCTGGAAACGGACTTCGTTCCCAACAAGCCGATCGTCGTCCTACCGCATTTCTGCGACCAGCAGCGTGCAATCACCACCCAGCGCAAGGACCTGATCACGGTGTCTCGCCTTGATCCGGTGGGCAAGCCCATCGCCGAATGCATCGAGGCTTTCGCTAAGATCGCCGACGAGTTCCCCGACTGCAACTACCTGATCTATGGCGAGGGGACGGGTCGCAAACCACTGGTCGGGCTGATCAAACAGTTGAAGATGGGTGGGCGTGTCAAGCTGATGGGCTATACCACTGACCCGATGTCGGTCTTCAGCAACGCGATCGCCTCACTTTATCCGACGCTGACCGAAGGGTTCGGGCTTGCGATCCTGGAATCGCTTTCACAGGATTGCCCGGTGCTCTCCTATGACGTCGATTATGGCCCCAAGGAAATGATCCGGAACGGCGTGAATGGCGAACTGGTCCAGCCCGGAAACATTAACCAGATCGCGCAGGCGATGCGGAAAATCCTGAAGAACCCCGAGAAGTATTCTGCCGGATGCAGCGACGGCCTGGATAACTACTCACGCAAGAAGTATGTCGAGAATTACGATGCGCTGGTTTCAAGCCTGACGCATTGAGGTAATGGCTGACGGCGGCCCCGGTCGCCATCCGTGCCTCCCTGTTGGCAAGGATGCCCGGAACAGTCTTGATCATGCGAGCTGACCACCCGCTTGCATGATCAGTCCGTCTCATCCCCTGCCAGATTATCGGCGCGTGCTGCTGCGCGTTCACAGGTCTTCCGAATTTCCTCGAGTTCGCTTTCGGTGAGGTGTTCGATGCCGATGAACTTGTTTCGCGCCTTGGAAACGCGAATCAGTTCGTCAATCTTGGCATGCAGGGCTGCACTGTCGCGGTTTTGGGTGTTTTGGATCAGGAAGACCATCAAGAAGGTAATGATGGTCGTCGACGTATTGATGATCAGTTGCCAGGTATCTGAGAAGCCGAACACTGGACCGCTTGCCAGCCACAGCGCGACAAATCCTACGCAGGCCACAAAAGCCAGAGGCGACCCTGCCCAGTAAGAGATTCGACCGGCGAGGCGTGTAAAGAACTTTTCCATGGCCGAGCGTGTCCCTGTGGGAAGACCGTTGGCTTAACCATCGGCAAGTGGATTCGGTTCGACGCCGACGCCCAACACGACCCCGAAATTTCTTCTGATAGGGACGGTTCCTCAGTCAATCAGTGAGGGCGCTCCCACTCAGGACCTGACATGATAGCCCGGCGACTTCACAGACAAAGTGGGTGGCGCAACTCTCCAGTGGGGATGGCTCTGGAAGGAGCGCCATGTCTATCGCGGGGTTGGGGCGGAAAGGACTGCCGCCTGTTCAGCACAGCATCCGTCCGGCTCGAGGGCCCGTGGCCCTGAGCGACGAATGGCATCGGCATAACAACGCCGCCATCCCCGTGGTCGGCCTATCGCGCTCGGGAGCGCCTGAATAGTGCCGGCGAAGTGCTGGATTTCGTGATTTTCTCGCCAGAACCCAGCTCCAGGAACGGCGGGACATTCTGCATGAGAATGCAAAAAGCCTCCGCATCAGTTAAGATACGAAGGCCATTCACAAATAATGGTGGGCGATAACGGATTTGAACCGCTGACATCTTCGATGTGAACGAAGCGCTCTACCGCTGAGCTAATCGCCCGGTTCGCGCTGAATAACGGCTGTCGGAACTGCCGGCAAGGGGTTCAGGCAGAATTTTTCACGATACGCCTTATTCTTCGTCCTGGGCCGATGACGCGATGTCGCCTTTGCGGCGGCGCAGGCGCAGGATGATGACCTCGGACCCGGAAACGTCCTTTTGACGATTGATCCGGGCACGTCCAAGGGGTGGCAGCGCAAGGGTCTGGCCTGCGGCAATCGCGTCGCCCAGTTCGGCGAGCGTCGCCTCGACAATGTTTCGGATGTCTGCATTGCGTTGGCCGGTCCGTTGCGCAATGCGGTTCAGAAACTGGCGCTTTTGAAGAACCGTCGCATTCGCCGGTTCCGGGAGGGCATCCTCCCGCTGCCGCGATAGTCGATCATCTCCGTCGACACGGCTATGTCCTGACATGAAACCTCCTGCACGGAAAGATGCAGCTACTGGATAAAAGAAACCGCGCGGAGGGTATCCGCGCGGTTCAACCAAATCAATGGGCTACAGTGGCACCCCCGCCGCCTTGTTCACGCGCGGCGGCCAATCGGCTGGCCTCGGCCGCCTCTTCGGCGGCCTCGTCCCATTCGATCGCCTCGGGTTTCCTGACCAGCGCATGTTCAAGAACTTCACGCACATGGCTGACCGGGATGATCTTCAGCCCTTCCTTCACGTTGGCCGGAATCTCGGCCAAGTCCTTCTCGTTATCGACGGGGATCAGAACGGTCTTGATCCCGCCACGCAGCGCGGCGAGCAGCTTCTCCTTCAGCCCGCCGATGGCCATCGCATTGCCGCGCAGAGAAACCTCACCCGTCATCGCGATGTCCTTGCGGACTGGGATCTGCGTCAGCACCGACACAATCGAGGTCACCATCGCCAGACCCGCCGAAGGGCCATCCTTGGGTGTCGCCCCGTCAGGCACGTGAACGTGGATATCCACGCTTTCGAACTTGGTCGGCTTCACCCCGATCTGCGGGCTGATCGAGCGGACAAAGGACGATGCGGCATCGATCGATTCCTTCATCACCTCGCCCAGCTTCCCGGTCGTCTTCATGCGGCCCTTGCCGGGCAGCTTCAGCGCTTCGATCTGCAACAGATCGCCGCCGACCTGCGTCCAGGCCAAGCCCGTCACCACGCCAACCTGATCGTCCTTTTCCGCCAGGCCGTAGCGATAGCGGCGGACGCCCAGGAATTCCTCGGCCTTGTCCGAGTCGACGTCGACCGACTTGACCTTGCCCTTCAGGATCTCGGTCACCGATTTCCGGGCCAGCTTGGCGATTTCGCGTTCCAGCGACCGCACGCCCGCCTCGCGGGTGTAATAGCGGATCACGTGGGTCAGCGCCTCGTCACTGACCGAGAATTCGCCTTTGCGAAGACCGTTCGCCTTGATCTGCTTCGGCAGCAGATGCTGGCGCGCGATTTCGCGTTTCTCGTCCTCGGTATAGCCGGCCAGAGGGATGATCTCCATCCGGTCAAGCAGCGGGCCAGGCATGTTGTAGCTGTTGGCCGTGGTCACGAACATCACGTTCGACAGGTCGTATTCCACTTCAAGATAGTGGTCCACGAAAGTCGCATTCTGTTCGGGATCCAGCACCTCCAGCATGGCCGAAGCCGGGTCGCCGCGGAAGTCCTGCCCCATCTTGTCGATCTCGTCGAGCAGGATCAGCGGGTTCGTCGTCTTGGCCTTTTTCAGCGCCTGGATGATCTTGCCGGGCATCGAGCCGATATAGGTCCGACGGTGGCCACGGATCTCGGATTCGTCGCGCACGCCGCCAAGGCTGATGCGGATGAATTCACGCCCCGTCGCTTTCGCCACCGAACGCCCAAGGCTGGTCTTGCCGACGCCCGGAGGGCCGACGAGGCACAGGATCGGCCCCTTCAGCTTGGTCGAGCGGTTCTGCACGGCCAGGTATTCGACGATGCGTTCCTTGACCTTCTCCAGGCCAAAGTGGTCGGCATCGAGGACCTCCTCGGCCTTGCCCAGGTCCTTGCGGATCCGCGACTTCACGCCCCACGGCAGCGCCAGCAGCCAGTCCAGATAGTTGCGGCTGACCGTGGCCTCGGCCGACATCGGCGACATCGACTTCAGCTTTTTCAGCTCGGCATCGGCCTTTTCGCGGGCCTCCTTGCTGAACTTGGTGTTCGCGATCTTCTCTTCCAGCTCGGTCAGCTCATTAGAGCCATCCTCACCGTCGCCCAACTCCTTCTGAATGGCCTTCATCTGCTCATTCAGATAGTACTCGCGCTGGGTCTTCTCCATCTGCGTCTTGACGCGGGACTTGATCTTCTTCTCGACCTGCAGCACCGACATCTCGCCCTGCATCAGGCCATAGACCTTTTCCAGGCGCTCAGCCGTGTTCAGGGTTTCCAGAAGATCCTGTTTCTTGTCGAGCGCGATGCCCAGATGGCCGCTGACCAGGTCGGCAAGCCGCGCAGGTTCGCGCGCCTCGGCCACGGCAGAAACGACTTCCTCGGGAATGTTCTTGCGCACCTTGACGTAGCGTTCGAACTCTTCGGCAACCGCGCGGGTCAGCGCGGTACGGGTATCTTCGTCGCCTTCGATTTCGGCAAGCGGCACGGCCGTCGCCTCGAAATAATTCTCGTTCGCGATGAAGTCGTTGATCTGCACACGTTCGCGGCCTTCGACCAGCACCTTGACGGTGCCGTCCGGCAGCTTCAGCAATTGCAGGACATTCGCGAGCACGCCGGTGCGGAAGATTCCGTCAGCGGCGGGTTCATCAACCGCGGCGTCCTTTTGTGCAGCCAACAGGATCGGGCGATCCTGCTCCATCACGGCTTCCAGTGCCCGCACGGATTTCTCGCGCCCCACGAAAAGCGGCACGACCATGTGGGGAAACACCACGATGTCCCGCAGAGGCAGGACAGGATGAGTGGTCTGGGCGAATTCGTTCATGGAATCAGTCCTTTCTCGCCAAGAGGCGTGGCCCCGAGATAGGCAGCGCATGCCTCCTGCTTCTGGACAAGATAGGAAGGCTGCGCGCTGGGTTCAATGGCTCATTGGTTCGCCCTCTGTTCCAGCTGATCAGAGAGGAAAATGGATGTGGAAAGGGCCCCCGCCAACGCGGGGGCCCTTTCATTCACAATCCGGAAAAGCCGGAATCAGACCTTTTCGCGGAAGAAGTCCGTGACCTGGCAGTCCGCCTCTTCCTTGGTCCAGCCGTATTTCTCCTGAAGCTTCCCGGTCAGCTGGTCCTTGCGGCCCTCGATCTCGGTCAGATCGTCGTCGGTCAGGTCGCCCCATTTCTCTTTCACCGAGCCCTTAACCTGGTTCCATTTGCCTTGGATGATATCCCAGTTCATGGCGTCTTCCTCCGTTTCGGACTGCGTTATCGTCTGAGACAGGGGAACGGATCCACGCCGGGTGAGGTTGCGCCCCCACACGCAGTCGTGAGCCGCAGTGATCATTGGCCACCAGGAAGATGGCCTGCCGGGTTTCAGGAATTTGATTGGGAGAACAGGCTGGTACCCGAGGTCGGACTGCTACTAACAGAAAAACGGCCAGTACTTTCAGGCCGGGGGTGTCCCGCACAGGCCGATTTTGGGGGTATTGAAAAACAATCGCTTACGATGCGGGTGTCCCGCAGATCCGCGCCTGTCAGACGTTGATTACCGGAAGCGCCCGCAATCTCTCGCGCCGCTCCTCCCAACCCGCGCCCCCACCCTCCCCGACGTTCTCGGTGACCAGGCCGATCGCAGCCCTCCTGCCGCAGGCCGTGCATCTGGCGCGCCTCAGCACCTCGTCGCGGTGGAGCCACTTCGAGAGCGAGGCGGATGCTTCATGGCCGCAGCGACAGGTGATGCGGTAGTAATACGGCATGACCGCATGTAAGAACACAACAGGAACATTCTCGCAAGAGACCGATCCGGCAACACGAGCGAATCTTCGTGTTAAACCGGTGCCCCGGCCTGCTTGAGCGCCTGCGACAGCGCGTCGGCTTCCTCGATGGCCTTAGCCGCCTGGTCCCGCGACCATACCGCCCGCGTCTTGCCGCGCACCCGCTCCACCAGCGCCCAGCCTTGGGCCGCGAGGAAGCCAAGCGCCGAGACAATCTCCAGCACATCGCCAGCGTCAATCGGCAGCAGGATCCCGAACAGCCCGGCCAGCGCGAATAGCGTGGCGATGACCTGTGCCAGGAATGACCGGTTGGTCAGGAACAGGGTCCAGCGCGGCCCGTCACCGGTCTGTGCCGCGATCTGGTTTGCCATCGCGACGGTCCGGCTGAGTTCTCTGATGATGCGAAACATCGGCTTCCTCTTTCAAGCGGTTGATGTGTTCCCGTGCCCGCTGGCGTGACTCCTCGTCGTCCACGATCGGGACGACCGGGCTTAGGCGAAGATGCGACCGAGCCATGCGAAGAAGGCCGCGATGGGGTTGGTGGCAGGGGTCGTGGGAACAGGCTCGGCTGGCTTCTTGGCCATGTCTTTTGCCTCAGCACGGATGCTCTCGACGCGTGCTGTCCACCCCTTGCCGTAGCGGCCCCACGTCGGAAGCGTCTTGAGCCAAGCGAGACGTGCATTGCGGACGCGGTCGATCACAGCGGGCACGTTTGCCGCTTTCGCCGCGGCGATGGTCTTGGGGCCGATCTTTCCGTCAGCCGGGACGCCGAGTGCAGATTGCAGCCATTTCGCACCGCGTGACGGGCCGCTGTTGACCGCCGCATCGAACGCCACCAGATCCAGACCAGCGGGCAGGTCGTCGCCCTTAACCGCATTCCAGAAGTCGCGCCGGTAAATCGTGGCGGCGCGCTCGCGGGTCATGCCCTTGATGTTCTCGTTCGGGTAGGACCGCTTCGAAATGCCGAAATTGGTTTCGCCACCGGGGTCGAGAGGATCGTCTGAGTAACCCCCTTCATGTGCGAAAACCTCCGCCATGCTGCGGTCGAAGTTCGTTTTCATGCGTCCTCGCAAAAAAAAGCCGCCCCGAGGGACGGCGTTCATGCTGCGGAGCCAGAGGCCCTCGATATATGGCGGCGTCAGGAGTGGCGGAGCAGGATCCAGCGGACGTGCTGGATCAGGCAGTGATCGTCCTCTTCGAAATACCAATCCATCAGGCGCAGGAACGCCCGGCGTGGCGGGCAGTCTGGCTGGCGGTAGATCCGGCTGCATAGGGGCTCAGACGGATTGCCCAGCAGGAACGCGTTCAGGTGGCACGACCAGGCCCAGTGGTTCATGGCCGGTCGTCCTCGATCCGCCCCTCGATCTTGCGGAGGCTGTCGAGGATCAGGATCATTCGTTCGTCCTGTCGGGCTGCTGCGTTCTCCAGCGCCCGGATCCGCGCCTCGTTGGCCGCTATGGATGCTCGGCTTTGCGCCTGCTGCGAACCAAGCGTTTCGGCCCGTCCCGCCAGATTCCCCCACGCCAAGGCAACGCTGACGATCATGCCGCCGGCCACCAGAATGTTTCCCATGCTGATCCTGTTATCGACTGTTGGCACGACGCTCATCCTCTATGCCTCCACTGGATTTGCCCTGACGGTCATGCCGGCGTGTAGACCAGAGTGCCGTCCGCGGCGCGCCAGGTTGCGCTGGCAGTGGCACCCGCCGCGAAGACGATCCGGTCCGCGTCCGTGGCCCAGACCGGCAAGCCCTCGAACTTGCCGACCGTGTTGATTTGGCTGGTGATGTTCTGGAGCTGCGCCGCGGTCGCGCTGGCGCCATAGACGTTATTGTAGATCGTCCGCATCACGACGGGATCCGCGCAGGCGATCACACCGCTGAAGAAGGTATAGCCCGACCACTGCGCGTCAGCGGCAAGAGGGATGCGAAGGAAGGCGTTTCGCAGGGTCAGGTTGCCAATCCCGCCGATGATCCCCCCGCTGGGTGATCCGGTATAGGCCCCGTGTATCGTCATCTCGAAATTGTCGATGCGAAGCGTGCCATCTGGAGACAGGCGCATGAAGCTGTCGACCGGTGTCTGGTTCGCGTTCAGGATGTTCAATTTGAAGCCTTGGATAAGGCAACTGGCCGATCCGGTGTGCGCCCGGACCACGGTCGGCGGACTGGCCTCTTGCTGCAAGTCCAGGACAATGTCGCCGATAGTGCCGCGCGAACAATCCATGATGATTGAGGGCGAGCCATAGGTGAGCATATAGGACGCCGACGTGCGCACCCCGCGCGCCGCCCCCAGCAACATCGCAGGCCCGGTCGCGGTCCAGACCCGTCCGCCCCCGGTCCAGGCGCTGTAGCCCGTCGCGTTGACGGGCGTGGAGCCCCCCGCTTCGTTCAAAGCGATCTCTCCAGTCGACGTGTTGATCGAACGGATCGTCACCGTGCGATATTTCAGCTCGGGCATCCCGCCGTGATCATGGAAATAAAGGACCGTCCCGACCACCCAAGCCGATGATGCAAGCAGGGTCGGGTCGACGGTCACCACGCAGGGGTTCGTCCGCGACAGCCCGAGAATGGGCAGGGACACGTCCGATCCGCGCTTGCAGATCAGCTGACCGTAATCATGGAGGATGTTCGACATCCCGCCGTCGGCCGCCGTGGGCAGGGTGACATATTCCGAAGTCAAACCGCCCAGGAATTCGTCGATCGTTCCCATATGCCCGACATGCGCAAGGCAGACCGCAGTGAGCGACCGGGCGCGGTTGGTGAGATGAAGCTGCAGGCGAGACACCTCGGATGCGATATTCACGAACGCGGCCTTGCTGAAGTAACCGTCGACGCGCACGCGCCCGGCCCAATCGGGTGCGATCGGCGTGGGCGAGCTGCCGAATGCGGCGCGGCCGATGCACATCCCCACCGCGGGCGCCGAGGCGCGCAGCGGAGCTTCGATGGAAAATTCGCCGAAGATCCTGGCATGGTTTGTGCCGGAGCAATCCACGACGATCCGGCCCGTGCCGTAGCTGACGATCGTGCCATTCCCGAACGAGAATGCAGGCTGGCGGATGTTCGTCAGGTTCCAGCTATCGCAGCGCCAGGTGACGCCGCAGAGATCGATCTGCCATTTGAAGGCGCCAGCGGAGGCATCATAGCGCGCCCTTAGCCAGTCGCTCATCTCGTTGAACCGTGCCGACTGATCCGTGGTCATGTCCCAAGGGATCGCCCGGAAGTGAAACGGTGTCAGAACACCAGCTGGCTTCCAGGTCGACCCGTCTGCGGTCGTGAGCACAACGTCCGTTGCGGATCGCTCGAACTGCGCGCCGGGGATACCGACCACATTGGCGAACACTGAGACGCTGGCCGACTCCGCGTCGTCAAATGATGCATAGGTGGGAACTCCGATGGCCGTGGCTGCGGCCTGCTGCGCTGCCTCCGAATAGGCCGCAGCATTGATAATGTCGGAAAGTATCTCTTCGGTATCTCCGTCGAAGGAGGGTGGGATGGTCAGTTGTCGATTGACCCGTTCCGAGACGTCCTGAACTTGCATCTCCAGGAGATCGAGATCGCGCTCGACCTGTTCCGTGAGCACCCTGCCCTGCGCGTTGTAATCGCTGCGCTGCACCATCGGAACGGCGCGGAGAAGGATGATTTCGTCCCCGGCGGCAATGCCAGTGGCGATCATCACTGCGCCTTCTGCCTCTCCAATACCGCTTTGGGTGAATCCGGAGGTCAAGTCGGACTCGATCCCGGCCCTGTTGCGGATCACGCGAAGGTGGGATTCATCGAGCAGCAGAAAGTCGCGGGGAAAAGTGCCGGAACTTCCCGTGGCGATGAAAGGACCGGACTTGTTCTTGGAGGATTCGACCGTCATCTTCGCCCACCTGCTTCCTGATGGGCGAAGGCTATGGAGCCGGGGCTACTCGATATATGGCGGCGGGCTCAGTCCGACGACAACGGGTTGCGACCGAGAAGGGCTTCGATGATGGAGCCATCCGGACCGTCGACCAGTTCCTCGACCGGCCGCATCACTGCCGTCGATGGCAAGCCCGTGGCAAGACCGACGGCATCCGCGACTGCGCGACGCAGCGCCTTGTCATTTTCCCCCTGCGCCGCCTGCTGCCAGATGCGCGCGGGAATCTCGGTGATGGAGCCATAGACCCCGCCACCCGTCGCGGCCGGGTTAGTCATCACGGACCAGCCATCACGCGCGATCGGGATGCCACCGATCACCGCGCCGCCCGCCTCAGACAGACCCCAGGTGAAGATCTTCTCCATCTCCGGATCGTCATCGTCGTCGCCTGCGGCAAGCGCCGCATAAAGCAGTCCCATCATCGCGGTTTCCGCGACATAGATCAGCATCAGGTTCGTCGCCATGTCCGCCGTCGCACCAAAGCGCTCCGGCACGGTCTGGGCTTCCCTGATGTTCTGCACGCCTTGGCGCGTCGTAACATAGCCGCGATTAAATTTTGCGATCATGTAGCCTTGCAGCGTCGTGAACAGCTTGATCCATTCCACCTGCCGGGCGTTCTCTGCCACCGTGCCGCGCGAGATCGCGGACCGGTCAGGCATTGCGCCGCTGTCCTGCGCCCGCGCCACCATGCGGTCTGCGAACGCAATTGCCCTGTCCTCGGCCCCGTCGAACTTCCGCAGCCCGTTCCGGTACCCGGCAAGCCAGGTCGGCACGTCCACGGCATAGAACTGAACCTTGGTCAGCGGAGCGAACCCGACCCGTGCCAGGAACTGCGAGGCTTGCGAGACGCGCCCCTTGATCGGGCTGAGGATCTTCGCGTCGTTCGCGAAATCGTGGATATCCTTGTCGAACGTGGTCTGACGCCGGCGCATGAACTCGGACTTGTCCATCACCTCTTGCGAGATCCCAGCCGGGCGCTTCAGATAATCCGCCAGCGCACGAGCCATGGGCTTTCGGCCGACGGTGGCCGCCGACTGCGCAACGCCCGTGACCTGCATCGCCGCGGTTTTCAGGTTCAGCGCCAGCCGCGACAGGGTGAAATTGTTCTTCACGATGCGGGCGAATTGGTTGACCGGATCGGAATGCACGATCGGGCCCTGCGCCACGTCCTTTAGCCACAGGTTCATCATGTCGAGGTCGTTCTTCCGCCCCGCGTCCATGAAGGCCTGCGAGACGCGGCCGTGGTTCAGAATGCGATAGGAATTGTCGACCGCCTCGGACAGGGCGATGTCGCGGATCACATCGCGCAGATGGGTGAAGGCGACGTCCATATCGAGGTTGAGGGTCCGGCCATTGCCGGTCTTCTTCCGCTCGACCGTGTGGCCGTGTTTCGTCTGCGCCTTGGCGAAGCGCCCAGCCGACATGAACTTGTCCATTTCGGTGCGCGCATCCACCGCCGCGGCGTGGCCATAGCCCCGATCATATTTGATGGGGTAATAGCCGCCGGGATAGGTGCCGAAGGCGGTATGAACCGGCTGTGCCTCAACCTTGCCGGGACGAACCCCTGTCCGGCGCTCTGTCACCGACGCGATATCTGACCAGTATTCATTGATCAGGTCCCACATGGACTGCACGAAATCCCAGTCCCGCTTGTCGAGCGTCTCAATCACGGCGTTCAGGTCGTCTCGCGTCATGCGCTGGTCAGGATGGGCATCGCTTGCCAGCAGGCGGGCGATATTGTCCTGGTTCCCCATATTCAGCGCGACCGAGATTGCCTTCCATTTCGACCAGCTGAAGCGCGTGCCATTGATATGGCGTTCGGCCTTCATGTCCCGGACGTCCTTCGCCGAGAAGACCGAGAACAGCTTGTCGAGCTTGCCCGACAGGTCGCGGTTCATTTCGTCGACCCGGACATAGCCGGCGTCGATATCCTCTTTGATCTCCTGGTAAGCCCCGCCGAATTCGTCCCCGCCGTCGACATCGATCAGCACCGAGTCCGCCGTCAAAACGAGGTCGAGCAGGTATCGCCCGAAGCTCTCCTGCTTGATCTTTCCTGCCCCGAGGTTCTTCTCGATCGCCCCCGCGACCATTTCGGCGGATGTCTCCAGATCCCGCTTGCGCTTGGCATCGATCAGGCGCTGTTTGAACCGGCCCATGTGATCGATGTTCGCGACCGTGTCGGCAAGCCCCCTGAACTCGTCAAGCGGCAGCCGGGAATAGTGGGTGCGCCGCGCCTCATCCTCCATGCGCGGGTCGATCATCAACTCGGCCTCACGCCCCTCGGCCTTCATCCGGTCGATGAAGTCGCGCAGGCGCTCGGTCTTCGTGATCTGTCCCGGAGAACGACGGCGGAAATCGTAGCGGTCCAGCAGGTCGTCGATCTGTTCGATGTAGCCCCCGGCCAGCTTCTGCCGGACCGAGGCCTTGCCGTAGAGCTGCATCCGCTCACGGACCTTGCCGACCTCCTCTGCCGCGGCCCGCGACAGGTCATAAAGCGCGGCATTCAGGATCTGCTGTTCCTTAGCCTGAAGCGCCTCGGCCAGCGCAGCGGAGTCGCCCCGCACCACCCGCGCAAAAGCCCGCTCTGCCGCGCGACCTGACTGCCGCTCCGCTGCAAGAAACCGTGCTGAAGCCGTGGCCTCGCGAACCGTCATGCGGCCCAGCATCAGGCGGGCGCGCTGGCGGTAAAGCTGAGGCGTCATGCTGCGCGTGTCGCGCCCCAGCCTGGTCGCCATCTGGCGCGCCTCGGCCACGTTCTTCTGTTCCTGCTGCGAATTGTGGATCGCAAGCTGGGCTTCTTCCTCAATGGTGCCGTCGGTCATCGGATCACCATAACGCTCGCGCATGATGTGGTCGGTTTCCGCGTCGATAGCATCCACCCGCTTCGACGTGTTCTGCAGAATCTGCACCATCTCTGACGGACCGGCAAAGCCAAACATGTCGGCCGCGACGCCGGGCGGGAGGCCGTCGTCACCATAGACCGCCCGCTTCCCTCCGAAACGCTCACGCGACAACTCGGCCAGCACCCCCGCGCCGAACTGATCCACCAGCGCCTTGCGATCGATCCTCACATCCGGAGCCTCGGTGACGGCGTCGCCATCACCCAGCACCCGACCATTGGCCATGGCCTCGATCAGCCGATATTGCGGCAGGTCGTTGAGCCTCTTCGTCACCTCCTCCTTGACCTGCTTGCGCTCGTCCTTCCACCATTTCTCGGTCTTGCGGCGCACCGCATCCATGGTCTTTTCCAGCAGCGCAGCCTCGGCCTGTTCCTTCGACCGGCGCGCCAACCGCTGATAGGTCGACCAGTCCGCATCGGACATGCCCGCGGGTTTGTCCCGGAACAGGGGGCCGGCGGCCAGGTCTGCACGCGCCGCCGCTATCTCGGCATCGGTCGCCAGCATCCGGTCGAACGCATCGCGGATTTCCGGCGACAGCTTCACATCGAGACCTGCGATACTGCGATAGATCCGGGTGAGCCATGCCTTGGCGCGGGCGAAGATGTCCGCCAGCCCCAGCGACGGCGCCTTGCCCTCCATCAGATAGGCCTCGAAAGAGCGCGCAAAGGTTTCGTGCTGGTCGGTCGTGAAGGCCGCGTCAGGATCAGCGCCGAGGTATTCGCGGACCGATGCCATCAGATCCCGGAGTTCCTGCGGAGCGCCTTCTTCGCGCGCCAGCGCGTCCGTCGCCTCAAGGAAGAAGTGCCCCGCCTCATGGATCAGCGTCGAAAGATCCGCGCCCTCGAAAAGGTTGATGACGCTTTCGCCGGAAAGCGGACCGCCAGCCGGCAGAACGATCGAACCGCGGCGGGTTTGCTCCAGCTCGCGATCCTTGAAAACATCCTCACGAGAGAGTATCTTTCGCTTGCTCGGCCGGGTGAGATCAGCTCTTCGGGGCTGGACATAAGGGGAATTGGACCCCGGTTGGTTCGGACTCTGCCCGGTCGAGCGGTATCCCTCCTTCGCATAGATCATCCGATTGGCCGCAGCTTCGCGCGCAAGCCATTCGGGGTCGTCTTTCACGTAGATGCTGGTGAGAAGATTGATGGGCCGGCCCTGCCCGTCTTGTTGATCCTTGCGGATCGACGCGACCATGACGCGCCCGTCCGGCATCTCCACCGGAACGGTAACGATGCTCTTGTCATCCGTCGAGGACGCAAGGATGTAATCCGGGTCGTGGATACGGGCGGCAATGTCGCTCAGGACATCCGCCGAGATCTCGGGATGATCCCTCATTACCTTCCGGATCTTGCCCGCCATGAACTGAACTGGCCGGTCCGGAAGTCCGCCTGCGCGCTTCAGCACCTCGCCGGGCTTGCCCATGCTCACCATGTCGGTCTGCGCAGCCTGTCCGGACAGCACGCGTTGCAGGCCATGCTGCCACATGCGGACGGCGCCCTCGGGAACCGCGGCCTGCCCCAACTCGCGACCACCTGACGCCGACAGCGCCGCCACGATATCGTCATTGCCCATCACGGCCGGATCGATCCCGCGCTGCTGCAACGCATCGTTCAGGGCCGCGCGCGCCGGGTCCGGTCCCTCTCCCTCACGATAGCGCGGTCGCCCGCTGGCTTCCTCGCGCAGCGCTTCCAGCAGCGCCGCACCAAGATCCGCAGCCTCGCCCTGATTCAGGCCCTGAACCTCGCCCATCAACTCGGGGAAATATCCCGCCTCGACGGCCTTCCGGCCCAGCTCGTCCAGCGGCACCCCCCGACCCTGCGCTGGCATCGCGCCCGGCAGCGTCGGCTGCGATTGCCGAGCAAGGATGTCCTCGGACGATTCCGCAACCAGGCCTTTGATCTGCAACTCACCGACATCACCGCCAGCATCCTGCACGCCTCCCGCATCGATCACGAACTGCGTGAGAGACGGGCCAAGCTTTTCCTTCCGGCCAGCGCGCAGGTCATTCAACATCACGTCCAGCGAACCGCGGCGACGAGGCACAGCTCCGGTATTGTCGGGCCCCTGAATCCGCAGCCCAAAACGCTGCGCCAGATCCAGTGGATCATCGCCAAGCCGATCTGCCATCGACCGGAAATATGACCCCAGCACCCGCGCTTCCTTATCCGCAACATCCGAGGTGCGGCCAGCCGCGCGCAGTTGGGAATAGAAACCGTCATAGACCTGTTGTTCCGAGGATTGGGCAGCATCCTCTTGCCGCATCTCGGAAAGCTGGCGCTCGTATTCCGCCGCCGCATCCTCCGGCACGAGATCGCGATATCCCTGCGCCTCGGCCAGCGACATTTCCTCGGGTGCAATCGTGGCGTTCTCACGAACCCATGATTCTGCATCTGTGCCAGAGATATAGGCGGCGAAGTTCGAAACAGGGACAGCAACTTTACCCCCGCTCAACTCCATCTCGGCCATGGTATCCATGTCGACGCCCCAGGCCGCGGCCATGTCCGCGTCAAAGTCCAGATCGCGCGCCTGAAAGAACTCTCGCAGGCCCTGCGCCGGGACATAGACAAACTGGTCGCCAGCCCCCTGCGCGTCCAGGGCTTCCTTGAATTTTGCCGGGGATCGCTCGCGCACTTTGGACGCCTGCGCTTGCGCCGATGCCTGATCGAGGATCGCGGCGGTCTGGCCCGCCGCCTCGGCTTGCTTCCGGGCCTTCTCCGTGGTGAGGGCCATGCCGCCGCCCATGACACCGCCCGAGATCGCGCCTGCCATGCCCGAGTTGAACCATTTCAGCAGGGTTTCGTCGTTAAGCTCGACCTCCGGCCCGCCGCCCATCTGGACCGCGTAATCCTTGATGATTTCCTGCCCGGCCTCGTTGATGAATTCCTCAACCGTGCTTTCCGTCACCTCGCGGCCCAGTCTCTTGGCCCAATGCTCGGCGACGCCTGCCAGCGCATTGGAGCTGACGCCTCGGAACGGTCGCGCCGCGGGGCCCAGAAGCTCCAGACCCGCATAGGGGGCCGCCATGATCGCCGCCGCGCCGGCCGCGCGCGTGTCATAAGGATCTTGTCCCGCGTCGAGCTGTTCCGCCCGGATGTCGCCGACCCCCATCCCGTAGCCGGTCGCTGCGATACCGCCCGGTCCGGCCACGACCCCGGCCGTCAGCGTGGCCAGCAGATAGGGCGCGGCCTGGCCAAGGTTGAATCCTGCCCAGTCCGCGAATCCCGCGATGTCCTCAATGTCGGTGAAATTCGGGACGCGGCCCTGCGTCTCCATCATCTGGTCGCGATAGACCCGGACGCGGTCCGTCAGCGCAGCCATCAAGTCCTTGTTGCCCTGCACGGTTTGGATCACGTCATCGACATAGGCCTTCCGCGTCGGGGCATCGGCGGCCACGAAATCGGCGACGAGCGCCGCCGTCTCCGACATGGGATCGAGGCCCAGCTGCTGCGCGATCTGGAACCGGGGCATGTCCTGCGACATGTTCGAGGCCCGGTCGAATGCATCCAGCCGTTCGACCAGTGCCGCGTTCACACCGGCAAGCGGGGCTGTCAGGGCCGCGTTGCCCATCTGCTTCGCGCCCGTCACGCCCGTTCGGAATCCGCGGCCGACCTGGCTTTCGTTGACGTCCTGCCCGATCAGGCTGAAGTTCTTCAGGCCGCGCTCGAACCATCCAAGGTTGTCGAGATCGTCCTTCGCCAGCGCGCCGTTGACCGGATCTGACCGCAGCCAGTCGGACAGGCGCGGCGTGTCAGCCAGCGCCGTCGAGGCACGCTTCTGCGCCAGCCGGTCGCGGAAGATGTCGGGGAAGTTCGTGACCTGTCCGACCGGAACGTCAAGCTCTCGCGCCGTCGCCAGTCCCTCAGCCGCCTGATCCGGTTGCAGCGGGTTCATGCGGACCTGCGCCGCGGTGCGTTCCGCCTCTTGCGCCTTCAGGCTGTCGAAATAGGCGTCATACGGTCCGGCCATGCTGTCCTCGCTGCTGTCGCAGGAAGGATAGGAGGCCGGATGGGATGGATATATGGTGTCGGGAATATCCAGATTCGGGGCACCACATGAGGTACATTGCGTCCATCACTGGCATTCTGGCGATCACTGCTGGGCAGGCGATTGCCGGACCTGACGTTGTCGGAAATTACTTGATGGATGAACCAGCATCGTTGATGGATGTCGGAATAATGAAACTTAATGCCTTAGTAAGACCAACCGCTTTCGCCAATTACAACTGGGATGAAAATAGCATCGAGATCACGAGCATGAATTCTTTGGTAAAGGGTTCACCTTCTGATGACGCACTGGAAAAGTTGTGTGCTGACTGGATATCCTCGGTCCGGGTGCTGGCCAATATTGATCCTCTAAAGGGGGCCCCATTCTATGGGGCGGAGAGCAACTTCGCGCGGTTGTTCTTGCACAGTGGCTACCAGCGGGAAAAACAACCCGAGAACATGACATCCGAGATTGACCGGATGATCCAGCTCACCTGCATTCTTGGAAGTACTATTGTTACCGCTCCCTTGTTGGGCACCGGTTATTCCCTCAGGAAGTGAATTGCATCAGCCCGCTGCCTCTGGATCCGCGGAAGCAGGCTCCGACAGGTCCGCCCCGCCGGCGGCCGCCGCCGCAAGACCGTTCACCACCTCTTCCGGCGTCGGCACGCGGCCCATGACGCTCTGGAACTGGATCACGAAATCCTCGATCACGTCCTGATCCAGCTTCACGCCCCCGATGGTGAGAGAGCCATCGCGAATCTGATCCGGGCTCACCCCTTCGAAATCCAGCGAGAAGGCCGGAACGCCGCGGGTGCCACCCTGCTTGTTGTTCCAGCCAGCAGGATCGAGGATCACTGGCATCATCATCGCGTTGGCCTGATCGCGCAGCTGAAGATGCGTCGGCGCCTCCCCGTTGTGCTGGCCCTGATACTGCGCCGACCAGCGCAGCAGGTTTTCCTGCAGCTTCGCGACCTGCGCTGCGCCCTTTCTGTCCTTCGGGTCGATCCCGGCGACGGTGATCAGGTCGGAGGTGATCGAATTGATCGTGCCGATGGTCGTGGCGCTGTCCGGTGACGGCGGCCGCCCGGCCTCACTCTGCTTCTTGACGAAGGCCTTGAAGTCCTCGTCGCTCAGCCGGTCGCGCCATTGCAGCGGATCGCGGGCGGCGAAGGCCTTGGGATCATCGACAGCCTGGCGCGACAGCTCGACATAAAGCGCGGGGTCCGTCTCGATCGGATCGCGTGACTGGACCTTGGTCTGATAGGTCCGCAGGCTCGACATGCCTTCCTGCCCGATCGCAACCTTCTGATCAAGGGACAGGGCATCGACATCGCCCCCCGTCTCGATCAGCGCGAAAGCGGCCTGCTGCGCTGCGTCCTGCGCCGCCTTTTGCCGCGCGGCCTGCTGGCCAGTCCACAGCTGGTATTCCTGAAGCGCGGCGGCGCGCTCGTCCGGATCCTCGATCGAGAGAAGCTGCGTCACCGGATCAGCAGTGCGCTGGTTCGGTTGGTCCCATGCGGGGGCGACGAACCCGCCAATCGGCATCGGCGCCGTAGCAGTCGCCCCGCCCTTCTTCTCCGCCCAGGAAATGAAATCCGCGACCGTCATGCCGTCGAGGAATCCGTTGGCCTGCGTAACTGCCGGTCCGACGATGTTCGACACCGCAGCGGACATGGGTGCGGTCAACACCTTCAGCGCCCCGCCAGCGCCGAGGAAATGGGCGGCATAAAGCGTGCCGTTGGAGATCGCCACTCCGCCGCGGATCAGGGTCCGGGCGTTATCCTGGGTGAAAGCCCGGATCGCGCGATCTTCCTGCACCGGATCACCCCGGCCATTGGCGGTCAGGCCGAGATCGGGGCGGCTATAGCGCAACTGTTCCCATGTCCCGCGCAAGAACTGGTATCCACCGCGCGCCGAGCTGTTGGGGTTGGCTGCGTTCCAGTTGCCGCCGGATTCAGACGACCGGATCGAGCCATAGTAGCTGTCGGGGATCACCACCCCATCGGAACCACGGGCCAGAGACCGCCCCGTCTCGCGCCCGCGGCGCCGCTTCGCCTCGGGCACAAGGACCGCCTCAAGCCGCGTCACGTCCGTCGCCTTCATGGAGTTGCGATTGGCGTTCAGATAGTCCAGCGCCTGTTGCGGGTCGACGGTCGAGAGCCGCGTGACAATGCCACCATGGATCGCACCTTCGGCATCCGAGATCTTCGCTGCCGTTTCCTCTGGGCTCCAGCCGTTCCGCTTGCCGGCATCTGAGATTTCCGCGCGGGCAATCTTCATGGACCGGTCGATATAAGCCGGGTCGATCACCGCGTCATCGACTGCCGACTTGACCCGAGCATCCGCCTGCCCGTTCAGATAGGTGATCCGCTCGCCCCCGGCGTGCTTGTCAACCGAGGTGATCGCAGACTGCCTGCGGCTTTCCAGAGCGGACTGCGCGGCCTCGCGCGCACGGGGCGACAGGCCGCCGAGGATTTCGTCATAGCCCTTCTGTAGCGTGTCTGCCGCCTCTTTGCGGCGCGCCAGTGCATCACCGCCTTGGGCATAGAGATAACCGGTGCTGTCGTCATAGAGGGTCTTGCGGACAAGGTCGGAATATCGGGTATCGGCCTGCTTCGCATCGCCCTCGTCGACATCGGCCTGCCACTGGTCCAGCGTCTGCGCCACATCGGCAACGCCCTGGGCGACCTGCCCGACCCCGCTGCGCGCCGGCGTCACACCGACCGGATTGACGGCCTGCACGACCTGGCGGCGCTCGTATTGCGGAACGACCATAGCCATCAGGCGTAACTCCCCTGTCCCGCGCGCTGGCGCGCCCATTGCGAGTATTTGGCACCGACCCGCGCGCCGGTCGAAAGGATCGACCCGACGCCGCCCCACAGGCCCTGCGACGCTGCGTTGTTCCCCTCGGTCCGGCTGTTGGCCGCAGCCTGCATCATCCCGCCAGCCGAGCGGTTGGCCCCGGTGCGGATCGCGAAGGCGTCCTCCTCGATCAGGCCCTTCGTGTCGTCCAGTTGCTCGATCGCCGCGGCTGACGAGACATCGACGCCATTGGCCGCCATGGCGACACGCTGCTGCGCCATCAGCGCGGCACCGGCCCGGCGCTGGCGGTCGGATTCTTCCTCACCCTGCTGAACGGCCTGTTGCGCGGATTCTTCCTGCATCTTCGCCGTGGCGCGCGCTGCTTCCTTCGCGGCCTGTCCCTGCTGGATCGCGGAATAGGCTGAGACGCCGCCGGCCGCCGCCGAGGCTACTGAGCCCAGCCCGCCGAAGCCCAGACTGCCGAGAAATCCGGTGATCCCTCCGACCGGCGCGCCAGCGGCAGCGAGGCCGAGCGATAATGGATCAAGGCACAAGGTCGGTCTCCTTCTCGAAATGCAGGAAGCGATGTCCCCGCAACGTCACACCATGCCCGCCGAACCGGAACCCGAGCCACTTGAGCCACCGGATCGCCGTCCGGTTTTCCTCTGCGACCAAATTCCAGAGCCGCCCGAAGTCCTCGGACAGCCATTCCAGCCCGATCCGCGAATCCGCCACTATCTCGCGTCGAAACTCGGGACGATCCGCCGCCCGTGTCATCAGCGCCCAAGGGCACCCGATGCGCGAGACGATGGACCGCGAACTGACACCGAAGATACAGATCAGGCGACCGTCGATATATGCCGCCCGGCTGCGCCGCGCGCGGCGCGCCATCGCCAGC
>Ga0160446_100361_pt1 | contig 23635 bp, 18 predicted proteins | sample HID1973I_E1MG_FD_108200 | JGI IMG/M metagenome (GOLD analysis project Ga0160446, IMG submission 108200) | Enriched mosquito-associated microbial communities from UW Madison campus, WI, USA - HID1973I_E1 MG | ecosystem: Host-associated > Arthropoda: Insects > Digestive system > Unclassified ... | reverse complement strand
ATGCCGTCTCGCTGCTGCCGTGGCTCGTGACCCTGGGGCAGGACTGGGGCCTCAGCTTCTTCAACAACGGCATCTTCCGTCTCGTGATCGGCCACTCGCTGTTCTCGATCGCGGTGGTCTCGTACCTCGTGCGCGCCCGCCTCATCGGCCTCGACGCACAGCTCGAAGAGGCGTCCGCCGATCTGTACGCACCCCCGCTGACGACGTTCCGCCGCGTCACGCTGCCGCTCGCGATGCCCGCCGTGCTCGCCGGCTTCCTGTTGTCGTTCACGCTGAGCCTCGACAACACGGTCATCGCGGCGTTCGTGTCCGTCGCCGGGTCCACCCCGTGGCCGGTGTACATCCTCGGCGCCGTGCGCACGGGACTGCGTCCCGAGATCGCAGCGGTGTCGACGATCATGCTCGTGCTCACGCTCGTGGCTCTGGCCGTCGTCGCCCTGGTGCTCAAGCGCGCCGGCGACTCCGCGGCCGACATCGCCCGCACCATGGCGGGCGGATGATCCGGATGCCGCGCACATAGCCTGACCGTCCCCCGAGGCGTTTCGTCTCGCTTCGCTCGCTCAACGACCGGCGGTCGTTGGGCGAGCGAGGACGCTTCGTCTCGTCGCTGGCGCTCCTCGCTCAGCGACCGACTCACGAGACGAAACGCCCACGCTGACGGACCGCACGGATCGCCGGCATCCGTACCCACGCACCACCCAGAGAAGGAGCCTTCATGCCCTACGCCGACCTCGTCTTCACGGGCGGCCCCGTGTTCACCGCGAACACCGTGCGCTCACGCACGGATGCGGTGGCCGTCTCGGCCGGCCGCATCGTCGCGGTCGGCGGCGGCGACGTGCGCGACCTCATCGGCCCCTCGACCGAAGTGGTCGACCTCACCGGGAGGCTGCTGATCCCGGGCTTCCAGGACGCCCACGTCCACCCGGTGTGGGGCGGGCTCGACATGCTTCGCTGCGACCTGTCGGCGTACGACACGGCGTCCGAGTACCTCGACGTGATCGGGCGTTACGCGCAGGAGCATCCCGACGACCCGTGGATCCTCGGCGGCGGCTGGGGCATGTCGGCGTTCCCGGGCGGCACGCCGACGGCATCCGCCCTCGACGCCGTCACCGGCGACCGCCCGGCGTTCCTGCCCAACCGCGACGGACACGGCGCCTGGGTCAACTCGGCTGCGCTCCGGCTCGCGGGGATCGACCGCGGCACCGCCGACCCCGCCGACGGCCGCATCGAGCGCGACGCCGACGGCAACCCGTCGGGCACCCTGCACGAAGGCGCGATGACACTCGTCAACCGCCTGCTGCCGCCCGAACCACCCGAGCGCATGGTCGAGGCGCTGCTCACCGGCCAGCGGCACCTGCACTCGTTCGGCGTGACGGCCTGGCAGGACGCGATCGTCGGATCATACGGGGATGCCGGCGACCCCGGCCCCGCATATCTCGCGGCCGCCGCCGACGGCCGGCTGACCGGCCGTGTCGTGGGTGCGCTGTGGTGGGACCGCACCGCCGGCCTGGAGCAGATCCCGCTCCTGCAGGAACGCCGCGAGCAGTATCGCGGCGGCCGGTTCGCGGCGACGAGCATCAAGGTCATGCAGGACGGCGTTGCCGAGAACTTCACCGGTTCGATGCTGGAGCCCTACCTCGACGGCCACGGCCACCCCACCGACAACTCGGGCATCTCGTTCGTGGACCCGTCGGTGCTGAACGAGGCGGTGCCGATACTGGACGCCGCCGGATTCCAGGTGCACTTCCACGCCATCGGCGACCGCGCCGTGCGCGAGTGCCTGGATGCCGTCGAGCACGCGATCGCCCGCAACGGCCGCAGCGACAACCGCCACCACATCGCCCACATCCAGGTCGTGCACCCCGAAGACATCCCGCGCTTCCGTGAGCTCGGCGTCGCCGCGAACATGCAGTCGCTGTGGGCGACGTACGAGCCGCAGATGATGGAGCTCACCCTGCCGTTCTTCGGTCCGGAGCGGTCGGCCTGGCAGTACCCGTTCGGCGATCTGCTGCGCGCGGGCGCGGTGCTCGCGGCGGGCAGCGACTGGTCGGTGTCGACGCCCGACCCACTCGCGGCGATCCACACCGCCGTCAACCGCAAGGCCGCACCCGGGTACGAGGAGGGCGAGTACGACCCGTTCTACCCCGAGCAGGCGATCGATCTGGCGACGTCACTGACCGCGTACACGGCGGGCTCGGCGTGGGTGAATCACCTTGACGACGTGACCGGCACGGTCGAGGTCGGCAAGTACGCCGACCTCGTGGTGCTCGACCGCGACCCGTTCGCGGGGCCCGCCGACCAGATCGGCGCCACCCGCGTGCTGCAGACGTTCGTCGAGGGCGAGCGCGTGTACGCGGCATCCTGAAACCTATGCTGTATCGGTGACCCGACTGCTCCTGCTCATCGACATCCAACGCGACTACTTCCCCGGCGGACGCCACCCGCTGGTCGGATCCGACGCCGCGGCCGAGGCGGCCGCACGTCTGCTGGCTGCCTTCCGCACGACAGGTGAGCGGGTCGTTCACGTGCAGCACATCTGGGACGGTCCGGATGCCGCCTTCTTCGAGTCCGAGACGTCCGGGGTCGAGTTCGACCCGCGTGTGGCGCCCGACGGCCAGGAGCACGTGATCGTCAAGCACGAGCCCAACGCGTTCATCGGTACCGGTCTGGAGTCGCTGCTGCGTGCCACCGAGGCAGACGAGATCGTCGTCGCCGGCATGATGACGAGCATGTGCGTCGACGCGACGGTGCGAGCGGCATCCGATCTCGGCTTCTCGCTCGCGGTGGCGCAGGACGCGTGCGCCGCCCCCGATCTGACCCTCGGCGACGTGACGGTTCCCGGCGTGCAGGTGCACACCGCGTTCCTCGCCGCTCTCGACGGCACGTACGCCCGCGTGGCGCCGGTGGACGCGTTGATCGGGGAGCTCGCCGCCGCCTGACCCCGACAATCCGTCCGGACGCCTTCGGAATCTCCGACACGACCCCTCCCCAACACCCCTGCCCACGGGTGAGGATGGGAGAAACCAACGCATCGGAGTTGATAACCGTGGGCACGACCGTCTTCGAACGACAGCGGCCGCAGGCATCCGTCATCCGCCGCGCGCTCGCCGACACCAGACATTCTGTGTTCTGGCGCGACGATCTGCCCGAGTCGCTGACTCCCGACCGCCCGCCGCTCGTGGGCTCGCACCGCGCCGACCTCGTCATCGTCGGCGGCGGCTACACGGGCCTGTGGACGGCGCTGCTCGCGAGCGAGCGCACCCCGGGCGCGAAGATCGTCGTCGTCGAGGCGCAGCGCGTCGGGTGGGCGGCCTCGGGTCGCAACGGCGGGTTCTGCGAGTCGAGCCTCACGCACGGCCACGAGAACGGCATGGCCCGCTGGCCGAAGGAGATGCCGCTGCTGGAGCGGCTGGGCCACGAGAACCTCGACGCGATCGAGGCGTCCGAGGCGGCGTACGGCATGGACTTCCAGTTCGAGCGCACCGGACAGCTGGCCCCCGCGGTCGAGCCGCACCAGGTGGAGTGGCTCAAGGAATGGGCCGCCGAGGGCGAAGAGGGCGTCGTCTACCTCGATCAGGACGCGGTGCGCGCGTCGGTGAACTCTCCCACGTATCTCGCGGGCGTCTGGGAGAAGGACACCTGCGGCATGGTGCACCCGGCTCGCATGGCCGCCGAGCTCGCACGCGTCTGCGAGGAGCGCGGTGTCGAGATCTTCGAGCGCTCACACGTGACCGGACTCGACACGTCGGGCCCCGGCGTCGTCGTGATCACGGAGCAGGGGCGGGTGGAGGCATCCCGAGCAGCTCTCGGAACCAACGTGTTTCCGTCGCTGATCAAGCGCAACCGCCTCATGACGGTGCCGGTGTACGACTACGTGCTCATGACCGAGCCGCTGTCGACCGAGCAGCTGGCGTCGATCGGCTGGAACGACCGCCAGGGGATCGGCGACATGGCGAACCAGTTCCACTACTACCGGATCACTCGTGACAACCGCATTCTCTTCGGGGGATACGACGCGATCTACTACTACGGCCGTCGCGTCGAACCGGGGCACGAGAACCGTCCCGAGACGTGGGAGCGGCTCGCGAGCCACTTCTTCACCACCTTCCCGCAGCTGGAGGGCCTGCGCTTCACGCACCAGTGGGCGGGCGCGATCGACTCGTCGACCCAGTTCACGGCGTTCTTCGGCACCGCCCGCGACCGCCGCGTCGCGTACGCCGCCGGGTTCACAGGCCTCGGGGTGGGCTCGACGCGCTTCGCCGGCGAGGTCATGCTCGACCTGCTCGACGGCGTGTCGAACGAGCGCACGTCGCTGGAGATGGTGCGCAAGCGCCCGATCCCCTTCCCACCCGAGCCTGCCGCGTCGCTCGCCGTGAACACGGTGCGCTGGTCGCTCGACCGCGCCGACCACAACCTCGGCAAGCGCAACGTCCTGCTCAAGACGCTCGACGCGCTCGGCCTGGGGTTCGACTCGTGACCGGTATCTGGTTGGAGCCGGGTGTGGTGAGGGATGCCGGCGGCCTGGCGATCCCGCTGGAGCCGCTGTCGCCGGACCAGGTGCTCGAGGGTTCGCCTCAGGCTGGTTTCGTCGAGCTGACGTCGTCGATCGGGGTCTGGGAGCACACCCCCGGCACGTCGACCGACGTCGAGGCCGACGAGGTGTTCGTGGTGCTGGTTGGCGCTGCGACCCTGTCGTTCACGGACGCCGCGCTGGCGTCGATCGAGCTGCGACCCGGTTCGGTGGTGCAGCTGACCGAGGGCATGCACACGGTGTGGACCGTGCACGAGACCCTGCGCAAGGTCTACATCGTTCCCGGCGCTTGACGCGACACACCCCAACCAACGGACGGCCCCCGCGCCCAAGCGCCCACCGCACACCCCACACCCACTCCCGGCCGTTGAGCGAGCGAGGAACGAGCGAGACGAAACGCCCCAACCGACGGACGACCCCCGCGCCCAAGCGCCCACCACACCCCACTCCCGGCCGTTGAGCGAGCGAGGAACGAGCGAGACGTAACGCCCCAACCGACGGACGACCCCCGCGCCCGAGCGCCCGCCACAGCCCCCACTCCCGGCCGTTGAGCGAGCGAGGAACGAGCGAGACGAAACGCCCCAACCGACGGACGGCCTTGGCCGCCGGCATCCCATCGTTCCCGGGGATGAGACCACGGCCGTCGATGCGACGATGGAGGCATGCGTGCAGTCGTCTATGACGCCTTCGGCGTCGCGCCCGAGGTTCGTGACGTGCCGGCGCCGCACGCTCCCGACGGCGGGGTCGTCGTCGAGGTGCGCGCCACGGGGCTCTGCCGCAGCGACTGGCACGGCTGGGCGGGACACGACGACGACATCTCCCTTCCGCACGTGCCGGGTCACGAGCTGGCGGGTGTCATCGCCGAGGTGGGCTCCGGTGTGTCGGGGTGGGCGGTCGGCGACCGCGTGACCGTGCCGTTCGTGTGCGGCTGCGGACGCTGCGAGTGGTGTCTGACGGGCGACGCGCAGGTGTGCCCCGACCAGACGCAGCCAGGGTTCACACATGACGGGTCTTTCGCCGAGTTCGTCGCGCTGCACGCGGCTGACGCGAACCTCGTGGTGATCCCCGATTCGGTGAGCTTCGAGACCGCTGCCGCCCTCGGGTGCCGATTCGCCACCGCCTACCGCGGCCTCGTCGGGCGCGCGCGTCTCGCCGCGGACGAGTGGGTGACGATCGTCGGGGCCGGCGGTGTGGGCCTCAGCGCCGTCATGATCGCGAAGGCCCTCGGGGCGCGGGTGATCGTCGTCGATCGTCACCAAGCGGCGCTGGATGCGGCATCCCGTCTCGGCGCCGATCACACGGTTCTCGCCGACGGTCGCGATGTACCGGCTCTCGTTCATCAGCTCAGTGATGGCGGCACGCATGTCTCGGTGGATGCCGTCGGCAGCGAGCAGACCTGCGCAGACGCGATCCACAGCCTGCGTCGGCGCGGACGTCACGTACAGATCGGTCTGCTCCCGCCCGTCGGTGGTCACCCTCGCGTGCCGATGTCGCGCGTGATCGGCTGGGAGCTCGACGTCCTCGGCAGCCACGGCATGGCCGCCGTCGACTACCCCGAGATGCTGGGGCTCATCGAGTCCGGCGCGTTGCACCCCGAGTCCTTGATCGAACGCGTCGTCGGGCTCTCGGAGGCGGCAGCGCTGCTGCCGACGTTCGACCAGGCGACGCCTGCAGGAATGACGATGATCGACCCAAGCCGGTGACGCCGGCGATCGGGTCGCTGGGGTCGCCGTCTCGGCTCAGGCGCTGCGTTGCAGGGGCGCCGCGGTCGCAAGCAAGTCGGGTGGGGTGCGCCACCCGGCCCGATCGGGCGGTGGATCCCAGAGCCACCGCAGCGGTGACTTCGACCGCAGCGGGATCGGTGCGCCGCCGACAGTCGCCGGAGGGTGGAGCATGAACGTCCCCGCACTGTCGCGGCTGATTCTCCATCCGCTGTTGTGCAGGTGGAGATGGTGGAATCGACACAGCAAGACCCCGACGCTACAGTCGGTGCGGCCGCCGTCTGCCCAATGATCGCAGTGGTGGGCCTCGCAGTACGCGGGCGGGCGATCACAGCCGAGCCAGATGCATCCGCCGTCTCTGACGCCGAGCGCCAATCGTTGCTTGAGGCTGAAGAGCCGGCGCTCGCGTCCGACATCGAGCGGGTTCCCAAAGCTGTCGATGGTCACCTCGACGGTGCCGGTCGCGCAGATCGCGCGTTCCAGCGCCGACCCGGGCAGCACCAGCTCGCCGTCCTCGGAGTGCGCCGTCGCCACGAGACGGTCGAACAGGTCCCGATGCACGTGCTCGCCGGTGACGGCATCGGTCATCGTGACCAGCCGCACGCCCGGTTCTTTCGCGCCGTACGCGTCGTCAGCGTCTGCGAGTGCTCCGGCGCGGAGGACATCAATGAACAGGTCGTAGGCAAGCTGTTCGTTCGTCCGCGAGTCCCGGACCAGGTCCTCCGCGGCGGCTTTGTCGCCCTCGGCGACGAACCGCGGGCCACCACGTCGGGGAGCGAGGCCCGAATCGAGCATCCCGCGCACCCAGGCACCCATCTCGTCGTCGAAAGTGACGATCGCGCGCCGTAAGCCCTCGGCAGTGGTGCACCAGCGAACCCCGCGCTGGGCGAATCGGGCCGCGAACCTCTCTTCGGCGCCGGCCGGATCGAGCATGTTCTTCAGCGCCCTGGCCCGAGCGGCAAGGTCTTCGACCGTGCACTCCGCGGCATCGGCCAGCAGTTCCCGGGCCGCCGCACGCCACGCCGCGATGACGGCATCCGGTTCACGTCCTTCAATCAAGGGTGGCTCGCCGAGCCCACTGCGGATCACGTGGTGCTGGGCCGTCGTGATCCGGCCTGCCAGCAGAGCCTCACGCAATGGTTCATGCCAGACCGGACGCGCCGCGACCACCGCGGCCGCACCTGCGGCCGCATCGATGTCTGGCGGAACGGCACCGGGGTCGTCAGCCCCGATGCCCGCAAGAAGCGCCTCCCCGACCTTCACCGCCCGGGTCGCCTCACCGCGGGTCGCCCCGGTCAGGTCGCGGAGGAGTTCGACCGCGTTGCGGTGCCCGGTCTCCTGGGCGAACCCGTTGTGACCACGGTCACGCGCCGACCGCGCCGACGCGACTCCGGCGAGCACCGCCTGCAATGTGGTGAACTGCTTCACAAGATCGCTCGCCTCTGCAAGCAGTTCGCGCACCGATCCATCGCTCAGCCGCGACGCCGCGGCGGGGAGCTCTGCCGCGCCAACGTCGAGCTCCACGAACACGCGAAGCCGACCCAAGACTTCGGATATATGTTCGAGGAATGTCATGGTCTCAGTATGCAGTTCCCCTCCGACATTCGCGAGCACATCAGTCGGGTTGTGGATAGCTCCGAGAATCATCGATCATACGCTTGGCCGCCGAGAACAGATGTTCGAATGTTGAAGTGCGATTCACGGCGCTGGCACTCCAACTCAAGGCGAAGTGCCGAAAGGACCTCGATCCGCCCGCACTCACGTGGTGTGACGCGGTGCGATCACGGGTGAGCGTCGCACCGCCATGTGCTCGATCGAGCCGAAAGGCCCCGCGACCGCGGCCGGATGAAGCGACAGTCGAGTCGCGATCGGGCTCGGAGCACTCGATACGGTGGGCCGCCGTCGGGCGGCGCGAGCGGCATCCACCGCAGGCCGGCACCGGGCGCGCTCCGCCATGAGGTTGCGGAGCGCGAGCGCCGCGCCCGCTCCCGCTCCGAGTTCGATAGCGGTCAGGGGTACCGTCGACGTTGATAACGAGGTGGATGCCCGCTTCCGAGGGCCACCGCCGCCACAGCACTCCCCCACGAACCCGAAGATCAAGCTCATCGACAGCGGCACCGTTGCACGCGTCGCGATCGAATTACTCGGCCGACGAGGGCGCTCGAGCCAGGTCCCACACGTTTCCATACTCCTCCGCGACCAATGGCCAGACCTCCGAAACTCCGTCCGCGACGGAGTGGATGCGCGACGCAAGGTCGCCGGACAGCACGAAGTCGTGCGGAATGACGCGCCCTGACCGATCCGTGCGGCCCTCGGGATCAGCGAACCTCAGCGCCACTCGGTCACCGGCCCGCGCCAGTCCTTCGGGCTGCCCTTCGAGTTCCACGAATGCGGCTTCGTACGACGGAAGTGGATCGCTGAGCCCGTCTCTCCGGAGAAAGCGGAAACCCCACGTCCTGCCGCGCGTCGCCCAGATCAGGATCATCGGCGGCTCCGTAGGAGAACCCTCTCCTCCTCGCCCTTGACCAATGCGAGCCGGAAGCCCGTGAGCACAGCCGTGAAGTACTGGTGCTTCTCGAGAGCCTGCGCCTTGGCCGCCTGAAGCTTGTCCTTCGCCATGTTCAGCAGCCCATCGACCATCTCCGGAGTGAAGACAGCCGCAATCAGCCCGGCGACGAGCCCGAATGGGCCTGGGAGCGGGAGCTTCTTGCCTGCCAGCAACGCGACCAGGATGCCGGTGCCGCCGACGAGGTTGTCGATGACCTTGTCGGGAAGCTTGTTGATCGCCTTCTGCTCAACCCACCGCGCGTGGCGCTCAAAGGGCAGCATCGCCGCCAGCGGGAGCACCAGATCCAGGCCGACTCGCTCGCTGAGGTCGATCTTCTCGGGCGTGAACTTCGCCGAGGAGAACAGGACGAAGTCGTCGCCGACAGACAACGCCGCTTCTCCCTGGACCATCTCGCCAATGGTCTCGCCGAGCCTGTTCAGCTCACCCGTGGCCTTCCCGATCACAAGCTGTTGGAAACCGTACACATCGAGCTCCGGAAGAAGGTCAGCCTTCGACAGAGCGACGACCCAGATGCGCGGGAACTCGACCAGCGGCTCACCATTGACGAGGATGTCGTCCTTGAGGAGCGCGAGACCGTTGCGGAAGTTGGTGAACAGCGACTTCAGATAGCGCTCTTCGTTTCCGGCGTTGTCGATCAGTCGCTGCGCATCCACGAGCAGGAAAGCAACGTCGGAGCGCAGCAGCGAACGGAAGGTATCCACGCGACGCTGCGCCTCTTCTTCGCCATCGACGTCTTGCTCGAACCACTCGCCTGGATAGTCGTGCCACACCAGGCGCAGACTGTCGACGGGCGCCTTCGCATCCGGGCTTGCCTTGGGCGTGACCTTGAAGGAATAGCTGTGCGACTTGAACTTCGTCGCATCCGGGACTCGACGGTCATCCCGCATCCCCAGATAGTTCTGGTGCAGCACCCGTCCCTTTCCCGCATTCTCCGCGATCACCTCAAACAGGTTCTCCTTCGCGAATCCGGGCTCTTGCGTGGGCCCGTAGAACGACGACAGCAGCACGGTCTTCCCGCTGCCACTCTCTCCGAACACAGCTATGTGCTGCTCGAGCGATTTGTTCACTTCCATTGCGGAGCTTCTCCTGTTTCTCTGCGTTGCAGCATCACGACTCCACCGCGACGACCGTGTCGTAAAGCCCGTAGTGCCGCAGCCCCTCGTGCGACTCGATCCCGGTGTATTTCAACGACGCATCCTCATAGCGACGGAAGGCGAACACGGCCTGGTTCATGTGCCCGGCGTTGAACACTCCTAGCCCCACCAGCAGGTTGAAGTCCTCGACCGTGAGGCCCGTCACCGCCTGGAAGAGCTCGGGCTCGATCTTGGTGATCACGTCGTAGAGCGTGTTCTCGCGGAAGTCCGTCAGGTACATGAACGCGGGGATGCGCGTGGCGAACTTGATCAGTTTTTCCTGGATCTGCTTGCGCTTGGACTTGTACTCTTTCTCCTCCGCCGAGAGCTCTTTCTTCTCTGCGGGCGTGATCCCGTCCCCGCGATCCTTCTTCGTCTTGCCGACGGACTCGCTCTTGTTCACGACCGTCTCGAAGATCGAGGAACCCAGCGCGCGGAAGCCCTCGATGTTCATGACCGCTTTCATCGCGGCATCCGAGGCCATGATCTTCTTCAGCGTCAGGTTGTCGACGTTGACGAGCACCGCCGACTCCCACTTGCGTGCGAGGAGCGTCGCCGACGTTCCAGACATGGCGATGTCGAGGATGCCGGCGGCATCGACTTGCGTCATGTTCGAGCCGTCGTACGCGAGCACCGGCAGGAACGACACGAGTTCCTCCACCGCGCGCTCGGGATTCGGGTTCTCGGGCGAGAGCCCGCGGCCGTATTCGCTGATCTGACGAAGCGCCCGGGTCGGTGCGAAGTCGAACACGAAGCAGACAGGCTTGAGGATCGCCTCTTCGTTCGGATCATCGCCGTTCGGGTTGCGAATGGTCCACGGCGACTGCACGCGGAATGCCGCCTGAAAGTACGTCTCGGGCGCCTGCAGGTTGCGCAGCATGAGAATGGACGACCACTGCGGCACCGTCACCCCGGTCGTCAGCTTGCCGACGGTGAGCGTGATGGTCTTGGTGTCGTGGCCTCCGCCGATCGCCTCACGGACCGGCGGCAGAGCGTCGAGCCCGACGCCCACTCCCGGAGCGGAGACGTTCACTACCCGATAGTCGTGCCAGAACGCGTTCTGTGGCTCGACGAGCAGATTTGCCATCGCGGCGCACGAAGCGGTGCGCGGCAGCATCCAGATCGAGTGCTGCAGGTAGGGCAGCAGACGAGCGTCTGAGTACGGAAACGGTGGCCGCGTGCCTGCTTTCAGCGCATCGACCTGCGTCGGCAGATAGCTGCCGCGGATGATGTCGAGCCACTTCTGCACGTCATCCTTGTGCACGAACTCGGCCCCGGTCCCTGAGCCCGTGGCCTCGAAGAACGCGTTGAGATCGAACTCATCGAACTCACCTTGGCTCGCGATCGCGATCAGCTCATCGGGCATCTGGTACGTGAGCAGGCGCATCTCGGGCAGTGCCGCGTAGGGGTTGGGATCGAGTGGATGCCGCGCCGCGAAGTCCGCCTTCGCCCGCTGTTCGTCGGTGTAGGTCCAGTTGAAGATCTGCTCCTCGATGAAGCGACCTTCTTTGAGGACCTTGAACGGAGTGCCCGAGAGGTAGAGGTACGCACGGGCCTTGATGGGCACGAACGCGTCCTCGTCGAGGTTGTTGACCTCGAGCTCCTCGGCGAACGTTTCTTCCGCGGCGGAGAACTCGAGCGCCTCCTCCTTCTTTCGAACGGCTTCGTCCTCGCCCTCGAACAGCTCCTTGGCGGTGTCGCGCCACGCGCCGAAGTGATACTCGTCGAACACGACGAGATCCCACATCACCTCGGTCAGCCACTTGTGCTTCGGTTTGAAATTGCCGGAGGCGTCGCGCCCCATGAGGTCCTGGAACGAGCCGAAGAACACGAGCGGACGCTCAGGATCGACGGATGCCGGATCCCCGCCACTCGACTTCGACAGGTACTGCCAGCCGTCGAAGTCGACGTGCGACTTGAGGTCGGTCTCCCACGCGTCTTCGACCGCGGGCTTGAACGTGACGACGAGCACGCGCTTCGCTTCGAGCTTCTTGGCGAGCTGGTAGGTCGTGAAGGTCTTGCCGAAGCGCATCTTCGCGTTCCAGAGGAACTCGGGGACGGCGTCGGCGTCCTTCCACCATCGGTCTTGGAAGTACGCGTAGGTCTTCTCGACCGCGGCTTGCTGCTCGGCGCGCATCGGGAATGTCGCGGTCGGCGTGCCCTCGTAGGCCTTGTTCGCACGGAGTTCGGCGACCGCCAGCCGCACGTCCTCGACGGTGCAGCGCATCCACTCGAGCGTCGGGTTAGCGAACTTCTTCTGCAGCAGCCGCGCTCGCACGTCGAAGTCGCGGAACACGGAGCCGTCAGGGCGATCGGCTGGCTCATCGAGCACGATCTCGAAGTTTTGGATCGCCGCAGTCTTGAGCTGCTGAGCAACGCGCTTCTTCACGTCCTGCGTCGTGTGCCCGACCTTGAGCAGTCCCGCGTGCGCCGGGTCGTCGATGGAGTATGCATAGATGCGGAGACGAGCTGACCGCTTCTCGGGGAGGAGCTCATCGATGGGTTTAGGCATCGGCGGACTCCATAGGCTTGATGTGCGATTCGATGAATCGTCGCTCGTCATCGGATAGCCCGAACCGGTCGTACAGCTGCGCGTCCGTCCACGTGCGATCCATGGGGAGGTCGGGGACGAAGGCGAACCGCTCGCTGTAGAGGTGCTGTGTGTTCGTACGGAGCGACACGAGGAATCTCACGAACTTCGTCCGCAGATAGTCGGCGAAGCTCCTCGCCTGCTCCTCGTCATCGAATCGGTTGACGACGAGATAGGTCTCCGTGCAAGCCGTACCCGGCTCTCCGACGATGATTCGCGAAAAGACCCGTCGCGTCCCGGTGCTGTCGGTCTGTCCCCCGTGCTCGCTTGCGCTGCCGGAAAGGAACACCTTCCACTGGTCGACCCACTCGACGTTGCGCGGAATCGCGGCCCGCGCGATGAAGGCCTGCCCACCGTTCTGATACAGACGGACCGGATCCACGAGTCCGAGGGACGTCTCAGACCCACGGAAGTTGGTGCGAAGGCTGAACGGCTGAATCGGAGCGACCCTACGCGAGAGCACCTGCTCGCCCGCGTCTTTCAGAACGCTATGGAGGATCGAGATCGCCTCGTTGTATCGAACGAAGATGTCGTACTCATCGAGCATCCGCGACATCGGCGCGCCACCGCGCCCTCCGACGTACGTGGTCACCTCACACGCCCCGCTCCACATCGAATCCCAGAGGAAGTACGAGACTCCCCCTGCGATGTCGACCCCGCCGAACACCTCCCTTGAGTCCGGAAAGTCCACGAGGACGCTCACGTGTCGATCCGTCAGCATCTGCGCACGGAAGTCGGCGAGCCCGCGACCTCCTGCGAACCAACGAGAGGGGGTCACCATCGTGAGGAACCGCGGCTCCAGCCGCTTGGCCGCATCGACAAACTTCTGGTAGATCGGCATGGCGAAGCTGCCGACCGACTCGCCGCCGCTCTCCCCGAGCTGATACGGAGGATTCCCGATGACAACATCGAACTGCACCTCAGCTCCAAACATGCGCCTCAGGCGCGCCTTGATGTCGGTCGTGTGAATGAAGGCGTAGGCGTGCGTCTCGAGTTCGTCACCGCGCGCGTAGTCACGCTTGTTCGCACCGCAATACGCGCACTTGTCCCCCGCCCAGGTGTGCTCGGTGCGCTCGAACCAGATGTTCCCCCAGTCGCGGCCGAAAGACTTCGCGATCGAGTGCGAGCCGGTCGCGTCCTTCGAGCAGTACACACTGCGGCGGGCGAGCAGCGAGGTGAGCTGCGTGATCCCGATGCCGTAGACCTGCTTCGTAAGGATGTGGTCGACCCTCTCTTTGAGGTCGGGGATCTGCGACTCGAGCCCATCGGTGAGCCGCCGCGTGATCTCGCGCAGGAAGACCCCCGACTTCGTGAAGGGGTCGAGGAACGTGACGTCGGGGTCGGACCAGATCGACGCGCCGCCGTTCGACTCTGCCCATGCCTGCTCGAGGGTGTCGAGCATCTGGTTCGCGAGCTCGGGCGGGGTGAATACCTCATCGTTGGAGAGGTTCGCGATGCACGTGAGCACGTCGGGGTTGTGACCCCGGAGAGCGAACGACGCCTTCCCGTCGATGACCGGCGCGCTCATGCGTCGTCTCCGCCCGAGCCGGCGACGCGTCCGACGGCGCGCGCTGGGTCGGCAGGTTCATCGGCGTGGCTTGGACCCGTGATCTCGATGTCATCGTCATCCTCGCCGAGGCTGGCGAGATAGTCGTCTCGCACATCGGCGAGGCGACGGTCGGTACCTTCCAACTGCCAGAACGACCAGCCGTTCACCGCACCCTTACCTGTGTAGACAACAGCAGCGGCCGCGGACGGCGTGGCATGCGCGACGTCAGCGACGAACAGCCGACCGTCCTGTGCGACGAAGGCTTCTGCTCCCACGACTGCCTGCAGACGCGGCGCGAGACGCGCGCCCACGGTGAGCCACCCGGCGTCGATGAGTTGCGCGAGATCGACAGTCGCTCTCGTGACCGGCGGCGGTGGTGAAGAAGCCAGCCCGATGTGGCCGACGGGCGCCGGCCAGACCGCGAGGATCTGGTCGATCATCGACTCGGTTCGCGCGACGATGGTCCGTTCGTCCCAACCGTATTCTCCAGCTGCGGTCAGGGCTTCCTTCGTGATGAGCACGTCGTCAGACCTGAAGAAGTGTGCGCGCTTCTGCACCCATGGACCGTTGGAGACCCGGCTGTTGAGCGCCTGCGTGACGATGGTCAGATTGCCCAACTGCTGAACCCGGGCATCGCGCTCGTGTTCTTCTTCCTCGGTCAAGTCGGCCGGCCAGTGCTTGCGCCACTTCTGCGGCATGAGGTGCTCAATCGTGGCCTTCTCGCGCACGATCGGCCCCATGGCGAGAGGATTCGCTCCGGGGTACCCACGCTTGGCGTCCTCCAGCGCTTCCAGCACCATGCGCAGTCGGCTGCGCCGGTAGTAGCCATACACATTCGCGTCGACAATCGCCGACCGGACCTCCTCGTCACCGGGCCAATAGCCCACCGCGGTGTGATTGGCGACGAGGAATCCCTCGACAGCGTTCGCCACGTCTTCCTTCGACCGACGGCTCAGATGCTGCATCAGATCGACGAGGAAACGGTTGGAGCCCTGCGAAGGCGCCTTAACTAGCGCACGCCGCACGAACCAGCTCTCGAGCAGCTCCAGAATGCGCACTCGATCCGCCGTGGGGACCCCCGCCTGCTCGGGTTCGTCGAGCCAGATGAGCAGTGGTCGGCTGACCTCTGAGTCGAGCGTGCCGACGCGATAGCTGAACGGCTGCGTTCTGGTGAGCGGGCCGTTGGGGTTCTCGGACCCTTCGATGACAGCTCGGTACCGATCGGCCGCCGCGCGGATCTGCGGAAGCAACGCGGCCACGTCCTTCTCCACCGTGTTGACGTAGTGCTTGAACTGCGTGAACACCTCGCGGATCGGGAAGTCGGTGAGCGTGCGCGCGATCAGCCACTGCCACAGGAACAACGAGGCCCGCGGGTTCTTGATGCGACCGGACGTGATCTCGGCTTCCCACCACGGCGTCTCGAATTCCGCCCACGAGGCGAAGTACGCGCTCTCCGCGTCACGGGAATCGATCTGCTGGAAGATGAAGTTCTTGATGAGATCCGCTGCCGAGAGAGGTGTGCCCCGCGCGTTCAACGTCTCGAAGATCGCCTGCGCATCTTCGTTCGCATCAAGGCGAATGCTCGCGATCTCGAGTCTCTCGGTCACCGCGCCGACGAGAAGCGCCGCCTGTTGTTGAGCGTCACCGTCGCCGAGCCACTGTCCGATCACGCCCGCGAAGAAGTGATGCGCGTCACGCAGACGAGAAGCAGGAAGCGCCGCGTAGTCGACTGGCGCCGACGCCGACATGACCGAGGTGAACGAATTGCGGTCACGATTCGTCGGCCACAGTTTGTACCGGTCTTCGACCGCCTTCCGGTAGCTCGGCGGGTTCTCGACGAGTCGTAGAACCTGATCGGCGAGGTCGTCAAAGCCTCGATGCTCAAGTTCGGCATGCAGAGCGTCGAGCAGCAGCTGAAGCGTCGTCAGACGCTGTTGACCGTCGATGACGTTCCAGACGGGCAGGCCACCCAGTTTCGACGGGATCTGCTGGATGACGATCGCCCCGAGAAAGTGCGTGGCTCCGTGGTTGTGTCCATCGATGACCGCGATCAGTCGCACGATGTCCTGCCACAGGGGCTCCCACTGCTCCTGCTGAGACCAGACATAGGGACGCTGGAACAGCGGCACGGTCAGCCTGGTCGGGTTGTAGAAGATGTCTTGAGGCTTGACGACATCGGTCTTCATGCGGGGACACCTGCGATCTGCCGCACCGTCATCACCGGAAACGTGCGCACCGGAGTGAAGATCTCGTGCTCCTCGAACGCCTCGAACAGCCCCACCGACGCACCGGCGCGCTGGGTCAGGTCATCGAAGCGGAAGTCCCGCCGCTGATACTTCCCCCGCCCGAGGTAGCCCCACTCAGGGAACGTGATGGCCTCGCCCGAGGCATCCGTCATCTTCAATGCGTCACCCTGCACGATGTTCACGGCGAGCACGGCCTCGGCCGCACGGGTCCAGACGTCGTCGGGGGACTCGGCGCGTTTCGTCTCGCTTCGCTCGCTCAACGACCGGGTTGATCCTAGGAACCGGGCGAAAGTACCCGCGAGGTTCTCTCGGCACTCAGCCGCGTTGTCCGCGAGCAGTTCGATGCCGTAGACGCACATCAGCGCGAAGAGCGCGTAGTGGCGCTTCTCGAATTCGCTGCGGCCGTGCCGAGCCTGTACCGCGGTGAGCTTGCGCTCGAGGATCGGTACCAGGAAGTTGCCGGATCCGCACGCCGGCTCGAGGAAGCGCGAGTCGATGCGCTCGGTCTCGGGCTTGACCAGGTCGAGCATGTCGTCGACGAGCCAGCGCGGCGTGAAGACCTCGCCGTGATCGGCCACGCGCTGGCGCGACTTCACCAGCCTCTCGTCCCCCATGACGACTCCCCTCGGTCCGGCAGAGCTCGAGTGTACAAGTACCCGGGGACATGCGCCCTGGCACCAGGCACCGGGAGTCGTGACCCTTGAGAGGTGCCCCGCAAGCCGTCAGCCGCAGCCGAGTTCATCGGCGAGCGCATCGCCGAGGCACGGCTGAAGTTCTCGATGACTCACGACGAGCTCGCGGCCAAGACCGGGATCGACTCTTCGAACATCCGCAGTTACGAGAGCGGGCGCGCGACCCCGAGCATCCAGACGCTGATCCGAATCTCGACGGCGCTCAGCAAGAAGCCCGGGTACTTTCTCGACGGGCTCAGCGCAGAGCAATTCGACGTGCCCCGCCGCCGCGACAAGGCGAGCTGACACGCCTGGGGCGAGCTGGGGATCGCGGTGATCGACACCTCCGCGTGACGTGCGGCATTGCAGGCTGTCCGTGCGATCGCGGCGTTTCGTCTCGCTCGTACCTCGCTCGCTCAACGACCGGTGACCGGGCGCTTCGACAGGCTCAGCGACCGGCAGCGACCTCAGCGACCGGCAGCGGGCTCAGCGACCGGCAGCGGGCTCAGCGACCGGCAGCGGGCTCAGCGACCGGCAGCGACCTCAGCGCCCCGCCGACCTCCGCACCAGCAGCGCGAGGTGCAACGCGGTCTGGGTCTCGCCGTCGTCGAGGTCGGAGCCCAGGAGCTCCTCGATGAGGGCGATGCGCTGATAGAACACCGAGCGTGAGAGATGAGAGGCGGATGCCGCGGCCGTCCGATTCCCCGGATGCGCGAGCATCGCCTCCAGCACGTCGAGCAGGTCGCCCGAGCGAGACAGGTCGTGCGCGATCAGGGGGGCGAGCATGCGTTCGCCGTGCTCGAGCACGCGGTGGTCGTCGCGCAGCGCAGACACCAGCTGCACGAGCGGCCGGTTCTCGGAGCGCCGCAGGTAGGGTCCTCGACCCGAACGGCGGCGCCGGCCGCCGGCGAGGTCCACGGCCTCGTGCACCGAGGCGAGCGCCTCCTCTATCCCCGACGCGGCACGGCCGACCGACACGACGACGCGTTCGACGTCGGCGGGGTCCACCAGTGCGCGCACGTAGCCGAGCACCGCGGCGTCGTCGAAGGAGGCGTCCGGTGGCAGCGACACGAGCATCGTCGCGCCCACGCCGCCGGCCGGGGCCGAGCCGGCGAGCGCTCGCCCGCGCAGGGCTCGGGCGGCGGCATCCGCTCGTTCCGACGCCACCGCGGCACCCGAGATCACCACACCGTGCAGGCGTGACCCGCGCAGCGGGAGCCCGGCGGCCTCCAGGCGTGCGGCGGCTCCCCCGACACCCGCGAACCGGCCGGCCAGCAGGCCGTCGACCAGGCGGCGGCGGCCGATACGCGCCCATTCGTCGGCGTCGCCGTCGGCGAGGCGGCCCACGGCGAGGGCGATCGCGCCCTGTTCGAGCACGGCGGTGCGTCCGGCGGCGTGGTCGGGCCCGGGGAGGGCGATGAGGTTGCCCCACCGGATGCCGCGGGCTTCGACCGGCACGATGAGCCAGTCATCGGCGTCGGGAGACGCGCCGCGCTCGCGACGGGCGGCGAGACGGCGGTGGGCCGAGCGGGACTGGAGCTCCCACTCGGTGAAGAGCTCCTCCTCGATCGCGAGGGGCACCTCGGCGGCCACGACCTCGTACCCGAGGTTCTCCAGCACGATCGGAGCGCCGAGCGTCTGGGCCAGCTGGTGGACGATGAAGTCGGCCGGCGAACCGCGCAGCACGAGCGCGGTGAACCGCTCGCGCACCTCGTCACGGGCGCGGAGCGCGTCGGTCTGGCCGGTGATGATGCGGCTGTGCACGGCTTCGGTGAGAGCGACGAATTTCACCTCGCGGTGCAGGACGACCAGCGCGAGGCCGCGCTCGCGCGCAGCCTCGACGACCACCGCGGGCACGTACCGGTAGTGGGTGCCCAGCTCCAGCACGAGTCCGGCGAGACCGGCATCCACCAGCTCGTCGATGAAGCGGCGGAGGTCGGCCGGTTCGACCGGCCACGACGAGCCCGTCGACAGCAGCAGCTCCCCGCCGTCGAGCAGGCGCGCGACCCCGGCGCTGTCGGACACATGCAGCCAGCGCACGCGGGCGTCGAGCGCATCGTCGCCGACGAGCACTTCGGGAACCCCGTCGGCGACAGCGTCGAGCGAGATCACCTCGCGCACGGTCGGGAGGGTCTCGTATGCGGATCGTTCGGCCGGACGATCCGTATGGTTCGCTCGATCTTCGCGACGGTCGGGCACCGTTGCCGCCTCTTCTTGTCTGACAGGCTGGGACTCGTCAAGCCTAAGGGATCGTCACACGATCTGTCCGACGCCGAAGGAACCGCCCGATGACCACCGTCGAAACCACCGCCACTTCCACCGCCGGGGCCACTGCGGCCGCCGCTTCTGATGTCGCAGTCATCCCGCACTGGATCGACGGTGCGGAGCACGCGTCGACCTCTGGTCGTATGGCTCCGGTCTACAACCCCGCGACCGGTCAGGTCACCGCGCACGTCGCCCTCGCCGATCAGGCCGAGATCGACGCGGCGATCGCGTCTGCGCAGCGCGGTTTCGAGACCTGGAGCGGCTTCTCGATCGCGAAGCGTCAGGCGGTGGTGTTCTCGTTCCGGGAGCTGCTGAACGCCCGCAAGCGGGAGCTGGCCGAGATCATCACCTCCGAGCACGGCAAGGTCGTCTCCGACGCGATGGGCGAGATCCTCCGCGGCCAGGAGGTGGTCGAGCTCGCGTGCGGGTTCCCGCACCTGATCAAGGGCGCGTACTCCGAGAACGTGTCTACCGGCATCGATGTGTATTCCACCAAGCAGGCGCTCGGCGTGGTGGGCATCATCTCGCCGTTCAACTTCCCGGCGATGGTGCCGATGTGGTTCTTCCCCATCGCGATCGCGGCGGGCAACGCCGTCGTGCTGAAGCCCTCCGAGAAGGACCCGTCGGCCGCGCTGTGGCTGGCCGCGCTGTGGAAGGAGGCGGGCCTGCCCGACGGCGTCTTCACCGTGCTGCAGGGCGACAAGCTCGCTGTCGACGGTCTGCTCGAAAGCCCCGTCGTTCAGTCGATCAGCTTCGTCGGGTCGACCCCGATCGCCCAGTACATCTACGAGACGGCATCCCGTCACGGCAAGCGCGTGCAGGCCCTGGGCGGGGCGAAGAACCACATGCTGGTGCTTCCGGATGCCGACCTCGAGCTGGTCGCAGATTCCGCGGTGAACGCGGGCTACGGTGCGGCAGGTGAGCGCTGCATGGCCATCTCGGTGGTGCTGGCCGTCGAGCCCGTCGCCGACGACCTCATCGCGAAGATCCAGGACCGCATCGCGAAGCTGCGCATCGGCAACGGCGCGGGCGTCGACGGTGTCGAGCCCGACATGGGACCCCTGATCACCGGCATCCACCGTTCGAAGGTGGCCGAGTACGTCGACATTGCGGAGGCAGACGGGGCGCAGGTCGTCGTCGACGGCCGCGGGTTCCAGGTCGACGGGCACCAGGACGGCTTCTTCTTCGGCCCGACGCTGCTGGACCGCGTGCCGACCACGAGCCGCGCCTGTACGGAGGAGATCTTCGGGCCCGTGCTGTCCGTCGTCCGCGTGCAGAGCTATGACGAGGGCCTCGAGCTCATCAACTCGGGCCAGTTCGGCAACGGCACCGCGATCTTCACCAACGACGGCGGCGCCGCCCGGCGCTTCCAGAACGAGGTGCACGTCGGCATGATCGGCATCAACGTGCCGATCCCGGTGCCCGTCGCGTACCACTCGTTCGGCGGCTGGAAGAAGTCGCTGTTCGGCGACGCGAAGGCGTACGGCGTGCACGGCTTCGACTTCTTCACCCGCGAGAAGGCCATCACCAGCCGCTGGCTCGACCCCGCCACGCGTGGCACTTCAGAAACGCGCGGCATCAACCTCGGCTTCCCGCAGAACAACTGACCCCATCGACCGGCACCGGAGCCGACCGTGCGATCGACGCGTTTCGTCTCGCTTCGCTCGCTCAACGACCGGAGCCAAGAAGGACCCCCGATGACTGACACACTCCTTGCCGACCTCGAAGCCGACGCGCGCGTGCGCGCGGACGACCGCGGGCACGTGTTCCACTCGTGGAGCGCGCAGGCGCTCATCGACCCGCTGCCCGTCGCGGGCGGCGAGGGGTCGACGTTCTGGGACTACGCCGGCAACGCGTACCTCGACTTCAGCTCGCAGCTGGTGAACCTGAACCTGGGCCACCAGCATCCCGATCTCGTCCGCGCGATCCAGGAGCAGGCGGGCCGTCTCACGACGATCCAGCCGTCGATGGCCAACGACGTGCGCGGCGAGCTCGCCCGCCGCATCGCCGAGGTGGCCGGGGACGGGTTCGAGAAGGTGTTCTTCACGAACGGCGGCGCTGACGCCAATGAGAACGCGGTGCGCATGGCGCGCCTGTTCACCGGCCGTCGCAAGGTGCTGTCGATGTACCGCAGCTACCACGGCAACACGTCGACCGCGATCAGCCTCACCGGCGACCCGCGCCGCTGGCCGAACGAGCCCGCCGACGGCTCGATCGTGCATTTCCACGGCCCGTACCCATACCGGTCGTCGTTCCACTCCTCCTCTGCCGAGGAAGAGACCGCCCGTGCGCTGCAGCACCTCGAGCAGACGATCGTGCTCGAAGGCGCGGCGACGATCGCCGGCATCCTGATCGAGACGATCGTCGGCACCAACGGCGTGCTGGTCCCGCCGCCTGGATACCTCGCGGGCGTGCGGGCGCTGTGCGACACCTACGGCATCGTGTACATCGCCGACGAGGTGATGGTCGGCTTCGGCCGCGTGGGAGAGTGGTTCGCGTTCCAGGCGTTCGACGTGCAGCCCGACCTCATCACCTTCGCCAAGGGCGTCAACTCGGGCTACGTGCCCCTCGGCGGCGTCGTCATCTCGGACCGCATCGCCGCGCACTTCGACACCGTGTCGTTCCCCGGCGGGCTCACCTACTCCGGGCACCCGCTCGCGTGCGCAGCCGGCGTCGCCACGTTCGAGGTGTTCGAGCGCGACGGCATCCTCGAGCGCGTCCGCGACCTCGGCGAGCGCGTCGTCGGGCCGCGCCTGCACGAGATCGCGTCGCGTCACCCGTCCGTCGGCGACGTGCGCGGCCGGGGCCTGTTCTGGGCCATCGAGCTCGTCAAGGACCAGCAGACGCGCGAACAGCTCGTCCCATTCAACGCGAGTGGAGTGGATGCCGCACCCGTCGCCGCGGTCGCCGCCGCGTGCAAGCGCGACGGCGTGTGGCCGTTCACGCACTTCAACCGCGTGCACGTCGCGCCGCCCCTCGTCATCACCGAGGAGGAGCTGCTGCGCGGTCTCGACGTGATCGACCGGGCCCTCTCGGCCGCCGACGAGTACGTCACGCGCTGAGCCTCCGCGCACCTCGGCGCGGCATCCCGAATCGTTCCGATGCGCGGGAATAGATGAGGCTCACCTCACGTTGTTCCTGTATCCAGCACCATCTGGTGCCGCAGGAGGGGACCGTGGGCAAGAACTACATCGACATCGAGAACGACCAGGGCGAGACGCTGCGTTACCGCAAGCACGTCAACGGTCGTGGCCTCATCGCGCATGGTGCCAAGGTGCACCCGAGCGCGGTCATCGAGGCGGGTGCGTATGTCGAACCGGGCGTGCAGATCGCGGCGGGCGCGCATGTCGGCCGCGGTGTGTGGGTCGAGACGGATGCCGTGATCGGCCCCGACGCGGTGATCGAGCCGCACGCCCACATCGGCCCGCGCGCGGCGATCGGCCCGAAGGCGAAGATCGGCGTGCGCACGCAGGTCGGCCACGACGCCCGCGTCGCCGGCGGCTCCCTGATCGGCGATGACGTGACGATCGCCGACGGCGAGCGCGTCGCCACCGACAAGCGAGGCCTGCACCTGGCTGCGTGAGACCTCCGCTGCCCCGGGTCCGGGCGCAGGGGCCTGTGGACAACTCATGACGCAGCCCGTCGCGCGGCTAGCCTGGCGCGATGAGCGGACGACACGCCGGTTGGCAAGCTCTCCTGGTGATCGGGTTCGGCGTGGCCATCGTCGTGGGCGCCTTCGTGACCTGGCAGCCGGACGGCCCCGGCAGCCCGCCGTCCGGTCGTGACGACTGGGGATTGACGCGGCGTGTGCCGATCCCGGGCCCGTTGTCCACCCAGCCGGCGGTGCACGAGGCTGTGCGTTCAACCCTCCCGGCCGCCGGCATCCCGGACCGCCCCGACGACGCGGTCGCCCTCACCGTCGCGTACGTGTACGACGGCGACACGATCCAGGTCACAGACCCCGCGACGGACGAACGCACGCGGGTGCGGCTGATCGGCATCGACACCCCCGAGGGCACCCCGACGCCGCAGTGCTGGGCGGACGAGGCCCGCACCCGGCTGACCGAGCTGCTGCCCGAGGGCGCCACGGTGTGGGCCGCCCCGGACGCCGAGCTGCGTGACCGGTACGACCGGGCGCTGCGGTACCTCTGGACCGACGACGGCCGCTTCGTCAACTACGAGCTCGTCGCCGCCGGCGCCGCCGAGGCGCTCCTCATCGCGCCCAACACCGCCCACGCGGAGCTGTTCGCCGCCGCGCAGGCCGAGGCCGAGGCATCCCGAGCCGGCCGGTGGGGCGCGTGCTGAGCCGTCAGGCGAAAGGGAACAGCACGAACGCGATGAGGGGCAGCGTGCCCTGGAT
>Ga0160446_100354_pt1 | contig 24286 bp, 20 predicted proteins | sample HID1973I_E1MG_FD_108200 | JGI IMG/M metagenome (GOLD analysis project Ga0160446, IMG submission 108200) | Enriched mosquito-associated microbial communities from UW Madison campus, WI, USA - HID1973I_E1 MG | ecosystem: Host-associated > Arthropoda: Insects > Digestive system > Unclassified ... | reverse complement strand
TGCTGCTCGAGCAGGTCGCGCAGGATCTCGGCATCGCCCGACCCGAGCGGGCCGAGCTCGAGCTCGCCGGAGGCGAGCGCCTCGCGGTTCACGAGCTTGCTGTCGAGGCGGTAGATGTACGCGGTTCCGCCTGACATGCCGGCCCCGAGGTTGCGCCCGGTGGCGCCCAGGATCACGGCGAGGCCGCCGGTCATGTATTCCAGCGCGTGGTCCCCCACGCCCTCGACGACCGCGGTGGCTCCCGAGTTGCGCACGAAGAACCGCTCGCCCACGACGCCGCGCAGGAACATGGTGCCCTGCGTCGCACCGTAGCCGATCACGTTGCCGGCGATCACGTTCTTGGACGCGTCGAAGGTCGCGCCGCGCGGGGGCCGCACGACGATCTGCCCGCCCGACAGGCCCTTTCCGACGTAGTCGTTCGAGTCGCCCTCGAGGCGCAGCGTGATGCCCGCGGGCATGAACGCCCCGAACGACTGCCCGGCCGAGCCGGTGAGGTTCACGACGATGCTGCCGGAGGGCAGGCCGTTCTCGCCACGCGCCTTGGTGACGTGGTGGCCCAGCAGAGTGCCGACCGCACGCTCCGTGTTGCGGATGGGCAGGTCGATCGTGACCTGGCCGCCGTTCGCGATGACGCCCTGCGCCTTCTCCAGCAGACCGACGTCGAAGTGCTCGTCGAGCTCGTGCAGCTGCGCCGTCGTGTTGCGGCGAGGCTCGTCAGGGGAGAACTGCGGTCCCTGCAGCACCGGCGTGAGATCGAGACCGCTCGCCTTCCAGTGCCGGACCGCGCCGTCGACGTCGAGCAGGTCGCTGCGGCCGATCGCCTCGTCAAGCGTGCGGAAGCCGAGCTCGGCGAGGTACTCCCGCACCTCTTCGGCGATGAACTCCATGAAGTTCACCACGAACTCGGGCTTGCCGGAGAAGCGTGCGCGCAGCACGGGGTTCTGCGTGGCGACACCTACCGGGCAGGTGTCGAGGTGACAGACGCGCATCATGATGCAGCCTTCGACGACGAGCGCCGTCGTCGCGAAGCCGTACTCCTCGGCGCCCAGAAGGGCGGCGATGATGACGTCGCGACCGGTCTTGAGCTGACCGTCGGCCTGCACCACCACGCGATCGCGCATGCCGTTGAGCATGAGCGTCTGCTGGGTCTCGGCGAGGCCGAGCTCCCACGGCGTTCCGGCGTGCTTGAGCGAGTTGAGCGGACTCGCCCCCGTTCCGCCGTCATGTCCCGACACGAGGATCACGTCGGCCAGCGCTTTCGCGGTACCGGCGGCGACCGCGCCGATGCCCGACTGGCTGACGAGCTTGACGTGCACGCGGGCGCCGGGGTTGGCGCGCTTGAGATCGAAGATCAGCTGCTTGAGGTCCTCGATCGAGTAGATGTCGTGGTGCGGCGGCGGCGAGATGAGACCCACGCCGGCGGTGCCGCCGCGCGTGCGCGCGATCCACGGGTACACCTTCGTCGGCGGCAGCTGGCCGCCCTCGCCCGGTTTGGCGCCCTGCGCGAGTTTGATCTGGATGTCGTCGGCCTGGGTGAGGTACAGGCTCGTGACCCCGAACCGGCCCGACGCGACCTGCTTGATCGCGCTGCGCCGCTCAGGGTCGAGCAGTCGCTCGACGTCTTCGCCGCCTTCGCCGGTGTTCGACTTGCCGCCGATCCGGTTCATCGCGATCGCGAGCGTCTCGTGGGCCTCGCGTGAGATGGAGCCGTAGCTCATCGCGCCCGTCGAGAAGCGCTTGACGATCGACGACACCGGCTCGACCTCGTCGATCGGAACCGGCGTGCGTTCACCGGTCTTGAGCGCGAACAGCCCGCGAAGCGTCTTCAGCTCGTTGGCCTGGTCGTCGACCAGCTTGGTGTACTCGCGGAAGATGTCGTAGCGGCGCGTGCGCGTCGAGTGCTGCAGCCGGAACACCGTGTCGGGGTTGAACAGGTGCGGTGCGCCGTCGCGGCGCCACTGGTACTCCCCGCCCGTCCAGAGCCGCTCGTGGGCCCGGACCGCGGCATCCTCCGGGTAGGCGAAGTCGTGACGGGCCTGGTTCTCGGCCGCGACCTCTTCGATCCCGATGCCGCCGAGCTTGGACTCGGTGCCGGTGAAGTATGCGTCGACGAACTCCTGCGACAGGCCGACTGCCTCGAAGACCTGGGCGCCGGTGTACGACGACACCGTGGAGATGCCCATCTTCGACATGATCTTCAGCACGCCCTTGCCGAGCGCGTAGATCACGTTGCGGACGGCCTTCTCGGGCGTGATGCCAGTGATGAAGCCCGAGCGCACGAGGTACTCGACGGTCTCCATCGCGAGATACGGGTTCACCGCCGATGCGCCATAGCCGAGCAGCGTCGCGACGTGGTGCACCTCGCGGACGTCACCAGCCTCGACCAGCAGGCCGACCTTCATGCGGTTCTGCCGGCGGATGAGGTGGTGGTGCACGGCCGAGACCATGAGCAGCGACGGGATCGGGACGAGGTCCTTGTTCGAGTCGCGGTCCGACAGGATGATGAACTCCGCGCCGTCTGCGATCGCCTCGTCGACCTCGTCGCACATCTCGTCGATGCGGGCCTTCATCGTGCCGGGACCGGCGTCGAAGTGATAGAGGCCTCGGATCGTGACCGCGCGGCGGCCGGGCATGGTGCGCTCGATGTTCTGGATCTTCGCGAGCTCGTCGTTGTCGAGCACCGGGAAGTCGATCGTGATCTGCCGCGCGTGGTCGGGGCCCGACGCGAGCAGGTTGCGCTCGGGGCCGATGCCCGTGCGCAGGCTCGTGACGACCTCTTCGCGGATGGAGTCCAGCGGCGGGTTCGTCACCTGTGCGAACTGCTGCGTGAAGTAGTCGAACAGCAGACGCGGACGCTCACTGAGCACCGCGACCGGCGTGTCGCTGCCCATCGCGCCGAGCGGCTCGGCGCCGTTCTGGCCCATCGGGGTGAGGAGGATCTTGACCTCCTCCTCGGTGTACCCGAACGTCCGCTGCCGGCGGGTGATCGATGCGATGGGGTGCACGATGTGCTCGCGCTCGGGCAGCTCCGACAGCTGCAGACGCTGGCGCATCCACAGCCCCCAGGGCTGCTGCGTCGCGAGCTGCTGCTTGATCTCCTCGTCCTCGATGATGCGCCGCTGTGCGGTGTCGACGAGGAACATGCGCCCGGGGCGCAGGCGGCCGCGCCGCTTGATGCGCTCGGGCTCGAAATCCAGCACGCCGGTCTCGCTGCCGATCACGACGAGGCCGTCGGTGGTCTCGGTCCAGCGGCCAGGGCGCAGCCCGTTGCGGTCGAGCGTCGCGCCGACCGACGTGCCGTCGGTGAAGATGAGCGCCGCGGGGCCGTCCCACGGCTCCATCTGCATGGAGTGGTAGTCGTAGAAGTCCCGCAGCTCCGGACTGATGTCGGCCTGCTTCTCGTACGCCTCCGGCACCATCATCATGATCGCGTGCGGCAGGCTGCGGCCCGTGAGGGTCAGGAGTTCGAGGACCTCGTCGAACGAGGCCGAGTCGCTCGCGCCCTCCGTGCAGATGGGAAGCAGCGGCTCGATGTCGCCGAGCAGCTCGGACTCGAGCTGCGACTGACGGGCGCGCATCCAGTTGCGGTTGCCGCCGACGGTGTTGATCTCGCCGTTGTGCGCGAGCATGCGCAGCGGCTGCGCGAGCGGCCACGACGGGAACGTGTTGGTCGAGTAGCGCGAGTGCACGACCGCGAGCTCCGAGACGAAGCGCTCGTCCTGCAGGTCGGGGTAGAACGGCTCGAGCTGCAGCGTCGTGACCATGCCCTTGTAGCCGAGCGTCCGCGCCGACAGCGACACGAAGTACGCGTCCAGCTCGTTGCGGGCCCGCGTGCGCAGACGATACGCGCGGCGGTCGAGCGCGATGCCCGACAACGCGGGCTCTCCGCCGGCGGCGGGGTACGACACGAACAGCTGCTCGAAGACAGGGCGCGCCTCGAAGGCGAGCTTGCCGAGGTTGTCGTCGACGGTCGGCACGTCGCGCCAGCCGAGGACCGTGAGGTTCTCGGCGGCCGCGAGGCGTTCGATCCCGGCCTTCTGGGCGGCGCGTGCCTCGGCGTCGCGGGGAAGGAAGGCCATGCCGGCCGCGTACTCCCCCACCGGCGGCAGGTCGAAGCCGACCACCGCGCGCAGGAAGGCGTCGGGCATCTGCGTCAGGATCCCCGCGCCGTCGCCGGTGCCGGCGTCGGAGCCGATCGCGCCGCGGTGCTCGAGGTTGCGCAGCGCCGTGAGCGCCAGATCGATGATGTCGTGTCCGGCCTCGCCGCGGAGCGTGGCGACCATCGCCAGGCCGCACGCGTCCTTCTCGAAAGCGGGGTTGTACATCCCCTGCTTGTGCGGGAATCCGGCACGGCCGGACGAAGCGGGGGGCGACGCCTCCTCAGAGACGTCGTGACGGGGGCTCGAAGCCATACCTACCGTCCTCACGTTGATAGTCAAGATGGGACGACGTCGGCCCTGTGGCGCTCTTCTCGGGGGTCGAGCGCTCTATTTGCTGGCAGCGGTGCTTGTGGCGGTAGCTCCGACAGCTTCGGACGCAGGGGGTTCGCTGACGTCGACGAAGTCGTCGGTGTTCTGCGATTGTACAGCCTGTCCGGCAGTCCACTCGCGGCCGGACACATAGGGCGACGGCTCGAAGCCGGGGTGACGGCGCTTCTGCACGAAGAAGATGACGATGCCGAGCACGACGCCGAAGATGGCCGCCCACACGTTGCTGCGCAGTCCGAGGATGATCTCGCTCGGGTCGATGCGGATCGACTCCCACACGATGCGGCCCGCGCTGTACCACACCAGGTACACGGCGAACAGGCGGCCCCACTGCAGGCGGAAGCGACGGCCGGCCCACACGATCACGAGCACGCCCAGGACGTTCCAGATGACCTCGTAGAGGAACGTGGGCTGGAAGAGGGTGCCCTCGGGCAGTCCGATCGGCCACGCCGGGTTCGGATAGTCGATCTCCAGGCCCCACGGCGCGTCGGTCGGCCAGCCGAACAGCTCCTGGTTGAACCAGTTGCCGAACCGGCCGATCGCCTGCGCGAGCAGCAGGCCGGGTGCAAGGGTGTCGGCGAACGTCCAGAAGCGGATGCCGGTCCAGCGGCAGCCGAGCCACGCACCGACCGCGCCGCCGATGAGGGCGCCGTAGATGGCGATGCCGCCCTCCCAGATGTAGAAGGCCGACATCGGGTTCGCACCCTCGCCGAAGTAGAAGCCCCAGTGCGTCAGCACGTGGTAGATGCGAGCGCAGATGATGGCCAGCGGCACCGCGAGCAGCGCGATGTCGATCACCACCCACGGCTCGGCGCCGCGCTTGGTGAGGCGGGCGTTGGTCCACAGCACCGCGACGATGATGCCCGCGATGATGCACAGCGCGTAGATGTGGATCCGCAGGGGGCCGATGTCGAAGTAGCTGATCGACGGGCTCGGAATGCTGGCGACGACGCTCGCGGCGGCGTTGATCATGGGAGAACCGTGTCCTTGCTGGATCCGTGCGTGGGATGCCGGCGCCGGACGCCGACCTGAGAAGTCTAGTTCGCGCTGCGCACTGTGCCTGCGGCGAGGGCGCGCGCGGTGTCGCCGAGGCCGTCCAGGCCGCCGTCCCGCAGTGCGCGGACGAGCGCCGTGCCGACGATCGCGCCGTCGGCGTACTCCAGCACACCCGCCACCTGAGCCGCGTTGGAGATGCCGATGCCGACGCACGCGTGCTGGGCCCCGTGATCGCGCAAGCGGGCGACGAGGGTGCGGGCGGCGGCATCCAGTTCCGCGCGCTCCCCCGTGATTCCCATGGTCGAGACCGTGTACACGAAGCCGGTGGAGTTGCGCACGATGAGGTCGAGACGCTCGTCGGTCGAGGTGGGGGCCGCCAGGAACACGCGGTCGAGCCCGGTGCGCTCACTCGCTGAGATCCACTCGGCCGCTGCCTCGGGCGTGACGTCGGGGGTGATGAGTCCGGCACCGCCGGCGGCCAGCAGGTCGTCGGCGTAGCGGTCGACGCCGTACTGCAGCACCGGGTTCCAGTACGTCATGACGAGCACGGGCACATCGACGCGGCGCGTGATCTCGCGCACGGCGGTGAACGTGTCGCGCAGCCGGAATCCGCCGGCGAGGGCCGCCTGCGTGGCCTGCTGGATAACGGTGCCGTCCATGACGGGGTCGGAGTACGGCGGGCCGAGCTCGAGGATGTCGGCGCCGTTCTCGGCCAAGGCGACCGCCGCGTCGATGCCGGTCTGAAGGTCGGGGAAGCCGATCGGCAGATAGCCGACGAACGCCCCGCGGCCGTCGGCGTGGGCGGCGTCGATCGCCGCAGCGACTCGTGAAACAGCGCGGCCGCGCGAGGTCATGCGCCGGACTCCTTGTCGTAGAGCCCGAAGTAGCGGGCGGCGGTGTCCATGTCCTTGTCGCCGCGGCCCGACAGGCACACCGCAAGGATCGCGTCGGGACCGAGTTCGCGGCCGATGCGCAGCGCGCCGGCGAGGGCGTGGGCGGACTCGATGGCGGGGATGATGCCCTCGGTCTGCGACAGCAGGCGCAGCGCCTGCATGGCCTCGTCGTCGGTCGCGGGGATGTACTGGGCGCGCCCGATCGAGGCGAGCCACGAGTGCTCGGGACCGACGCCCGGGTAGTCGAGCCCGGCCGAGATCGAGTGCGACTCGATGGTCTGCCCGTCCTCGTCCTGCAGCACGAAGGTCTTCGCGCCGTGCAGCACGCCGGGGCGCCCACGTTCGATGGATGCCGCGTGCCGGGCCGTGTCGACGCCGTCGCCCGCCGCTTCCACGCCGTAGAGCTTGACGCCCTCGTCGTCGAGGAACGCGTCGAACATGCCGATCGCGTTCGAGCCGCCGCCGACGCATGCGAGCACGGCGTCGGGAAGCCGCCCTGCTTCGTCGAGCAGCTGGGCGCGGGCCTCTTCGGAGATGACCTTCTGGAAGTCGCGCACCATGGCGGGGAACGGATGCGGTCCGGCAGCCGTGCCGAAGATGTAGTTCGTCGTCTCGACGCTCGCGACCCAGTCGCGGTAGGCGTCGTTGATGGCGTCCTTCAGCGTGCGCGATCCGGTCTTGACCGGTACCACCTCGGCACCCAGCAGCCGCATGCGGGCGACGTTGAGCGCCTGGCGTTCGGTGTCGACCTCCCCCATGTAGATCGTGCACTCGAAGCCGAACAGCGCGGCAGCGGTCGCGGTGGCGACACCGTGCTGGCCCGCTCCGGTCTCGGCGATGACACGGGTCTTGCCGAGCCGCTTCGTGAGCAGTGCCTGGCCGAGCACGTTGTTGATCTTGTGCGAGCCGGTGTGGTTGAGGTCCTCGCGCTTGAGGAAGACGCGTGCGCCCCCGGCGTGCTCGGCGAACCGCGGCACCTCGGTGATCGGAGACGGTCGGCCGGCGTAGGAGTTCAGCAGGTGGACGAACTCGGCCTGGAAGGCGGGATCGGCCTTCGCCGCCTCGTATTCCGCCGTGAGCTCATCGATCGCCGCGATGAGCGACTCGGGCATGTACCGGCCGCCGAACTCTCCGAAGAAGGGTCCGGATGCCTCGCGAAGACTCATTCGCCGGCCTCCAGGAATGCGCGCAGGGTGGATACGGGATCGTTCGTGACGAGCGCCTCGCCGACCAGGACGACATCGGCGCCCGCGGAGCGGTAGTGCGCGACGTCGGCGGGCGACAGGACCGCCGACTCGGCGATCTTGACCGCATCCGCGGGGATGCGATCGGCCAGCCGTCCGAACAGGTCGCGGTCGAGCTGGAACGTCGACAGGTCGCGGGCGTTGACGCCGATGAGCTTCGCACCGATGTCGGCGGCCCGGTCGACCTCGTCGGCCGAGTGGGTCTCGACGAGCGGCGTCATGCCGAGCTCGAGCACGAGGCTGTGGAGACGTGCGAGCACGTCCTGCTCGAGGGCCGCGACGATGAGGAGCACGAGATCGGCACCGGAGGCACGGGCTTCGAGCACCTGATACTCGGTGGCGATGAAGTCCTTGCGCAGCACCGGCAGCGACACGGCGGCCTTGACCGCTTCGAGGTCGGCGAGGCTGCCTTTGAAGCGGCGACCCTCGGTGAGCACCGAGATCGCGGACGCGCCGCCCTCTTCGTAGCGACGGGCCTGCAGAGCGGGGTCGGGGATGTCGGCGAGGTCACCGCGCGAGGGGCTGGCCCGCTTGACCTCTGCGATGATCTTGACGCGGTCTGCGGGAGCGAGAACGGACAGCACGTCCAGCGCCGGGCGCTGAGCGAGCGCCTCGGCCTCGACGACGGCCCTGGGCCGCGACGAGGCGCGCGCCCCGGCATCCTCCACCGCGCCGGCCGTCAGGTCGGCGAGCATGATCAGTGCTCTTTCGCGACGTACTTCGAGCCGTTGACGCCGTAGCCGGCCTTGGACATCGCCCAGCCGACGATCGCGCCGACGACCAGCAGTGCGGCGGACGCCCACACGAGCGCGGGCATGTCGAGGAAGTAGAACAGGGTGCCGAGGGATACCGCCACGAGCATGATCACGACGGCCGTCCAGGCGGCGGGCGAGTGTCCGTGGCCGGGGTCGCCGATGTTGTTGCTCATGGTGTCTCCTTGTGGTTCCGGCAGGCATCAAGCCAGGGGTGCGCGGGATGCCGCCAGTCTAGCGGTCAGGCGGTCGGATCCTCGCCACGGGACAGGTCGTCCCAGTCGTCGATGGCGTGCGATCCGGCGGCGTCATGGGGGCGCGGACCCGCCGGCGCGGCGGACCGTGCGGCATCCGCAGCGGCCGAGTCGGAGGTGCGATACCGGCGTCCGGTGCCCGCCCAGCCGCGGGCGGTGACGAGCACGAACACGCCGGCGACGATCAGCACCGCCCACACGACCAGCGTCACGACGGGCCATGCCGACGCGGTGATCGTCGCGATGAGCTGGGCCACCGAGGTCGAGCCGGCGATGCCGGTTGCTTCGGTCACCACCGACGCGACCGCCGACACCGGGTGCTCGAACGCGACGCGCGCGGTCAGCCACGCCAGCGTGCCGGCGATGAGGACGGCCAGTGACCCGAACAGGTAGCGCAGCACCAGGCCCACGATCGACAGGGCCGCGCCGAGGGCGAGGACGGCGAGACTGAGCGGCGCGAGCACCGGCACCGCGGACGCGCCGGGCACCTCGAGCGTGTGGTGGGCGCCGTCCGCCAGCTCGACGGTCAGCCATGTCTGCGTGGACGAGATGACGCCGATCGCGCCGCAGAGCACGATGACGACGACCGACAGCAGTCGTGCCCGGCGCATCACGCGGGCAGCTCCGGTCCGCGCTCTGCCTCGAGGTCGTCGGCGTCGAAGCATGTACGGGTGCCGGTGTGGCACGCGGGACCCACCTGGTCTACCTCGACGAGCACGGCGTCGCCATCGCAGTCGAGCCGGGCACCGCGCACCAGTTGGATGTGGCCCGACGTGTCGCCCTTGCGCCAGTACTCCTGCCGCGAACGCGACCAGAAGGTCACGCGGCCCTGGGTGAGCGTACGGCGCAGGGCTTCGGCATCCATCCATCCGAGCATGAGCACCTCACGGGTGTCCCATTGCTGGATGATCGCGGCGACCAGTCCGTCGCCGTTGAACGTCACGCGTGAGATGCGCTCGTCGACCGCCTCGGTCATGCCGCCACCTCCCGCACCGGGATGCCGTCGGCCAGCAGTGCCCGCTTGACGTCGCCGACCGTGAGCTGACCGGAGTGGAAGACGGATGCCGCGAGCACGGCGTCCGCGCCGGCCTCGATCGCGGGGCCGAAGTCCTCGGCCCGCCCGGCTCCGCCCGAGGCGATCACCGGAACGCTCGACACCTCGCGCATGAGGCTCACGAGCTCGAGGTCGAAGCCCTCCTTGGTGCCGTCGGCGTCGATGGAGTTGACCAGCAGCTCGCCGGCCCCCCGCTCGATGGCTTCACGGGCCCATTCCAGGGCGTCGAGGGTGGTCTCGGTGCGGCCGCCGTGCGTGGTGACGACGAAGCCGGAGTCGGTGGCAGCGGAGCGCTTCACGTCGAGCGACAGCACGAGCACCTGGGCGCCGAAGCGGTCGGCGATCTCATCCAGCAGCGGCGGGCGCGCGATCGCGGCCGAGTTGACGCCGATCTTGTCGGCCCCGACTGCGAGCAGGCGCGCCACGTCCTCCGCACTGCGGACTCCGCCGCCGACGGTGAGCGGGATGAAGACCTCTTCGGCGGTGCGCCGCACCACGTCGTAGGTGGTCGACCTCTCATCGACGGTGGCCGTCACGTCGAGGAAGGTGATCTCGTCGGCGCCCTGGCGGAAGTACTCGCGGGCGAGCTCGACGGGGTCTCCCATGTCACGGAGGTTCTGGAAGTTGACGCCCTTCACGACCCGCCCGGCGGCGACGTCGAGGCACGGGATCACGCGGCAGACGAGCGACATCACAGCCTCGCGTTGTGGATCGCGGTGACGAGGATCGCGCGGGCGCCGATCGCGTACAGCGCGTCCATCACCTGGTTGACGCCGGTGCGGGCGACCATGACCCGCACGGCGACCCATTCCGGGTCGCGCAGCGGCGAGATCGTGGGCGACTCCACGCCCGGGGCGATCGCGACCGCCGCATCGACCAGGTCGGCCGGCAGGTCGTAGTCGACCATCACGTACCGGCGCGCCACCATGACACCGCGCAGGCGGCGCAGCAGCGTCTCGGTGCCCTCCGCCTCCGTCGGCGCCCCGATCAGCACGGCCTCGGACTTGAGGATCACCGGCCCGAACACCTCCAGACCCGCCTGACGGAGGGTCGTGCCGGTCTCGACGACGTCGGCGATCGCGTCGGCGACGCCCAGCTCGACGGCCGATTCGACTGCCCCGTCCAGCGGCACCAGGTCGGCGGCGACGCCGTGCTCGTCGAGGAACCCGTCGACCAGGCCCGGGTACGACGTCGCGATGCGCACGCCGTCGAGGTCCCCGACGTCAGAGAAGCGGCCCGCGGGTGCGGCGAAGCGGAACGTGGATGCCGCGAACCCGAGCTTCTCGATCTCTCGGGCGCCCGGCATCCGCGCATCCAGCAGCAGATCACGGCCGGTGATGCCGACGTCGAGCGCGCCCGAGCCGACGTAGGTGGCGATGTCCTTGGGGCGGAGGTAGAAGAACTCGACCTCGTTGGCGGGGTCGATGACGTGGAGGTCTTTCGGGTCGCGGCGACCGGTGTAGCCCGCCTCGGCGAGCATCTCAGCGGCGGTCTCGGCCAGCGATCCCTTGTTCGGCACGGCGATGCGCAGCATTCGCGGATCCTTCGATGTGGGGATGAGAGGGGTCGGAGCAGGGCTCACAGATGTCGGTAGACATCCTCGAGGCTCAGACCCTTCGCGAGCATCAGCACCTGCAGGTGATACAGCAGCTGCGACATCTCTTCGGCCGCGGCATCCGTCGACTCGTACTCGGCGGCCATCCACACCTCGGCGGCCTCTTCGACGATCTTCTTGCCGATCGTGTGCACACCGGCGTCCAGCTCTGCGACGGTCCCCGATCCTTCGGGGCGCTCGGCCGCCTTGGCGGTCAGCTCGGCGAACAGGGCATCGAACGTCTTCACCATGCCAGGGTATCGAACCCGCGCGCCACCCAGGCGCCGCGTGACGCCGAGGTCAGTGCGCGTGCGCAGCTGCGGCCGCCGCGCGCAGACCGGCGATCGCATTGCCAGGGTCGCCCGCACCGAACACGGCGGAGCCGGCGACGAACGTGTCCGCCCCTGCCTCGGCGGCCTGCGCGATCGTCGACTCGCCGATGCCGCCGTCGACCTGCAGCCACACCGACGACCCGCGCCGGCGGGCCTCGTCGGCGAGGCGGCGGAGCTTGGGCATCGTCTCGGGCATGAACGACTGACCGCCGAAGCCCGGTTCGACCGTCATCACGAGGATCTGGTCGACCTCGTCGAGGAGGTCGAACAGGGGCTCGACGGGAGTGGCGGGCTTGACGGCGACACCGGCCCGCGCGCCGATGTCGCGCAGACGCCGCGCGAGCGCGACCGGCTCCGTCGCCGCCTCGAGGTGGAACGTCACCGATGCGGCGCCGAGCTCCGCGTACCCGGGCGCCCAGAGGTCGGGGTCGGTGATCATCAGATGCACGTCCAACGGCACCGGGCTGGTCGCCTGCACGCGCTCCACCATCTGCGGCCCGAACGTCAGGTTGGGCACGAAGTGGTTGTCCATCACGTCGACGTGCACGAAGTCGGCCGCGGCGATGCGTGCCAGCTCGGCCTGCATGTTCGCGAAGTCGGCCGCCAGGATGCTGGGGTTGATACGGATGCCGTCGGCGCGGCCGGTCTGGGAGGTCGGGGGCACGCGTCCATTATGGTCGAGCCGTGGATCCGATCACGGCGTTGCTGCACGAAGTCCTCGAGGGCGTCCGCCCGCACGACTCCGGCGCGCCGGCGGGGTACATCCCCGAACTCGCCGCCGCCGATCCAAACCTGCTCGCTCTCGCGGCGGTCGGGCCGCACGGACGGGTTCGGGCCGTCGGCGACGTGACCCACGAGTTCACGATCCAGTCGATCTCCAAGCCGTTCGTGCTGGCGCTGGCCATCGCCGACCGCGGGCGTGAGGCGGTGCTGCACAAGGTCGGGGCCGAGCCCAGCGGCGAGCCTTTCAACGCCATCAGCCTCGAACCCGGCACCGGACGCCCCGCCAACCCGATGGTCAACGCGGGGGCGATCGCGACGTCCGCGCTGATACACGGCGAGGGGGTCGACGACCGCACGGCCCGCATCGTCGAGGGCCTCTCCGCGTTCGCCGGTCGCTCCTTGTGGGTCGACGAGCGGGTCTACGCCTCAGAGTCCGCCACGGGAGACCGCAACCGGGCACTCGCGCACCTCCTGCGCTCACACGGGATCATCGACGGCTCCGTCGACATCGCCGTCGAGACCTACTTCCGACAGTGCTCGCTGCTGGTCACCGCCCGCGACCTCGCCGTGATGGCCGCGACGCTCGCCTTCGGCGGCCTCAACCCGGTGACGAACGAGCGCGTCGTCGCCGAGCACGTCGCCCGTGACGTGCTGTCGATCATGACCAGCTGCGGGATGTACGACTACTCGGGCGAATGGCTGCTCCGTGTGGGGCTTCCTGCCAAGAGCGGCGTCAGCGGCGGCCTCATGGCGGTCGCGCCCTCGCAGTTCGGCGTCGCCGCGTTCAGCCCGCGGCTGGATGCTCACGGGAACTCCGTGCGCGGCATCGCCGTCATCGAGACGCTCTCGGAGAGGTTCGGCATGCACCTCCTCGAACCCCACGACAGCGTCGCCGTCCCCGCCTTCACCATCGATGACACCGATCATGGGCGCGTCCTGCGACTGTCGGGCGAACTCGGACTGGCCGGAACGGAGCGCGTGGTGGCGGTCCTGCGCGAGCTGGCCGACGCGATGCCCGAGGGAGCCGCGGTCACCGTCGATGCGCGGGAGCTCGGACGCACGCATCGCGAGGCCCTGATCGCCCTGCGCGCCGAGTTCGAGCGGATGCCGCGCAGCTTCACGCTGCGCGAGTGACCCGCGGCTTCGCCGTGCGCGTGGTCAGACGCGGCGCAGCAGTGAGATCGACATGCCGTCGGTGTTGTGACGGTGGGGCCACAGTTGCGCGCGTGGTCAGATGCGGCGCAGCAGTGAGATCGACATGCCGTCGGTGTTGTGACGGTGTGGCCACAGCTGCGCGCGGCCGCTGCCGTCAGCCTGCGCTGGAAGACCCGGATCGGCGTCGGACAGCGACGTGATGACGTCGCGCGCCGAGATCTCTTCGAGGGCCCCGCCCCATTCACGTCGGATGTCGGCCACGACGGCGGAGGTCTCGGCAAGATGCGGCGAGCACGTGACGTACGCGACCACGCCGCCGGGCTTCAGCGCGCCGACCGCGGCGGTCAGCAGCTCGCGCTGCAGCGACGTGAGCGCCGGCACATCGCCAGGTGACTTTCGCCACCGCGCCTCGGGGCGCCGGCGCAGGGCGCCCAGACCGGTGCACGGCGCATCGACCAGGATGCGATCGTATGTCTCCGGAGCGGCCTCGGCGCGCGTGCGGCCGTCCTCCTCCGACACCGTGACCTCGAGCGGGACGCCGCCCAGAGCCTGTCGCACCAGTCCGGCCCGGGCCGGGGAGATCTCGTTCGCCTCCAGGCGCGCACCGTGCGCGAGCGCCTCCGCCGCGAGCACCGCCGTCTTCCCGCCGGGGCCCGCGCACAGATCGAGCCACCGCTCCCCCTCCGACACCGGCAGCGCGCGGGTGAGTGCGAGCGCCGCAAGCTGCGAGCCCTCGTCCTGCACTCGGATGCGGCCTTCTGACGCGCGCACCGTCTGGTCGGGGTCTCCCCCGCCGAGGCGGAAGCCGAGCGGCGAGAACGGCGTACGCCGCGCGTCGTCCGGGGGCTCGGCGAGACCTGAGAGGGCGACCATCGTCACGCGGGGCGACGCGTTGTCGGCCGTCAGCAGTGCCTCCAGCTCGTCGGCGCGTCCCTCGGCGGCCAGCGCCCGGCGGAACGCCCGCACCACCCATACCGGGTGAGAGAAGAGCAGGCCGAGCTGCTCGTCGTCCGAGCGTGCGCTCGCGGCAACGTGCGTCATCCAGTCGCCCGGGGTGTCGCGTGAGACGCGCCGCAGCACAGCGTTCGCGAACCCGGCGGCGCCTCGCCCGCCTGCCGCGCGGGCGAGCTCCACGGACTCGTTGACGGCCGCGTGCGAGGCGACCCTGGTCGACAGCAGCTGGTGCACGCCCAGTCGCAGCGCGTCGAGCACGGCCGGGTCGATGTCGGCGACGGGCCGGTCGGCGGCGATCGCGATGACCGCGTCATAGGTGCCCTGACGGCGCAGTGTGCCGTAGGTGAGCTCGGTCGTGAGCGCTGCATCCGCGGGTGACAGGTCTGCCCGGGTGATCGCGGTCGGCAGCACGAGGTTGGCGTACGCGTCGGATTCGTGGACCGCCCGCAGGGTCTCGTACGCGATGCGTCGCGCGGCGACCGTGCGGCTCATGATCCTGCCACCGGGGTTGCGCGCAGGCCACGCCACCAGTCCGCGGCGGGCATCGCCCCCTTGCCGGCCGGCTGCACGGTCTCCAGCGCGATCGGCGCGGAGGCAGTTCCGACGAGCACCCGCTTCTCGTGGAGCGTCATCTCGCCGGGTCGGAGCGCGGGGGCGTCGGCGGGCGCCGCCGTGACGGCGAGCACCTTCATGCGGGCGCCGTCGACCGTGGTGTGGGCCCCGGGCTCGGGCGTGACACCGCGGATCCGGCCGAGCACGGCGGCGGACGGCTCGTCCCACCGGATGCGGCCGTCGTCGTCGCCGAGCTTCGACGCGTACGTCGGCTCACCCTCCTGCGGGCGCGCGACGGCGGTGCCCGCGGCGATGCCCGCCACGACGTCGGCGAGCAGCTGCGCACCGTCCTCCGCGAGCGAGGCCAGCAGGTCGCCCGCCGTCGCGTCCGCCGGCACGTCCCTCGCGAGTTCGCCGAACACGGCGCCGGCATCGAGTTCGGGCACGAGCTGGAAGACGCTCGCGCCGGTGGCGGCATCCCCCGCGATCAGCGCGTGCTGCACCGGGGCGGCGCCGCGCCACCGCGGCAGCAGCGAGAAGTGGAGATTGATCCAGCCGTGCGACGGCGTCGAGAGCAGGGGCTCGCGCACGAGTCCGCCGTACGCGACGATGACGCCCAGATCAGGCTCGAGGGCCGCCAGCTCGGCGGTGACGTCGGCATCCAGGCGGTCTGCGCGGAGCACGGGCAGACCGAGCTCCTCCGCGGCCGCGGCCACCGGCGACGGCGTCAGCACCCGCTTGCGGCCCAGCGGTGCGTCACGACGCGTGACCACCGCCACGATGTCGTGGGTGGATGCCGCGAGCCGCCGCAGTGACGGGACCGCCGGCGCGGGAGTGCCGGCGAAGACGAGGCGCATGAGGCTCCAGATCTGTGGCGTTTCGAAGGATCAGAGATCGAGGTCGGGCACGTCCACCCGCACCTTCAGTGTATTGGCGGCACCCGCCGGGCGTCCCTTCGCGGGGCGGCGCCCCTTGACCGCCTGGCTGACGACCGACGCGCGCAGGTTCTCGGTGACCCGGGTGCCCAGCCCATAGTCGAAGCGGACGAGGGCGCGCACGCCTTCGCCGCGCGACAGCGGGCCGAGCACCGCCTCGCCGTCGAGCTCCGGGACGGCACGACGCAATTCGGCCACGGCGGCCTCGACCGCTCGCAGCGGTCCGTCGACGGCCGCGACCCGCACGGTGGGCGGCATGCGCAGCGGCGCCCGATCGGCAAGCTCCGACCGTGCATAGCCGGCTTGCGTCCAGGTCGCGAGCGCGCGAGCGACCTCGCCCCCCACGCCCACCAGGTGCACCGGCGCACCCGGTGCGGCCAAGGCCGCCGCGTTGGACCACCAGCGCAGGCAGGACTCGCCGATGCGCAGGTCTTCGGCCATCAGCATGCGGTCGCCGTCGAGGAGGATCACCGCCCGGTAGCCGCCGACCGCGAGCGGCTCGGCGCCGCGTGTGGCGACCACCAGCGCCGGCCGCTCGTCGACGGTCGCGACGGGGTGATCGCCGTCCGCGACCATGACCCGTGTGCCCGGGAACGCGCGACCGAGCTCGTCGGCAGTGCGCTCGCTGCCCGACGAGGCCATGCGCAGCATCGTGGACGAGCACTCCGGGCACGACCACGCGTTGGCCGCGCGTCCGCACCACGTGCACGTGGGGACGGCGCCGTGGCGGGCGGCGTGCAGCGGCCCGCCGCAGTAGGCGCAGCGGGCGGGATGCCGGCAGCTCGCGCACACCAGCACCGGGGCGTAGCCGGGGCGCGACACCTGCACCAGCACCGGTCCGGTGCTCAGCGCCTCGCGCGCGGCCGCGAAGGCAGCCGACGGCACGCGTGCCGCCCGCGACTCCCCCTCGCGATGGGCCGTGAGCACGACCCTCGGGCTGCGGCGCCGCGTCGCCGGGAGCTCGCGCACCCAGCCGACGCCGACGAGGCGCTCGACGTCGGTCGTGCGCGTGTGCCCCGCGAACACGAGGGCTCCACCGTCGAGCTCCTGACGCAGCAGCGCCGCGTCGCGCGCGTGCACGCCGGGACTGAGCGGCTCGCCGAACAGCGGGTCGCCGTCGTCCCACAGCGCCACCAGACCGAGGTCGGCGACAGGTGCGTAGACGGCCGAGCGGTTGCCGATCACGACGCACGGGGCATCAGCCAGGGTGCGCAGGAACGCCGTGTAGCGCGTCGGCCCGCTCTGCTTCGCGTCGTCGCGCACGAGCGCGTCGGCGGGCACCCACCCCTGTAGGACGGCCTCCAGCTGCGCGCGATCGCGGTGGTCGGGCACGGCGATGATCGCACTGCGTCCGTCGGCGAGCACTCTCACCGCGGCGGCGGCCAGCAGCACCGCCCACGCGCCGACCGGTGCGCCGTCGGCGAGGAGCGTGGGCTGCGGCGGCGCGTCGACGGCGAGGCGGGCGTTCTCGGCGAGGGCGTCGATGAACCCCGGGTACTCCCCCAGTACGTCGTCGGCCCACGCGACGGCATCCGGCGGGAGCTCCGGCCGAGACGGCGGATCTGCCGCCAGCCAGGCCTTCTCAGCCCGCACCATCCGCTTGGGGATCGCGAGGCGGAGGATGTCTCCGGCCGAACCGGCGGCTCGGTCGGCGGCGCGCCGGGCGAGAGCGTACAGGCGCGGCGGCAGCACCGGCATCGTCGAGACGACGGCCTCCAGCTGCGAGAGCGGCCGGTCGGAGGCATCCGGCTCGCCCAGCTCGACGAGGAAGCCGTCGATCACGCGTCCCGCGCTGCGCAGCGGGACGCGCACCCGCACGCCCGGCGTCGCCTCGGGGGCGAGCTCTTCGGGGATCTCGTAGTCGAACAGACGGTCGAGCTGGGGCAGCGGAGAATCCAGCAGCACGCGCGCGACCCGGCGACGGCGAATCGGCGCGGGCGCCGCGGCTGTGTCCTCCTGCGCCTCGTCGTGCACCGCGCTCACGCGGCCCGCGTCAGAGGCCGGCGGCCGCGCGCAGCGCGTCGGCGCGGTCGGTGCGCTCCCACGTGAAGTCAGGCAGCTCGCGGCCGAAGTGCCCGTACGCGGCCGTCTGCGCGTAGATCGGACGCAGCAGATCGAGCTGCTCGATGATCGCCTTGGGGCGCAGGTCGAACACGTCCAGGATCGCGCGCGTGATGACCTCATCGGCGACGCGGCCGGTGCCGAACGTCTCGACGTACAGGCCGACCGGCTTCGCCTTGCCGATCGCGTAGGCGACCTGCACCTCGAGGCGGTCGGCCAGGCCGGCGGCGACCGCATTCTTCGCTACCCAGCGCATCGCGTAGGCAGCCGAGCGGTCGACCTTCGACGGGTCCTTGCCGCTGAAGGCGCCGCCGCCGTGGCGCGACGCACCGCCGTAGGTGTCGATGATGATCTTGCGCCCGGTGAGGCCGGCGTCGCCCTTGGGACCGCCGATGACGAACGGGCCGGCGGGATTGATGTAGAACTTCACGTCCGAGGTGTCCAGGCCGGTCGCCTCGAGCACGGGGTCGATGACCTCGGCCCGCACGGCCGCGCGCAGCGCCTTCTGCGAGATGTCGGGGTGGTGCTGGGTCGACAGCACGACCGAGTCAACGGTCTTCGGCGTGTGCCCGTCGTAGCCGAGGGTCACCTGGGTCTTGCCGTCGGGACGCAGGAACGGGAGCTCGCCGGAGCGGCGCACGGCGGCGAGGCGCTCGGCCATGCGGTGCGCCGTCCATGCGGCCATCGGCATGAGCTGCGGGGTCTCGGTCGTCGCATAGCCGAACATGATGCCCTGGTCGCCCGCGCCCTGCAGATCGTGCGGGTCTTCGGAGCCGTCCTCGCGGCGCTCGAACGCCTTGTCGACGCCCGCCGCGATGTCGGAGGACTGCGCGCCGATCGACACGCTGACGCCGCAGGAGTCGCCGTCGAAGCCGGTCTCGCTGGAGGTGTAGCCGATGCGGTTGACCACGTCGCGCACGATGGCCGGGATCTCGACGTACGCCGACGTCGACACCTCACCCGCGACGTGCACGAGCCCCGTGGTGACGAGCGTCTCGACGGCGACGCGTCCGTTGGGGTCGGCCGCCAGGATCGCATCGAGGATCGAGTCCGAGATCTGGTCGCAGATCTTGTCGGGATGGCCCTCGGTCACGGATTCGGACGTGAACAGGCGCAGGTCGGTCATCGATACTCCAGTACTCGGGGCTCTGCCCGCAGTGAGGGGACGCGTGCGGTGGGGGCGGACACCAGTATGCCCCCGCGGACAGACATCGTCGTCCGCGGGGGCATCTCGGTCGTAACGAGGATTACTCGGCGCGACGAAGGCGCAGCTTGTCCTCGTGGATCTCGTGCATCGCGATCGTCAGCGGCTTGTCTTCGACGGTCGAGTCGACGAGCGGGCCGACGTTGTCGAAGAGGTTTCCCTCGTGCAGGTCGGAGTAGTAGTCGTTGATCTGACGCGCGCGCTTGGACGCGAAGATCACCAACTGATATTTCGAGTCGACCTTCTCGAGCAGGCTGTCGATGGGGGGCTCGATGATGCCCTGGTTCGTTCCGGCCATGGGAACCTCCTGGTCTCGGGGATGTCGATGGGCGCGCGCAAGCCGCGCGCGGACGCATCCGACCAGTCTACCCCGGTCGGTGCGCCGGACGCTTCACACCGCGACGAGCGCGCGTCGAGCGGCCGGGTCCGTGAGCAGCGCGACGTTCGACGTGCGCTGCTCGATGCAGCCGCGGCCGGACGGGAGCGCGGCGACGTCGGCATCCGTGATGCCTTCGCGGACGCGGTCGATGATCTCGGCTCGCGGATGCCGGAAGGGCCGGTCCCAGAACGCCTCGGTGGCAGGCGCCGGTGCGGGAAGACCCGAGGACCGCTGCAGGTCGAGGAGCGCGTCGAGGGCGGCCGACAGCCGGTCCTGACGCTCGGTGCCGTCGGACGCACGCAGTGCCGCCTCCAGCGCGCCCGTGAGCGCAGCGCTGCCGGGCAGACGGCGCAGCAGCGTGCCGCTCCACTTCGCGTACGGCATCCAGACGCGTGCCAGGACGAAGGCCAGGTGGACGACGGTGCCGGCGATGCGTCCGGCGATGATGCGCGATCCGAGGTCGTCGCCGACCTGCGCGGCGCGGCCGAGCAGCGGAAGCTCCTCGGCGATCTGCTGCCACCCGACGGCGACGATGTGGCGACGCACGTCGTCCGGGTACTGCCGCAGCGTCGTGCGGATGCGGGTGAGGTCGCCGGTCTCGTCGGCGAACACCGGGCCCGCGACGATCTCCAGCGCCGACTGTCCGCTCACCGACAGCCAGTCGACGGCCGACATCGGCGCCGTGGGATCGAACCCGAGCCGCCTCGCGGCGAACCCGCCGGGTGAGGCGATGTCGACGTGGTGACGCGCGTCCGCTTCTCCCGTGAACGCGAACCGCGTCGGCAGCCCGAACGCGGTCTCGGGCAGATCGGATGCCAGCGCCCGGTCCACCGCGTCGACCATGGCGTCGTCGACGAAGAGGCTCAGCCGCAGTCCCCAGTCGTGGTCGCGGGAGGTCGCGTCGTCGAGCCCGAGCACGTCGGAGCCGGCGCCGAGGCGTCCTGCCGCGACGGGCAGATGCGGCCAGCGCGCGGCCACCGACGGGCGCACGACCTCGACGAAGTAGCGCTCGGCGATCCGGCGCCCGTCGTCGAGCTCGTGCGGCACCGCCGAAGCCTAGCGCGTGAGGCGGGCGACCTCTGCCGCGGCGCGGGCGATGTCGTCGTTCACGACGCGGAAGTCGAACTCGCCCTGCGAGGCCAGCTCGGTCTTGGCGGTGCGCAGGCGGCGCGCGCGCTCGGCGGCGTCCTCTGTGCCGCGGCCGACCAGGCGCTGCACGAGTTCGTCCCAGCTGGGCGGCAGCAGGAACACGAGCGTCGCCGACGGATCGGCGTCGCGCACCTGACGGGCACCCTGCAGGTCGATCTCCAGCAGCACCGTGCGACCCGCTGCCAGCGCCTTCTCGATCGGGCCGCGCGGCGTGCCGTAGCGGTAGGCGTTGTGCACGGTGGCGTGCTCGAGGAGCTCGTCGTCGGCGATCATGCGGTCGAACTCGGCGTCGTCCACGAAGAAGTAGTGCTCGCCGTCGACCTCGCCGGGGCGCGGTGCACGGGTCGTCGCCGACACCGACAGCAGGATCTCGGGGTGGTGGTCCTTGATGTAGGCGGCCACCGTGCCCTTGCCGACGGCGGTGGGGCCCGCCAGCACGACCAGGCGGCTGCGGCCGCCGCGCGGCTCGAGCTCGGGCCAGCGTGCGTCGAGGAATCCGCGCAGGTCTTCGCGCTGGCGCGAGCCGAGCCCGCCGAGGCGCTTGACCGGCGAGATCTCGAGGTCGTGCAGGATGCGGTCGCGCTTGCCCTCGCCGATGGCGGGGATCGCCGTCAGGAACTCGGGGACGCGCATCGCTCCGGCCGGTGACGCGGGGTCGGCCAGCGCACGCCGCAGGAGCTCCTGCGGCGTGATGACGCGCATCGCGACGTCCTTCTTGAGGGCGGCGCGTTCGCGTCGCGCGGCGACGGCGCGACGGGATGCCGCCACCCGGTCGACCTCGGGCGGCCTCGCGGGAGTCTGGGGCGGAGCCCCGTTTTCAGGGGTGCGTGAATCGGGCATGTCAATCACCACGGTAGAGATGGGCGAGCTCAGAATGCGCGCATCGAGCCGGTCGGGTCCGGCTTTTGTCACTGCGGCCCTCCGAAGGTATCACCGCAGGGGCGGGCTCACCGAAACCACTCCGTGGTGCGGAGATTCTTCCTGCGCCGGCGTTCCGAAGGACAGCGTTTACCCCACCGTGACGGCGGTGTAGAGCGCCGCGCGGTGGGCGATGCGGTCCGCGATTCCGTTCGGGCCGGCCGACAGGATGCTGCGGCTCTCGGACGCGAGGACGGCCCCGGCGAGGCCCCCGAAGCGCTCCGCGAGCTGCTGCGGCTGCGCTCCCTGGTGACCGAACCCGGGGCCGAGGATGGGCGCGACCGGCGTGAACGGTTGCAGGCCGGCATCCTTCCAGTCCACCGTGCCGCCGATGACGAAGCCGAGGCTCGCCCACTCCCCCTCGGGCGTCGAGCGCGCATTGCGCTCGGAGACCTGGCGCACGATGTCGGCCGAGACCGTCAGCCCCTCCGCGACTCGTGCGCGCTGCAGCGGGAGCGCCTCGGGATTGCTGGTCGCCGCGAGCACGAACACGCCCTTGCCGTGGCGCTCGGCGAGGTCGAAGGTGCCGTCGAGGGCGCCCACGCCCAGGTACGGGCTGGCCGTCATCGCATCGGCTTCCAGCGGCGAGCCCGGCGTCAGCCAGGCCTCGGCATACGCGTCCATCGTGGTGCCGATGTCGCCGCGCTTGGCGTCGGCGATCACGAGCAGGCCTGCATCCCGCGCCGCGGCGAGCACGTCTTCGAGCGCCGCGAACCCCGCGGAGCCGTAGCGCTCGAAGAACGACACCTGCGGCTTCACGACGCCCACGCGCCCCGCGGCGGCCTCGACCACGCGCAGCCCGAACTCGCGGGCCCCGGCGGCCGAGGCATCCAATCCCCACTCGGCGAGCAGATGCGCATGCGGGTCGATGCCGACGCACAGCTGTCCGTGCGACGCGAAGGCCGCACGGACACGCTGGCCGAACGAGGTCATGCGCGCGCCTCCCGCTCGACGGCATACTCTTGCAGGCTCTTGACCTTGAACCCCTCGCGCAGCACCGGCAGGGCGCTCACGGCGGCGCCGAGGACGGCCATCGTGGTGAACAGCGCCTTGTCGCCGGCCACCGCGGCAGCGCGGATCTCGTAGCCGTCGGCGCGCGCGGCGCCGCCGGAGGGGGTGTTCACGACGATGTCGATCTCGCCGGCGTTGATGAGGTCGACGATGTTCGTCGCGCCCGACTCCTGGGTCTCGGAGTACTTGCTCACCACGCGCACGTCGATGCCGTTGCGGGCGAGGATCTCGGCCGTGCCCTCGGTGGCGACCAGGTCGAAGCCCAGCTCCTGGAGTCGGTGCGCGGGCAGGATCACGGCGCGCTTGTCGCTGTCTGCCACCGAGATGAACACCGTGCCGGACTGCGGCATGCCGCCGTACGCTGCCTCCTGCGACTTGGCGAACGCCGTCGGGAAGTCGCGGTCGATGCCCATGACCTCGCCGGTCGAGCGCATCTCGGGTCCGAGCACCGAGTCGACGGTCTGCCCCTCGCGGGTGCGGAACCGCTTGAACGGGAGCACGGCCTCCTTGACGGCCACCGGCGCGTCCAGGGGCACGCGCGAGCCGTCCTGCTGCGGCAGCAGGGCCTCGGCCTTCAGCTCTGCGATCGAGGCACCCGCCATGATGCGCGCCGCGGCCTTGGCCAGCGGGATGCCCAGCGCCTTCGACACGAACGGCACGGTGCGGCTCGCACGCGGGTTCGCCTCGATGACGTAGAGCACGCCCGCCGAGATCGCGAACTGCACGTTGAGCAGGCCCCGCACGCCTACGCCCTCGGCGATGGCGTGCGTCGCTTCGCGGACGCGGTCGATGTCGGTGCGGCCGAGGCTGACCGGCGGGAGGGTGCACGACGAGTCGCCGGAGTGGATGCCGGCCTCTTCGAGGTGCTCCATGACGCCGCCGATGTACAGCTCCTGGCCGTCGAACAGCGCGTCGACGTCGATCTCGATGGCATCGTCGAGGAAGCGGTCGACGAGGAGGGGCAGACCGGGGCCGATGATCGCCTGGTCGGCGATGCGCACGAAGTAGTCGCGCAACGCCTCCGTCGAGTACACGATCTCCATGCCGCGGCCGCCGAGCACGAAGCTGGGGCGCACGAGCACCGGGTAGCCGATCTCCTCGGCGACCGCGACGGCGCCCTCGGCGTCGATCGCGGTGCCGTTGCGCGGTGCGACGAGTCCGGCATCGTCCAGCAGGCGCGAGAAGAGCTCGCGCTCCTCGGCGAGGTCGATCGCGGCGGGCTTGGTGCCCAGGATCGTGTAGCCGGCCTCCTCGATGCCCTTCGCGAGACCCAGCGGCGTCTGCCCGCCGAGCTGGCAGACGACGCCGAGGATCGTTCCGGACTGGGCCTCGGCGTGCAGCACTTCGAGCACGTCTTCGAGCGTGAGCGGCTCGAAGTACAGCCGGTCGGACGTGTCGTAGTCGGTCGACACGGTCTCGGGGTTGCAGTTGACCATGACGGTCTCGTAACCGGCGTCGGCGAGGGCGAACGACGCGTGCACGTACGAGTAGTCGAACTCGACGCCCTGGCCGATGCGGTTGGGGCCCGAGCCGATGATGACGACCTTGGTGCGCTCCGACGGCGTGACCTCGGTCTCGAAGTCGTAGCTGGAGTAGTGGTAGGGCGTGAGCGCCGGGAACTCCCCCGCGCAGGTGTCGA